>Ga0209631_10001259_pt1 | contig 32707 bp, 47 predicted proteins | sample COG_08_FD_184752 | JGI IMG/M metagenome (GOLD analysis project Ga0209631, IMG submission 184752) | Pelagic Microbial community sample from North Sea - COGITO 998_met_08 (SPAdes) (version 2) | ecosystem: Environmental > Aquatic > Marine > Neritic zone/Coastal water | place: Helgoland, sampling... | reverse complement strand
TTCTGTTCTTCCTCACAACACAACTACGAATGCAGCAAGAGATGCAGAGGTTGATTTAGGCTATTCAAGTGGCGGCACACAAAGGCGCTTCAAAGACCTTTACCTGTCAGGCGGTGTTAGAACCGATACTACAACTGGTTTATCAATTACTGCTGATGCTACAAACAGAGGCATATTAAATCTAAGCACTAGCCAGTCATATCAATTACTAGGCGGCTCGCACTACGGCTACACAGGCTACAAAACTGGTGGCTACCATCGTTGGTTTGGCTCTGATGGCGGTGAGGATATGCGCCTTGATGCCAGCGGGAACTTGCTGGTGGGTAAGTCGTCATCTAGTTTTACCACAGCAGGCGTTGAACTAGCTCAAGGCGGTACAGCAGGTAAAGTTCAAATACAGCGTTCTTCTTCTCCACTAGCCTTAGTAAACCTTACGGACGATGGAAACATATTAAACTTTTACAAAGGCACTACAGCCGTAGGTAGTATTGGTACTATAAATGATTCTTTATACATTTCCAGCCCCTATTCGACAGACTCAGGTTTAAGGTTTTCAGCCTCAATCGTTCATCCATGCACAACAACAGGCGCACCGCGTGATAATGCTATCGACTTGGGCTATTCAGCAGGAAGATTTGATGACATCTACGCCACCAACGGCACTATCCAAACTTCTGACCGCAACGAAAAGCAAGACATTGAAGAGCTTTCTGACGCAGAGCAACGTGTCGCTGTAGTTTGTAAAGGTCTATTGCGCAAGTTCCGCTGGAAATCTTCAGTAGCTGAAAAAGGTGACGAAGCTCGTACACACTTTGGAATCATTGCACAAGACCTACAGGCTGTTTTCGCTGCTGAAGGTTTAGACGCTGGTGACTACGCAATGTTTATCAACAGCACTTGGACAGACGAAGAAACTGGTGAAGAACGTAGCCGCATGGGTGTGCGTTATTCAGAACTTTTAGCCTTCATCATCGCAGCAATTTAATAGGAGAAACAACATGACAACAGTATGGCAAATCAGTCAAATGGAAAGAACGCTTGCAGACGGTGGCGTAGTCGTATGTCACTGGCGAGCTAACGCATCAGAGACCGTAGGAGAAGGCGATGACGCTGTGACCTATAGTGCTTCTAACTACGGCACTGCTGGCTTCACACCAGATCCTTCTAGCTCAGACTGGGTGGATTACGACAGCATTTCTGAGGAACTGGCGCTGTCATGGTGCTTCGCTGACGGTGTTGACAAAGACGCTATTGAAGCATCACTGGCGGCTAACATTGAAGCACAGAAGAACCCAACGCAGGGCTCGGGTGTCCCGTGGTAGACGAGGAGGCGGTCAAAACAGTCCTCGATGGCGTTGCAGTCACTGGTGGAATCGCTACAATAGCTGGATGGTTGCCTGATGTTGCTGCCTCGCTAACTATTATTTGGCTAGGTCTTAGGATCTGGGAATCACGAACTATTCAAGCTATCTTTAAAAAGGGAGAGGAAGATGGGGACGTTAAGGATTGATGATTTAGAGTATGAAATTGATGACTTGCCTGAAGAAGTACAGGCAAAGGTTGCGCGTATGCAGGAAATCAACGCACAGATCCGGTCAATGAATCTTCAGCAGCAGGAATTGCAGACAGTCTTTCAGGCTTACGTAAACTCAATCAAAGAAGACTTAGAACCAGCGGGTGAATTAGTCGAATAAAGTAATGGTTAAAATGATGCTCTATGCTCGCAGAAATCTCAGCAGCGATTGCAGCAGTTCAAAGTGTGAATGCTGCGATACAAACTTTAAAAGAAGCAAAGGGTAACGGAAGCGATCTTTCTGGGGTAATTGGCCGCTGGGCGACTGCTACTGAAAAGGCCCAAGATGCTGAGAAGAAGGGTGCTGGCAAGATGAGTTATCAAGAGGCTCTGAAGATGGAGTCTATAACTCGCCAACTAAAGAATTTTGATCGACAACTACAAGACATTTGTCTGATGCAGGGTCAAGGCGACTTGTATGCCAGCATTAAACGACGAATGGAAGAATCTAGGTTAGCGCATGAAAAAGAAGTCTCTAAGATTAGAATGCAAAGAAGGCAATTCCGCGAAAATATGAAGTTAATTGGTATCATTTTTGGGTGGGGCGCTACTTGTCTCGGGATATTGATGTCAGCTTTGTATTTTTACACAAATTTTTAGGTAGAAATCATGGAAGAATGGGAAGTTATCGTCAGTGGTTGGCCTATTGCCGCTGGGATATTCATCTTAGTTTTAACGATTGGTAAGATTCTTAACAGGCTTGAAGTCTTAGAAAGTAAAATGGTAGAGGCTTGGAAAGCCATCAATGAATTGATAAGGAAGTAATGTACATTTTAATTATTATGATCGGGACTTGGATAAATCCTGATCGCATAGAGTTTGACACCTTAGAAGCATGTGAGAAGATGGCAGAACGATTAACTTACGGCAAGATAATCACGGCTTGCGAAATTGACGGAGAATCAAATGGAATATCTGAACCTATTAACGACCTTAGTCGCGTTTTGTAGTGCAATTTGTGCAGTAACCCCTACGCCAAAAGACGATGCCATAATTGGCAAGATCTATAAGGTGTTGGAGATGTTTGCACTTAATGTCGGCAAGGCCAAGCAGTGATAGACAAGCTGATCGGGCCAGTCACGGGACTGTTAGACAAGTTCATAGAGGACAAAGACCAGAAGAACGCCTTGGCGCATGAAATTGCAACCATGTCGCAGAAATACGCGCAAGAAATTGCTAAAGGCCAGATGGCTATCAATCAGGTCGAAGCGGCCCACAAGTCGCTGTTCGTGTCCGGCTGGCGACCCGCAGTGGGTTGGGTGTGCGTTCTGGGCATGTTTGGGAACTTTATTACTATCCCATTTAGCAACTTTGTGCTGGCCTTGTTAGGTATAGACATAGTTATACCTCTAGTCCCCTTGGAGACCATGATGCCCGTCCTCATGGGAATGCTCGGGTTAGGGGCAATGAGAACCTACGAAAAGAAAAATTCGGTACACAGGGATAAGTGATGTTTAAGTATTTCACGTTAGAAGAATTTGCTTGTCAGGAGACTGGTGAGAATGAAATTAAAGAAGAATTTGTTACAGCGTTGGATGTGCTACGCCATGAGTGCGGCTTCCCGTTTAAAATTACGTCTGGGTATCGTAGTCCGAAGCATTCTATCGAAGCTGCTAAACCTAATGGTGGAGGACAGCACACAACAGGCTTTGCTGCTGATATTGCTATTAGCAACGGCGCTCAGCGTTTTATTATTGTTTCAAAAGCTCTTGAGCTTGGGATGAGCGGAGTCGGTATAGCCAAGACTTTCGTTCATGTGGATATGCGTCAAACTACCCCAGTTATCTGGACTTACTAAATAAAAGGCCCACCGAAGTGGGCCAGTGCGCTGGAGAGCGCGGGGGAGAAGAAACTACATTTTACCACAATCCCTTCTAATTCATATCGTCCGTTTTGTTTACTTCTTAACATGATTCGTTTACGATGTAAGCGTTTCAACAAAGGAGAAGACAATGGAACAATCAGAAAGCATCAACGAACTAACAGCGGCGCTTGCTAAAGCACAGTCTGAAATTCGTAATCCAAGCAAAAACACGAAGAACACTTTCTTCAAGAATGAATACGCTGATTTAACGTCTGTTCTGGGCTGTATAAGGCCAGTGGCGGCTGCTAACGGCTTATCGTTCGTCCAAGGGGTTGAGGCTTACAGCGGCAACGTGGCTGTTACAAGTCAAATCAGCCATTCTAGCGGGCAATGGATAAAACAAGTTGCCAGTGTTGAGCTTCCGCCACAAAGCAAAAACCCTATCCAAGACCTTGGAAGCATCGCAACGTATTTAAAAAGATATCAAGCTCAATCAATGTGGGCAGTCTGCGCTGACGAAGATACAGACGCGCAGGATCTAGGCATCGAAGACATCAGTGATGAGAAGGTCGCACATCTTGACGCAATGCTAGATGCGACTCAATCGAGTAAGTCTGCATTTCTTAAAGTATATGGTGTTGAGAACCTTAAAAGCATGACTGAGGATCAGTACCAAAGGGCTAAAAAACAGCTTCAGCAGAAGAAAGCTAAACAGGCTAAGAAATGATGGCTACTTATGTTGATATCACTGATCAGTTAAGAAAAAAAATACAGTGCATTGATGTATTTGTTCGATCTAACGTGCCAGATGTAACTTACAAAGATCATGAACAAGCTATTCTTGATCAAAACCATAAATCAATCATTTTTAGTGCAAAGAAGAAAAGGTTCAAAAATTTTGGTCTTTTGCTTTGTAAACGTGACTTTCGACACGATCATAAAAAACCTTTGATAACTGATGGAGAAGAAGGTTTAGATCTATTAGATTGTGTTGCTAACTTTGATCCACCTACTGGATCGGTTGAGCATAATTTTTTGATTAGGTGTTCGCTATGAAGATCCACAACGTCGAACAAGGCTCTGAAGCATGGTTTGCGTTACGTCTTGGAGTGCCGTCTGCAAGTCGGTTTAAAGATCTTCTGACCCCCACGGGCAAGCCTAGTGCGTCAAGCGAGAGGTACATGCACGAACTGCTGGCTGAGAAGATGTCTGGTAAAAGGTTTGAAGGCTTCGATACGTTCCACATGAAAAGAGGGCGAGACTTAGAGCCTGAAGCCGCTGATGTGTTCAGCTTTCAAGAAGATCTAGTTTGCAGGGAGATCGGGTTCGTAACTAACGATGATCAAACTGTTGGTTGCAGCCCTGATCGGTTGACTGAAGATGCAGGACTTGAAATTAAATGCCCGATGCACACAACTCACGTTAAGTATTTGATCGACTATCACAAGAACGGTGAGATGCCTTCGGAGTATTACGCGCAAGTCCAAGGGACGATGTGGCTAATGGGCCTACCAGATTACTGGTTCATGAGTTATCACCCTGATTTGCCAAATCTAATTATGAACGTCAAAAGGGACGGTAAGTATATCGCTTCACTTTCAGCGGCGGTTGATAAATTGCTGGAAGACTTAGAAAGTAACTTAGCTCTGATAGGGAGAATATAAATGGAATATGACAATCGCGGGAAAGTAAGTCTTTGGAAGAACGACAAGGGAGGGTCAGCACCGATCCTATCTGGTAAAGTCGTTGCTCACCGTGACATCAAAGAAGGTGAGACAATAGACATCGCGTTATGGAAACGTGATACCGTTGTATTGGGAGCTTCTGGCAATCAGCCGGTCATGACTGGGAAGATCCAAGACGTTTACGTTTCTTCAAATCCTTCATCGGTAGAAGACGATGACTTGCCGTTTTAACTTTGGGAAGTCTTTGAGGCTCGCACAGATCAAGAAGGGGGTGAGTTCTACGGAACTCGCTACCCGTCTTGGTATTACCAAACAACAGGTATCACAATGGAGGTACAGGGAAGACGCAAAGTTATCTTTGATCTGTAAGATTTGCGATCAGTTGAAGATTCACCCATTTGATTTTTTGGAGTTGAGCAATGATTAAGAAATTATGGGATGAGATCAAGGCTATTGTTGAAGATTTATGGGATGCAATAAGGCGATGAAAGGACAATTCTGGTTAATACAAAACCGCAGGGACATTGATGACGTTCTGGCTTTTTTTCGCAAGTCTTTGGAAGACTGGAACTATGAAAGACCAGTTGCTTGGAAGCTGGAAGCATATTCCACGGCTAGGACTTTAAGTCAGAACGCTTTGTTTCATATGTGGTGCGGCGAGATGTCGAGTCACTTTTCCAAGAAAGTTCCGATCACACCGGAACAGATGAAGCAGTTAATGAAGAATGAATTCTTAGGGACTGAAGACGTGGTAGTTGGAAGCACTACGATTCCAAATCAGTTAAGGTCAACGTCATCATTGGATAAGGGTGAAATGCACTTCTTTATGGAACAGGTTTTTCACTGGGGTCTTGATCATGGGGTACAATTGACGAATCCTAAAGATTCGGAATTCAGACGTGCCCGCAACGCTCAGATCTAAATGCCTAACGGCTTTTCAATTACTCCGAAGGTTGGAGGAAGCAGACGACAACGGTTTTTGTGAATGCGTGACGTGCGGAGACGTTAGACATTACACCACAATTCACGGTGGGCATTTTCTGCCGAAAGGTAAGTCCAGTTTTTACTCATTAGATCCTGACAATGTTTGGCCCCAGTGCCCTGCTTGTAATCTGTACGGGATGAAACACGGCTCCGCAGCGCAAGTGTATACGATGTTTATGATTAGGAATTTCGGAAAAGATCACGTTGATAGGATGCTTGCAAATCAATCTAGGCCGATTAAGCTATATGCCAAAGATTATCGTGAGATGTTGGCTGAATTTAATGCCAAAATTAAAGTCGAAAAGAAAAGGATTGGTGTGCTTTGAATGCGGAGTTCAAGCCGATCACGCTCATCACGTTGTACCTAGATCATTAGGAGGCACTAAGACGGTTAATCTTTGTGCGCCATGTCATTCAAAAGTTCATTCACCGCATTTGTTGAAAACGTCTGCTCTTACTAAAAAAGCAATGGATGAACGAAAGGCGGCGGGAATGTATTGTGGGGGAAATGTCCCATACGGGAAAAAACTTAGAGGTATGTTTTTGATCGATCATGTAGGTGAGCAAAAGATCATTAAAAAAATCGTGCAATTAAGTGAAAAACATTCTCAAAAAGACATAGCAAATTTATTGAATGATAAAGGAATTTCTCGACGAGGAGAAAATTGGAGCAAATATTCAATTTGGAGAATCATGAAAAATGCCAGATGCAACTAAAGAAGAATGGAATCAGGTTAAGTGGTTAGCTGTCGATGAGCCTCCACATTACAACGTTGGGGACATTGAGTGTATTGATTACATCAAGCAGCAGCTGGGGAAGGAGTATGGGGCCTACTTGCTGGGTAACTGCATCAAGTATTTACACAGACACAAGTACAAGGGTGCGCCGATAGAAGACTTGAAGAAGGCCCAGTGGTATCTAAACAGGTTGATCGATACGGCAATCTGAAGTAGTATTTATGTGTCGGCGGGATTACCAGTCCCTGAAGGCCGATTTGAGTTGAGTCCATTAGAACCGAGCGCAAACCGACACGGATCTAATTTTCTCATAACGTCTCATGACCTTCAACTGCTTCCTGCCGATGGAAAGTGGCGCTCAACTGTGCGTCCAATCCAAATAGCAGTAATCCGTGAGCAGATTGTAGGACTTGGCTTGTCCCGATTCACGTCCCTAAATTGCAAAGGCTCAAGTGAGTTGGCTGGCGTTGCGTCCAGCTAGGAAACCGAAAGGACATGAGTACCGCACCGAAGGGTGTAGCCACGCAAAATCTAAGCGACCTAACGAGTTGTACGATTGTGGCTTGCAAAGGGAAAAAGCTGAACTGTGCCAAAAATAAAAGGAGAGCGCATGAAAACAAGAACAATAGAGTCAATACAGCTTGAGATAAACGTTTTGACGGATTTCCAAGATGACGTGAGAGAAAATTTGCAAAGCCTAGATGACGTGAGAGAAAATTTGCAAAGCCTAGACAATCAAACGTTTCATAACTGGGTTAATCCGCCCAATCCTTTAAACTCTAGCTGGAATTTGAGGGGACATTTGCATAAAGCTGTAGGTTCCTTGGCGTTGCTTCACGACGCGCTAGATCTGGAAATAAGAACTTGTAAAATTGACTTAGATGTTGAGTTAATGTCACAAAGAAAAACTCATTGAACAATGTGTGCCTAAAATAAGGAAAACCAAATGGGCAGACAAAAATTCGAGACAAGTGCAATGTTGGAGATCGAGAACAACGCAAGAAGATTCTTAGCCAAGAAGACAGGCAAACAGATACACAAGTTGCCTGATGCCGTCTGGGGTGTTGATTGGGCAATGTACGAAAACGACCAAGTAAAACACTTCATAGAATTTCGCAGAAGGTACAACGACAAAGATCATTATCTTGATCTGAGATTTTGCGCTATGAAGTATTCAAAGCTGAGACGCTACGCTGAGGATTTTGACCTTGGTGTTAGTTTTTTTGTGGTTCAGTTCAATGACGCTTTAGTTGCTATTGAGATCGGAAAAGAAGACGGGATAGACAAGACCTTGGTTCCGTTCGGTAGGACTAAAGACCAACGCGATGACCTAGAAGTTCAACCGTCTGTCATCATTCCGAGAAACAAATTTAAGCTGATCGAAAATCGTTGCGTGACCGACCCCAAATCTTCTCGATAAAAAGTAAACAAAAGTGTTGACTTAGATGTTGTGATCATTAGAATGGGTATCAACAACAACGCAAACGGAGCAACACAATGACAGTTAAAGTTTACCAGTTTCACCTAACGCAAGCCGACGAAGCTCTTTTAAACAAAGACGGTTGGTTGGCTTCAGAAAAGATCACCGCTTACGCCGACAAGGGTTGTAGCTGGAAGGTCGAAGAAGGCAGCTACGATGCAGCAAAATGGTTTCATGCTTACGCTCACGTTGCCACCGTAGATTCCGATGATCTGGACGAGGTATATCACCTCACAAACCTTTGGCAAAATCCTGAGCTGGTAGAAAAGCACTCAAGAATGCACAGCTTGTCTATCGGTGACATCTTGGAAATGAACGGCGAGTTCTTTCTAGTAGCAGGATGCGGCTTTGAGACTCTTAACATAAGCGAGGCGGCGTAAGCCGCCCAAGGGGAGAAGATGAAAGTCAAAGTAGATTGCACCTTAGAAATAGATTCTGAAGTCATGAAAGCGTACATCGATGACATGGGCGATGGCGAATTGATTAAAGAGTTCGTTGTTAATTACATCATAACCGGCGGGGCCATGTGCCTAGACGAAGGCATTAAGAATGCTATCGGTGAAGAACACGCTACACAAATCCTAAGATGGGATTTAGGATGTTAAGGCCGCATCAAGACAAGGCGATGAACCAGCTAAGACAATCGATCAGGAAAGGAAATACCAGATCTGTTTTAGCTGCGCCTTGTAGCTTTGGAAAGACTAGGGTCGCAGTTGAGATACTGAAGAACGTAGCCAAGAACGGCAAGATGGGCATCTTTATTTGTGACCGAGTAAAGCTGGTCGATCAAGCACTAGAAGAATTTGATCGAGCAGGGATCAAGGTCGGGGTCATGCAGTCCGATCACTGGCGAACCAATCCGAATGCACAGATTCAGATAGCATCGATCCAGACGCTGGCTAGAAGGCGCTACAAGCCCTTGTTTCATGTCGCAGTTGTTGATGAGTGCCACACCCATTACCAGACAACCACTGAGCTGATGGACAACTACAGCAAGTCGATCTTCATCGGTCTTAGTGCTACGCCATATTCTAAAGGGTTAGGAAAGTTTTATTCTGATTTGATCGTTCCTATCACGCCAGAACAATTGCTAGATCAGGGGTATTTATGTCCGGTCAAATACTACGGTGGTCATCACGCGAACCTGAAGGGTGTGAAGAAGAAACGAATCGGTACGGGTGGAACTGACTTTGATCCTAAGTCATTAGCATCAGCGATTGAGTCTGACGAAAAGCTGGTTGGTGATATCATTGAAAACTTTAAGCGATTCGGCAAGGGTCAAACCATAGCCTTCAGCCCGTCGATCAAGCACAGTCAGAAGCTGGTAGAGATGTTTAGGGAACAAGGATTCACCGCAGAGCATATTGATGGCTACATGGAGCAGGACGAACGTCAGAGCCTGTATGAGTCACATGATGAAGGTGACTTCCAGATTCTTTCATGTTCACGATTGTTAAATACCGGATATGACGCGCCCCAAGTTCAGACGCTGATCGACTGTTTCCCAACTAAGTCTTTGATCACCTACGTCCAAAGGGCCGGTCGGATCATGCGAACGCATCCCAACAAGGTAGAAGCCGTTTATCTTGATCATTCAGGTAACGTCCAAAAGCATGGATTCGCGGAGACGATAGTTCCCGATACTTTGGATGACGGTGAGAAGAAATACGACGAGCGGATTCTGACCAAAGAAAAGAAAGAGCCAGATCTGTCAGTTTGCCCACAATGTTTCCAGCATTTTTTGATACGATGTGTCTGCGGGTATCAAAGACCACCGAAAGAAATTCTGAAGTCAGATGATCAGGTCTTAAAAGAACTGAAGAAGGCCAACAGGAATTTCAGCGCAGAAGAAAAATCACGGTGGCTAGGTGAGTTCAAGTTTTACGCACGTCAGAAAGGCTACAAGGACGGATGGGCATCATGGGCCTACAGGTCGAAGTTCGGTGTCTGGCCCAACAAGATAGATCCGCAAACGACGATCCACGTTTCAACAGAAGTAAAGGATCACATCACACACATCAACATAAGAAGGGCCAAAGGTGTTAAGAGACATTCTTCCTAAACTGGAAAAAGTATCAAAACGGGGTGAACGGTGGGTAGCGTGTTGTCCCGTTCACAATGACACGAACCCAAGCATGACGATGAAGGAAGAAGACGGGAAAGTGCTTATTCATTGTTTCGCTTGTCAGGCAAACGGTCAAGAAGTCGTTCAGGCGCTAGGCTTACCGTCGAGTGTTTTATTCCGAGACTCTAAGCGTCAGGCTATACCCCAAAAGGTCATAGAAGCAGCGAAGGAAGACGTTTACTTCATTGAGATATTTGAACAAGAAAAGGCCAAGGGTAGTCGGATAACGCACAACGATTTCAAGCGATACCGATTGGCGAAAGAAAGAATTAAACTTTTACAGGTGGGCTGATGAACTGGGTTAGACATCCACAATCAACGCGTCCCATGAAGAAGGGAAGGCCGTTGACGAGCGGGAATTGTGCAACACGCGCAGAGCTAGAATCTGAGATCGCTAAACGTGTTGCTTTGGGCTGGAATACCAACAGGATAAAGTATAGATTTGGTATCAACTGGCGAACTGCAAAAAACATCATCACTGACTTGGAGAAGAAAGGTGCAACCAACTAAAAAAGAAATGTTGCTGGCGTGGATGACGCTGGTTAAAGTCATGGACTACTATGGCCCTGACTATGTGGACGAATACCACAAGCAAGTTATCCCTGACGTTTTAAGCCTGTTGGATAAGCTACAAGCGGAGGAACAATGAGCAACTACCCTGCTGGAGCATGGACAGATCCTAATGCGCCTTGGAATGAAACCACATGCCCTTTATGCGGTGAATTAACCGTAGAAGTGTTGGGCATGTATCCCAGACAAGAATGCACTGCTTGCGACTGGACGTATGAAGAAGATGTTTAACTCTTACCTATATCAAGCCTCTTGTATCCTGTTCACGATCACTGCCGTCTTGGTGTTCCCGTTCTTCGTGGTATTATTCCTCATAGGATGGATGACCAACACGTTCAGAGATAAGGCCAATGACCGACATTACACAACTGCATCAGACAGAACTTTTAAAGTTCATTCAGGATTTGCAGAAGGAAATCCAACAGGGAAAGATCACATACATTGAGATGGTCGTTCAGCGTGAAGATGACGAGTATGTGGAATGGGATCTTCTTGAATCAGGCATTAAGTCTTTAGATCATCAGCATCTGCTGGCTCAGGTTGGGTGCCTGTACATGGCGGCTCATGATGTCGTCAATGAAATACTGGAGATCGAAGATGAAGATTGATTTACGCAACAACATCAAGGCAGTCACTAAAGGCCTAAGCAGAACACAGAAGAAACAGATCCCGTTTGCTACCAGTCAGACGCTAAACGATTTGGCGAAAGATCTGACTAAAACTAAAAAGACAGGTGTTTTAGGAAGAGCAACCGCTAAGAAGTTTGATAAGAAAACAGGCAAAGGTGCAACTAAATTCACACAGAAGAATTTCTTCTACGATAAGTCATCTAAACGCAGTCTAACGGCTACAGTATATTGGGATGATAGTCGAGCTGACTACATGAAGTTCCAAGTGTTTGGTGGGACAAGGTTGCCTAAAAAGCGAGCGTTGAAAGTCCCAACCAAGCATTCTAAAAGATATCTTGATACCTTCGGCAACTTCAAGAAGGGCGCTTTGGACGAGATGATGCAGGACAAATCCAAGTTCTTCTCAGGTAGTCCCAAGGGTGCTAAGAAGTACAGCGAAGGGATATGGGAACGATATGGACGTAAGACCAAGAAGGGTGGGCAGAAGATCCGCATGGTCGCAGCATATGAGAAGGACGCGCAATATCAGCCGTTGTTTCCTTTTGAGAAGATAGTTAATTCCTATGTATTTTCATCCAAGCATGGCTTTGAAAAAAGATTCATTAAACATTTGGTCAAAGCTATCAATGATCCCAAATAAATAGAACAGTTGACTGGCATAAGGGAATCAATGATAATGATGACCAAGGAGAAGATTATGAACAGACTGCAAAAGATTCTATTGACCATCGCGATCATTGCTTTGATCGGCATCGTAGGCAACCAAGACTTCGAACATCAAGAGCAGATCAGTCAGGAGTACACACAGAACGTCTGTGGTGGCTACTGGCCGGACTTCCGTGATCTGAAGCCCAAATGCCCATAAATGCGTTAAATCGGCACTGGGGGGCCTACAAAGGTACTGTCTGGCCCTTCCCGTCATGGGTTATTCGCGAGCGCAGCTTTCGCCTAGCGACAGAAATAAATCATTCGTTTCGTTGACACAGGGAAATCATGGCAAAGAAGAAATCATTACCAGCAATTGAAATGCTTCCGATTGAAGGGTTGGTTCCATATGCAAACAACAGCCGATCACACTCCGATGAGCAAGTCGCACAGGTAGCTGCAAGCATAAAAGAGTTCGGGTTTACCAATCCTGTTTTGGTTGATAAAGACAACATGATAATAGCTGGCCACGGAAGAATGAAGGCGGCGATGCGTCTTGGCTTAACCGAAGTGCCTTGCATCAGGTTAGACCATTTAAACGACTTTCAGAAAAAGGCTTATATCATTGCAGATAACAAGCTGGCGCTGAATGCTGGCTGGGATGATGAGCTTTTACGATTAGAGCTAGGTCAATTAAACGAAGACGGATTTGATTTATCGCTAACTGGTTTCGATGATGATGAGTTAAGCAAACTGTTAATTCCTGAACAAATTGATGGACTGACAGATGAAGACGATGTTCCTGAAGTGCCTGAAGATCCTGTCACGGTTGAAGGTGATGTTTGGATACTTGGTAATCACAGATTGATGTGTGGTGACTCTACTAGCATTGATGCAGTCGATAATCTAATGGATGGGCAGAAGGCTGACATGGTGTTCACTGATCCCCCATACAACATCGATTATCAGGGTGTAAGCGACAAGCGCAATAAAATTGCTAACGATAAAATGGCAGACGATGATTTTGTGCAGTTTCTCCAAGACTCAATCATGGGATGCGAGACAATGTATGTTTGCTGTTCTTGGCAATACGCGCACCTTTTTCGTCAGGCTTTAGAAGGCATAGCCAGATCCCCCAAAGCTATGATTGTATGGGACAAGGTGAATCCCGCACAGCATTTAGATAAGTATTTCAAACAGCACGAAATAATCTGGTATTACGGAGATTTTGGAGGCCATAAAACCCTGCGGGGTGACATCTGGAAGATGAAGCGTCAGCGCAATACAGTGCACCCCACCATGAAGCCAGTTGAGCTTATAGGTATGGCGATGATAGACCAATTGAACAAAAAAAATGTCTACGATGCATTTGGAGGATCAGGATCAACTTTAATTTCTTGCGAAAAAAACCATCGTAACTGCTTTATGATGGAACTAGATCCTAAATACTGTGACGTAATAATAAATCGCTGGCAAGACTTCACTGGCAAAGAAGCGATTCACGAAGACGGCAGAAAGTTTAATGATCTGAAGGTGTCTGATGAGTGACGCAGGAAACCCAACTTATCCAGTAACCACCATTTCTAAACTGCTTCTTTTAACGGAACGTAGAGTTCAGCAGTTAGTTAAAGAAGGTGTCATTCCTAAGACGGAAAGAAACCGATATGAATTAGCGCCAGCAGTTCAGGGTTATATCCGATATTTACAAGAAAGAATGGTTGGCAATACCGCCCAGCCATTAGATTATCAGAATGAGAAATCTAGGTTAGTAAGGATACAGGCAGACAAAGCCCAAATAGAATTAGATCATCTTAATGATGTTCTAGTTGGCACCGCAGATGTGGCGAAGGAATGGGAAGTGATTCTTTCCGATATGAAGTCAAAGATTTTATCTATCCCTTCAAAAGCAGCGCCATTGATTAGGGACGAAACAGAAACAAACGTAATCATGGACATTCTTGAATCATTTATAGATGAAACATTATTAGAGTTAGCCAGCTATGGAAACACCGTCGAAAGCGAAAGCAATCCTGTTAAGTGGGATGAAGCTACTGAAGCCGCCGCCGAAGTTCACGGTTAGCTCATGGGCTGATTCAAACAGGAAGCTAGACAGCCAATCAAGTTCAGAAGCTGGCCAGTGGTATACATCACGCGCAGAATACCAGCGCGGGATCATGGACGCTTGTTCCGACCCTAAAGTAAAAGAAGTCGTTGTCATGGCTGGCGCTCAATTAGGTAAGTCAGAAGCCCTTCTGAATATCATTGGGTTTCACATCGATCACGATCCTTGTCCTATCCTTATGCTTCAGCCGACTGAATCAATGGCTCAGGCGTTTAGTAAAGACCGAATCGCTAACGGTCTGCTTCGAGCTACGCCGTGTCTTCAGGGTAAGGTCAAAGATCCAAGGGCTAGGGATTCAGGCAACACAACGCTTCACAAGATCTTTCCGTCAGGGAGTCTTTCGTTGGTCGGTGCTAATAGTCCAGCAGGATTAGCCAGTAGACCGATCAGGATTTTACTTGCAGATGAGGTTGATAGATTCCCAGCGTCAGCAGGATCAGAAGGTGATCCTGTTAATCTAGGGAAGAAGCGAACGTCTACATTCTGGAACCGAAAGATCATCATGGTATCCACGCCAACAATCAAGGGAATTTCTAGGATTGAAAACGCTTATGAAGATTCTGATCAGCGTGAATATTATGTGCCTTGCAAGCATTGCGATCATGAGCAGACATTAAAATGGGCAAGCGTTAGGTGGACTGACGAAGATCCTGACACGGCTCAATACCTTTGCGACGAATGCGGAACGCTTTGGTCTGATGCCGATAGACGTTGGTCTATCAGAAACGGCAGATGGTCTGCTGGTCAAGACTTCAAAGGCATCGCAGGATTCAGGATTTCTGGATTGTATTCACCTTGGACACCACTGGCTGACGGTGTGCGCGAGTTCCTAGCCGTCAAGAAAAACCCTGAACAGCTAAAGGTTTGGACAAATACCTACTTGGGTGAGGTTTGGGAGGACGCGGGTGAAAGCGTCGATGAGCTGAATCTAATAGAAAGAAAAGAACACTTTAACAAAGTACCTGAAGAAGTGATTCTGATCGTCGCTGGCGTAGACGTTCAAGACGACAGATTAGAGATCAGCTTTTTAGGTATTGGTAAGGACGAAGAATCATGGGTAATTAGTCATGAGATTATGTATGGCGATCCTTCTACTCCGCAGCTCTGGACTGCGCTTGATTCACAAATATCTCGTACATTTGAAACCGAAGATGGGCGTGAAATTGCTGTAAGGGCAACGGCTATTGACTCAGGCGGTCACTTTACGAACACGGTTTACCAGTACGCCAATAGAAACTTTGGGCGCAGAGTGTTTGCGATAAAGGGTGTAGGCGGTGAAGGCAGGCCGATTGCTGGCAAGCCTTCAAGGAATAACACGGTGAAATGCCGATTGTTTCCGGTCGGCGTAGATACTGCTAAAGACTTAATTTTTGCAAGGCTTAGAATTCAAGAAGAAGGTGCTGGCTATGTGCATTTTTCTGATACCTTAAACGATGAATACTTCAGACAGCTAACGGCTGAGAAGATCGTGACCAAATTTGTTAGAGGTTACAAGAAGCGTGTTTTTCAGCAAATTCGTCCGAGGAATGAAGCACTCGATACGATGGTGTACAGTTGGGCCGCATATAGTATAATCAATGCGAATGTCAATAGCATTGCTGAACGGATTCAGGCAAAATCAGCAGAACCTAAGAAGGTTGAGCAGCCTGAACCAGATGAGCCGATAAGAAGGCGACCAGTTCAACGTAGGCCAAGACAAAACTACACCAACGCATGGCGATAAAATGGCAAACCTTTTTGATCGTGAGAATTACCCGCAACAAGAACCTGAAACCCTTGTTGTCGGTGACAGATGGGTTTGGAAAAGACCTGATCTAGTCACCGACTATCCCACAGCATCGTACGCTTTAACGTATGAATTTCACTGCGACTCAGGCGGCGGTGGTAGTCATAAGTTCACTATAACGGCAACAGAAACGACTGATGCCTATATTGTTGAAGTCGATTCATCTACCACGGCAAATTATAACGCTCACCAATATAAGTGGTATGCGTACATCACAAGAAGTTCTGATTCTGAACGTGTCGCAGTGGATAGCGGCATTTCTACGCTGGTTGTTAATTACGCAGACAGCAACGCTGATCTCAGAACCCATGCCAAGAAAGTCTTAGACGCGGTTCAGGCCGTGATTGAAAACAGGGCAACAATAGATCAAAGTTCATTCAGTATCGCTGGCAGAAGTCTTTCAAGGATGTCTGTCGATGAATTATTCACCGTTCGGGATCGCTATCGCGCAGAATACAACGAAGAAATCAAGAAGGCCCGAATACGAAACAAGAAGCCTAGCGGCAATCTAATCGGAGTAAGATTCTGATGGCTTGGAATCCGTTCAAGAAGAAAGAAGTTCGCAAACAAATTAAACTTCAAAGATCGTTTAAAGGCGCACAAGGTGGTCGGCTATTCGCTGACTTTTTTAGTTCTTCAGCAAGTGCTGATCAGGAATTAAAACAAGCCCTTGTCACGTTAAGAAATAGAAGCAGGGAGTTGTCCCGAAACGATGCCTACGTCGCTAGATATCTTAATCTTCTCAATTCTAACGTGGTCGGTCATAACGGCATCAGGGTTAATGCTAAGTCCCGTGATTCTGATGGAAGCCTTGACGCGGTAGCTAATACGACTATCGAACAGGCGTGGCGCAAGTGGGCCAAGAAGGGCAACTGCACCGTTGATGGGCAGATGTCTTTGATCGACTGTCAAAGGTTGTTCATTGAAGCGTTAGCCCGTGACGGTGAGGTTTTAATTCGTCAGATCACAGATCCTGTCAGTGAGTTTGGTTACAAGATCGAGTTTTTAGAAGCCGATCACCTTAACGAAACCAAGAACGAAATCTACACCAATGGCAATAGAATCATTATGGGGGTCGAGATTGATGATAAGCGCAAGCCTATCGCGTATCATCTTTACAAGAATCATCCTAACGACTTAGGATTAAACCAGAACAACGAAACGATTCGTGTACCAGCAGAAGAAATCATTCATGCTTTCGTCCGTCAACGTCCAGAACAGACTCGGGGCTATCCTTTTGTTTCTGCTGTGATGGGCAATATCAAAATGTTGAACGGCTATTACGAAGCTGAAATCACTGCTGCTAGGGTATCAAGTGCGAAGATGGGATTCTTCACAAGCCCAGCCGGTGACGGTTACGTTGGCGATGATATGCAGGACGAATATACACCCATCATGTCAGCAGAACCGGCGACATTTGAGCAGCTACCCGCAGGGATGGATTTTAAAGCCTTTGACCCAGCACACCCAACGACAGCCTTTGAAAGTTTTTCAACGGCTATTCTGAGAAGCATTGCGTCAGGTCTGAACATCAGCTATCACAGTCTTTCAAATGATTTATCCAGTGTGAACTATTCTTCACTAAGGGCTGGCAGTTTAGAAGATCGTGATCAGTACAGGGTGCTTCAGAAATTCATGATCGAACACTTCATCGAGCCAGTGTTTAGAAGCTGGCTGAAAAACGCCATGACTAGAAGCATCAATCTTCCAATTCAGAAATACGACAAGTTTGCTGATGGCGTGAACTACATCCCAAGGTCTTGGGGCTGGGTTGATCCGCAGAAAGAAATGATGGCAAACATTGCAGGACTTCAGAACGGCATTGTGACGTATCAGGATATCGAATCTAATTATGGCCGTGATGTCGAAGAACTATTTGAACAGCATGAACGTGAAGACAAACTTGCGTCACAGTATGGTGTGAAGACAGCGTTCCAGCCGTTCGGAATGAAGATGCCGGTAGACGCAGACATTCAAGGAAGTGACGATGCCAACCCCGACTAAAGGCATGAAGGAAGATGCCCAGCGCGGTCTTGATTGGCGGCGTGAGTTTGGCCGTGGCGGTACTGAGGTCGGCATTGCTCGCGCTAGGGATATCGTCAACGGGAAAAACTTGTCAGATTCGACAGTGAAAAGGATGTATTCATTCTTTGCGCGTCATGAAGTAGACAAGAAAGGCAAAGGATTTAACCAAGGCGAAGAAGGCTATCCGTCAAACGGAAGGATTGCGTGGGCGCTTTGGGGTGGTGACGCTGGTTTTAGCTGGTCAAAAAGACTGGTTGAGCAAATGAAAGATGATGATAGATCATCGGATTTAGTTGACAATAGTGATATTATTGACATCACTGACGAGGTGAAAGATATGGAAAGGCACGTTGTAAACGTAGAAGAAACAGAAGACTCATTCATAATCGAATTGGCTAAGGCTGAGATGGTTGAAGAAGAAGTTGAAGAAGAAGTTGAAGAAGTTGAAGAAGTTCAGGCCGAAGACGCAGAATATGAAGCGATGGCTCAAGACATTGAGCGCAATACAAACCCTTCTGAAATCGTCTACAGGACTATTGATCTTTCACGCGGATCAATTGATGAAGAAAAAAGAATTGTTCGGATTGGGGTTTCAAGCGAGAACCCAGTTGAACGAGATTTTGGCTTAGAGGTTTTAAGTCATAAGAAAGAAGACATAGACATGGAGTTTATGGCTTCGGGTCGCGCACCCTTGCTGAACAACCATAAGATGGATGAGCAGATAGGTGTGGTGCGATCATTTTACCTTGACGAGACACAGCGGCGTACCGTTGCGTTGGTTGAATTTGGTAATTCAGCCTTGGCTCAAGAGGTTTTTGAAGACGTGAAATCCGGTATTAAACAGAATATTTCTGTCGGGTATAGCGTTAAAAAGTTGGTTCGCGCCAAAGACGACGAAGGCAAGGAGTATTACAGGGCTAGTTGGACACCGATGGAAGCATCGATTGTTTCAATTCCTGCTGATGCGTCTAAATTTGTCGGAGTTGGACGATCCGCAGAAAAAACTCTAAACACTAATAAGGTGGAAACAATGACTGAAGAAACTCAAGTCGATGTACGCCAAGTCAGTGAGTCAGCCAAGGCAGAAGCATTAGCATCTGTTGGTGAAATCATTGCATTGGGTAAGCATCATGATCAGCGCGATTTAGCAGAAAAAGCTATTGAGCGTGGTGTAAGCGTTGAACAATTCCGTGGCGAACTTCTCGAAGCCGTCCGAAATGATCGACCATTAGAAACTCCTGCTGCTGTTGTTGACGTAGCGAAAAGTGAACAGCGTGAGTATAGCTTGATTCGAGCTATCAAAGCTGCTTCATCTGGTGATTGGCGTGAAGCTGGTTACGAGCGTGAAATTTCTGACGAGATTGCACATCGTTCCAACAAAGAAGCCCGTGGCTTCTATCTTCCTGCTAACATCAATTGGGGCCAACGTGATCAAACTGCTGGCACTAACGCTGACGGCGGGTTCTTGGTTGGCACTGACCATTTAGCTGATCAGTTCATCGAAGCATTGTATGCTCGATTGACCATCACTTCTTTGGGTGCTCGCGTAATGCAGGGTCTCAAGGGCGATGTTGCTATTCCTAAGCTTTCTGCTTCTGTAACTAATTCAGCATTCGTTGCTGAAGGTTCAGCACCCAGCGAAGGCGCAGCCACGTTCGCACAAGTGACAATGTCCCCGAAGACACTGGCAGCTTATGTCGATGTGTCTAGAAGGCTCATCCAGCAGTCAGATCCGTCTGTTGAACAGGTTCTTCGTAACGACATCATCAATACTTTCGCACGAAAGATCGATGACGTAGCTATCGAAGGCGGCGCTTCAAATGCACCTTCTGGCATCATTGCAAATGGTTCTACCAATGTTGTAGCAATGGGAGCCAACGGTGCAGCGATCACCTACGCTAAAGTAGTTGATTTGATGAAGGCTGTCGAAGAAGACAATGCCATGATCAACAGTTCTGCTTTCTTGACTAACCCCAAGGTCATTGCGGCTTTGAGAACCGTCAGCAAGCAGTCTGGTGGCGCTGAAGGCAACTTCATCATGGATCCGAACGGAACTATCTTGGGAACTAACGTAGCTTCAAGCACTTTAGTACCTTCTGATCTTTCTAAAGGAACCGGATCAAACTTGTCTGCAATGCTTTACGGCGACTTCAGCCAAATCATGCTTGGCTTCTGGTCAGGTGTCGATGTTGTAGTCGATCAAAGCAGCTTGTCTACTTCTGGCGGTACGCGACTCGCGTTCTTCCAAGACTTAGATGTTGCTCTGAGATACCCCGAATCTTTCGCGGTAATCAAAGACATCGTTGCAAGCTAATAGGAAAGGGGGGTTTCGGCCCCCCAATTCTTTGGGAGTTATTATGGAATTAGTTATCAAAATGCCTTGTCACGTTCACGGTGTTCCTAGATCGGTGGGTGACGTGGTAATTGTTTCATCAGCGGAAGCCCGACAGTTCATCAGTTCTGGTCATGCCGCTGAATTTAAAGTAGAAGCAAAGCCTTTAAAGAAGAAGGCTGTTGAGAAAGTATCGAAGCGATGAGTTTAGAGTTCGATGCCGACTTCGATGGATACTTTGACGTGCTAGGTCATGGCGTGTCTTGTACCTTTACGCCTACAGGCGGGTCAGCATCGACAGTTAAGGTCATATTAGACCAAGAATATTTTGCCGTTTCAGGTGAATCGGTTGACGTTCAATCAAGTCAGCCGGTCGTATATGGAAAGGCTAAGGATTTACGAAACGCAGTCTTCGGTGATGCTTTAGCATTCGCAGCTATCACTGATCTTGACGGGAATACAATTAAGAACGCAACCAACTATAAGGTGGTCAGCGTCCAGCCAGATCATACCGGCGTGGTCGCGTTGGTATTGGAAGAACAATAATGGCTGATCACGTTAGGCAGCAAATCAGGGAACGAGTAGCCACAACGGTCACAGGATTGGCTACAACGGGATCTAATGTTTTTCAGTCTAGGGTCTATCCTTTATCTGATAGCAACATGCCAGCTTTGCTGGTTTATTCGACAAGCGAAGATTCAGCAACTGACATCATGGGCCCGTCACTGGTGACTAACCGTGAACTGTCGGTAGTCGTTGAAGGTTATGTGAAAGGAACAACAGATTTTGATGATGTGGTTGATGATATCTGTAAAGAAGTAGAAGTAGCGTTAGGCGCTGACAGAACGATAAACGGTCTGGCAAAGTTTGCTTATTTGTCAGGCACAGAAATTAGTTATAACGGTGAAGGCGAACAACCAATAGGTGTAGTATCCTTGACTTATCTAGTACAATATAGGACTGCTGTTGACAGTCCAGACGTACCTTTATAGGAGCCAGAAATGGAACTAAAAAGCCCAGATGGAAAGCTGACGGTTGATTTTCATCCGTCTAAAGTAGAATCAAAGCTGGCTAAAGGTTGGAAGCCAGCTAAAGAAAAGAAATCAGTAAAGAAAGCTGATAAAGAAATTGAAAAAAAGGAGTCTGAATAATGGCTACGCATACAGGCAGAGACGGAACCATCAAAGTCGGCGGCACAAGTGGCCAAGAAGACGGAACCGTTGTTGCTAATCTTAGAAGTTTTTCTATCGATGAAACGGCAGACACCGTTGAATACACAACTATGGGTTTAGCGGCTAAAGTCTTTCTTCCAACAACCACTGCTTTTACAGGGTCGGCTGATGTCTACTGGGATGAAAGCGATGCAGGACAGACAGCTTTGGCGGTTGGATCAAGCGTCACAATCAAGTTTTTTCCAGAAGGCGATTCTACAGCCGCTCCAGCAGATACTTTCTATCAAGGTGATGCCATCGTCACAGGCGTTAGTCGTTCAGCATCGTTTGATGGGATGGTAGAGGCTTCGATAACTTTGCAGGGTAGCGGTGCTTTGTCTGACTACACTGCCACACCATAACAGGAGATAATCATGCCGCATGTAGGTAAGGATGGGGTTTTAAAAGTAGCAGGAACGACTGTCGCGCAGCTTAGAAGTTTTTCAGTAGATGAGACTGGCGATACCGTTGAAGATACTACTATGACTTCGACTTTTCGCACTTATAAGCCAACGCTAACCAGTTTCACCGGTTCGGCAGATGTTTATTGGGATGAAACAGACAGCGGTCAGAATGGCATCACAATCAATTCTGAACCGACGATTGGATTTTTTCCTGAAGGCGCGTCTGGCGGTGATACTTATTACTCAGGAAGCTGTATAGTGACGGGCATAAGCATTTCAGCGTCTTTCGACGGAATGGTTGAAGCGTCGATCACGTTTCAAGGTAAAACCGCACTTACTAAGACTACTGTATAATGGGCATTCTGGAGAAGGCGCAAGAACATTATAAATCAGTCTTGGCTAGTGATCCTAAGCCGATTGAAATACCTGAATGGGGTGGGCGTTATTTCGTGCGCCCACAGATTTCTGTCAAGAAGAAGATGGAAATACAGCAGAAGCTGACATCTGAAAAGATGGATGAAGGTTTAGCTTTGACCCTGATCTATTATCTGGTAGATGATAACGGTGACGCTTGTTTTAAAAAGCTAGAACTGGTTGAAATAGTTCGTTCAGTTGATCCTGACGTTCTGATTCGAGTCGCTGGTGAAATTGCAGAAATGCAACCAAAGGATGAGGATCTGGAAAAAAACTGATAAACGATCATGCCCTACTGTTCTGCTATCAGTTAGCGGAGCATCTTCACAAGACAGTTGAAGAAGTATTAGAGATGGGCGTGATCGAGTTTCAGGGTTGGATCGCATACTTTGAGGTGAAGAATCGTGGCGCGTAACGTACAAATACCAATAACAGCGAAAGATAAAACAGCCGCTGCATTCAATTCTGCAAAGAAGGGTTTGGGATCACTTGGTAATTCAGCAGCAAAAACAGCAGCCACAGTTGCGAAAATTGGCATTGCATTCGGGACGGCAGGAGTAGCAGCAGCCGCAGCAATGACAAAATCGTCAATGGCAAGCATTGATTCTCTGGCTAAAACAGCCGATAAGATCGGAACAACCACTGAAGCCCTAACAGGGTTAAGACACGCAGCAGAATTGACGGGTGTGGGTTCTGACACGTTAGATATGGCGATGCAAAGGTTGACCCGTCGAGTATCAGAAGCCGCCAATGGCACTGGGGAAGCCAAAAATGCGTTAATCGAGTTAGGAATTAACGCAGAAAATCTTGAAAAGTTGCCACTAGATAAGCAGATGGAAGTCATCGCTGATCAGATGGGTAATGTCAAAAGCCAGTCGGATAAAGTAAGGCTGGCAATGAAGTTATTCGATTCTGAAGGTGTGGCGTTAGTCAATACCCTTTCAGGAGGTTCTGAAGGCTTGCAAGCAATGGCGAAGGAAGCTGATCATCTTGGGATAACTATGTCCCGAGTTGACGCGGCCCAGATCGAAGTTGCTAACGATGCGGTCACTAGGGCCAAGGGTGTCTTCACTGGCCTCGGGAATCAGCTTGCTCAGGCTTTCGCGCCAATGGTGATGGAAGTCGCTGATGCCTTTAGACAAACAGCGCTTGACTCAGAAGGTTTCGGTGACATAGGCCAGCGCGTTGCAGATATTATCGTTAAGGCATTCGGGTTCGTTGCTGACACTGTTTACAATCTTCGGCTTGGATTTTTGTCAGTTAAAAGGGCGACTATTGAAATCGCTCAGGTCATCGTCGAGAAGCTGAACCCATCCTTCAAAGAATTCGCGGAGGTATACAATAGGTTCGCTGCGATAGTCGGAAAAGAACAGATTGACACAAAGTTTCTGGATAAACTTAGCTCAGATCTTGGTCAGACCATACTTGACACCAACGATCAGATCAAAGAATTGTTGACCAAGGGATTACCAAGCGAAGCGGTCGATGAGTTCTATGAAAACGTCAAGGCAAAGAACAGGGAAGCGGCTGAATCAATCGCCGCGAACTCACCGGCAAAAGTTATCACAGAGCAGATGACAGAAGCGGCAAATGAAGCGACAAAAAAAATGACCTTCATGCAAGAGCAGCAGATGAAGGGTGAAGAAGAGAAGAAGAAGTTTATGATGATGAGCAATACGGCTCAGACTTCTCACGTTTTAGGCGAATTGAACAATCAGTTTTCAGGCATAGCGGCAAACAACAAGAAACTTTTCGCATTGAACAAGGCGTTTCAAATCGCCCAAGCGATCATGCAGACTTATCAGGGTGCAACATTAGCTCTTTCAAGTTACCCACCACCAATATCATTCATCATGGCTGGCGCACAAGTCGCTGCTGGTCTTGGTCAAGTCGCACAGATTCGCGCACAATCATTTGAAGGCGGTGGTTTTACTGGTCGCGGTTCACGTTCAGGCGGTATGGATGGCAAGGGTGGTTTCCCTGCAATGCTTCATCCTAATGAATCTGTGATAGATCATACCAAAGGGCAGGCTGGCGGTATTACTATTATCAACAACATCGACGCAACAGGCGGAGCTGACGTAGACATGAAGATCAGAACTGCTGTTCAGCAAGGAAGCCAGCAAACAGTCGCAACAATACAGGATTTGATGCGTAGGAGGCGCTTTGTATGACAACGTATACATTCCCAAGCATAACGCCATCCTCTACTACTTTTGAGCTGGTAACGAATACAAGGACGTTCCAAAGTCCGTTGACTAACGCTGTGCAGACAGTTGGTAGGAAGGGTTCGTTGTGGAAAGCCACAATGCAGTTTAACAATCTATCAGGCAATGATAGGTCAATCATGCAGGGGTTTCTTTCCAGCTTAAACGGGCAGGAGCACAGAATGTTTATCCCTGTCTTTGGGTATACAAGAAGGGGCAATTCCCCAGCAGTTAATGATGCTATCCAAGTAAACGGTGCGGGGCAAACTGGTCCTGTCTTGATTGCTGATAACGCTGACTTAAGTGTGACTGATTATTTCAAGTCAGGTGATTACATAGCTTTTAATAACCAGTTGGCGATAGTGACGGCAGACGTTTCAACGACAGGGACGGGTACGTTTTTGTATTCCTTGCCAGCTAGGGAGATCGTGATCGGACAGTCCTACACCATTGAATCGGTTGGAACTTCAGACTTCACGACAATAGGATCTGCTAATAATACGGTGGGTACCACGTTCACAGCTACAGGATTTGGTTCAGGAACAGGGACAGTCACCAAAGCTGGCATTCCTATTTCGCCGCCAATACGCAAGCCCACAGACGACAATGACGCGATCAGTTATTTAGAGAATCAGATCCTTGGCGTGTTTATGTTGTCAAATGCTACGTCTTGGGATACGCAAGCGGGAATCATTTCAAACTTTACCGTTGAGGCTGTAGAGGATGTTCTAGCATGAGCCGTGGATTACCCGCAGCAGTAGCAACTGCACTTGCTCAGCCGCATGTCTCAATTGTTACGTTTGCCAAGCTAGAATTCCCGTCTGGTACAGTTTACGTTCACAACTCATTAGGAACGTACACTTGGGATTCACAAGACTGGCTAGGCGTTGGCGATCTAGGTTCTATCTCGCAGGTCGAAGAAGGCCAAGACGTTAGTCCGTATGCCATTACGCTCACCTTAAGCGGTTTAGACGCTACGATTTCAGGTGCTGCACTTACCGAAGACTATTTCATGCACCCCGTAACGGTTTACTTGGGTGTCTTAGATTCAACTGATCAATTGATCGCTGATCCTACTCAGATCTGGGCAGGGTTCATGGATCAAATGAACTTGTCAGTTGGCGCAGATGGCGGTGATGCTATCCAATTGATTGCTGAATCTGAACTTTCAAGGTTTGATCAGTCTGCAAATCTAATGTACACGAATGCGGCTCAACAAGAAAAATCACCTACTGATCTATTTTTCAGCCATATTCATAAAGTAGAAGGTGCCAAAATTAACTGGGGCGCTAAGGCTTCAGGCACAGACGGAACGATAGAAGACGATCAAACAAGATTGACAACTGAAACCACAAGATAATGAAATTGCACGTCATGCAAGCCTTGAACAAATGGGAAAAGCGTAGTTTTGATTATGGTGACGCAGATTGTTGTCAGTTCGCAGGATTCATCGTCAAAGAGCTGACTGGAAAGGATTATCTGACTGATTTCAACTATACTTCAGAAGACGAAGCAGAAGAAATAATCAAGTCAAACGGCGATTTAATCAAGACAGCTTCAACGGTTTTAGGTGAGCCAACTGATGAAGATTTTCCAGACGGGAGCCCTGTTTTGGTTGACTTGCCAGAAGGTTTGACAATGGGAATCAAGTTAGACGATTACGTTGTTTGCTTAGTTAAAAAGGGATTCACCAAGATTCCTGAACATTTAATCATTTCGGGTTGGAAGTTATGCCACAAGCAGTAGTAGCAGCTTTTTTCGCTATAGGTAAAGTCTTTGTCGGCACAGGTTTAACGGCTGCTTTTTTAGGCGTTAAAGGTGTCGCTATTTTGGGCGCGGCGATAGTTGCTGGATCGGTTGTTGCTGCTAAAAAGCTATTCGCAATCGATCTGCCCAAAGTCGATACAGATTCTTCACGTCAGCAGACAGTCCGAAGCACCATAGAAGCACAAAAAGTTATTTATGGCGAAGCGTTAGTCTCAGGGCCAATTTCCTACATAGGATTAAAAGGCACTAATAACGAAGACCTTTATCAAGTCATTACTTTAGCGGGGCACGAAGTCGAAGCGATTACTGACATTCACTTTGACAATCAAGTTATATCTAACAGCGCAATCAACAGCGGAAACGCTAATGGCGGGGCAGTTGGATCTGGCATCTTCAGTGGTTATGCCACGATTAACAAGCATTTAGGTCTTGCAACAGAAACAGCAGATCCCTTGCTGGTTGCAGCTTTTACTGATTACACATCAGCGCATCGTGGTGACGGTTTAGCGTATTTGGCTATGAAGTGGGTCTTTAACGAAGATTCTGCGGAGACTTGGAATAAATACTCACCGCAAAACGTCAAAGCTATTGTCAAAGGAAAGAAGGTTTATGACCCACGGTTAGATGTAGCCGCTGGGAATGATGCTGGCGACAACCCGACAAACGCTTCATATATTGAATATCAAACCAACCCAGTTAACTGTCTTATTGACTATCTCATAGATACCGATTATGGGATGAGCATAACGGCAGATAAGATTGATTGGGCCGCAGCAGTAACAGCGGCAGACGGCTGTGATGTTTCTGTTACCGTTCCGAATGGCACCGAATCTAGGTTTACTTGTAACGGTGTGATCTTTGCAACAGATAGCCACAAGAAAAACATCTCTAAAATTCTAAGTTCAATGAACGGAACATTGGTTTATTCCAATGGCAAGTATGTCATCAAGGCTGGCATTTATTACGCTCCGACTGAGACGCTTAATGAAGACGATCTGACAGGCGCAATATCAGTTAAGACATCGTTTGAAAGATCTGATCGATTTAACACGATTAAAGGTCTTTTCATTGATCCTTCGCAGAATCATAAGTCTAGTGAATTTCCACTGGTACAGCTTGCGGATGCGGTAACAAGAGACAATGGCGAAGTCCTAGAAAAAGAAATCGCGCTGAACATGACGAACACGTCTTTTATGGCGCAACGTTTATCTAATAAGTTAATTCAGCTTACAGATCAACAGAAGATTGTTAACTTCCCTGCGAACCTATCCGCAATGCGAATCACGGTAGGTGATCGGGTACAAGTATCGGTTGATGAGCTTAGCTGGACAAATAAAGTATTTGAGTGCGTGGCTTGGACGTTCTCAGATGAAGGCGGTGTCAATCTCACGCTTAGAGAAGATTCTAGCACGTCTTACGCTGATCCTGCGGTTGGTGCTTACTCTACCATATCTGCAACAGGAGACATTGCAGACGGCTTCAGGGGCGTTCCTAGCCCATCAGGTTTGAGCGTGACAGCAGGGTTAAAGAACAACGAACTGAACTGGGTTAATCCACCCAATCCTTCTGACTATCAGACAATCTTTGTATACGCTTCACCGAATGGTAACTTCAGTTCTGCGGTCAAAATCGGTGAGACTGACGGGACTCAGTTCATACACGATGCGTCAAACGCGGCTGATTCAGTAGCTCCAGCAGACGTGAGGTATTACTGGGTTCGCGCTGTTAGATTTAAGGGCACGTCAGCAGAAGCACAGTCTAACTTAGAGCCTAATGCTGATCCCAATACAACGGTATTCGCTACTGTTGGACGGGTTAATTGGGGAGACGTTTCTGGTTCTACGAATGCACCTGAAGACAATGCGACAGTCGGCGCTACAGTTGGAACGGATTTCTATGACACAGATGGGACTACGGTTCTAGGACAGACAGATGTTAAGAACTCAATCCTTGCACAAGAGATTCTTCAAGTTGAGGTAGAGGCTGGCGAAGTCTTAGATTTAGAGACGGGACAAGACGTTGACGTTCAGAACCTTGGTGATGTGGCGATTTACGTCAGTGATTCTAATCAGACTCTAAATAGTTCAATCAACACAGTCGCGCAGAATCTTTCATCACTTGAAGATGCTGTCATAGATATAACATCCGGCGTGTCTGATATCTACATTCAAGGCACTGAGCCTGTGGCGGGTGTTGGTGGAATACCTGATCCTATACCTACGTTTTCACGGTGGTATGACAGTTCTAATAATAATGAACCTTATTACTGGGATGGCAGTGATTGGATAGATTTTCGTGATGGTCAGATTGCTCTTAACCAAACAGCAATCACAAATCTTCAAACGTCTTTGGCGACAACCAACGGGAACGTCACAAGTAACGCCAGTGCTATATCTGTATTGGATGCGACAACGGTTTCACAGGGTAACTCTATAACGTCAATTACGTCAGACGTGACTGCGCTAGAAACGACTGTCAACGATGCTTCAACGGGTGTTGCGGCGAATGCAACAGGTGTTTCCAATCTGACGACTAGAGTAACTAGCGCTGAAGGGTCAATTACGACTAATGCTTCAGACATTACTACTCTGCAAACAGATGTCACTGCTGCTGAAGGCGATATCACAACCAACGCCACGGCTATATCGGGACTCGATACACGAGTCACAACAGCCGAAGGATCTATTACAACCAACTCGACAGACATCACAGCACTTGAAACAACGGTTAATGATGGGACTACAGGTGTTGCAGCTAATGCTTCGGGATTGTCTGCGCTTGATACGCGAGTAACAACGGCAGAAGGTTCTATAACAACGAACGCAGCTGCTGTGACGACTTTAAACGCGACTTATACTGAAGACTTAACTTTCAGGACTAAGGCGGAAGATGAAAACGACGATCCCATTGATTTGGAAACATCTGGGACAGTAGATTTAAATGAGCTGACTGATTTTGTATCGGGATCATCTGGTGCGATCCAAGCTCTTACCGTCAGAACTACTTTGTCTGAAGACGATATTGTTACTCAAGCAGGGCAAATCACTGCGCTTGAATCTACAGTTAACGATCCGACAAACGGCGTTAACGCAACTGCAACAGCCTTAGATTCGCTGACAACAGAAGTTAGCGTGATTGACGGTGTTGTTACTTCAACATCTCAAAGCCTGTCTGCGTTATCGACAACGGTTGGTGAAAACACGGCATCAATTTCAACACAAGCAACTTCAATCGATGGGGTTGAGGCTAACTACTCAGTCAAGATCGACAACAACAATCGGATCACTGGGTTTGGTTTATTGTCTACGACTTCAGGATCAACACCGTTTTCTGAATTTGCAGTGGTCGCTGATCAGTTTTCTATAGTCGATCCAGCATCAACTGCCGACACACCGCTTCAGCCTTTTACGGTCACAGCTTCCAAGATTGTCATGGGGACAGACGTACAGATTGACGGTGGATTAGTCGTCAGCGGGACGATAAAGGCAGATCGTCTATCCTTGAATGGAACCATGTTTACCACCGAAACCGTAGGCAGTGCCGTTAATCTCGTGATCGCAAATGGCGGTGTCGATACGACTCAGGTCGCAGACAATGCTGTGACGCTGGACAAGATAGCAGACACGCTTCAATCGACTGATTATTCAGCAGGATCTTCCGGTTGGAAGCTGACCACAGACGGTACGTTTGAGGCTGGAGATGGGACGTTCAGAGGTAACATCACTTCTACATCAGGAACCATTGGTGGATTTACACTAGGGGCAACAAGTCTGACGGCTGGTGATGGGACTTCTAGGGTTTCACTGTCAACTGCTGACGGCGTTTCTCTAGGGGATAATACGTTTGCCAATGCGCCGTTTAGAGTAACGCCAGCAGGGGCTTTGACAGCTACTAGCGCGACTATCAGTGGTGCCATAACCGCTACTAGCGGGTCATTTACTGGTGCGGTTAGTGTTGGGACTACTGGTAATTTTTACGGTGGCACATCGACAGCATTTAATACTGGGAAAGGATTTTTCTTAGGATATGACACTGACGATTACAAACTAAGTATTGGCGATGCTTCTACTGGCAAGTCTTTGACATGGGATGGCGATAAATTAAACGTAGCGGCAAATGCAGTTAGCTTTACGACAGGAGGCGAGCCATCCTATAACTCAACGTCAAGGGTTCCTGTATCAGTCAGAAGTTCTGTTTTAGATCTTACAAGCAATACTGATTATGTATTCTTTGCGAACGACTTTGATCAGAATCTTACGTTGTACGCTTCGTTTTATGCTGGGCCTTTAACTTCTGGGACTATATCTGGTGAGACGAATGCACAGAACGCGATCATGTCGCAACTGTCTTTACAGATTCAATATGCGGAAAACGTAGGTGGTAGCCCAAGCACTTGGCAGAACTTTGGTTCAGCAGCTTTATCCAGCAAGAAATTCACTTCTAGCCAGTTAAATAGTAACTACTACGTAAAAGTCACTGACTTAGGAAGTGGTAACTATCGCGCTGATTTAGCGACAGCATCGCAAGCAGCAGCAGACTTCACGGGTCTTGGTCATTCTGACTATGCCTATGGGATTACGGACGAAGACTATTACATGACTGAACAGGTCACGGTCTACGGATTCCCTAAAGGTGAGTATTTTATCAGGATTGTTGTAGCGGTAACGGACGGAACTTATAGCCCATACCCTGCAACGGGTAGTCCTGCGCTGACAAACCCTAGAAGATTGTCAATAAACAACGCATTGACCTATACCGATTCAGACCACGGTCTTTCATCGGTTGCAAAAGGTAATCCACAGACTTATTTCACTGGATTGTTCAACAACACATTGATTGACGGTGGCAGTCTGACGATAGCTGTCAACGAAGAAAATCCTACTGGCAACAGATACGGCGGTATTTTTATAGCCGGTAGAGGAGAGACGACCAATGCTGGTTCAATTCAGCCTTTAGGCGGGATATATTTCTACAACGGAGTGGACGATCTAGGTTCGGGCGCTGGAGATGTCGGAAGTCCTGATCATGGAATAACCGTTCCAAAAACAGGTGACAGTTTAGATATAGAAGCGGCTGGAAATGGCATCAAGTTTAATGGTGGCTATGGCTCTACTGGAGCGACGATTGATACCAATGGAAACTACTTCGCAGATGGCAATATCACTATTTCGGGAACCGTCACCCAAGGTTCTGACATCCGACTGAAGTCTGACATCAAAACAATCGATGGCAGCAAAGTATTTGACATGCGTGGTGTCAGTTTTACTAAGGCAGGAGAAAAGGGCGCTGGTGTTATAGCTCAAGAGTTGCAGGAAGTAGCACCTGAATTGGTCAAAGAAAACGAAGACGGAATGTTATCAGTGGCTTACGGTGACATCGTTGGCTATTTGATCGAAGCAGTCAAAGATTTGAAGGCTGAGATAGAACAGTTAAAGAAATTGCCGTAAAATAGAACAATAGGAGTTTACCATGTCAAAAATCAGTGAGTTAAGTGACGGCGGCAGCCTTCTGCCCACAGATGATCTTATCGTCGTCAGATCAGGCGGAAACGTGCGCGTTAAGGCAGATACTGTAAATGTTGATCAGATCCGTTTGGGCGATAATGAGCAGATTCAGTTAGGTAATTCGCAGGATCTAACTTTAGTCCATACCCCTACGCAGTCAATCATCAATCAGGCTGGAACTGGTGATCTGCTGATTCAAAAGGCTGGAACGACAAAAGCCTCTATCACTGCTAACGGCTTGGAATTTCCTGATTCGTCCAAAGCCATCTTCGGCGCTGGCAGCGACCTACAGATTTATCATGATGGTTCGCATAGTTATGTTAGTGACCAAGGCACTGGCAACATCAAAATACTTGCTGATGATTTTATATTGAAAAACTCAGCAGACACAGAAACAATGATTCAGGCGTTTACAGACGCGGCAGTGTCTTTGTGGTACGACAACTCAACCAAACTAACCACCACCGCCACAGGAATTGATGTCACGGGTTCGGTCACGGCGGATGGGCTTACTGTTGATGGTACTCCTGTTCGCTTTGTCAGCACCGCACCTATGCTTAACTTTATGGAGTCTGGAGTTACGGACAGCAACCATCGTCTGCGTCAAAATGCTGGTAATTTTGTAATTCAAAAACTAAGCGACGATGAAGGAACAGCCACTGACCGTCTTTTAATTGATGGTGGCACAGGAGACATCAGCTT
>Ga0209631_10001248_pt1 | contig 32850 bp, 30 predicted proteins | sample COG_08_FD_184752 | JGI IMG/M metagenome (GOLD analysis project Ga0209631, IMG submission 184752) | Pelagic Microbial community sample from North Sea - COGITO 998_met_08 (SPAdes) (version 2) | ecosystem: Environmental > Aquatic > Marine > Neritic zone/Coastal water | place: Helgoland, sampling... | reverse complement strand
AGAAAAAATAAATTTATATGTGATTGGGATAACTATAATCCTACTAAACCTACATTTGAAGGTGTTAAGTATTATGATAATATCCCAGCTGAAGAAATAGTTGACTATATTGATTGGACTCCTTTCTTTAATGCGTGGGGATTTAATAGCCGCTACCCTAAGGTGCTTGAAAATGATAAAACTAAAAATGAAGCCCAAAAGCTGTTTGATGACGGAAAAGCCCTCTTAGATCAAGCAATAAAAGAAAAATGGTTTGATGCTAAAGCTACAATAGGCTTCTTTCCTGCTAGCTCATCTGGAGATGATATTATTTTACACAACAAAAAATTAAACTTATATAATTTGAGACAACAAATAGCAAAAAGAGGAAAAAAGCCCAACTATTGCTTATCTGACTTTATTGCACCTATTGATTCTGGGAAAAAAGATTGGATTGGAGGATTTGCGGTCACAGCAGGATTTAATGTAGAAAAAATTGGACAAGATTTTGCTGATAACAATGATGATTATAAAAGTATTATGATTAAAGTACTAGGGGATAGAATTGCTGAGGGTTTAGCAGAAAAAATGCATGAAAAAGTTAGAACTGAATTGTGGGGTTATTCAAAAAATGAATTCTTAAATAATGAAGATCTAATCAAAGAAAAATATGTTGGTATTAGACCAGCTCCAGGATATCCATCGTGTCCGGATCATAGCGAAAAACTTGCACTTTTTGACTTGCTAGATATTGCAAATAATTCAAAATTAAAATTGACAGAATCATATGCAGTTTATCCAGCATCTTCTGTAAGTGGTTGGTATTTTTCTCATCCAGATTCAAGATATTTTGGTATATCTAGAATTAATGAAGATCAATTAATAGATTATGCTGATAGAAAAAAGATGGAAAAAGAGAAATTAATTAAGATTTTTCCTCAGGTAATTGACCTATGAAAGTAATTGAGCATATAAACAATTCAACTGATACTCAATTTAGCTATGAGATTATTCCTCCTCTAAGAGGAAAAGGAATACAAATTATTATAGATATGGTTGAAAGTTTAAAAAAATATAACCCACCTTTTATAGATGTAACTAGCCACGCATCAACAGTTTCACTAAATAAACAAGGCAAGAAAACTAAAAAAAAGAAAAGACCAGGAACAATAAGTATATGTGGTATTATTCAAAATAGATTTAATATAGATACCGTTGCTCACTTAGGTTGCAACGGTTTTACAAAAGAAGAGACTGAAGATGCATTAATCGAATTAAGCTTTTTGGGTATTGAAAATATTTTAGCAATCAGTGGAGATGGAAATCCAAAAAAAATTCTCACTAATGGAAAAACTGTGAATTCAAATTCACTAGAATTAGTTAATCAAATTAACGATCTAAAAAATGGAAAATATTTGACTAATATTGCAAATTCTTCGTCAATAAATATGTGTACAGGAATTGGAGTATATCCAGAAAATCATTTCTACTCAGATGACTTTGATAAAGAAATTTTACTTATAAAAAGAAAAATTAAATCAGGAGCAGATTATGCTGTTACCCAAATGTTTTTCGATAATGAAAAATATTTTAAATTTGTAAATAGATGTAGAGATGAAGGTATTGAAATACCGATTATACCAGGTATAAAAATTCTCAATAAACCTAAACAGATTGATAATTTGGAAAAGATTTTTCACATTACTATTCCAGATGAACTTAAAAATGAAGTACATGAAAATATTAAACATGTTGAAGAAATCGGTATTAGGTGGGCAGTGAAGCAATCTGAGGAATTAATTAATGCAAACGTCCCAATTATTCATTACTATCTGATGAACAATTCTAGGTCAATGCTTAAAATTCTTCAAAAAATAAATTAAATGCAATCTAAAGAAAATACAAAAAAAATAATGTTAAATCTTGGCTGTGGATTTAAAGCAAGCAACTCTCCAGATTTTATCAATATTGACTGGTCTCCATATTTAAGATTAAATAGAAATCCCATCTTAAAATTCTTAACGAAAAGAATTGTTTCTAAAAAACGATTAAAGAATTTTAATAGTATACCAAACAATATAATGGTTCATAATTTAAAAAATGGAATTCCTTTTTCAGACAATTCTGTAGATGTGGTTTACCATTCTCATCTTTTTGAACATTTAGATCAGCATATTGGAAAAAAGTTTTTAAATGAAATAAATAGAGTTTTAAAACCTGGAGGAAAAGTAAGAATTGTGGTGCCTGATTTAGAAAGATTATGTACTGATTATATATCTCATATTAATGAATCATTAAAAAATCCTTTAATGGCAAAAAATCATGATAAATATATTGCTCGTATTATCGAACAAAGTGTAAGAAGAGAGTCATATGCAACTTCAAAACAAAAACCAATTATGAGATATATTGAAAACCTAATTTTAGGAGATGCTAGATCTAGAGGTGAAACTCATCAATGGATGTATGATAGAATAAATCTTCAATTTATACTTCAAGAGGCTGGATTTAATAATTTTAGTGTTCAAAAATTTAACACAAGCAGTATTGCAAATTGGAATAGCTATAAACTTGATTTGAATGAAAACAATGAAGCGTATAAATGGAACTCTATTTATGTAGAGGCAGCAAAAAGGAATGGAGAATAAATGAAAGATTATATTTTTACATCTGAATCAGTCTCAGAAGGGCATCCAGATAAAGTATGTGACCAAGTATCTGACGCAGTACTGGACGCATACCTAAAAGAAGACCCAGAAAGTCGTGTAGCTTGTGAAACATTAGTAAAGAATAATTTAGTGGTTATTGCTGGAGAGATTACATCTAAAGGCAGCCCTGATTTAGAAAGTGTTGTAAGGAAAGTAATAAATGAAATTGGATATAATGATGATATTCTAGGATTTAATGGTAATACCTGTGAGTTTAAAAATTATATCACCAAACAATCTCCTGATATTGCTCAGGGAGTAAATGAAGGTGAAGGGGAAGACTTAAATCAAGGTGCGGGTGATCAAGGACTAATGTTTGGTTATGCTTGCAACGAAACTGAGTCTTTAATGCCAGCCCCAATTGATCTTTCTCATAAATTAGTTAAAAAACAATCTGAAGTAAGAAAAAGTGGTTTACTTTCATGGCTTAGACCTGATGCAAAAAGTCAAGTAAGTGTTGAATATGGTGATAATGGAAAAACAATTAAAGGTCTATCCGCAATCGTTCTATCCTCTCAGCATGATGAAGATATTTCTCATGAAGAAATTAAAGATCAGGTCTTTAACCATATTATTAAACCTGTAGTTCCAAGTAATTGGATTACACCTAAAACTAAAATCTTTATCAACCCAACAGGAAAATTTGTTATTGGTGGGCCTGTAGGTGATTGTGGATTAACTGGAAGAAAAATTATAGTTGATACTTATGGTGGAATGGCAAGACATGGTGGTGGTGCTTTTTCAGGAAAAGATCCGTCAAAAGTAGATAGATCTGCTGCATATGCTTCACGGTATGTCGCTAAAAATATTGTTGCAGCAGGATTAGCAGATTACTGCGAAATACAAGTTTCATATGCAATAGGAGTAGCTGAACCAACTTCCATAAGTATTGACACTTTTGGATCAAGTAAAATGTCTGAAAAAGAGCTTGAATCCTTAGTAAGAAACCATTTTGACTTAAGACCAAAAAGTCTTATCAATGCATTAAAGCTTAAAAGACCTATATATAGAGATACTGCTGCATACGGACACTTTGGAAGAAATGAGGACAATTTTAGCTGGGAAAAAACGGATTTATCTAATATATTACTCAACTAACACTTTAAATTAAATTGGGGAAGTTAAAAAGATGAGAACTGCAAATTTAGATAATGTAAAAATAAAACCATTAATTGGTAGTAAAAACGAAAGTAAAAAAATGGAAAATGTTGTAGAGATTTTACCCCATAAAGTAAAAAATATAAGTCTTGCAAAACTTGGCAGATACCAAATTGGTATTTCAGAAAAAGAAATGCCAGGTTTAATGACTCTGAGAAAAATGCATATCAATGAAAAGCCTTTATCTGGTTTTAGACTTACTGGATCGCTACATATGACAACTGAAACAGCCATTCTTATTGAAACCCTTAAAGATCTTGGAGCAGATGTAAGATGGGCAAGTTGTAATATTTTTTCAACCCAAGATGAAGCTGCAGCTGCAATTGCTGAGACCGAAACTCCTGTTTTTGCATGGAAAGGTGAAACATTAGAAGAATACTGGGATTGTACATTGCAAGCTCTTACTTTTGATGGTAATATGGGTCCAAACTTAATTGTTGATGATGGTGGTGACGCAACTCTTCTTATTCACAAAGGCTATGAACTTGAAAATTATTTTAACGAATATGGCAATTATCCTGAAATAACTACTACCAATCCAGAAGAATTAGTAGTTGAGAAACTTATTAGAAAAGTACACAAGCTTAATAGCAATCACTGGCACAATATTGTTCCTGATATTATTGGTGTTTCTGAAGAAACAACAACTGGAGTTGCAAGATTAGTTCAAATGGCACAGGATAAGAAGCTTTTGTTCTCAGCTTTTAATGTAAATGATTCAGCTACTAAATCAAAATTTGATAATCTTTATGGATGTCGTGAATCATTGGCAGATGGTATAAAACGTTCGACTGAAGTTATGCTAGCTGGTAAAACTGTCGTAGTATGTGGATATGGAGATGTAGGTAAAGGATGTGCTCAGTCAATGAAATCATATGGTTGTAAAGTAATTGTTACAGAAATTGATCCTATATGTGCATTACAAGCCGCAATGGAGGGCTTTGAAGTTAAAACACTAGAAAGTGTTTTAGATAAAGGACAACTATTTGTAACCACTACAGGCAATAAAGATATTATTACTCTTGACCACATAAGAGCAATGAGAGATCAAGCTATAGTTTGTAATATTGGTCACTTCGATAATGAAATTCAAGTAGATGCCTTGAATGATTCAGACGCTACAAGAGAACAAATTAAACCCCAGTATGATAGGTATACTTTTCCCGATGGAAAAGAAATTTTTCTTTTAGCAGAAGGAAGGTTAGTTAATTTAGGATGTGCCACAGGCCATGCCAGCTTTGTTATGTCTACATCATTTGCAAATCAAGTATTAGCGCAACTATTTTTAGCTAAAGAAAGACCTGAGGTAGGATTGTATAATCTCCCTAAAGAACTGGATGAAGATGTTGCAAGATTACACCTAGAACATCTTGATGCCGATCTAACAATATTAACTAAAGATCAAGCAGATTACATTGGTGTTAAAGTTGAAGGTCCATTTAAAAAAGAAGAGTATCGGTACTAGGTATAAAAAAATTAAACCTTTGATCAGGTTTTAGAACTAGACTTAAAAATGAGGACTGGTAAAAAAGATGATTTCAAAGATTAAAAATAAAATAAAGCGCGACGGTGTCTTAAGTCTTCTCGTCGCAGTAATCAAGTATCCTTTCCAATATCGCAGACACATTTTGTACAGGGGTATGTTAGGCTTAAACTCGTCAAAAGAGAAATTTTCAGATATATATAAACATAATCTTTGGTCCTCAGCCGAATCTGTAAGTGGCGAGGGTAGTGAAATCTCCTATACTGCACCCTTGAGGAGATGGCTGATTGAAAATATCAATTTACTAAATGTAAAAACTTTTGTTGATGCTCCGTGTGGTGACTTCAATTGGATGAAGCTTGTTTTGCCAGAAGTAAACATCAACTATATAGGATTAGATATTGTTGACAAAGTGATTGAACAAAACCAAGCACTATACGGTTCAGATCAGATAAAATTTGGAGTAGCTAATATATGTGAAGATAAGTTGCCTGACTGCGATATTGTAATGGTGCGTGATTGTTTGTTTCATTTGAGCTATGAAGATATTAACAATTTCCTCCTTAATTTATCTAAAACTGATTACAAGTATCTGTTAACGACAACCCATATGGTTGATCAAAACTTTGAAAATTCAAATATCATAACAGGGGATTTTCGTTTAATTGACCTTTTTAGCGGTCCATTTTACTTCGATTCAGCAAAAGTAAAGGTTCGAGTTGAAGATTTTCCTGAAGGCTATTCATTAAAGAGAGAGATGATATTGGTAGAGAAAGATTTTGTGCCAACGCAATTAGCGAAACTAGCACCTCATTAGAGAGGGGTACGTAATTTTTATCTACAACGCATCAACCTAAATTCACTTTGAGGTGGAGTGTGTATTGTTGGTATAAATATTAACTTGACTGTAATCTTGATTTTACAAAATGCAAACCTAAGTCGAAGAATATTGAAGTAATTAAATAATAAATTAATAATACGCTAAAAATAATTATTATAAATTATTACGGATCCTTTAGTATCTATCTTAAGATTTAAAAATTCTTTATTTTGCAGTTTCGAAGACTTTTTCTTAAAAAATAAAAAATACCCTCCCCCTCCAGCGCCACATATTTTTCCAGAATCACAGAATTCAGGCACAAAAGAACTATATAGATCTAAAATTTTATCATCGCTCATTATTTTTTTCTTTTGGTCCCAATAATCACTTATTAACATATTAACGCCATCAAAATTTTGAGAAATTAAATTATCACGAAAAGCCGGTACATTTTTTAATATTTTAATTAATTTATTTTCGTTTTTTTTGGAATCAGCTTTTTGTTTTTTAAGAAGATTTGATGCAGATCTAGTTTTGTTAGTATTAACTAAAATTAGTTTATTTTCAACATTAAAATATAAATTATTTGTATCCGGAATTTCAATAAGATCAACAGAACCATCTTTATTGAAGTCAATCTGCTTTATACCCCCTATCGCACAGCCATATTGGTCTTGTTTGCCTATTGGTGCTCCTAGAATATCTATTTCAATCTCAGATGCGATTTCTGCTAATTTCTTATTATTTAATGGCTCACCAATGTAGTGTGATAAAGCATTCAATACACCTACTGTAAAACAACTTGATGATCCCAGACCTGATCCTTCTGATGGAATATCTGCAACAGATAAAATTTCAATGGATTTATTAATATTCAAAATCTCTAACGCAGATTTAATTAATTCATGTTTAATTTCATCTAGAGAGTCTACTGATTCTCTTTTTCTGTAATTTAAAACAATTTTATTGTCGTATCTTTTTTTAACCATGATATAAATATACTTATCAATAGAAGCAGAAATGACAGAGCCGCCAAATTTTTGATAAAAATAATCCATATCTGTTCCGCCGCCTACAAAAGATATTCTTAAAGGTGTTCTTGAAATTATCATATTAATTTTTTTTTAAAAAAGTACTAATAAACCCCACCTTTAAATAATGCATAGGGCGTTCTAAGTAAAATTATTAGATCATAAATAAAGTTTGTTTCTTTAATATAATCTAACTCCATTATTATTCTATCACAATATGGCAAATCTGCTCTTCCAGATATCTGCTGTATCCCTGTGACACCGGGCTTAACAGTATATATCAAACTAATCTCTCTTTGACTATAGTATTTTTTTAACTCAAAAGAAGTTTTTGGGCGTGGCCCCACCAATGACATTTGTCCAAACAGAACATTAAACAACTGAGGTAATTCATCAAGACTAGTTTTACGTAAAATTTTTCCAAATCTGGTTACTCTTGGGTCTTTTTTAATTTTACTAAATTTGTCATACTCTTTTTTGTAAAGAGGATTTTTTAATAGAATTGCCAATCTTTCATCGGCGTCTACATACATTGTTCTAAATTTAAAAAATTTAAAACGTCTATTTGCCGAATAATGAACTTCTCTTCTATGTATTATAGGATAACCTGAATCAAGCCATACTAAGAAAAAAATGAATAGCAAGAGCGGAGAAAAGATAATTATTAGTACAAAGGAAAATATAATATCGAAAATTGACTTAATCATTCTCAAGATGCAGAATATTCAGATTTACCAATAATTAAATCTACTAAACTGAGTATCCATATCTGGTGTATGTTTTCAACAATATTATATGAACTTGAGTCAACCCAAAAATTAGTAGTACCAACACCTTTAAGTGAGTTATTTTTATTGAAACCTGTAAAAGTAATGGTTTTCATATTCCTACTATTAGCATAATTACATGCATTTATTACATTTTTTGAATTGCCGCTAGAACTGATTAAGAAAACTATATCATTATCATTAGCATACATCCCCAGGGCTTTTTGCATCCATAATTCATAACCAAAGTCATTAGCAAGACAAGTAATCAAAGGTGCTGTATTTAGTGAAAATGTTCTTTTGTTTGCATTTTTTGTCATATCTACCGCAAAATGATCAGCAATGGCTGCACTACCACCATTACCAAAAACAAATATATTTTGTTTTGATTTAGATAAATATAGATGTAGTTCTTCTAGTTTTTCAATTGCGCTATCAGAGTTGATTAAATCGCTATAAGTATTAATATATTTTTTAATATCAAGCATGGTCTAATTATAAACAAATTTTACAGAAAAAACTAAGATACATTATCAGAAACTGCTCTACCAACTAAATTCTCCCAATCTCTTTCGGGTCTGTCAATATCTCTATTTCTGTCATATGAAGCTTTAATAATGTAAGATACTATATTTAAATTTTGCGTTTCGTAATATAGGGCAGATACATCTTTCGGAAAACAGCTACCACCGTATCCCCTCTTACCATCCTCTCCAGGAACAGATAAGTGAGAATTGCCAATCCTATTATCTTGAACAACTAAATTTATCATCTTATCGTAGTCAATATTTTTAGCATTACAAATATCATATATTTCATTGGCAAATGACACTTTTAGTGCTAAAAAATTATTTATTGTATACTTAGCCATTTCAGCTGTGGAATAGTCGGACAAAAAATACTTTACATCTGGAAAAATATTGAGATATAAATCTTTAACTTTATTTGTATAGTCTTTATTTCCTCCCAAAATAATAAATTTTTGGTTCATGAAATCTTCATTTATATGTTTTTCTCTTAAAAATTCTGGATTAAAAACGATTTTAAGATTACTAAATTTTTTTTGAAAAATTGAACAAGAACCAGGAGAACAAGTTGATTTAATAATAATAATTTGATTTCTGGCAACACTATTAATTTCAGTTAAAACAGAATCAATTATAGTTAAATCACATTCACCATTTTTGTTCATTGGAGTAGGCAGACAAATAAACAAAACATCAGAAATCTCAACCAACTCATCTAAAGAATTGAATGTTGAAGGCTTTTTAATATCAAAAGTATTAACCTTGAAAAAATCATTGAATCCGTTCAAAATAGCTGAACCCACATAACCCATTCCAACTATCCCAATTTTTGTATTATTTTTCATATTTTTTAAGCTTTATTTAATAATAAATTATATAATAAATTGGTGTTATCAAAATTATGATTTTAAAGATTTTCACCAAACTTACATCAAATTTCAATTAAAAAAGTTAGGCGCTGGATTAATTTTAATTAATTTGTATGTCAAAAAATAATAAAAAATGTTATTTACAAATGATATCGATGCAAAAATAATTGATACTGAAAACAGACTGATATTTTCAGAAAAATAAAAATATATTATTGTAGATAATATAACAGAAATAAAATCATATTTTCGCAAGTAATTTATGCCCTTTGTCATAATCAAAATCATTCTTGTGGGGCCAAAAATAAACTGAGGAATAAAGTAGAAAATTAATATTTGTAAAATGTCTTTTATTGGTAAAAATTTTTCTCCAAAAATTAAAGTTATGATTTGATCATCAAAGAAAAATATGAATAAAAAAATTAATGAAGCGGTAACGAACCTTATAATGCTAATTTTATTAACTAATTCTCTCAATTTGTTTATTTTATTATCCTTATATAGCTTAGATATTTCCGCTGGAAAAACAATATCAATTATTGATAATGGAAATAATATAACTGAACAAAGCTTCATGCTTGAAAAGAAATACCCTGCATCTGTAGGACTTAAGAAGAAAGCAATAAACCACAATGGAAAAAACGTGCTGTATTGATCTAAGATTGTAATAAAACATATTGATAAAGAATTTCTTAAAAAGAAAAAATAATCTTTGTCAAAAAGAAAAAATTTCAATTCAAGAATATGCTCTTTTAAAGATTTATAAAAATTATTAGAAAATAATATTGGAAATAATAAAGTAATAAAGCAGCAAACTAGTAGTGATAAAAAAATGCTATCAAGACTCAAAGAAGAAGTAAAGAGAAGATAACAAATTGTTAAAAGAAAAATTATCCATAAAAATACACCGCCTCCTGATGATAAAGAATTATATAATAAGAATTCAGTATATTTTTGAGATGCTCTGAAATAGTCTGCTCTAACTCTAATAGCTCCTGTTATAAGTATAGTTAGAAATATATACTCCATAAGATAGCCCCGATTAAATTCTTGAAAAAAAATAGGATATTTTTTAATAATCAGGTAGATAGTAGAGATAATAGAAAATCCAATAAAATATGAAAAAAATATATATCTCTTAATAATAGATTTATCTACAAAGCTGTGAAATGTCTTAGAAATAGATAAATGCATTCCCAGTGCATTAATAAATGATAAAACGGTTATAACACTTATTGAAAGCGCAAATAAACCATAATCATTTTCATTTAAATTCCTAGCTAATAGTCCATAAACAACTAAGCCTGAAATAGTAATAAAAATTTTTGCAAAAAAGGAAAGTGTTATTTTATTAAGCATCTGATAATTGATAATTTTTATTAAAATAATATATATAACTTAAATAAAAGAAAAATAGTAATGATAAAGGTTGAGAAAACTCAAAAAGCATATTTTCTATTAATCCATAAATTAATGCAGAACACACAAATGCAAAAGACACTATTAGCTTATCGTTTTGAATAACAAATAATTTCTTGAAGATTTTCGATATTATAGAAAAAACTCCTAGAGAAAAAAATAGAAAACCAAACGCTCCTGTACCTAACAACAGTACTAATGGAGAACTATGGATTTGGATAGAAATTGAATCAAGTCCATAACCGAATAGAGGTCTATCATAAAAAAGAAGGAAAGCTTTAGACCATACATTGTCTCTACCTGTAAAGCCGGAAGAAAAACCACGAGTAGAATCTGTTAAATCCAAGTAGGCCAAAATAACATTAAAGGAGGTTTCAAGTGAGGTTAGAAAAAAAATAGTTATAAAGCATATGAAAAAAATTGATACTAATAAATTAAAAATAACTTTCCTTATATTGTTTGAATCAAAAAAAAGTAAGAAAAAATAAAGTAAAAGAAATAAAATTATGGCCACTAGTGATCCTCTTGAAATTACTATTAAAGGGAAAAAGAAGCATAAAATTATATATAAAAAACGGATATAAAAATTTTTAGTCGAAAAAAAAACTAAGGATAGCAATGTAAATCCTTGAATACCATAATGATTGGGATGAAAATTACCAACATTTCTTCCTGCAAAAAAATCGACGCCGTGTATAAAAAAACTGGAAAGATAAAGAGAAGTTAAAAATCCAGTAACAATTAAAATAATTTTATTTATTAACTTAAAAGAATTTTTTTGGAATTTTGAATTATTGAAAATTTGAAAAATACAAATAGTGTTTAAAAAAAATATTAAAGTAGTAATGAATGATAAAAAATTTAGATTTATCAAAGATGAAGCAATAGCAAAAAAGAAAAAAATCCATAGATATTGGTCAAGTCTAAATAAATTTATTTTTTGTTGTAGCTGAATAAAAAAAATAGAGGTGATAAAAAAAGCAATTCCTGAAATGAGTACAATCGACCTACCTCCAGTAGCCTCTTCTGGTCCAAGATATTGAAAAGTTCCGGTAAAAAGAAGAGCTAAGAAAAGCGTAGTTTTAATTACCAAAGAATGAATATTCATTTCTTGATTTGATACTTAGGAAAAAGGTTAAGAAAAATCCAAAGAAAAGTGAAATAAGGATATTAAATCTAATATTTGGTGAGTGTGGTTTAAAAGAAGTGTATGGAGAGCCAATTAAAAAAACTGAATTTGATTTATCTATGGAATCTAAACGAAATAATTCATATTGAGAAAAAAGTTGAGCATAAATTGTATTTTTAAGCCTTAAATCAGATTCCAGGTTACTTAACTCTTGTAGTAATTGAGGTGAATTAATATTTATATTTTTCTCTTTAAACTCGACTAATTCATTTTTAATATTATTAATCTCACTATCAACGTCTTGCATTCTTATCTTTATGTATTCATTTTTTTCTTCTGCAGATTGATTAAATATTAAAGCATAATAGTCATTTACAAATTGTACTATTTCATTAGCGATTATTTTAGATATTTCTTTATCAGAATATGTAACATTAACCACAATACTCTGTTGTTCATTATCAAAATGGTAACTAATTATAGAGGTTGAAAGAAGATAAACTGATCTATCAAAGTAAAGTTGTTCTAAATCCTGATTAGGGTAAAATATAGAATCTAAAATTTTATTTTTCAAACTCTGGTCAATTTCCTCAATTTGCCAAAATAGCTTATCATCTTTTAATTTTTTTGATGCAACATGTCTTAATAAAGCAGGTGAAGAAATCAGAGACTTTAGGCTTAAATCTTCATTTGAACCTAAGCCAGAAAATTGTTGAAACAATGCTAACTGACTAGATTCTTTTTGATAAAAACTGAAGCTTGTTTTATAGGTGGGTGTTTGTAATAATGAAATAATAAATATCAATAAAACGAATATAGAAACTATTATTACGTTTTTTTTAATATTTTTAAAATAAAACCTAAGTTCCTTAAAGAAATTTACTTCTACTTCCACTAGAGCTTATCCTCTTTTCTTAATTGTTCTCTTATTTTTGTTGCAGAAATCGTGCCAATTTCTTTTGGAGGTAAATGCTCTATTATTTCATAGCCAACATCCCTTCCATAATTGATTGATTCAATATCAGGTATAATTGATGTTACTACTCGTCCATCCAAAATTAAATCTTTTAATTCACCTTCGTGAACCATTTTTTCAATTTCTTCCGCTGACCATGGATTATTTTCATCTGGTTCGACATCTCTGATTGCCAACCATACATTTTTACCTTCTTGCAATCTTTGATTAATCAACCATAGATGACCTTCATGTAATGGTTGCCACCTGCCTACAAACATTGAATATTTCATTCTCTTTCTCGAATATATTTGTTTTTAATTAGATATCCTATTATTCGATTCGAAGCTTTGTCTAAAGTAATGTCATTGTTAATAATATGAATTTCTGGATTTTCTGGAGCTTCATACGGTGAGCTTATACCAGTAAAGTCATTAATTTCTCCTTTTCTGGCTTTTTTATACAATCCCTTTGGATCTCTTTGCTCACAAACCTCTAAGGAGGTATCAACAAAAACTTCCAAAAAATCTCTTTCGTTGAAAAGCTCTCTAACTAATGTTCTATCGGAAATATATGGCGATATAAAAGCAGTTAAAACTATAACTCCAGAGTCCAAAAATAATTTAGAGACCTCCCCTATTCTTCGAATATTCTCTATTCTGCTATTTTCATCAAAGCCTAAATCTTTATTTAAACCATGTCTAACATTATCGCCGTCAAGTAAATAGGTAATATAACCCATTGCATACATCTTTTGCTCAACGATATTAGCAATACTCGACTTACCACTAGCGCTAAAGCCAGTAAACCATAAAACAAATGGTTTTTGATTCATAAGTATATTTCTATTACTTTGTTTGATTGTTGTTTTGTGCCATACAATATTATTCATCACTGAGCCATTTTTATATTTTTTGGTTAGAATTAGTCAACTTAAATCAAAGATACATTTAATCAAAATCAAATTAAAGCCATAATACCAAAAATAAATAAGAGAAAAGCGATCATTTTTGAGAAACTATTATCATTTATTTTGATGAATATTGTATTATTTATAAAGATAAAAATTAAAATCGAGATTAGCATATAAACAACGTTTTCATATGAAAACAAAAATAGGTCATTGATATTTAAGATAATTAACTGAGTTAAAGCAAATATAAAATAACAGATAGCAATATTAGTTCTTGTTTCGATTTTATTTAATTTCATTTCTCCAACATATGCTGTTAATAAAGATCCGCCCAAATTTGTTAAGCCATGGAAAATTCCCATTAAAATTAAATAAAATTTATTTAAAATTAACTTGGATTTCAAAATCTTAAAGTAACTTGAAATAGCTATTATTATTAAAAAAATTCCTATTAATTTTTTAAAATTTACATCTAAGGAAAGTCCAAAATTTAAAGTTAAAGCTATCGAGGGAACGACAAGTAGTATAAATTTAGCAAAAAAAAATTTATTTATATGGTGTGAATTTTTATGAATTTGAAAAAAATTAACAGATAAAGATATTGGTAATAAAATATTTAACAATTCGACAAAACTGTATTCAAGTAAAATTAATAGTGGTGTTCCAAATAATAAAATTCCTACACCAAACAGAGACTGTATAATAGAGGTGAAAAATACAACAAAAATTATCCAAATATCTAATACCATGATGCTATTACTGAACTTTTATAGCTTTTATGTAATACTTCCAATCCATTACTTCAATAGTTGAATGCTCTGATATGTCAAATGATTCAAATTCTTTGTTCGGCAAAACTCTTTTTTCGACACCGTTAACAAGAATGCTAATTGGCATAATAAAATTATCATTAACATTATTCCATCTATAATAGAAGCTGGAATCTGTCTGATAATATTCTAGTTCAGGTTGATTTGAAGAATAAAAATACTGTTCTGAAAAATATGAATAATCAACACCTGTTTTATTCTTAACCTTATCAAAGAAATCTTCAGTGCTAACATGGCTTTTTGCATTTTCAACCATAAACTCTTTTAAAATACTAAACCAAGTTGGGTCATCGTTTATAGCACTTCTCAAAGTATGCATTACCCATGCACCCTTCATATAGGTATCTCCATTTAAAGCCCAATAATTTTCATCTTCTGGTCCTACAATAGGAATTTTATTTTGAATTCTTGATTTAATACTCTTCAAATAGTCAACACTTACTGGGTAACTATTGAACTTATCTTCAAAAAATAGTGCTTCTGAGTAAACTTGTAATCCTTCATGAATCCAAATGTGTGTTGGATCAACTGCTGTTACACTATTACCAAACCATTCATGTCCACTCTCGTGAATAATCAGTGGGTCAATTACTCCATACATTGCCCAGCTACTGCTCCTCACACCATTGTAGATACTAAACCCGTTTCCATAGGTTACTGCTGATTGATGTTCCATTCCTAAATATGGGACCTCAATTAATTTATATCCATCATCCCACCATTGGTAGTCTCCAAAATATTTTTCATAGAAACGAATAATTTCTTTTGATTGTGGAAAGTAGTTTTGTGCAACTTCCTTATTATAATCTAACACAAAATGATTCATATAATGGGTTGTGTTTTCTTTTATAAATGTGTCCTGAACGGCAACATAGTTTCCGATTTGAACAGAGATATTATAATTATTAATTGGATTATTCACAAACCACTCATAGGTAGTCTTATCATTCTCTTTGTCTATAACACTTCTTAATTGACCATTACCAACGCTCACTAAATTAGATGGTACAGTAAAAGCCATTCTAACACTATCAGGCTCTTCAGTAATATGATCTTTATTAGGCCACCAAATTCTTGCACCTTCACCTTCACACGAAACTGCTACCCAATCTCTATCATTTTTATCTTTAGACCATGTAAATCCTCCTGCCCAAGGTGGATTATCAGCACTTTGAGGTATTCCATTATAATGAACTGTGAAATCAAATAATGTATCTTTATCTATCGGTTGATTAAAGACTACCATAACAGCATCTTCTTCTCGACTGTAGTCAACAGAGCTATTTTGATGAGTAATTTTTGTAATATTTAAATTTTTAGCTAAATCTACTTGCAGAGTGTCAATATTGTTGAGAGCTTTTGCTTTTATAGTTACAAAACCATCGATTGATTTATTTTCAATATCAAAGTCTATATTTATATCATAATATGATACATCGTATGAGCTGCGATATTCGTTTAAAAATCCTATCAAATAATTATTACGTGTTAATTCCGGCACACCGGTCTGAGATCCATGAGGTCTCAAATTAGCAACATTTGCATTGCAACCAATTAGCAAGATACAGAGTGTGAGTATGCTATATCTTTTTTTCATAATAGGTTGTTGATTGAAACATATTTTTAGCAAAAATGATGTAGTATAATAGAATGCAAAACAAAAACCAAAGAACAATAGCGAAAGCTTCTTTTATTGCAAAGAGTATGTAGGCAATAGCAAAGTAAACTATCCATTTTACCCAATTAGGTTGATTCCAAAGTTTTAGCAACAAATTCATTGTTCAACAAAATAATACAATTTGTTATAATAATCTAATGCTTCATCATAAATCGATTGATATTTTTTATCTAATTGGTTTTCATTAGGTGAAAACTGCTGAAAATGTGTCGAAATGATTACATTATCATACCAATGCTTCCACCAAATACCATCTTGAGGATGATTTCCTTTTTTCCATCTCAGCATAGAGGTATCAAATTCTAAATCAATATTGCTACACCACTGCGACAATATTTTTTTAGGATTATTCAGCAAAATACTTGAATCAATCACAATAAATTTTTTGCCGATACTATCTAAATATTTCATGATTTTATATTGTTGAGGATATCCAAGCTCATCTACATGATTGAGAGTATTTTTCTTAACATAAGAGTTAATTACATCTCTAGGATGACGAATTAGAATACAGTTTTCAAAATTTTTAATCCAATCGATATTGTTTAAATCGATTAAATGATGTGACATGTGTTTTTGATACCAATGTTTTTTTCCATTAGGTATTTCAGAAATAAGACCCCTAACTATATCATCATATTTATCAGGATAGCAATCAATAATTTCTTTATACATTGGATGCTTTATCTGTCGTTCTTTTAGGTAGTAAGCATAAAAAGGCTCATCAGAAACAAATGAATCTTCTCTAGACGACCAAGACCTCATAAGTGCAGTAGATATATTCCTTGGGCCTGACCAACAAGCAATTCTCATACTAGCCTATGTAGTCTTGAATTTCTTGATTGTATAGCATTCTAATTTTATTAACTAAAGAATCAGAATTAGTCGACTCTAGCTTTCTACCTTCTAGTTGTGACACAGGAATAATACCTGCAAAAGTACCTGTTACAAAAGCTTCATTACAGTTTTTAATATCTGCAAATGTAAAATCTGACTCTGAACATACTATCTTATTATGATTACAAACTAAGATGGCCTTACTTCTTGTGATACCATTTAAGCAGTATTCGCCCGTAGAAGTGAAAACTTTATTATTTATGATAAAAAATAGATTAGTAGAATTACAAGTACTAATATTACCATTAATATCATTCATAATTCCTTCGTCATATCCTAATTTATTTGCTTCTATACTTGCTAATATGCAATTTAGCTTACTAAGGGTATTATAATGCGGACTCAATATATTCTCATTTGGTCTAATATTAGGCACTCTACCAATATTTAAACCCTTTATATAAGTGCTAGGGTCTGTTTGTTTATATTCAGGAATAATTACTAGATTGATGGGTCCTACATTTGCATTAGGATTTTGATATGGAGTAATTTTATCACCCCTAGATACAACTAGGCGAATATGTATGTTATCATCCATCCTATTTTTATTTAAAACTTTATTTATTTCATAAACTATTTCTTCTCTTGAGTAAGAAATATCTAATGAAATACCTTTTGCACTTGCAAACAGTCTGTCTAGGTGATCTTCTATAAATACTAGCTTTGACTTGTGTAGTCTAATTCCTTCCCAAACACCATCTCCTAATAAAAATCCACTATCAAAAACAGAGATATTTGCTTTGCTTCTATGAAATAATTCGCCGTTGATATTAATAAAAATATCTTCATTTTTTGGATTCGATATGTATGAATGACTGCTCATTTGTGGGCCCACAGGGACTTGAACCCCGAACCTGCGGATTATGAGTCCGTTGCTCTAACCAATTGAGCTATGGGCCCCTAAAATAATCTCAAAAAAATATATAATATTAAATCTATTATTTTTGTAGATAATAATTTATTTGTTTAGCCATAATTATGTATAGCATACCTGGAATATATCTAAATAATTCTTTAGGAAATAAAGAAAAATATAGTTGAACATTTTAATTTAAGATTTTTAATATGATAAAAATGTGATAAGATTAATAATGGATTTTTTAATAAAAATAATCTCAAAACTTAGATTAAAAAAAGCTGCTTATTTTCCAGCTTCTTTCAACAAGCCAAATATATATATTATTGGATATCCAATATCTGGAAATACATGGATAAGCTTTATGATATCATATGTATTAAATGCAAAACTAAAAAATATTGATGCTAAAGAACTTGATTTATCAAGAATTCATTTAAAAAAATATCTTATAGGAAAAAATGAGCATTCAGGATCAGACAAATTTGAATATATTTTTAAATCTCACTGCACAATTAAAGATTTAAAAATAAAAAAAGAAGATAAGGTTGTATATATCTCAAGAGATGTTCGAGATGTTGCTAATAGTTATTTTTGGAGAATGGAAAATACCTACAATCGTAATAATTATGACTTTTCAAATAATAAAAAAATTTTCTCAAGCATAAAAAAAATTACGTCACTGGAATTTAGAAGAAAAATATTAATTAGGATTTTTGGATATGAATGGAAAGATCATGTAGAAACACATTTAAATAACAGTAAAATTATTTTTTTGAAGTTTGAGAATTTTTTGGATAACCCAAAAAGAGAGTTAAATAAATTAATATCAATCATAGATAGAAAATGTAATAATTCTAAAATAATTGATGAAGCTATAGATATTTTTTCTAAAAAAAACATGAAAAATAAAGATATTATGTTATCTCAATCTCCCGATAGAGTTGGAACTTCGAAAGATTGGAAAAATTACTTCACTCCAAAAGATACTATTTATTTTGATAAAAAATATCGTGATATTCTCACAAGAATAGATAATGAACAATTTAAAAAATAAAAAAATACTTTGTACGCTTGGTCCAAGCTCTTTTAATAAAGACATAATAGAAAAAATGGATTTACGAGGTGTAAATTTTTTTAGAATTAACATGTCTCATACCAGCCTTGAAGATTTAGAAAAAAATATTAAGTTAATTCAAAAAACCTCTTCGACTCCGATATGCATTGATACAGAAGGAGCTCAAATCAGAAATCAATATATGGAAGATAATATATCATATTTTGTTGGTGATAAAATTAAAATCTATTCAAATGATTCTTTTGGTAATCAACAAAAAATGTCTATAGTTCCTAAAGAGGCTTTGAGTCAATTATCTCCTGGCACTTTATTAACAGTAGATTTTGACGGTGTAATAATGCTTATTGAAAAAGTATTTAGCAGTCATCTTGAAGCAAAGATAATAAATGGGGGTAAAGTTACCCACAATAGGGCTATAACTTCATTTCCCAATATACATTTAAGTCCTCTGACAGAAAAAGATATTGAAGCAATAAAAATATCAAAAAAATATAAAATAACGAATTTTGCTCTTTCTTTTACAAATAGTAAAAAAGATGTAGAAATTTTAAGAAAATTAACAGGTAAAGAATCAAATATAATTTCTAAAATTGAAACAATTAATGGTGTTAAAAATTTAAATGAAATTTTAGAAGAAGCTAATGCGATTCTCATCGATAGGGGCGATTTATCAAGGGAAATACCTCTTGAAAATATACCTTTTTTACAAAAGAAGATCATCAAAAGTGCAAACGATAAAGAAAAGCCAGTTTATGTAGCTACCAACTTACTGGAATCGATGATTACTAATAAAAAACCGACTAGAGCTGAATTGAATGACGTTATTAATACCCTAGAAGATGGTGCAGATGGTTTAGTTTTAGCAGCTGAGACAGCAATCGGTAAAAATCCAATTGAAACACTCGATATCTTAACTAGCCTAATAATATGTCATCTAGAAAATAGTGTTTCGGATTATCAAATTGAAGAGTTAACTAAACAAAAAAATATATTATTACCTAATTATCACGGTAAAAATAATAGTATTTTTTCTGAGAATATCATAAACGTTCCAAAAAATGATACTAATCATTTACCAAAAATTAAAATTGATTCTGAACAATCCCAAGATGCATTAAATATACTGAATTATACCTTCTCTCCATTACAAGGTTTTATGAATGAGGATGATTTAAACTCTTGTATTGATAATTTCAAAATTCAAAGCGATTGTCCTTGGAGCCTTCCCATTGTACTCCAAATTGATGAAAAACAGTTTAAAAATTTATCTGTAGGTGAAAATGCCCTACTTTATAACAAAAAAAATGGGCGAAATATAGCATTAATTGAAATTGAACAGCTATATAAAATAGATTTGGATCAGCTGTCAAAAAAAATATTTAACACAAACGACTGTAATCATCCTGGAGCTAACAAATTTATCAAAAAAGGTAGTTACGTCGTTGCTGGAAAACTAAATCAAATTGCTAAAAATAAATATGGTTCTTCTGTACTTAGCCCAGTACAAACTAGATTAATATTTCAAGCAAAGGGATGGACAAATATCGTCGGATTTCATACAAGGAATATACCTCATAAAGGTCATGAATTCTTAATGAGGTCTGCATTAGAAAACAAAAATTTAGACGCTGTACTAATACATCCTGTTGTAGGTCCAAAAAAAGTTGGTGACTTTCAATCTAATATTGTAATGGGTGCATATAATACGCTTTTACAAAAAAGATTTCTAGAAAATCAATCACTTCTTACGGGATTTAAAACCTACTCAAGATATGCTGGTCCAAGAGAGGCGGTATTTACAGCAATTTGTAGAAAAAATTTCGGATGTAATTATTTTATTGTCGGAAGAGATCATACTGGTGTCGGATCATATTATAAAAATATTTCAACAGAAGAAATTTTTAATAAAATTGGTAATTTTGGCATGAATATTATCTTCTTTGATGAGATTGTTTATGATTCAAAAAATAAAATTTATGTAGAAAAAATGGCTGATAAAAGACACTACAAATCTTTAAAAGGTACAGATGTACGAAATCTGATTGATTTGAAAAAACAACTCCCTTCTTGGCTTGTTTCAAAAGAGGTACAGAAATATTTATTAGATCAAAAAACACTTTTTATTAAATGAGCAAACTTTTAATAACTGGAGGTAGCGGTCTTGTTGGTTCAAGTTTTAAGTCTGGACTTAAGCTTGGCTCAAATGATTTAAACTTACTTAGTTATAATGAATCTGCTAAAATCATAGAGCAATATAAGCCCGAGTCAATAATGCATTGTGCAGCAGTTGTAGGTGGTCTCTATAATAATATGGAAAATCCAGCTACTTTTTTTGATAATAATATATTGATTAATTCAAATATATTAAAAATATCAAAAAAATTTGGAGTTAAAAAATTTATTGGTTTTTTATCAACATGCATTTTTCCAGATCAACTTGGAAGACCCCTTAAAGAGAATGATCTTCACTTAGGACCTCCCCATAAATCAAATTATGCCTATGCTTACGCAAAGAGAATGCTAGAAGTACAAGTTGAATCATATAATTATCAATATGATACAAGATTTTTTAATGTCATACCTACTAACATTTATGGGCCAAACGATAATTTTAATATTCAAAATGGACATGTGATTCCTGCTCTAATTCATAAAACTTATCTTGCAAAAAAGGAGAATAAACCATTAGTGATTTATGGAAGTGGAATTGCTCAGAGAGAATTTATTTTCTCAAAAGATTTATCTAATATTTGCTTACAATTACTTGATTGTTATGAAGATACTCAACCAATCATTATTTCAAACTCCGATGAAGAAATTTCTATAAAAAAAATAGTTGATATAATAACAAATATCTTTCAATTTGACGGAGAAGTAATTTATGATAAGACAAAAAGCGACGGACAACTAAAAAAAAATACTGACAACTCAAAACTTAAATCAATTATTAAAAATCCAAATTTTACTTCAATTGAAGATGGTTTGAAAATAACTATAGATTGGTTTATAGCTAATTATGATAAGGCAAGAAAATGAAAAAAAAAGCAATCATTACAGGAATTAATGGGCAAGATGGAGCATATTTAACTCAATATCTTTTGTCAAAAGACTATGAAGTACATGGTATAATTAGAAGAAATTCTGTACCCGAACATCAAACTTTTAGATTAAATAGTGTTTATGAAGAAATAAAAAACAATTTGCATTATGGTGATTTAACAGATTTTTCATCACTCGTACGGCTTATATCAACTATTAAGCCACAAGAAATTTATAACCTTGGTGCTCAATCGCACGTTGGCATATCTTTTGATTCTCCTCTTTTTACTACTAATACAATTGTTGATGGTACAATTAATTTGTTAGAATGTATAAGAACCGTTGATAAAAATATTAGATTTTATCAAGCAAGTTCATCAGAAATGTTTGGAAATCAAATCGACAAAGATGGCTTTCAAAGAGAGTCAACTCCAATGGTCCCAGTTAGTCCTTATGGTGCAGCTAAGTTATGTGCTTTTCATAATGTACAAGTATATCGTAAATCATATAATATTTTTGCATCTAATGGTATACTTTTTAATCATGAAAGCCCTTTCAGAGGGGTCAATTTTGTAACTAATAAAATTGTTAGAGGCGCTGTAATGATTTACAAAGGACATACTAATGAACTTAGGCTAGGAAATTTAGAAGCATCTAGAGATTGGGGGCATGCTAAAGATTATGTTAAAGCAATGCACTCAATTTTAAACCACAATAAACCAGACGATTTTGTTTGTGCCTCTGGAGAAACTCATACAGTTCAAGAGCTTTGTAATTATGTATTTGATAAATTAGATATTTCTAAACAAAAAATTATTATTGATGAAAAATTTCTTAGACCCAATGAGCTTTTCCTTCTTAAAGGAGATCCAAGCAAGATTAAAAAAGAACTTGCGTGGGAACCAGAATATTCATTTATATCAATGATTGACGAAATGATTGAATATTGGATTCAAGAACTAAAATGAAAAAAATAGTCTTTTTTGACTATTCCGGTCATCCCTTTGTACATGATCTAAGTAAAAAATTTTCGTCTGATAAGAAATATCAAATTTATCATTTATATAATCCTAATCAATTAGGCCCCAAGGGCAATTTTTTTATAAATGAAAATGAGAAAATAATAGAAGTAAGAGGTAGGTTTTCAAGAAATTTTTATAAAAAACTTATCTATGAATTTATTTATGGAATAAAAGCAATTTATTATTTAAATAAAATCAAACCGCATATTGTAATAACTGCAAATATGCCCATTCCATCAGTTTTTCTAATTTCATTATCTAAAAAATTTATTAATTTCAAATTGATATTTTGGCTTCAAGACATAACAAGCATTGCTGCAAAAAATATTTTAAAAAGAAAGAAAAATCTGCTTTGGAAACCTATATCTTATTTATTTAAATACTTGGAGTTTTCTACTTTAAAAAGATCTGAAAAAATTATAACAATTACAGAAGATTTTAATAAAATTTTAATTGAGCAAAAAATTTCTGAGAATAAGATTCATTGTGTGCCTAATTGGGCACCAATTAAAGATTTAAATGTTTTTTCAAAAATAAATAACTTTTCTAAAATGAACTCAATGACTGGTTCTTTTAATATTATGTATTCTGGTACTCTTGGCTATAAACACAATCCTGATGTTCTAATTGAGCTAGCTACTTTTTTAAAAGAAAAAAAATTGTTAAACGCGAAGGTTGTCATTATATCTGAAGGTCCCGTGGTTGACCATATAAAACAAAAAGCTTTAAAAAATAACCTTAATAATATACTTTTTTTACCTTTTCAAAAGTTTGAAATTTTTCCTGAAGTATTAGCATCATCTGACTGCAACATTGTAATGCTAGAAGATGATTCAAGTGAGTTTTGTGTTCCTTCAAAATTTCTATCAATACTTTGCTCCAAAAGAACACCAATTGTCTATGTAAAAGATAGTAATCTTATAGTTAAAATTATCAATGAACATAAATGTGGTATTCATGTAAAAAATCAAACTGAATTAAATAAAGCAATTTTAGATGTTTACAGCAATAAAATTGATAGTAATTTACTTTCAGCAAATGCTCGAGCATATGCTGAAAAATATTTTGACATCGAAAATATTTATAAAAAATTCACCGACATAATATTTAACACTTAGAAAAAAATAATGAAGGTCCTATTAATACATAATTTTTATAAAAACTATGGTGGTGAAGAAACTGCTGTATTAAATAAAATCAAACTTTTGGAAAATAATAATATCACAGTTAAGCTTTTTTCTAAAAAAAATGATTCAATATTTAGTTTTTTAGATAAAGTTGTAGTTTTTTTCACATCAATTTTTTCATTTAAAACTGCAAAAGAACTGCGTAAGACTATAAAAGAATTTGAACCTGATATAATTGAGGTACATAATGTATTTCCATTAATAAGTCCTTCAATTTTTTTTACAGCTAATAAAATGAAGATTCCAGTATTTTATTATCTTCATAATTATAGATTTATATGCGGATCATCTCTTTTAAAGAGCGATAACAACTGTTGTGATAACTGTAAGGGTAATTTTTTTAAGGCTGTAATAAATAGATGCTATAGGAACTCTTTTTTAGGAAGTATAAGCTTAGCAATTAATAATCTTATTCATAAATCTATATTAAAAACTTGGACAAATAAAATTGATTATTTTTTTATTATGAATAAGAATAATATTAAATACTATACAAAATTTGGTATTGATGGAAATAAAATTATCTTTCTTCCTCACTTTAGTTTTATGCAAAGAAAATCTAAAAAAGATAAGAAAAAATTTGCTTTATTTGTTGGTGAATTTTCTGCTAAGAAAGGGATTCATACTTTAATAAAAGCTTTTAGGAATATTGATTATAAGTTGAAATTAATTGGAAAAGTAAAAAATAAGAATTCATCGGAGATTAAGAGCCTAAAAAAACTAAATATTAATCTTAATACTATAGGTTATATTGATGATAAAAAAAATATTGAAAATATTGGTTTTGTTGATAATAAAAGTATTGCTGAATATTATGCTAATGCTAGTTTTACTATTTTCCCCTCAGAATGGGAGGAGCCCTTCGGTTATGTATTAATTGAATCCTTTGCTAACTATACTCCAGTTCTTGGAAGCGACCAGGCAAGTATAAAGAAAATTGTTAAAAATAATTTTAATGGTATTCTTTTTAAAAGTGGAAACTATATTGATCTAAAAAATAAAATTAAGTGGATGATAGAAAATGAAGAAAAGGTTAGTGAAATGGCGCTAAATGCAAAAAGAGATTTTGATAAAAGATTTTCTCCGAAAAATAGTTTTTATGTAATCAATAAAATATATCATAAAGCAATAATAGATAAAAAAAACTAAAGCAACTCATTTATTTTAGAATTAATCTCATTAAATGTTACTGTATTTGTACCTTTCTTGCTAACCACAATAGCGGCAACTGCATTAGCAATTTTACTAGATAATTCTATATCTTTAGTCTGAGCATATATAATAGATAAAGCAGAAATTACTGTATCCCCCGCTCCAGTAACATCTGGATTTTCAATAGGGTGAGCTGCAATATGTTTTACAAAGTTATTTTTTCCTACAACAGTCATTCCTTGTTCACCTTTTTTAGCAACAATATATTTAAAATTATGCTTTTTAATTAGGTCGTTACAAGCATCTATAATCGATTGGTTATCTTTAATTACAATTTTAGTAGCTCTCTGTAATTCATTTAAATTTGGTGTAATAATATTAGCATTTCTATATTTAGAAAAATCATCTTTCTTGGGGTCTACTATTAATATATCTGTATCTAACTTTATTTTATTTACTACGCCTTTATTATAATCTGATACAATACAGGCATCATAAATATCTATATTAAGTTGTGATAATTTAGGATTCCAATTTAATATTTGTTCTTTATCAAGACGAGCAACTTGCTTTCCATCTGAATAGATTCTTTGTTTTAATGTAGTCGGGTGATTTTTAATGATATCAATATTTTCTATATTTATCCCTTCATTTTTTAATATTGAGAGTAGTTTTTCTCCCCAACTATCATCCCCTACTATTCCCACGCATGTTACATTTACACCCATTGCGCTGAGATTCATAGCTACATTTCCAGCTCCTCCAGGTATTGAGTATTCCTTATTAGGGATTACTACAGGGACAGGTGCTTCAGGTGACATCCTATTAGATGTACCCATGATATAGTGATCTAACATGAAATCACCAATTAGTAAAATTTTTATATTTGAAAAATCTAATTTCATTTTACTTTTCCTTGGTTTTTTACAGTCTCTTGCTTTGATTTTAGTTGTGCTTTGTCAATTAAATATTGTTTATCCATAACATTTAAGTTTTGATCTATTATATATACTAGCGGAACTCCAGTTGGAATATTAATAAACATAATTTCTTTATCTGATAGATTATCTAATATCTTAACAATAGCTCTTAATGAGTTACTATGTGCTATAATAAGATGACTACCTCCGTTTCGGATAATATTATTGAAATATTCATTCCAAAATGGCTTTAATCGATTGATAACATTTTTTAAGCTTTCACCGACAGGTAAATTTCCATCAATATTTTTAAATTTTTTATCTAGCTTTGGATGTCTCTTATCCTCTTCTTGTAGCAATGGTGGTGGTATATCATAGCTTCTTCTCCAGATTTGTACTTGGTCTTCTCCATACTTTGCAGCTGTTTCAGATTTGTTCAATCCCTGCAGTGCCCCATAGTGCCTTTCATTTAAACGCCAATCATATTGAATATCTTCTTTGGGAAAATTAATAATATCAGCAACAATATCTGTAGTTTCAGTAGCTCTATTCAAAAGAGAGGTGTAAATACTGTTTACTTGAAGATTGTTTTTAAGTAATTGATTGCCAGAAAAAATAGCTTCTTCTATACCTGTTTCAGTAAGTGAAACATCCTTCCATCCTGTAAACCTATTTTCTAAGTTCCATTGACTCTCACCATGACGGAGAAGGATTAGTTCCATTGTATTCTAGTCAGTTTGATTATCAACTATAAGAAGTATAGCTGCTATGTTAGCTAGTGTTGTTGACAAATCTGATATAAAGGCAGTAATATCAAAATCTTTAGGGTTTGGATTTGCGGGCACAATAATTGTATCTCCTGGATAGACCCTCATTCCTCTGCTAAGAAAAAATCCATTAACTTTTTCTATATTACCATTTGCCCTTTTAATATAAGTTTTCCTTTTCAAGGTATCTGACCTATATCCACCAGCAATCTCAATATATCTCGGGTATCTATGTCCTTCAGTAAAAGCGACAAGACCTGGATTATAAACATTCCCTTGTACTCTAACAACATTCTCCACTGGAGATGCTATAATTACCGAATTAACTCCGAGTTCAAAATCTAAGGTTATATTATTAACAACTTCTGAAGTGATAATTGCATTTCCTGCTTCACTTACTGTAGTCACCTCTTGCTTTACAGTAAGATTTCTTGTTGAAGATAATTCTGTTAAACCCCCAGCTAATGATAGTGCTTTACCTACAGTTGTAGTGGCTTCGTTAATAGCATAGGTTCCAGGCTTATTGATTTCACCCTCAACACGGTAAGTAAAGTTATTTTTATAATTTATATCTTCATAAACAAAGATTTTATCATTTATCTCTAATTTAAATTGATCCGCATTTTTATAGTCAACTACTATTTCATTGCCGTAAAATTTATTTTCATCTTGTCTAAGAATAGTAATTACTTCCTCACGAATAGTTTTTCTAAATATTGGATCATCAAAACCGCCTGCGATATCTAAAACATGTTTTAAGGTCGTATTGGTGCCAGGATATGACCCAGGAGACTTTACCCGACCATAAACCTGTACATTTAAGTCAACTGATGAAATAGATGGTACAGTTATACTATCACCATTATTTAACGTTATCGATTCTTTATTTTTAAAATTTATTGAAATACTAGTTCTTGCATTGTCATCAGAAGATCTTTCCTCGACTGGAATAATTTGACTTAAAACAAGGGTTGATGACGCATTACTTGTAAAGCCAGAAGCATATGTTATTATATCTGATATGGATTCACCAGATAGTAATTCATAAGTAGACGGCCTATTTACTCCCCCTGATATAGATATACGTTTTTTAACATTTGGGATGTGTATTACATCTCCATCAATTAGCTTGATATTAGAAAAGGTATTTTTCCCGTCCATAAAAAAAGAATAAAAATCTACTGTAGTAAGTAATTGGTCATTTCGAATTAATTGCACCTCTCTCAAGGAACCTTTATCATTTATTCCGCCCGCTTGAATAATAGCTGAAAAAATATCAGAAAAAGGATGTATGAGATTAATTCCTGGATTTTCAATGTGCCCAGAAAAATAAATATTTATAGACTTTAATTTTCCCAAAGATAACATTAACTGAGTTGGATTACTTTCATCTTTTAAGGTTGAGTAGATTTCAGAAAGCTGTTCTATTAAAATTAGCTCTGCTGATTTAAGTGTTTGATTAGATAAATTAATAAATCCAACATTATTATAAAAAATCATTCCATCTTTATTGATAGTAATATTTTTTCTAGAATTTGTTTCACCCCACAGTGAAACAATAATCTCATCCCCTGGACCTAATCTATAATCAGCTGGAGTAGGAATATTATCAAAAAAAGATATGTCTTTTCTTAAATAATTATAACCAAAGTACTCTCCTGTTACTATCTCTATGCCAGTTGATGTAATTGAAACAGCGCTTGATTCATCAATTGATGAAAGAGGCACACTTTCTACTATAGCTGCTTTTGAATTGGCTTGTAATTCTGCCTTGATCGCATCTAATTGTTGATTGCTAAGTCTATTTACATCACTCATTGATACTTGAGCAAAAACTGTACCTAAAAAAAGTATAAAAATAATGTATATGTTTTTCATGTTTTAAATTTAGTTTGAAATAGATTCTTTACAAATACATTAAATTGATAACCATTTATCATTTTTTAATGTCCACTTAATCGTTTTTTCAAGTCTTTCATATGCAGATTGGGGTTTCCACCCCATATTAGCCATTTTTAAACCATCTAATGCATAACGTAAATCATGACCTGGTCTTTGTGAGTGAAAATCGACCATTTCATAATTTAATTCCTTGTTTTGGATCTTAGCAATAAACTTTGCTAGTTGAAGATTATCAATTTCATCTTTTCCGACAATATTAAATTTTTGACATTTTGCTCCAGTTTCATCTGGGGTCATTGCAGATATATCATAATTATATAAAAATAATAGTGCATCTGCTACATCTTCTGCGTGGATGTAGTGTCTAGAGCCTGCAACAGTTTTTTCTGAGTTTGCATGCACAGTCACCACATCACCATCTCTCACTTTTTTGATAACCATTGGGATATATTTTTCAGGGTTTTGTCTTTCTCCAAACACATTCATTGTATGAGTGATAAGTGATGGTAATCCATATGTATTCTCATAAGCAACAACCAACTCTTCAGCTCCAGCCTTAGATGCTGAATAAGGATTTGTAGAATTATACCTATCATTCTCTTTATAATTTACTCCCTTTGGGGCAGGCCCAAATACCTCGTCAGTACTGAAATAAGCAAATCTTTCTAAACTGTCTAATTTTCTGGCATAATCTAAAATATGCGCTGTTCCTACAACGTTATCCATTACAAATTCAAGTGGATATGTAATTGATCGATCAACATGCGATCCTGCTGCAAGATGACTGATATAGTCTACTTTTCCTATAGTAGCAGTAATTTCTGGATTAAGCTCAGCCTTTAAATCATGATGAATAACCCTTACTCTTTTTTGTTCAGCTTTAGAATAGGCACTGACTACCTCATGCAATCTATTGAGGTTCCCGCTAAAATCTAATCGGTCTAATGTAACAATATCCCAGTCTGTAGTAGACAGAATCTTATCAATTAAATGATGAGCAATAAATCCTGCACCCCCTGTTATTAAAATTTTTTTACTCATTATTTTTTATCGCCTCTATAATTAAATCAATTTCTGCTTCGCTTAGATAAGGATGCATTGGTAGACTAACAATAGTTTGAGATAAGTTTTCTGAAATAGGAAAATCTCCATTTTGATAATTTAAATAAGCAAATCCCTTCATCAAATGAATTGGATATTTATAATATATAACGTTCGGTATATTAAATTGATTCAATCTATCAACTAATTCTTCTCTTTTTTTATGCGACCCTAAAGTAATAGAAAATAATGCATGTGCAGAATGATAGTTTTCTGGTATATGCTGTGCATTATTCAAATATTTCCTGTAATAACTACTTAATTTAATTCTCATATCTAATTCTTTATCAAAAATAGTCAATTTTTCTAACAACACTGCTGCCTGAATACTATCTAGTCGTCCATTGAGTCCAATCACTTCACTATTATATCTATCTGAGCTTGTGCCGTGGATACGTATTGCCTTACATTGATCTGCTAAATCATTATTGTTAGTAAAAATAGCTCCTCCATCTCCATAACATCCTAAAGGTTTTGCAGGGTAAAATGATGTAGCAGCAACGTCACCAAATGTACCTACTCTTTTTTCTCCAATAGACCCACCAAAGCTTTGAGCTGCATCTTCAATAACTTTTAAATTATATTTTTGGGCTATATCATTAATTAAACGATAACGCGCTGGAAGTCCAAATAAATCGACAGGTATAATTGCTTTAGGAATTAATTGTCCATTTTTAATAGTATCTTGAATAGCGAATTCTAACTTTTCACAGTCAATATTAAAGGTTAAATCGTAAACATCAACAAAAATAGGGGTTGCTCCTAGCAAAGCTATCACTTCTGCTGTAGCAACATAAGTAAACGGAGTAGTAAATACGGCATCTCCAGGTCCTATTCCCCATGCCATTAGAGGAATTAATAATGCATCAGTGCCTGATGAACAAGAAATTGCATGTTTCACACCGCAATAATCTGCTAATTTTTCTTCTAATTCATGAACCTCAGGTCCCATGATATATTTACCATGGTCAAGAATAGCATTTAATCTTTTTTCTAGAGGTTTACGGATTTGACTTTGCTGTTTTTTTAAGTCTAAAAATTTCATAGTATTTTGTATCTAATTGGCTTGTAATTTTTTATCAAAAAATCATATTTTTGTTGTAAAAAATCTGTAAAATTTATGAAATAAAATGCTTAAAAAATACTTTATAACAAAAAAAAATTATATTCTTTTAATATTTTTATTAAATATAGTTTTTGCTCAAGAAAGTAAAATTAAAATTGATACCATTTTTAATCCTTCCGATTCATCGTATTGGTGGTTAGAAAAAAATAACTTTGGTTTACATTCAGAAAAAGTAGCATTTCTTGTTAATTGGGAATTTCAAAAATCTAATACAGAATATGTGGTAAATCTATTTAATCAAAATTCTGAGCAAAAAATACATTTTAATCAAACCTTTATTAAACATAATTTTTCAGATAAAACTTTTTTAAGATTAGGTAGGTACTATAGGGATTTCAGTACATACTTAAATGATGAATTGAGCTCAGGATCAATGCTAGTTAGTAATAATGCACGACCTATAGATAAAATAGGCCTAGTGACATCAAAACAAGTTAAAAGAAACCAAAATCTTAAGTTTACTTTTGGAATTGCTCATGGTTTTTTTGAAAAAGAAAATTATTATCCAAAAGCTCCTTTTTTACATGAAAAATTTTTATATCTAAATATTAATAAAAAAAATTATGAATATGGTATTGGCTTTGTTCATGAAGCAATGTGGGGGGGAACCACAGTTGAAAGTTTGGGAGCTGGTCCGCAGCCTAGTACTTTCAAAGATTTTTTGAAAGTAATGCTGTCAGCAGATGGACCAGAGGACGGGGGGGAACACCCTAATGCACTCGGAAATCATCTAGGAATATGGGATTTTTATGTTTTGCATCGTAACAATGACAAAAATTTAAAGTTTTACTATCAACATTATTTTGAAGACACAAGCAGTTTAAGATTTGCAAACAAAACAGATGGGTTATGGGGTGTAGAATTAGAGAACTATATACATAATACAAATCTTTTATTTGAATACCTCAATACCTCCAATGCATATCTGAATCCTCCTTATCAGGGTGATCGATATTATTGGAACTACCAATACCGTTTAGGCTGGAGACATAATGGGAATATTATCGGAAATCCATTTGTAAATACATATAGGACTGATAATTCAAATAATCTTAATTTTATCGATTTGACAAAATTAGTTCATTTAGGCATTGATGGGCATTATTCTTCTTTTTTCTACAAAATGAAGGCTTCTAGACGAATTAATATCCATGATACTATTAGATATAAGATAGAAGTTGGAAAATCAATAAATAAAAGAATCAAAATGAGCATATTTAGTGTTAATAATTCAACTGGCAATGGATTAGGTTTATCTATTTTTTCCTCATTTTAATTTATTGAAAATTACCACAACTATAGCCTGAAAGATAAAAAAAATAATTACGCTTTAATTATAATATAGTACCATTAAAAAAAAGAGTTGTATTGATAGTATAATTAATGGTTGCGGTTCTTCAATAATTGGGCCAAATTTGCGATGAGTACATAGCTTGTGCTCTAAGTTAATATATTAATATATGAAGATAACCGAGAAAAAGGAGTTAAACATGAATCGAACGATTCTTGGTGCGCTATTTGGAATTGTAATAATTTC
>Ga0209631_10001247_pt1 | contig 32851 bp, 17 predicted proteins | sample COG_08_FD_184752 | JGI IMG/M metagenome (GOLD analysis project Ga0209631, IMG submission 184752) | Pelagic Microbial community sample from North Sea - COGITO 998_met_08 (SPAdes) (version 2) | ecosystem: Environmental > Aquatic > Marine > Neritic zone/Coastal water | place: Helgoland, sampling... | reverse complement strand
CGCCGGTACCCCCGCCCCCGATCCCAGTCACCGCACCGTCGGGGTCCACGCTCTGCCACCTGGCGCTCTCCGCCAGCTCCGCGCTCTCAACCTCAGTCGCGTGAAGCTCCCGCACCAGGTTGTACAACGTAGCCTCCATGGCCCACTCGGCGAGGGACCTGAACTCGGGGTTAGCCTGCGCCTTGGCAACCTCGAGGGGCTCGAGGAACGCGTACTCATCCGGCTCTGCTTCATCCTCCGTCTCGGAAGGAGCCTCGTCCAGCGCGACAGCCTCGACGTCGCCCGCGACGGACGGAGCCTTGGAAGTCGCTCTCGTAGACGGAGCCTTGGAAGACGCCGCCTTGGTAGATCCCTCGCGGACCGATCCCTCGCCACCTGCTTCCACCACCACGACGCCGTCGTCGTATCCAACAAAGTCTACATCGTGTTCTTCTGGAACGTCTGGGAGGAAGTCGCGCGGCGCGCCGCCGCCCCTCTGCGCGAGGTACATCGGGACAACCTCGTCGGCGAGATCCTCCATCCCGCGTCGAACCGCGGGATCTGATAAGAGCTCGTGCAGCATATCCTGGAAGATCTGTTCCATGTCTTCTTCGTCGAGGTGTGCGGGGATGGAGTCCATGTTGATGTCGGGGCGCCAGTCCGGGACGAAGAAGCGGTCGAATGCGTCGGCGCCGTGTTCCTCCCGAAACGCAACCTGCGGAACCGATCGGCCCTCGAGCGTTAGGTGCAGCGTGATGGGCTCGGGCGGCGGCCTCGGCTTGGGCAGCGTCTTCTCGTGCGCCGCGTCGTGGATCTTCTCCAGGTGGGGAAACTTAGCCGCCGATGACGTGGTGTGGTTGTGCATCACGCTCCTTCGAAGCGTCTGGTCCTGGGCGGCTATCGCGCCCCAAACCTCGGATTCACCCGCGAGCTCCTTCTTCGTCGGCATGGTCGGCTCGGGCGGGCCGTCGATGGCGATGTACTCCGGCTCGTTCGCCTTCTCCGCGAGGTACCGCTCCTCCTCCTCGATCTCTTCCTTGGTCCGCGCCGGCGGGGTGAGCACGCACCGAATCTCGCCGTCGAACACCTGCGGGTTGGGCCCGGCGCTGTACGTGATCTTCACGAAAACCTCCTCGCCCCGCTCGACGACTCCCCGCATGGGCTCAATCGCGACAGAGCTGCCGGGTTCCAACCCGCCCGCATCCTCCGCGAACGCGCCGAGCTGCCACTCGAACTCGTACTCGCGGTCGTCCGTCATCGACCGGAGCGTGACGACCCTTCGAACGATCGAAAGCGTCGGGACGGCTCCAAAGACGCAACTCCCGGACGACAGCGCGATCTCCGACGCGGGCGGGAGGGACAGCACGGTCCGATACCCGATCCAGGACTCCCGCGCGCAGTCACCGACGAGCGTGTCGTCCACCGGTGCACCCCCGCGGTCCTCCGGCAGCGTCCCGGCGCCGCGAAGGGTCATCACGCACGTCTCCGCGGTTTCCCACTTGAATCGCTTTACAATCTCAACCGCCACCGCGCACTCGTACGCGCGCTCTTCGCACGGCTGGAACGTCCAGTTGAGCAGCGCGGTACCGAACGGGGGTATGGTACCGCGTGGGTTGTGACAGGTGAGGATGTCGAACCCCCAGTTCGCGGTTCGAAGCGCGTCGAGAGGGGACAAGTCCACGTTCCACTCCACTTCCTCGCCGGTTGGATTTCTGAGCTCGACGGATTGCTTCGGCGGGTGGACGTCGCCGATGCGAACGGGCGCGAAGGTGTGAAGCGCCATGCTCGGGTTCGCCGGGGAGATGTCCAGGCACCGTACCTTGGACCCCACGGTGCGCCCGCCCAGCTCCAGCCGCACGGATCGCCCATCCTTGACGTTGAGCAGCGCGGTGAGCCAGTGCTGGCCGACGTGCGCGTGCTTGTACAACACCCGCACCGGCTGCCGCTCCCCGGGCTGCAACACGCCACGCCTTGGCGACACCTCCACGATGCCGTGCTCGACGACGAATCGCTGGTGCGCGGTGATCTCATCGTCGGGCTCCCCGATCTCCACCCAGTTCTCCATGTCAACCTCCGATTCGTCCCGGGTCATCAGCCGCCACTCGGCGGGGAGCGCGCCCGTGTTGCAAACCTCGACGTACGCCGCGGTTGGTTCGGCACCTTCCAATCCCACGCCGAGGCCGAGCGCGACGGAGGTGAGACCCTGGAGGGATCTGGCGGACGCGAGGGACCCGTCGTACCCGCCCGTGCGTTGCAGCCTGTCCTCCACCGCGGTTGGCGGCCGCGCGAGCTCCGCGTTAAGAGCGTTGAGTGATAGCCTTTTCCACAAAACCGGTTTAGCGACGCCGGGGCACGCGGCGTCGGTGACGCAGAGCGTGGGGTAGTCCGCGGTGGCGATCGCGTGGACACTCGGTGCATCGTCCTCCTCTTCCTGGACCGTGCGTGAGGGTTTCGCGGCGTTGACCACGCGGCACACGATACGAAACCCGACGTCGCCGCGGCACCGACCCCGGTACGTCACCCGGACCGTGCTGGACGAACGCGCGGGAATCTGCCCGACGGACTCGTCGAACGTGACGTCCGCGTCGAATTCGGTGCACCCGTCGTCGAACACCGTCTCCAGTCTGTACCGGACGATCCCGTTGGAGCGGTTGTGAAGCTCGATCGTTCGCTCCGCCGATTGGTCGACGACGGCGTGGCCGAAGTCGACGCTCTCCGGACGCATCGCGACCGACCCGGAGGTCCCTTCCGCGTGGATGTTGACGTCGACGCGTTCCTCGACTGTCCCGGCGCCGACGAACGCTTCCCTCCGGCCGGTCGCGCCCGGGTCGGACACCTCGCCGTTCGGCACGCGGAGCAGCAGCGGAATCTTAAACCCAAACTTTCGCGATTTGTTCGGGCAAAAGGTCCAGGTTGACTTGATCGTCTGGTCCCCGCGGATCATACCCGCGTGCGGTGACACCCCCAACACGTTCGCCAGCCTCTCGGGTATGGCCCACTCGTACAGTACGTTGATGCGGCTCGCGTTGCGCATCTCAATCTCGCGCGTCGCCGCCGCGCCGACGCACGTGGGGGTGAAAACAAACGCGTTGCCGTCCCCAACCGTCACCCGCGGCACGTGCCCGCGCGCCCTGACGTCCAGCGTGATGGCGCGTTCCGGTAAGCCGTTAAGGACGCAGTGCATCTGCTCCCTGTGCGGCTCGGTGTCCGTCGCGTCGAACCGGAAGGTGACGAGCGTGAATGACCTGGGCGGGACGGCGCCTTTGGACGGGTGGCACGAAAACGGCGAAGCGTACCCGGTGTTTTCGTCAACCTCCAAGCCGGACCCTAACGCCTTGGCGGGAAACTCGAATCCCACGGCGGTATCGCCGTCGTTGCGGAGCGCGATGGTCTGGAACGCAAAGTCCCCTTTGACCGTCGGGGGGAAGTAGAGCCGCGAGCCGCGCGCGGTGAACGAGCACTTGGGCTGGAAGCCCAGTTGAGCCCCCGCGTGCCCGTGCGTGTGTCCAAACGCCCATACGGTGCTGGTCCACGGAGGGGTGAAGTTATCTTCCGTCACCTGCCGGAACGATCGCATCGATTTAACGTACGCGAAGCACTCCAGCTGTCGCGCGTAGTGCTGCTTGTCCTTGGTCGGTCGGAAGGTGATCCGGAACTCCGCGGATTGGCCCGGTCGCAAATCGCAGCTCTCCGGAAACGCGAAAAACGGGTTTCGATCCGCGGCAGCCGCGCGCTTAGCCTCCGCGTCCACGCTGGTGTCGTTGACCGCCGCCGGTTCCTGCCCGCCCCAGAACACCACCAGTTTCTGCTTGCAGTCGTTCGTCACGGTGACCGTTCGCGACTGCGGCGTCTTGAACCGATTGGTGGGACCAAAGTCAATCTGCGACTTGTCCAGGGAAACCGCGACGAGCGGATCGGGCTCGAACATCGCCATGTACGTCTCCTGCGCCGTCATCGCGCTCGCCTTGACCGCGTCGATCTCGTTGGGAAAGAGCGAGCGCTCGCGTCGGCTCGGGGGTTGGCCCGGGGTGATCAAACCGGCGGCGCACATCGCGCGGTATTCCTCCACGTGCGACTGCCGCATCGGCGCGGGCCGCCGTTTATCGTCGTACCCCGTGCCCACGACGTCGAACGCGAGGGGCCTGTGGTCCCTGAGCGCGACGATGATTCGTTTGTGGTAATTCGCGGGCTCGATGGGCGCGAACGTCACCACCACCTGCGCCTTCCCGGGGATGCCCTGAAACTTGGGCTCCAGCACGCCGCGATCGGCGCCCAGCGCAAACGTCCCGAGGCACTCGCTGTCAATCTGCCAGTGCACCGGTAAGTCGCTGTGGTTCTCGATGTCCAACACGCGCCGCACGGACTTCCCGGCGACGACGCTGCCAAACTGAAAAGTGCTCTGCGACAGCGTCACCGACGGACCGATCGCGGTTCCCGTGATCTTCACCGTCGCCACGTTACCGCCTGGGGTGTACGCCTTGAACGATTCCGAGCTGAACGTCCCGGGCATGGACGGCGTGAACTGTACCTTGAACTCCTCGTGCGACTTTTGCTTCAAGTACCCGCCCTGGCTACCCTTCCCGGTGCACTTAAAGACGTGATCGTGCTCCGTCTCGCCCCGGGCCACCTCGTAACTCGCACCGACGGGCGACTGATTCATGAGCTTCACCGTCTGCTCCACGCTCCGGCCGACCATCACCTCGCCAAAGTCAATCTCCGGCTCGCTGAATCGCACGTACGGGTACTTACCCACCGCGGTCACGGAACAGTTATACGACTCCGTGGGCAGCGCGTGGCCCGACTGGTCGGTGAGAGCGCAGATGGCGTTGACGACGTTGACGGTGGCATCGGCGGGGGTAAACTCCGCGTGCACGTGCCCAGTCTCACCCGGTTCAAGCGACCCTTCACCCGGTGTGAACACGAAAGGCAGGTCCACCGCCCACTTGTACGACACGGCGACGTCTCCGTCGTTGACGAATGTGAAGTCTTTTTGCATCAGTTCGTTAACGGCGCCGTAGCCGAAATCCACCGCTGGCGGCATCTTCAGCGAGATGAACGGAAGCAGCGCGGATACTTTAACCTGGAAGGCGCCGGCGCCCGCGACTTTGAACTCGATGAAGTCGTCGTACTGCTCGAATCGGATCGGGCGGAACGTGACGTCCACGGTGGTGGAGAGCCCTGGTTGGATCTTCATAGTCTCTGGGAATTCCATCTCGAAGTACTTGGTCTGCGGGAGGCGGTACTTGACCTTGAGCGCCTTCTTGCCGACGTTCTTGAGCGTCACGGTTCGCACGTAGGAGCCGCCGGGTTCCCACCCGCGCCACGTGAGCCGCTCCACGCAGTCGATCCCCCACACGTGCGCGCGCTCGTACCGCGCGGTCATGACCTGGGGCTCTATCGTCTCGTACATGGTACTGATTCGCCCGCTGTGACCCGGGAGGGGGCCATCGGAGACCGCCGCTCCGCGCCCCATCTTCTCCCGCTATGCGTGAGACGTCGTCGCCGCCTCCCTAAACGTCCTTGACACGACGTGTGGCACTCGCGCGGGTGCGATATCAGGCGCCGGAGACCCCAGGCACCCGAACCCCCCGCCCCTCTGGCGCGTCCGGATTTGGCAAAAGATTGGGCAGGTTCAACGTATTTCTCAGTTTGACCGGCGATGTTTTCTATGGGGAAGATAAACCTCCATTCCTTGAGTCAAATGGTTTCGATACCAGTTTTGTATGGGATTCAGTCACGGGCCCGCCAAACGGCGGCTGGGGCTCTCTTTCACCCGCCTTCGCCTCTATAAAACGAGGAGGACCCGCCCGCGCGAACCCTCTTTCACCGCCGAGGGTGCGCCGTAGGTCGCCCCGAGGAAACGCACACGCCGTCCTCCTCCTTCGTTCAGGAGAGGTCGCCGGGTCACGCGGACAACCGCAGACCGCGCAACGGACCCGCACGCGAGTCGCATCGACCGAGGGTTTTTCAGCGCTCGTCGTGTTTGAGGGCGTAGAGATTTGAGAGGGGAGTCGCAGATCGATCGGACCGCACACCATGGCTGCCGACGCGTCCAAGTACGACCTGACGTCGGAGCTCGGCAAGTACCTGGACCGTCACCTGGTGTTCCCGCTGCTCGAGTTCCTCCAGGCCAAGAAGGTGTACCCCGAGGCTGAGATCCTCGAGGCGAAGATCGCGCTGCTGCAGAAGACGAACATGCTCGATTTCGCCGCGGACATCTACAAGAGCCTGCACAACGGCAAGGACGTGCCGGCGGAGATGGCGAAGCGACGGGAGGAGGTGATCGCGAACCTGACGGAGCTTCAGGCCAAAGCCGAGAAGGTGGTCACCTTCCTCAGCGACCCCGCGCTCGTCAAGCAGCTCCGCACCGACAAGGCTTTCAACATCAACTTTCTCAAAGAGAACCACGCGATCGGCGAGGAGGACATCGACGCCCTCTTCCACTACGCCAAATTCCAGTTCGAGTGCGGCAACTACGCCGCCGCCGCGGAGTTCCTGTACCACTACCGCAGCCTCTGCACCAACGGCGAGAAGGGCGGAAGCGCGCTCTGGGGTAAATTCGCCTCGGACATTCTTCAACAGGACTGGAACGCCGCGGTGGAGGACATGAACAGGCTCAAGGATGCCGTCGAGAACCGCAACTACCCCTCGCCTTTGGCGCAGGTGCACGCGCGCGCGTGGCTCATCCATTGGTCCCTCTTCGTCTTTTTCAACCACGAGAACGGCCGCAACAGCATCATCGACCTCTTTTTCCAGGAGCGATACATGCAGTCCATCCAGGCGGAGGCGCCCCACCTCCTCCGCTACCTCGCCGCCGCGGTGATCACCAACAAGCGCCGCCGATCCATGCTTAAGGACCTCGTGCGCGTGCTCCAGAACGAGCAGTACTCCGACCCCATCACGGAGTTCTTGGTGTGCCTCTTCGTCGACTACGATTTCGAGGCGGCGCAGCAGAAGCTCGCGCAGTGCGACGAGGTTCTCGCGAATGATTTCTTCTTGGTGGGATGCCGGGAGGAGTTCAACGAGAACGCGCGGTTGTTCATCTTCGAGACGTACTGCCGCATCCACCAGTGTATCGACATCAACCAGCTGGCGAGCAAGCTGAACATGGACCGCGACAGCGCGGAGCGATGGATCGTGAACCTGATCCGATCCACCAAGCTCAACGCCAAGATTGACAGCGAGGCTGGAACGGTGGTGATGGGCAGCGAGGCGCCGTCCATTCACGAGCTCGTGGTCGAGAAGACCAAGGCGATCACCGGTAAGACGTACGCTCTCACGCACGCCGTCCTCAGCAACACCCAGGGCGCGATCGTGTGAGTAACGCGGGCTGGTGCGCGCGGGTTTGGGCAGCGGTGGGCCGCTGAAACAGTGTCATAGAAAAATCTCAAATTTTTGTCATCGAGAGAAGAGCATCTCTTACAACTAAACGAACAGAATCACTTCGACGAACGCGTCGATCGCCTCGTAGAGACGGGCTCCAGAGCCTTACGCTTCGCCCCGGACTTCGCCGCCGGGGTTTTCGGGGCGGAAGCCTTCTTCGCGGGGGGCTTTTTGGCCGCCGGCTTCGCCTTCGGAGCGGCGGCTTTTTTAGCCGGTGTAGCCTTGGCCTTCTTTGCGGGAGTGGCCACCTTCTTTGCGGGAGTCTTAGCCTTTTTGTTCGCCGGCGAGAAGATCCCGGCGAACTTCTTCTTATCCTCGGCGGTGAACGCCGCGTCCTCGTCGATCTCCTCGTCGCTGAAGTCCTCGGGAAGGTCTAGGCCGCCAAAGATTTTGGCGTACTTTTTGTCATCCGTCGGTGAAAACGCCTCCTCCTCGGCCACTTCCTCATCCTCAAAGTCGGGTGGGAGGTCGTCGTATGTATCATCCTCGGACACCGCGACGGGGTCCGTCTTCTTACCACCCTTAGCCTTGCCCTTAGTGGCGGGGGTAGCCTTCTTGGCGGGGGTCTTAGCCTTCTCCTTCTTGGCGGGGGTCTTGGCCTTTTTCTTCTCGGCGGGGGCGGGCTTAGCCTTGGCCGCCTTACCCTTAGCGCTGCCCTTCTCTCCCCACTTCTTCTTGATCTCGGCGTCGAGCTCGCCCCAGACGGCGCCACCGCCGGACACCTTCGGCGGCGTCACCTTGCGACGCTTGAGGTGCGGGACGAACCCTTCTTTAATACACACGTCGCACTCGCAGTCGAACCCGTAGGTCTCCCTCAACTCCTCCCTTCGCGTCTCGCCGTCCAGCTCCGGGTCCACGTAGGCGATCGTGCACTCCTCGTCGCACTTGATCACTCGCTTGGCGAGGATGTGCACGTCGCTGTTCTCGACGTAGGCAACCTCGCAGTTGGGATCACAGCTGTGGTTCAGCGACGACGCGATTGGGAAAACCCCGGCGGCTTTAAACGCGGGAAACACGGTTGTGTCAAACTCGAACGTCTCTTCACCCTTGGAACCCCACGCGAACGTGTACCGCTCGTCCCCGGCAGCCTCCCGCGTGTCGTCGTCGTCAGAGTCGGAGTCCAGGTCGATGTCGTCGATGTCCATGGCGCCGGAGAGAACCGCGTCCTCGTCCGCGGACTTTTTAGCCACTCGTTCCTCTTTTTCGTCGACGAGCCATCGGACGTGGTCCACCAGCGCGCCCTCCGCGGCGATCGTGGACACGACGTACTTCATGAGCGGGTGGGGCACCTTGACGCTGAGCGCGTTCATCTGCACCGCGCCGCACATCGACGCGTACCCGTCCAGCGTGCACATGCCAACGGAGGTCGAGTCGCCGATACTTTGCAACTTGGCGGCGACATTCACGGCTTCGGCGCCTAAACCCGCCACCAAAGCGGCTCGGAGCTTCGGCCACGCACCCTTGACCGCATCCTTGATGTTGCGAACGTAATCGTCGGCATCCTCGGCGTTGGAGGTGGGCGCGAGGTCCCAGATGGGCGCGGCGCACAGGTGTCTCACGCCGGCGACCGCGTCGGGTGAACCGCCGACCGCCACCGCCATCAATTTGGCGCCGAGTAAAAGGCATCTGCGGTCGACGCGCGGGACTCCTCCGACGGCGTCGACGAACGCGCGCCACTTGCCGTCCGCCTTCTCGCGCATCGCCGCGACGGGGTGTGAACCACACGCGGAGCAGCAGAAGGATCCGGTCTTCTTGACGAACATGGCCTCGCGGAGCCTGGTGGGTTGCCACTCTGATTCGGGGAGGACGAGGGTGTCGAGTCCCTTGACCGGGGGTTCGGGGAGGGATGTGTCGTCCTTCGACTTCTTGCCCTTGGACTTCTTGCCCTTGGATCCCTTGGGCACGGCGGACGCGTCGCGGGCGTCGGCGCGCGCGTTGAGCAGGGTCTTCAGCTGCGTGGTGAGCGTGCCGGTGAACGCGCTGCGAGGATGAGGAGGCACGGGCGGTGGGGGTCAGTCGATCGATCGGAAGAACATCGTTTGGCTTTTTCGGGACGCCGCCGCCGCTTTTTCGGGATGGCGTTTCGGGACGAGGGCCGCCGACGGCGCCCCGCGTCGACGTTGGGTATCTTAAACCGTCCTCGACGCGGGATTCACGCCGCTGTGCGGTGTGTACACGTGTACGCGGGGATACTCACCCGCACGTGGCGCAGGTGTCCATGACGGACGGTGGTAAGTCCTTGTCGTCGTCGATGGCAGCCTCGGACAGCTCGACCGACGGCACGAGCGCGACGGGGGAGTCGCGCAGGACGACCTCGCCGTCGTGCAGGTCCACGAGCGCGAAGACGCCCTTGCCCTTCCGCGGGTCATCGCACGCGCGGGTGCGTACCAGGGCGGTGTCGCCGAGGGCCTTGGCGAACAGCAGATCCATCGTCGTGGTGTCTCTCGTAGTGCTGATGACGACCGGGGCTTTTCCTCGGACGGGCTCGAGCAGTCGCGCGTTCGATCGTCCAACTCGACGTCGCCTCACTTCCGTTTGGCATTCGGCCGGGCCGCGAGGGGCGGGTCGCGACACGGGTCGCACCTAGGAGAGACGGGATGGCGCGGCGTCGTTTCATCGTCCTGTGCGTGGTCCTCCTCACGCTGTATCGCGTCGGAGCGTCGGACGATGCGGTCGAACCGCGCGACGCACGGGCATTCGGGAAGGCGGGCATCACTAATCTTCGGGTTGGCACCGAAGAATCACCGAGCCCCTCCGCCGTGTTCTCCATGCGACGCCGGCACAGCCCGCCAACCCCGGGGGCGCTCGCGCATCTCCGCGAGCACGACGCGCATCGCCGCCGCCGCCTGCTCGAAAGCGCAGACAACACGCCCGCAGGCGCCGCCACGTTCCCGCTGCACGGCTCAGTCAAGGAACACGGGTACTACTACGCGGACATCGCGCTCGGCGATCCGTCCCCGCGAACCTTCCAGGTGATCGTCGACACCGGGAGCACGCTGACATACGTCCCGTGCACCACGTGCACCAAGTGCGGGACACACACCGGCGGGACCAAGTTCGATCCGACCGGGAAGTACTTAACATGCAAGGAGCCTTTATGTAAATCCGCGGGAGGGCCAACTTCGTGCGGTCGCGGGCCTCAGGCGAACAGGTGCCATTACTCCAGGACGTACGCGGAAGGCAGCGGGGTGACCGGTGAGCTCGTCAAGGATAAGATGCATTTCGGCGGGGACATCAACCCAACCACGAACGGCACCCTGGACATCGTCTTCGGATGCACCAACGCCGAGTCGGGAACCATACACGACCAGGAAGCCGACGGATTGATCGGCCTCGGTAACAACCAGTTCGCGTCTATTCCCAACCAGCTTTCCACGACCCACGGGCTTCCGCTTGTATTCTCGCTTTGCTTCGGGTCGTTCGAGGGCGGGGGCGCGCTGTCCTTCGGCAGACTGCCGTCCACCCCACACACGCCGACGTTGAAGTACACGGCCATGACTCGGAACAACGCTCATCCCGCGTATTACGTCGTGAAGACGAGCGAGATGAAGATTGGCGATCAAACCGTGGCGAGCGCCGGGGACCTATCGGTCGGGTACGGGACGGTGATGGACAGCGGCACGACGTTCACGTACGTGCCCACGAAGGTGTTCCACGCCACCGCCGCGGCGCTCGACGCGGCGGTGACGACGGGGAACGGGGCGGAGTCAAAGTTGGTCAAAGTTGCCGGGCCCGATCCGGGCTACCCGGATGACGTCTGCTTCCAACGTGCGGGCGCCACGGCGACGGCGCCGATCGTCACGATGGATAACCTCGGGAGATACTACCCGCCCCTGACGCTGACGTTCGACGGGGAGGGCGCGTCGCTCGTGTTACCCCCGAGCAATTACCTCTTCGCGCACGGGAAAAAACCGGGCGCGTTTTGCTTGGGCGTCATGGACAACAAGTCGCAAGGGACGCTCATCGGGGGGATATCGGTGCGTAACGTGCTCGTGGAGTACGACAAGACGGTCGACGGTGGGCGCATCGGGTTCGCGACGACCAACTGCGACGCGATGCTCGCGGATCACCTCGCGAGGCAGAGCGGCGCGAATGCGAATGCAAAAGCCGCGGGAAACGAAACGAATGGAGCCGGAGCCGCGCCCGTCGTCAACGAGGTTACCCCGCCGCCCCCGCCGCACACAGACACAGACCTCGGCGCCGGTGACGTCAAGGCCAAGAGTAACGGCAAGAGTAACGGCTACACGGAGGCGGACGCCGGCGGGTACGTCCTCGGCTTTGTTCTGTGCGCGGGTATCGTCGGCGCGTGCGTCGCTCGGCTAAATTTACGCCGCGGGAGGATGGAGTTACCGTACCTCGGCGAGGTTCGGTTCTTCGAGTGGAGAACCTCCGGGTACGTGGAGGTGGACGGGGACGACGACGCGGGTGGCGGTGGCCTGCAGCTGGCGTCCATATCGTCCAGCCTCGATTAGTTTAACGCCAATAGCTAGAATCGGCGTTTTGTTCAATCGGACTAACGTTATAAGTGGTAACTCTCGCTCACTCGTCGCCGAGGCGGTGGCATGGCTTGGGCATCAGGCCCACCTTCGCGGCGGCGGCATCGCACGACGCCGCTTTAGAGCACGATGCGTAACACGGCTGCGCGAACGCCGGGTCCGGCGTGGGCGCTTCACGCCCGAACGTCATCACGCAGCTCCCGTCCTCGTGGTTCGGCTCTAAATGCGCATCGACGCCGAAAGCTTCGCGAAAGAACCCCTCCGTTGGCCGCTTACAAAAGTTGGCGCACGACGCGGTGCATCCGCACTGCTCAAGGTACCTGCACTTGCGCAGCTTGACCGCCGCCATGACGCCGTCGTCCTCGCGCGGGACGATCTCGCACGGCCCGACGAGCCACGCGAACGCGTTCACGGTGATGACCGCGTTCATCTCATCGACCCAACGCCACTCCGGTTTGATCATGCGCTTGAACTGTGCGCGGACCCAGGCCGGGATGAGGCCGAGGAGCGTCGCGAGGACCACCGCGCGTTGCTCTGGCGGGGTTCGGCCGCTCTGCGCGATGCGGTCGGCGAGCGCGACGAGGCGATCGAACCCCGCGGGTGGTAATCCCGCCCCGTTTTTCCTTCGCGTCTCGTCGTCGACGCCGTCGTTCACCGCCTGTTGCAGCTTCAGGTTGAAGAGCCAGATGGCCGCGGCGTCGAGCGGGCCGTCCGTGTATCGCGTCGTGGGCTCCGTGTCCTCGCGCAGCAGCGGCGTCGATGATGATGGGGTCGACGTGGATGGCGATGACGCGTCACCGTCTTTGAGTGGGTAATACGCCACGCTCCCTCGGCCCAGGCCGTACCTGACCTCCTCGTATCCCTCGGACGATGCCACGCGGACGACGTGTCCGCCTCTGCGGTGGGTCCCCGCGTGACGTACTCTGAGCCCCGCGTTCGAGAACGACGCCGTCGTGGACATGTTCGGCGCGTGCGTCGCGGGTTGTGACCGCGTTGCCATCGGTCCGCGTTTCGATGAAGGTAGAAGGTAACTTTTATAAAAGCCGCGAGCGTGTTTCGTCCGCCTTCCATAACTTCACGCGAGGACGACGGACGCGCGTCACGCGGTGAAGAAGTCCTGGACGGCACATGTTCTTCAGCTTGGTGCTACAGGCGGTGAAGAAGGGTCCAAACTCACCCGGCGGGCTGCAGTGGAAGAGCCACGCGTTCTGGAAGGTGTCCAAGACCCGCAAGGCCAATCAGTTGAAGAAGCTGAAGCAGGTGCGCGCGGTGGACGCGGTGCTCAAGGAGGCTGAGAAGCTCGAGTTCGCCGAGCTTGCCAAGGCGACAAAGACGGTCACCGAGGCATTGCCCAAGTGAGGAGACACGGAGACGTGCGGCGGCGGCGGCGGGAGGCGACGAGAACGCGGGGCGACGGAGCATCTCAGGAGCGGTTAGGGTTAGAACAAGGGCGATCTCTCCCCACAGATGCTCAGACGCGTCGCGAGGGACGTCGCGTCGGCGCTCGCGTCGCACTCGAGATGCACCGCCGCGGTGGCGTCCGCGGGATCGCCGCGTCTCGCGAGATCCCACGTCATCGACGAGATCCCACGCGCCGACGCCGGCATCATCACCAGAACATTCGCAAAGGCGTCGAGGAGAGCGCCTCGGCGGGTCTCGCCGGGGGCCGCCACTGATAAGGCCCTGCAGCCCATGAGCGCGGCGTGGACCGAGGTCGCTGATCCACGCACCGGCCGGAGCTACTGGTGGAACAAGGCCACCGGGCAGACCACCGCGCTCGGAGACGCAAGGCCCGACGAGTACCGGCTGCCGGAGGTGTACCGAGGTAACCAACTCACGCGGCCGTTCGACGCGGAAGGGCGGCCGACGCTGGGGTTGGCGATGGGACAGATGATGGTGTTCGGGTTCGGGGGTGCGCTGGGGGTGACGTTCGTGAGTGCGGTGATCGCGTGGGTGAGCGGCGGCGCGGGCATGGAGGCGGCGGCGGCGGTTGGTCCGTCAGAGGTGGCAACCGCTCTCCCGCCGCCGGCGGAATAGGCTAGACGCGTGGCCACGACGCGATGTAAACTGATCCCTCCTCGTTACTAGCTAAATCTTATCGTGCCGCGTCTGTGCGTGCGTTTGTGTGTTGTGATGGTGCGATGTCGTTGCGTGCGCCGCGTGGGAGAGAGGGAGTCGGGGGAATACGCCCGGTGGTTTTCACTCGTCATCCCGGAAAGGTACCGAGGGTTGTCGCGAGGGCGAACAACGCGGATGCGCGGCCTTCGACGACGTCGCGCGCGAGTCCACCGCGCAGAGGCCCTTTCGTCACGTCCTCCTCTCCGTTTGTCCCGCGTTTCTCGTGCCGATATTCCTCGAACGACGCGTCATCGTCGCCGCTTCCTCCGGGTGTGCCGACGATAGGTGTCTCGAGAGTCTTTTTCGTCGCCAGCCGCCGGACCGCCCCTCCGTCCGCCGGACCCTCCACCGGTGCGTCTTTGGGCGTCGTCGGAGACGAGAGATGAAGCGATGCGTGCGTCGGCGCGGATGGGGTGGCGGCGTTCTCGGATACACGCAGCGGCAGGAGTCGCGCGAGCTCGGCGGAGGTGAGGTCGACGGCGAAGGTCCTCGAGGTGGAAGGTGAGCTCGTCGCGGGCCTCGTCGCGAACTGCCCAACGCACTCGAGGCGCGGGTCCGTCGAGGATCCCGCGCTCGCCTCGCGGCTCGCGCGGAACCCGCCGCGTATCTGCGATACTTGCGACTCCGTGACGCACATCGTCGGAGCGAGCCTCGGAGTGAGCAGCAAAGCGCGTGGGAAAGAAACCTCGTTTGTCAGCGGGTCACGCTTCGGAACCATAAAATTGGGCACACGCACGAAGAGAGGTTGGCTTCGGATAGCGCAGGTGCATCTCCGCGTCATGTCCTCCTCGAGAAGGAGCGCGGTGACGGCGGCGCACGCGTTCATGTCGCGCGTCTCGACCATCGCGTCTCGCTCGCTCGTCGAGGAGGCCTCATCGAGACGCGCGGTTTTCGGCACCTTCCCCGAAACGGCGGCCGGGATGATGGGACCGTCGTGGCGCCGATGCAGCATCCAACCGTGGACGCGAGCCTACCACCCGGGCGGCGCCCCCGCGTGGGTCAAGGAGATGCGACCCGGCGTGCCCCGCATCCTCCCGGACGGCGAGAAACCCGAATCGCGCGGCCATCGCGCCGCCCGACTCGCCCGCGCGCGAATCGATCACGAGGTGAAGATGGCCAAGGAGAAGGCGCTGGAGGAACTCGAGTCCGAGGCGTGGGTCAAGGAACGAACGCGGCTCGAGAATCTCGCGGCATCCTCGCGGCTCGCGCACCGCGCCGTCGCGCTCGACCCGCACGCGACCGTCCCGACCGAGGACCAGCGATGCATCCGCGTCGGCATCCTGGGAGTCCCAAACGCGGGTAAATCGCAGCTGGTAAACACCTTGGTGGGGTCGCAGATCAGCGCGGTGTCATCAAAGACGAACACGACGCGCGTAGAGACCCTCGGCGCCGCGACGCGGGGTCCCGCGCAGGCGGTGCTGCTCGACCTGCCAGGAGTGGTGGGCCCTGAGCACTACAGGAACCCGACGCACGCGACCAAGGTGAGCAGCGCGTGGGCGGCGGCTGCGTCCTGCGACTTGCTCCTCTTCATCGTCGACGCGCACAGACAGGCGCGAAGGCCGGACCCGAGGGTCGTGAACTTGCTCGCGTCCGCGCGCGCCAACCTGGAGCGGCTCAAGTATACCGACATCACCGGCATTCAGATGCCGCCCGCGGTGTTGGCGCTCAACAAGGTTGACCTTTTCCGCGGAGCCGAGGACCGCGAGGCGTTGAAGCGGGTCGCGCGGGAGCTCGCGTCCGTTCACCCGTTCGAGGACGTGTTTCCCATCAGCGCCGGTAAGGGACGGGGCACGGACGCGTTGTTAAGTCACTTGCTCCTGGACGCGCCGCACCGGCCGTGGGATTTACCTCTGAGCGCGGTTACGGATAAGAGTAAAGTGGCGCAGGCGGTCGAGGTTGTCCGCGAGTCCGTGTACCGTCGTTTGAACCAGGAGCTGCCGTACTCCATCGTGCCGGTGCACGACAGCTGGACAAACTTCGACAACGGGAGTTACCGCATCGAGCAGACGCTCGTGGTGGACAGTGTCCCGATCAAGCAGATTGTTGTTGGTAAGCGGGGGAGCGTCATCGGGCAGATCGGTATCCGCGCGAGGACGGTGTTGGAGAAGATGTTCGGGCGGCGCGTGCATTTGGTGCTCAACGTCAAGGTGCGGAAGAAGAACAACACGCTGCGGGGCAAGGCGAGGACCACGGAGTATGAGCTTTACTAGATTACACATCTTACTCCATAACACTTATTACGTCAACTGAACCCGGTTGACGGTTGGGGAAAAGAGAGTATATTTTTGGCTATAACCGCATGCGTCACGCGTTCGCGACTTTGCCGTCGTCGCCGCTGAGCGGGTCGTGGTACCCCAGCACCCGCTTCGTGTGCTCCAGCGCCGAGAAGTACAGCACCCCGCCCAGCGAGATCTCCACCATCCGCGGCAGCGAACCGCGCAGCAACACCCCGGGCCCGCCCTGCTTGACCATCTGAACCAAACACTCCGTACCCGTGCAGTTCAAACCCGCGCGCATCGCGCACACCTCCGCGGTCCTCGCGACGTCCAACGGCGTCGTCAATAAACCCGTGATCGCACCCGCGACGCCCCCGAGCCACGCAAGCTCCGCCGGGGTCCGTCGCCGACCCGGCTCAACCGTCCTCGAGTGCCATCGCTTCAGCGCCTCAAACGACGTCATCTGGATCGCGTCGAATGGCAGGTCGCGTATGAGAAACTGGGGATACCCCACGAACAACCGCTTAATCGGGTTCGCGCTCTTGAACGCGACGCGGAGCTCACCGCGGACGGTCGCCGCCGGGTCCACCTGCATCCGCTGCTTCATCGCGTCGCACGGGGCGGTGAAGAGCGACCCGGCGACGGAAGCGCCCGCCGCGCAGAGCGTTGGATGCAAGGCGCCTGTCGCCTTGAGCACCTCGTACGTCGCCATGAAGAGCCCGGTGCCCGGGAAGGTGCCCATGGTGTCGATGAAGAAGCCGCGGTAGAGACCTCTTAGGATGGAGCGGTCGGCGAAGCCCATGGCTGCGCCGACCGGGCGCGATTGCAGCCGTGTCTTGAGCGTGTTGAGCGGGAAGAGGCAGGTGTTCACGGTGAGGCCCGCGGACATGCCGCCGAGGAGACCCACCTTGAACGCGCTCCGCTTTCCGGTCTTGGCGCTCGCGTCTTTCTTATCGGACCTCGCCGTCGCCCTGTCCTTGGCCACCGACCTCGCCTTCGTCGCCATCCTGCCGGGTTTTGTTAAACTCGTCCCCCTCTCGCGGATCAGCAGCGCGCGTGGACCATAACACTGGCGACGTCCCTATCCCTAATCCCGCTCGCGGTAGCGTCGAACCGTGTGTCTCGACGACGTTCGAATCGCCCGACGATACGACCGACGGTGACCGGCGCGGCCCGCAGTGACCCCCAGACCGCTCCGCCGCCGTTCGTTACAAAAGCTGCTTCGTGATGACGACGCGTTTTGGTTGACAAGGAGAGTTGGCGAGTGCATTTGTATTTCACAGTGACTGTGTCGGCTCTTTCAATCAATACCGACGCCGAGGCGCACCTAAACTCACTCCAGGGACTTGCTCACGATCTCGAACACATTCTCGCTGAGCCCCTCCGTGCCCACGATCCTCTCCAGCTGCGCCTTCATCATACCCTGCCTCTTCTCGTCGTACTTGCGCCAGCGCGTGAACCCGCCGACCATCCTCGCCGCCACGCCCCCGTTGAGCTTGTCAATCTTCAACACGATGTCGCCCAGGAACTCGTACCCGCTGCCGTCCGCGGCGTGAAAGTTCGTCGGGGTCCCGCCCACGAACCCGCCCACGAGCGAGTACACCTTGTTCGGGTTCTTGATGTCAAACGCGGGATGCTCCGTCAAACGCTTGACGTTTTCCACGTTGTTCGGAAGCGCCGCTCCGGCTTGGAGCCCGAGCCACTTGTTCATGATGAGCGGGTCGTGCTTCCACTGCTCGTAGAACATGTCGATGGCTTCCGTGCGTGCCTCGCAGTCGGCGCGGCCGCTGAGCGCGGAGAGCGCGCTGATCTGATCGGTCATGTTATCCGCGGACTTGAACCTGGCCAGAGCCTCGGCGTCGATCTCGGGATCTTCGAGATAGGAAAGGAGTCCGAGGCACATGTTCTTCAGCGTCCTCGCCGCGCGGGACTCGCCGTCGCGTTCGTATTTCTCCGACGTGTTGTCCTTCATGGTCCACATCAGCTCGCTCTTGAGCTCTTTGGCGAGAGTCTTGACGACGAAATCGCGCGCGGCGTGGATGACGTCGGGGTCCGCGGGTGAGACCATCTCGGAGAGTTCACCCTCGGACGGGAGCGCCATGGCTCGCGCGATGAAAGCCTTGTCCGCGCCCTTCTCCTTTGCGAGGTTGACGATGTTGCGCATGGCGTCGACGATCTTCTGGTCCATGACGAGCGTCTCGCCCTCGCCCGCCTTGGCGACGAGGTCGAGGAGGAGGGAGCGGGTGAGGGTCTGGCCGGCTTCCCACCTGTTGAACTGGTCGGAATCGTTAGCCATCAGGAAGATGAGGTCCTCCTGGGTGAGGTCGGTGGTGAGCCTGACGGGGGCGCTGAAGTTGCGTAAGATCGACGGCACCGGCTTCTCCCCGACGCACTTGAACACGAACGTCTGCGAGCTTTCGGAGAGCCTGAGAACCTTCGTGGTCTCGCCCTTCACGGCGTCGCCGTCCAACACGAGCTCCATGTCCGACCCGTCCGGCGCGAGAAGACCGACCGCGATGGGCATGAGCACCGGGCTCTTATCACTCTGGCCTGGGGTGCCGGCGATGGACTGCGTGCAGGTCATGGTGAACGTCTTGGCGTCAGAGTCGTACTCGGTGGTGACGTCGAGCGTAGGGGTACCCGCTTGCGAGTACCAGGGTTTGAACGCGGTGAGATCGGCGTCGTTGGCGTCCGCCATCGCGGCTAAGAAATCGTCGCACGTGACCGCCTGGCCGTCGTGCCTCGCGAAGTAGAGGTCCATGCCTTTCCTGAACCCATCCTTACCGAGCAGGGTTTCGTACATGCGGACAACCTCGGCGCCCTTCTCGTAGATTGTGACGGTGTAAAAGTTGTCCATCTTGATGTAGGATTCGGGTCGGATGGGGTGCGCCATCGGGCCGGCGTCCTGGGGGAACTGTGACATGCGAAGCCTGGCGACGTCGCCGATTCGCTTCACGCCGCGGCTGTTCATGTCCGCGCTGAACTCCTGGTCCCTGTAGACGGTCAGGCCCTCTTTGAGCGAGAGCTGGAACCAATCGCGGCACGTCACGCGGTTGCCGGTCCAGTTGTGAAAGTACTCGTGCGCGACGACGCCCTCGATGGCGCTGTAGTCCATGTCGGTCGCCGTCGTGGGCGTCGCCAGCACCAGCCGGCTGTTGAAGATGTTCAGGGACTTGTTCTCCATCGCGCCCATGTTGAAGTCGTCCACGGCGACGATGTTGAACAGGTCCAGGTCGTACTCCAACCCGAAGACGTCCTCGTCCCACTTCATGGACTTGACCAGCGAGACCATGGCCCAGTCCGCCTTGTCGAGGTTGTGCTCCTCGACGTAGATCCGGAGCGCGACCTCGCGGCCGGACTTGGTGGTGAACGTGTCCTCGATCATGCCGAGGTCACCGGCGACGAGCGCGAAGAGGTAGGCGGGCTTGGGGAACGGATCCTCCCACACGGTGAAGTGTTTGCCGCCGTCGAGTTCACCGGAGTCCACGAGGTTGCCGTTGGAGAGCAACACGGGGTACTTGGCCTTGTCCGCGGTGATCTTGGTGGTGAACTCGGACATGACGTCGGGCCTGTCCTGGTAGAAGGTGATGCGTCGGAATCCCTCGGCTTCGCACTGGGTGCAGAAGTTGCCGGAGGATTTGTAGAGGCCCTCGAGCTCGGTGTTTTCCTGGGGCTTGATCGTCGTGGTGATCTTGAGCTCGAAGGGAACGGCGGGCGGGGCGGTGATGGTGAGACCTTTGGGGGTGAGAACGTAGTCGGCGGCATCGAGCGCGGTGCCGTCGACCGTGACGGACTCGAGCTGCACGGTGGGATCGCCGTTGAGGAAGAGCGGGCGGGGGTCGCCGCCCGCAGTGAACGTGGGCTCGACCGCGATGGTGTTGCCGACGACGGTGACCTCTTCGCCGAGCTCGAAGTCCAGGACCACCTTGGCGAACTTGTAGTCCGGCGCGGTGTAGTCCTTGAGGTAGATGGGCTTGGGCGCCTCGGCGACCTTCTCGGTGGTCGTCGCGGCGGAGGCCATCGCGCGGACGGGCCGGGAGACGCTGCGAGAAGCGGCGAATCCGAAGTCGGATGTCCTCGCGACCGGCTGAGCCTTGGACGCGGCGCGAGCCAGGGCGTTGGTCGCGAGGCCCGCGCGGGCGACGCGGGACATCACCTGAGGCATGCTCATTTCTTTTAACGGTGAACGGAGACGGCGCGCGTGGAAGCCGCTCGTGTCGGTGTGGCGTTCCGAGACGACGATCGAAAGTGCCGATAATAAAGTCCGGTTAGCGATGACGTGGCCACATGAACGGCCGTCAACATTCCTAACCTGCGCGCTGTGTGACCGCACTCGCTAAATGCCATTAATTAAAAATCGCACTGTCTACTTTTTGAGAAACTCTATCATAAACTGAGAAACTGCGCGAGCTCCCTCGGCACCGGCTGCCCCGCCGTCTGCAGCAAACCGCACAGACTCCTCGCGTGCCGGGCGTCGCCGCTCGTGAACAGACTCATCGCCTTTCCCTTCGCCCCCGCGCGCCCCGTCCGCCCGATCCGGTGCACGTAATCCTCCATCTTGCCCGGAAAGTCGTAGTTGACGACCAAACTAACGTCCTTCACGTCCAGGCCCCTCGCCGCGACGTCCGTGGCGAGCATCACGGGCGACTTACCAGCCCGAAACTCACCCAACACCCACTCGCGCTCCTCCTGGCCTTTATCTCCGTGGATCGACAGCGCCGGGAACCCTTCGTGCCGCAGCCGCCGCGTCGACGCGTCCACCCGAGCCTTACTCGACAAAAACACGATAATCTTAGGAACCGTCCCGGCCGCTTCCGCGTCGCCCAGCGCCCGCTCCAACACGCTCACTAACCTCGCGTGCTTACCGTGCTCGTCGGTAACCTCCACGACCTGCGAGACGTTGTCCGACGCCTTGAGGGCATCGCCGCCGATGCGAACGGTGACGACGTCGTCGGTGAACTCGGCGGCGGCGGCGGCGACATCCGCGGGCCAGGTGGCGGTGAAGAGTAAAGTCTGCCTGTCCGGCCGCGTCAGTCGCTCGATCCGCCGGATCTGCGGCTCGAACCCGAGGTCTAGCATCCGGTCCGCCTCGTCGAGCACGAAGTAGGTCACGCGCCGCAAGTTGGTCGCCTTGGAGTTGAGAAAGTCCAGAAGGCGGCCCGGAGTCGCCACGCACATCTCGACGCCTTCCCGCAGCGCCGCGATCTGAGGGTTCCGCGGTGCGCCGCCGTAGATGCACGCGCTCTTGATCTTGGACGAGGCGCCGAACACCGCGGCCTGTTCCTGGATCTGCACCGCGAGCTCGCGGGTCGGCGCGAGGATCAGCACGATGGGTCCGTCGCCGCGTTCCAGGTACGGCTGAGCGTTGATGTGGACGACGGCTGGTAGGACAAAGGCGAGGGTTTTGCCGCTGCCCGTCTCCGCGATGGATATGACGTCGCGTCCGCTGAGTGCGGCGGGCCACGTCTGGGCCTGCACGGGCGTCGGCGCCGGGAACCCGGAGTTGGCGAGCTCGTCGACGCAGTACGCGGGGAGGGATGATTCCTCAAAGGTGTGTGCGGGTTTCGGGGGATCTCGCCCGGTGACGCGCATCTCGCGCGCGGTGCGGAAGGCGTCGACGTCTTTCGCCGAGCGCGACGTCACGGCGGGGTGCTCGAGATAGAAGTTCTTCTCGAAGAGCGGCGCGTCGCTCCAGTCATCCTGCGAAAGTGTGGTGGGATGGAAGGGAGGCGGGGGTTAGGGTACGGGAAGGTGCCGTCTCCGAGATTTATTTTGAGGCGGGGTGCCAGACCGGGTGCTGGAGGCGTGGGACGGGTGGATGATTCGCGCGTCTCACCTGAACGGCTCCCGCGCGCTCGCCGTACGCCATGTCGGGCACACCTGACGGCTCGCCGACCGCGGTTTCGTCCCCCGCGTCCCACGCTTCAGGCCGCAGCGCGTGTCTGATGAGTTGAAAGTTCCTATTGGCCCACAGGATTATCTCGTTGAAGGCGGGAAAAAACTAACAGCCGATCGGCACGAGACTCCCCCTCGGTCCTCCCCGAGGCGCCACACGACGCACCCGCGCGCGAGGATCCGCACGAATACGATGCCCGCGATGTCGTCGATCGCACCCACGCGCCTCTCGGCCAAGGTTCAACTCCGCGGCGCCTCGATCGGAAACGGAGTCACCGCGGCGGTGTCACGACCATCGCGTGTCGTCGCTCGCCAGGGGAAGCGTACCGGGGTTCGGGGAGCGTCCCTGCGCGTGTTCGCAGACCGCTGGATGCTCAAGAACTGCGGCCCGAAGACGATCGAGCACCTGGGCGAGGACGTGGAGATCCCGGGCGACTTCGAGCTGAGCGGACCGCGCGTGGTGGTCGGGCGCCAGGCGTCGGAGAGCGTCTCGCTCGAGATCGCCGTCCCGACGGTGTCCGGCGCGCACGCCATGCTGGAGGTGAGCGACGACGCGGTGATGGTCACCGACCTGTCGTCCACGAACGGAACCTTCATCGAGGGCGACGAGCTGCAGGCGGGGATCGCCTACGAGCTCAAGGAGGGATCCGAGGTCATCTTCGGAGACGAGTTCCTCGCATGCTTCGAGCTGCTCAGGCTCAAAAACTAGCCAATAAGACCCTCAGCTGCGTTCCGCATGCCCGCCTTCGACTTGTCGATAAATAATCAGTACACACATCAAAGAATACCCCCATCTCCTAGCTAGTAGCAGTGCCCACCTCCTCTACACACCGCAAACACCAATCATTCGACGCAATCACAGCGGCTGAGGACGCGACTGGAACACGTACACGTCATCGCCCACCACGCAACCCTCGACGTTTTGAGGAGAACCAAACTCCGCCTCCAACGCCGCGCCAACCGCCGCGAGCCTCCTCCCAAGCTTCTCCCTAAACCGCGCGTCCAAGCTGAGCGCCTGCTTGCTATAGTCCACAGCCTCGTCCCTCAAACCGAGGTGCTGGTGGTACACGCGAGCCATGCCAACCCCGCCAAACGCGGTGGTCTCCACGTCGCCCGTGGTCAAATCAACCTCGAGCCGCCACGGCGTACCCTTCGACTCCGTCCCGGACCTGGCCAACGCCTCGCCCAGGCCCACCGCGAGTTCAACCTCGAGCTTTGGGTCCGGAAGGGTCCCGGGGTTCAGCGATTGGCACGATTCGATCCGCCCGCCGGTGTGCAGGACGAAGGAGAGCGACGCGGGCGCCATCTCTTGGGCGAAAACCGCCATGTGCGCCTCCGCCGACGAAGTTCCACCCGCCGCCGCCCTCGACAGCACAGCCTCGGGGGTGAACAGCGACGCCCACACCTCGCACACGGCGTCGGCGACGGCGGTGGCGCTGTTGGAATGCACGCCCACGACGCTGACGTGCCCGCCGCACCCGGACATCTGCGCCGGGTCCTCGACGTTGGCACTCGACCGAATCGCCAAGAGACCGGTGCCGAGGACGGAACTTGAACCTTCCCCGAGACCCGCGCAGATCGTCGCGGCGACGTCCAGAGGGCACCCGCACTGCGTGATCAACGAACGGACGACGTCGCACGCGCGCTCGAGGTCCGGGAGGGACCCGCGGCGCGTCGCCGCGTCCACCGCGCCGATCGCGTTTTGAAACGCCGACCACACGCCCCGCTCCCGGATCTGCAACTCCATCGCGCCGAAAGGAACCGCCACGCCGTCGAGCGCCGTGAACCCGCTACCCGGACGCGACGCGACGCGCGTGAGGTCCCCACAGGTCGCAGCCTTACGACCCGCGCGCTCCGCGACAGCCTCGGCGAGGCGCACGCACTCGACGCCGCTGGAGACGAGCCGGGCGGTGAGTGACGAGCTCAAAGTCAAAGTCTTCGGCGTCCAGTCGCTCGACTCCCGCTTGGCGTCGTCGCGCTCCTGCGCCGACGCGCGGCCCAACAAAACCCCGCCGTCGTTCACCGTGAGCTGGACCCAGTCGCCCATGAGCTCACGCGCCGCCCTCGCCGCGTTCGTCGCGCCCTTCGCGGAAGACGTCGCCGTCAGTGCCACGCCCTCCTGCCTCGCTCGCACCGCGAGGTGCGAAGTGGGATTCAACGCCCTCGCTGCGATGATTCCCCGCACGTGTCTCCCCGCGCACGTCACCTCCTCGGACCCGTCCACGTTCCACACGAACGCGACGACCGGGCCGTCAGCCTCCGACCCACACGACCCGGGGGTTAGCCTGTCGCACTCCACCAGGCGGCCGACACCCTTGCCCAGCACGATGCTCTTCTTGGACCCCTCGCCCGCGCCCGCCGCGACGGACGCGGCCGCGCGCATGGGATCAACCAGCCTGGACAGCTGGAAAGGTAGCCCGCCGCGAATAGCGGTGTCCGCGAACGCGTCGCTGACGTAGCTCGGGACGTTCAGCGCGGTACCGAGCAGCGCGGGTGATTCCCCGTACGCCCGCGTCACAGCCTCCGTGTGCGCCCTCAACAGACGCAGCGCCCGCTCCAACGCGGCTCGCATTCTCAGCGCGTTCTCGGGCGTCCCGATCGGCCCGCTCGGTTCGGAACACCAAGCCTCGAGCTCACGCGCGACGGCGTGGCACTCCATCGGACGCCACATGGACAGCGCCACGTGCCGCAAACCCTGCGACACGCAGTTACACGCCGCGGTCCACACCGCGGGGTCGTAGCTCAGACTGCGCTCAAATTCACCTTGGCCCTCGTCGTCGTCGCCGACGAACCCGGCGCAGAAGAGCGTCCTGGTCAGTAAGACGAACCCGAGTTCCTCGAGGGAAACTTCCGCCATCCTCCACTGCTGCCGCGTGGTCATCGCGGCCACGTTGGAGTTACTGTCACGAAGCGCGGTGGAGAGCAGGGACGTGAAATATCCGCGAACCGCCGTGGTGGCTCTCAGCGCTCTTAGAACCGCCGCGCCCTCGGGCGTGGTGAGCCCGCTCCCAGCCGTCGTCGTGGCGCTCGCGCTGCGGCTCAGCTGCGACATGGCGTCGCGTAACTCGTCAACCATGAGTTTCTGGTCGTCGTCCAACGCTTCCATGGCGTAGAGCCTGTCGAGCGCGCCCGCGCAGTTGAAGTACCGCTTGAGCTCCTGCGTAAACGCGACGAATTCGTCGACGAAGCGTTGAGGGTACTGCCCCGGGTACGCATCTTCTTTGATGGTCTTGAGCATAGCCTCCGTGGCGAACAACGCCACCGGCCCTGCGTTCCTCGCGAGCTTGTCCTCGATGGACACACGAATTTCCTCACGCAACGGCTCGGGCACTTCGGGCATGGACGTGATGTTTCTGATGCGAGCCATCGGCGCGCCGCCCCGGGCGAACTCGTCGGCGAACGACGGAAGCCACGGCTGGATCTGACGCATCAGCGCGCGTTCAACCTCCCCGACCCGCGTTCCTCGCTTGTACAACTCCCCGGCGGTCTGCTCGAGGTTCGTGAAGATCTCCCTGGCGACGTCGCACGCGGCGTTCGGCCCGCGCCTCCCGTCGTCCTCGGCGCAATCCACGTCGCAGGTGCCGAGCCACTTGACGTACACGACGCACGCAGCAATCTTATCCACGGTGACCTCGTTACCGGCGCCGATCATGCGGGAGACGATCTCGAGTTTCTCCAGCCACGTGGACGCGGCGTCGTCGGCGACGGCGAGGTCGCGGCACGCGCCGTCGGGCAGCAGTTGCACGGAATTACTCAGCCTCGGGGGAGTCGCGTACGTGTTTGACGACGAGTACGTGTCCACCTGGGGCGTCGCGGTGGCTGCGTACGACTGACCGGTGGCTGCGTACGACTGACCGGTGGCTGCTTGCGAATAACCGGTGGCTGCTTGCGACTGACCGGTGGCTGCTTGCGACTGACCGCCGCCGTTCCAGCCGTTGGTTCCGCCGTCCCAACCGCCGCTCGAAGCCGTCGCCGCCGCGGGCTCCGTGTACCAGTCGCTGGACGATCGACCGCTCGGTTGGCTCGCCTCCCTCTGCGTACCGTTGGGCACGACGTACGCGGGCTGGTAATCGCCGTTCGAGCGGTTCGGCTCGTTCCGTTCCCCGCGTCCGGACGACTGTTGGTTCCACCCGTTGGAGTTGGCGGTCGACGGCGGCGCGCTCTGCCACGAGTCCACCGGGCTGTCCCGCGGGCTGTCCCGACTCGACCCGACTCCGCCAACTCCTCCAGCCTCGAAGCCTCTCTCCGCGTCTTCCCTCCCATTCGAAGATTGAAGACCCGTGAGCCGCTCCAGCGTCTTGCTCACCCTGTCGTTGAAACTGGAGTAAGACGAGTCCCCTTCGTTCTCGTCGTAGGACGGCGACCGGGTGGACTGCCGCTTTCGGATATCCTCGTAGGATTCGTACGCGGCGACCGCCTGTTTAACCCCGGCGTTGAGGGTTCCCCCGTCGTAGCCGCCGTGAGAGTAAGAGTCGTAGCCGGCGTTGACGGGGACGGGTTCCGGCGCCCTAGTCTCAAACCCGAACGCCGCCGCGAACCCCTGCGACGCCTGCTCCGCCGCCTGGCTCAGCTCCGACCGCACGCCCGTACTCGAGCTCGAAGGGACGTGGACGTCGTCGGCGTTCCACTCCGCGGGTCGTCCCTCGTCCGCGCGGAGTAATTGAGACCCTTGCGACATTCCATCCTGACCCCATCCCGCGCCCGCTGCCCGCGGCATCTCGTTCTCAATGCGCGCAGCCTCCCTCGCGCGCTCCACGCGCTCGCTGAACGACTGCGAGAACGCGCCCATCCCGTTCGGTTTGGACGACGTGGTGCTCGCGTCGCCGGCGCTGGAAGTCGACCGCCAGGTTCCCTTGGAGAAGTCGGGGGGATCCAAACTGATCCCGCCCGGCGTCTTCTTCCCGGCCGCTGGACCCCCCGTGGGACCCGGTGTGGGCTCGAAGCGCGCGCCGGATGGTGACGCGGGTGGCGACGCGGCGGGTTGCGAGGTGATGTTGTTGACGTTGAGATGTTGTTGGGCGTGTTGTCCTTGACGTTGCGCGGCGCCCCCCGTGTAGGCGGCGTCCGGCCCCGGCGCGGCGGGCGCCGCGGGCATCCCCGCGGGCCTCGGGGTGATCTGCACGTCGAGTGCTTTGCCGTACTCGCCCGATACCCTGCAGATGGCGTCGCCGCCGCCGGGCGTGAGGTCGAGGGTTCGGTTCTCGTAATCTTCCCAGTCAAACTCCTTCCCCTTGTAGGTGGTGAGGAGCTTGTACTCGACCTCCTTGACCGTGGACGGCAGGTCGACCCGCGCGGTCCACACGTCCCCTTCCGTCCACTTCAGGATGTACGCCCGTTCCGGTTTCCAATCCCCAAACTCCTTGTCGTCGCCCGAGATTCCCATCTGCAGGCCGTAGTCGAGCTTGCCGTGGATGCTCACCAGCAGCGTCGTGCCGCTCACCGTCGCGTCTCCGCCGGTTATCCCTTGCGCGTGAGCCCCGGAATCCGAGCCCCCGGTGGAGACGTTCGCGACGTGCGACGGCGCCTCGTGCGTTCCCGCGATGGCCCGCCGCGAAGGCCGCGGCCCCAACCCGACGCGTCGCGACCCGAGCGTGGGAAGCTGACTGTGCATTTCCTTCCCGCGAGCGGCGCCCGCGGGTCGGCGCCCGCGCGCGAGCTGCGTCACGCGCGGGGCGGCCTGCCCCGGCGCCACCAGCGGCCGCATCGCCGACATCGTCGTCGTTCGTGCGCCACGCACGCGACGAAGAAGTCGTGGAAGGCACGAACGTGCCCTTCTTTGTTCACCCACCAGGTGCCTTTGTTGGTCCTTTGTTGGTTCGCAAACCCCGTTTTGTACCCCTGCGCGGCCGTGGAGGGCCGCGCGGACAGCGGAGATCTCCAATTCCTCCCCGACCGTGAGTGATCCGCCGCGCGAAAACTTTTCGCGGACGAGAGGAATTTCACAATCCGAATCGACAAATCGCGAAACGACGGCCAATCAGACGGGGAATTCGCTATTTGGGGTTAAACTACGAGTCACGAACCCAGGCGAAATTAAGATTCTGCGAACCGTCGTTTCCAGTCTATTTTCCCCCGTATGTATGATGGCTTCGAAACGTCGAGGATGTTCTGTTGGGCTTGAAACTGAATCTCAACAACGTGTGACGAGGCTGGAGACCCACCGCGGGCGACCACTACTAGAGACACATCGTCATCCTCGATCGTCCCACGGATCGAGACGATGTTGACCCACCGCGCGATGATGGGCTGTGCGAACAGAGCGGCGATCGCACCCGCTCCGGCCTCGACCCGCTCCCATCGTCGATCTCGCGTTTGTCACGCCAGGTCATCATCATCGACAACCGACGATGAGGCCTCGTCGACGTCCGGAATCGTAAGACCTAAACGCCGCGACGCGCTCGCGCTCGGCATCGCCACCCTCGTGGGATCCGCATCCATCGCGGTTCCACATGAATCGATCGCATCCGTCGCGGAGCCCACCCTCGCCGAGGTGACCCCGCCCATCGCCCCCGCCGAGGCGCTCACCTCGCTCGAATCAGGCACCGTCGCGCTCTTCCAGCGATGCACACGATCCGTCGTCAACGTCGTGGACGTCACCGTGCTCTCCGGCAAGGCCATGACCTCGGGCGCGGTCGTCCCGGAAGGTAACGGCACAGGGTTCGTATGGGACGCCGAAGGACACATCGTCACCAACTGGCACGTCATCGGAAGCATCCTCTCGCAGGTACCGAAAGGCCGAGACCCGGGAGAAGTCGCCAAAGTCACCCTAGAGGGAGCCGACGGACGAACAAAAACATTTCCCGCGACGCTCGTGGGCGCCGAGCGCAGCAAAGACCTCGCGGTGCTCAAGGTGAACGCCCCGAAGGAGTTCATCACTCCAATCGCGAAAGGCGCGTCGAGCAACGTTAAAGTCGGCCAAGCCGTCTTCGCAATCGGTAACCCGTTCGGATTCGACCACACCCTCACCACCGGCGTGGTCTCGGGCCTCGGGCGGACGATCCAGAGCCAGGCCGGGTCGTTGATCAGCGGTGGGATCCAGACGGACGCCGCGATCAACCCGGGTAACTCGGGCGGGCCTTTGTTGGACGCGTCGGGCCGGCTCGTCGGGGTGAACACCGCCATCTTCACGAGCACGGGCGCGAGCGCGGGGGTCGGGTTCGCGATCCCGGTGGACCTGGTCCAGAGGGTCGTGCCGCAGCTCATTGAGTTCGGCAGCGTGGTGCTCCCGAGCCTGAACATCACCGCCGCGGATCCGAACGTGGGGAAGCAGCTCGGCGTGAAGTCGCAAGGGGTGCTGGTGCAGGCGGTGCCCGGCGGGGGCGAGGCGGCGAAATCGGGGTTGCTGGCGACGAGGCGCGGTCTGGGCGGGATCGTCGCCGGGGACGTCATCGTGGAGGCTGACGGGCGGCGCGTGGTGACGGAGGGTGACCTGGTGGCGGCGGTCGAGGCGCACCAGGTTGGGGAGAGCGTCAAGCTGAAGGTGAAGAGGGGCGAGGGCGGCGACGAGAAAGCCGTGGAGGAGGTGAGCCTCACGGTCAAGCTCGAAGCCGCGGTGGAGCAAAAGTAGTTCGATGGGTCTCTTCTTAACAACACGAGTAGTACGAGTAAAAGTCACCGAAGGTGCCTTCGAAGGTAGTCTACGTTCCAACACGACAACAAACATTGTTGTTCTTAGGAGGTATCACCGTCGGTCTCGTCCTCCAGGGTGGCGGATAGGTTTGCCATCTTTTTCACAACCGCCTCCGCCTCCCCATCCTCCCCATCCTCCTCCCCATCCTCCGTGTTCTCCCTCGCCACGGCGGTGATGTTCTCGCACTTGTACTTGATGTTCTTCGAGTTGAAGTACGAGTACTCGTTGCTGAACGTGAACACCAGCGTGCCCGACCCGGGCGACTCGAGCACCTCGGACTTCACCCCAGCCCCTGCTTTGTGCTTGAACCGCTTCACCACCGTCATGGGCGTACCCTTGTTGATCCCGTTCTCCCGCAGCACCACGTCGATCTCCACACCCCGCTCCGTCACCTGCAGGTACCACGCCACCTTATCCCCGCGGTTCACCTCGACGTAAGCCTGCAACTTGTCCCGAGCGGCGACGTTGGCCGAGATCAACCCTTCGCCGTCGGTCCTCGCCACCATGGTCTTCTGATCGTTCGGCACGCCGCATATGCACCCCGGCCGGCACCTGCACGAGCCGCCCATGAACGTGGGTATGGTCTCCATGTTGATCATCTTGGCGAACGGGCACTTGGAGACGTCGCCCTTGAGGGTATCGCCCGGGCAGATGGCAACCTTGGCTCGGGTTTTGGCGCTGATGAGGCCGCGGACCATGCTCCAGATGACGCTGAAGATGTACGGGACGTTGACGAGCACCGCGCGGTCCAGCAGCTGCGGGTACAGCGTCTCGGACAGCTTGGACGACTCCCCGAGTACCTTCTGGAAGCGCTTCTCGGTCCCGGCCATCAGCGAGACGTGATTGAGGTCGTTGACGGTGATGAGCTTGTGCAGCTTGCGGGTCTTGCGGGTCTTCTCGTCGCAGATGCGGAAGCCGAGCTCTTTTCGGTACATCATGAAGGCGAGGACTTCGTCCTTCGTGTGCGCGTCCATCATCGCCGGCGGGTTGCTGACCCCCGCGCGGATGCAGTACACCGGGTTGCCCCGCTTGTCCTCGCCGTGGTAGTCCGCCGCGACGAATTTCTCGATCGATGCGAACTTCTTCACCTTCTCCCCCTTTCCCGCCAGTTCCAGCATCTCCGCGTGCTCCTTCCTCCACGCCAGCGTCCGTCTCGCGTGGCTCAAGGCTTCGGCGTCATCCTCGTGGCTCAGGCAGAATCTCAACGCCCAGATGTCGTCGTAGGTCGTGCCCTCGCCGACCGGGAGGGCGGCCTCGTCGTCCCCGGTTCCGGACTTTAGGGATGCGAAGAGCTTCGTCACCCGCGTCGTGTTGGCGGCCAAAAGCTCGTCGACGTCGGCCAGGGACTGGGACATGTGTATGGTGTGTCCCATGGCCGCGTCCCACGGTGGAGCGTATGCGTTCGGCTGGCTATGCGATACCACACTGTGACCACCGGTGGGGGGCAAACCAAACTGTCGTCTAACCGATCGTGACTCTGAAGTGCACCCGACTGCGTTATCACGGCAGCTCTCGGTTGTCAGTTGCGAGGAGACGAAACTCCGTGAGCTGCGCCACGTCATACCGCGCCACGCCCAGGCCGCGTCAGAACGTATCCGACCGCCGTCATGCACTGCATCGGTCGCATCGCATCGGTGACCGTCGCGCCCACCGCGGCGCCCGGCGCGAAGAGGTCCCGCGGAAGGTCCGCGACGCGCCCCGTGCGTACCCGCGCCAGCTCGGATAACGCGAGCGGTGACGACGAGGATCGGAAGGCACCGACCGTGATGCCCCGCCGGAGGCTAATCAACCTCGCGGCCGCCACGACCGCGATGGTGGTGTCCAACAAGGCGAACGCGGGTTCCAACGAGTTTGCGGGCGACGCCGCGATGGCCGTCATGAACCGCGTCGGCAAGGTGAAGATGGCGGACGACGAGTGGAAAACGAAGCTCAAGGACGAACCGTACGCCTACGAGGTGCTCAGGCACGAGGCGACCGAGCGTCCGTTCTCGTCGCCGCTCAACTCCGAGAAGCGAACCGGCACGTTCACGTGCGCCGGGTGCGGCGTCCCACTGTTCAAATCGTCCGACAAGTACGACAGCGGGACCGGCTGGCCGTCCTTCGTGGAGCCCATCTCAAAGAGCGCGGTGACGGAGGTGCCCGACTACAGCATCATCTTCCTGCCGCGGACGGAGGTGAGGTGCGCGAACTGCCAGGGGCACCTCGGCCACGTGTTCGACGATGGACCTAAAGATAGGACGGGGCTCAGGTACTGCATGAACGGGGTGTCCCTCCACTTCGACCCCGCGGTGGACGCCTAATCTAACCGCCGTTGTCATGTATGCACTCTTTTGACTCTCGTCTTAAAAGTCTCTATCCAAGCGTGCTCGTCTATCAATCGATGAATGACGTCTCTCACTTGGCCACGATCGCCTCGAGGGCCTCCTCCACCTTTTCGTATTTGAACTCAAACCCGAGCTCCTGCGTTCGCGTCGGCAGCACCTTCTGGCCGTCCAGCACCACCGTCGCGCCCTCCCCGAGGAGCACCTTCAGCGCCAGCCCCGGTACCGGCAGCCAGTTGGGCCTGTCCGTGGCGGCGGCGACAGCCTCGCACAGCCCGTCCATCGTGGTGGGCACCGGCGCGGTGCCGTTGACCACGCCCGCGTACTTCTTCGGCTCAACTAGCGCGCGAACGAAGAGCTCCACGAGGTCGTCCCTGTGGATCCAGCTCACGAACTGCTTCCCGCTGCCCAGCGGACCTCCTCCGTACAGCTGAAACACGGGGAGGATCTTGGCGAGCGCGCCCCCGTTCTTCTCGAGGACGACGCCGGTGCGAACCACCGTGGTGGTGGACTCGCATCGTGCGGCTTCCTTCTCCCAGTCCACGCAGAGCTTGGCGAGGAAATCCTTGCCCGGCTTGCCCTTCTCGCTGAACCCGGCGGCCGCCTTGGACGTCCCGTAAAATCCAACAGCGGATGAGCTCACGAGGGTGGGGCGCTCGTCTACGGGCAGGGCGTTGATGGCGTCCACCACTCGTTTGGTGGTGACGATGCGTGACTTGACCAGCGTCTTCTTGTACTCCGCGTTCCACGGGGAGGAGATCGGAGCTCCCGCGAGGTTAACAACGCCGGTACAGCCCCTCACGGCTTCGTACC
>Ga0209631_10001243_pt1 | contig 32927 bp, 35 predicted proteins | sample COG_08_FD_184752 | JGI IMG/M metagenome (GOLD analysis project Ga0209631, IMG submission 184752) | Pelagic Microbial community sample from North Sea - COGITO 998_met_08 (SPAdes) (version 2) | ecosystem: Environmental > Aquatic > Marine > Neritic zone/Coastal water | place: Helgoland, sampling... | reverse complement strand
CTTATGGGTGCTCCACAACGCCATGGTCATAACCTATACGAAGTTAATGCTGCAGTAGCTGATGCTGATTTCGCAAAAAATGAATTAGGTTTTGATGATTATGTAATTAAAAAGTTTAAAAAAGATTACGACGATTACAATATGGGTGTTAAATACAACCAAACATTTGTAAATGACGATGGGAAAACTGTAAGCCAGTATTTTAAGTTATATTCAGACAATAACAACATGAAATCATTCACTCCAGGTGGAGTTCACCATCGTGAAAACTTCTTTCACAAGCCTCTCGCTTCATTAAATCATTATTTTAAAATGAATGATCAAATGAGGCTTTCAACCGTTGCATATTGGTCTGGTGGTCGCGGTGGAGGAGCCGGTGAATACGGTTCCCCTAAATGGAGCTATCATGTTGGTAAAAACAATTTTCATCGTACGCTCGAATATGGTGCATCTTGGGATGAAAATACAGCTTCTAACAGAGTTGACACAAACTACCATCCCACTCAAAAGAAGTCTGATGGTATTTTAAGAAGTAGTATGAACGAGCAAAATCAATACGGTTTACTCTCTAAATTTGACTATAAGATGAATGATGAATTAGCTTTACAGTTTGGCGCTGATTGGAGAACTGCAAAAATTGGACACTACCGCGCTGTCAGGGACTTGATTGGTGGAGACTATTTTGTTGATTATGGTAATAATGAGTTTAATACCACTAAAGAATCACAAATGCTAGGCCTTGGTGACAAGGTGCTTTATCACAACACAAATACGGTTGATTGGGTTGGTGGATTCGCTAGTGCTCGTTATAATTCTGATCAAATGACAGCATTTGGTGTATTTGGCTGGACAGGATCATCATTTACTGTTACTGATCATTTCACTAAATATAATAGCTCTACATATAATTCTTCTTGGCAGTCCGAAGGAGAAGGTGGAGCATTAATGCTTACGAATAATGACTTATCGGGAACCCAATTAAAAATGGGTGCACGATACTTCTTAGGCAACGATATGAGTGTTTTTGCTAACTTTGGTTCAATTAACAAAGTTCCAATACTTGACCAAGCAATTGACGATGAAGATTATGCAATTGTCGATAACCCTGTCCAAGAAAACTTCACTTCTATTGAAGTTGGGACTAAAGCATCTCTAATGAATAATCAGATGACTGTTAATGCGGTGTATTACAACAGCACATGGAAAGATCGTCAAGCTCGTAAGTATGCACAAAATGCTGACGGACAATCCATTGTAGCCAATATTCAAGGACTTGATCAGCTTCATACAGGTATTGAAGTAGAGGTTGCCTATCAACCCATGCCAATGCTTAGAGTTGACGCTGCATTAGGACTCGGAAATTGGACCTATACTGATGATGTTAAGGCAAAATATGAAGACTGGGATAGTGGTTCTAAAATAGAAAAAGAAGCTATGCTTTACATTAAAGATCTACATGTTGGAGACTCTCCACAAACACAAATGGTCCTAGGTGTGACTGCATTTCCAATTTCAGGTCTTACAACGCGATTCATGATGAAACATAATGCTGAGCTTTATGCTGATTTTGATCCAACTACAAGGGAAGATGCAAACGACAGAACAGAATCATGGAAAGTTCCTAATTTTACCACGTTCGACCTATACGCATCCTATAAGCTTAATGCAGGAGGCTATCCTCTATCATTAAATCTATCGGTTCTTAATTTAACTGATTTAATGTATGTTAATGAAGCTGTAGATAATAGTAAGTACGGTGGATATCACTACGATGGGGATGGCTATACAAAACCATCAAAAGATAGACATACTGCACAGGATGCAGCTGTTTACTTTGGTATGCCTATGAGAATGAATCTGGGAGTTACAGTAAGCTTCTAAAGAAGTCTTAAAAAAACTCATAAAAAAAGCCCCGATTTTCGGGGCTTTTTTTATACTTAACGTTCTAATATTAATATTTACTCCTCGTTAAATACACAAAGTGTGTATGTCATAACACACTATAAATTATTTCATAAGCGGTAAAATCAACACCACAAATGAGCTAAATAATCATTATGTAGTTCCAAATAAGCCATATTGCTGGGAAAAAGGGCTTTTTTTGTAATTCGCTAATACAATACCTATAAATAAACAAAAAGTCTTAAATAGGGGTGGTTTTAAGGCGTAAAACTATATTCTTGATTACTGGTTATGCGCTAAACCGTTTTATTGGCCAATAAGAAGCATTATTATTTACCACATGATATTTATATCCTAAATGAAGATTAAAACGTATTTTATGCATATACCTAGATTAATTAAGCATTATTTAGACATTATCGTTAATAAACCACGAGGATTCGATCTTTATTTTAACTTTATTTCTAAATTCATCGCATAACTCAGAGTGTGACATCCTGCATATCCTCTTTCTTTTGTGAACTAAGCCGTATTTTTTATTACTACCCACATAACACCATAACTCTTTACCAAAATATGATATTTTACCTCTTACAGCATCTTTACCTATTATTATGGTAATAGAGTCATTGTCTTTGGTGTATACCTTCGATTTTTGAACTATGGCCCTATTTATGCGGTCTAATAGATCTTGATTAGTAGAATTTTGATCGAAAAAAATTTTTTTCGATGTATTGTACTTTAAAACAAGTTTTTCAATATTGGATATTTTATGATTAAGAGAATTTATTTTTTTAATCTGTTTATTTTTAAGCTGATCGAGTTTTTTTAAATCAGTATCATCAAAATAATGAAAATCCCAATCGATTTTAGGTCGTCCTTTAATATTTTTAGTAGATTTATCTGTCAATTTGTTATATCACCGTTTATATATTAATATAAATTAATTATACGGTGATTAAAATTCTATAAAATAATTAAAAAATTAATCGAGTGCAGTATACTTTTGCCAAAAATTAACTGACTCTGCCCATTCGTCGCTTGAGTATTCTGCCCTAGTTCCACCCTCTAATTCTAATTGATTTCGCATCATCGTTACTGGTCCCATCGGCATTTTATCTATTCCTTTTGGTAGTGAATGAATACTGATCAACTCCCATTTTTCGTTTGTAGAATTTTCGTTGTTTTCTAATAAAACATCATGCCTGTAAAGTATATATTCTACCTTTCCGGTCTCTAAAATAGTACCTGATTTTGCACGTGTTTGAATATAGTATTCTTCATTATCCTGACGCTTTACTACTCTAGAAATTAATTCGGTATTTTTATCAATCTTTACAAAAGGACAATGAAAATGTTTAATATTTTTCGAACTTGCTCTAACAATCCGTACGCCATCTCTATATCCTTCATCAAAATGATTTTTATCCATCTGTTCTTGTGCATCTAATGCAATTTCCTCGAATGTTAGTGATTTAGAATATGTTTTACCAGACCCTTCTATTTGTCTTTGTACAAATGTATTTACCGCTACTGTTTCCATATTTTTTCTCATTATTTGTTTTTAAAGTGATGAATGATTAACCTAACTATTATTATGTGATTTTAATCCAATAAAGTGATTTACTCATATCATAAAAATACTTCAAATTTGATTATTGATGTCTAATGATTTATCTATAAAAGAGTATGAGATTATTAACGATCTTCTGCTTGTATCCTTTACAGATCGCACCGAAGCTGTGATTCCTCTTAAAAAATTACGTACTATGTGTCCATGCGCATCTTGTGCAGGTGAAACTGATGCTCTTGGAAATGTATATAAAGACACACCTCAAATATTGAAAGATAATAGTTTTGATATTAAAGGAATGCAGCCAGTTGGTTATTATGGCATACGTCCATTTTGGGGTGATGGTCATAATACCGGCATTTTTACTGTTGAGCTTTTAAAAGAATTGTCTCAGTAAATAATACGTCTCAAGGTATTATTGAAAATTGTTTTTGCTCCATCCTTCGTAAACAATTATCGAAACAGCATTTGCTAGATTTAAACTTCTACCATCACTTTTCATAGGTATATAAAGTGAGCTGTACTTCTCTCTTATGTTTGATGGAAGGCCTCTACTTTCAGGTCCAAAGATAAATGCATCACCCTCACTAAAGGTAATGTCGCTATATCTTTTTTCTCCTTTTGTGCTAATCGAATAGATTTTATTTAATTTTGTATTTTGAATACAATTATCAAGGTTCGGCCAGATATTAACATTCTTTTTTTTCATATAATCCATGCCCGCCCTCTTAAATCCTTTTTCGTCAAGGGTGAAGCCCAAAGGTTCAATAAAGTGTAGATTGCAGCCTGTATTAACTGAAAGACGTATGATATTTCCCGCATTAGGAGGTATTTCTGGTTCAAATAGAATTATATGAAACATGGTAAGTGATATTTAATTTTATTTTTTATCAATAGACTGTCTTTAAACCAACAGTTCGCAATAAATTTAGTTCAAGCTTTAAGAAGTATAATCATTAAAAAGTATATTATTTTACTCCTTATTACCCCGTTACTTGGTCAAGGCTATAGCTGGCCAACAGGTACTGGTAAAAATCTTTCTTCTAATTTTGGAGAATTTAGAACTACTGGATATCATCTTGGTATTGATATTAAGACCAAAGGTACAGGAGGTCACCCTATATACGCTATTGATGATGGCTATGTTTTTAGAGTTATAACCAACTACTCTGGGTTTGGTAAGGCACTTTACTATAAACTAGCAGATGGAAAGATCGCAGTTTACGCTCACCTAAGCACTTTTTCGCCAAAACTAGAACAACGACTTAAAGAAGAGCAGGAAAAATCACAATCTTATTTGACAAATTTTTATCCTAAAGAGAATGAATTTTTCTTCTCAAAGGATGATGTAATTGCATATTCGGGTAATACCGGTTTTTCATTTGGACCCCATCTTCATTTTGAATTGCGAGATGAAAAAGGAAATATCTTAAACCCGCTAACAAACGGTATAAATCAACCGGACAGGCTAGCTCCAATAGTTGAAGAAATAGGTTTTACGCCTTTAAATAAAGACAGCTGGATTAATGGAAGTCAGCTTCCTCAAAATTTTCCCGTATTTCGCAATAAAAAAGGGGAATATCTTCTTGCAGATACTGTAAATACTTTTGGAAAAATTGGACTCTCTATAAAAACTTATGATAAGCGAGAGGGTGCCAATAATAAATATCAACCCCATAGAATAGAAGTTTATTTAAACAATAAGCTTTATCATTATCTGGAATTTGAAAAACTAAATTACAATGTACAATTATCAGCAAATTTTATAAGCGACTATAGAAATAGCAGGCTAAACCTCGGTAATTTTGTCAAATTATATAAAAATTATGGTGACCCTAAAGTGCGGGTGCACTCGCAAGAAACTGATGGCACATTAGAACTTAATAAAGGGTATCATGATATAAAGATACTTATTTATGATGCACAAAAAAATGTACGTACTGTAAAAGGGACACTGTTTTTTATGAGTCCTTTCAATGTAGAGGTTACAAAGCTTGGGGAAACAAATTCAGTTGTTTCATTTCTATTGCAACCTAAAAGCATAGCAATACCGATTAAATCTACTGTGGTGTACTCATTCACTGCTTTTGGATATGCAGATGAAAGGATGGATGTGCTTTCACAAGAACGCGTTGAAACAGGACTAATTATATCTTTAAAAAAAGATAAAATAAAGCGTAAGTCATTGCAATTTATTGCACAAAATGACATTGGTACAATTTCAAAACCCTCTCACTGGTTTGATTCAAATATTTCAGGGGATCATCTTACTTTAGGTGTTGATCTCGATATTTCGCACACGGATGCAGGAGTATATATACAGATTCAAACTGAAAAAGTAATTAGCGAAAAGCTATCTTTACGAATGAAAGGTGATCTTCAGTACAAAACGATTCCAATAAATCAAATTCAACCTTCTGTATATTTAAGCGCACCTCTTCTTCCAAAAGAATTTGAGGCGGTTAATCAAATCGAAGCTGTTATAGGCGAATTTATTCAACGGCAAGTACAATACAAGTTTCCATTTACTGTTATTTATCCAGATTCATTCACAAGCATAATTTCAGAGGATGGATCATGCTCCATACGAACTAAAAAGGGATCGTTTTCAGATAATACTCTTAGCTGGATAGAGCCAGTACACAAATATCCCAAAATAGATGCTGGCAAATTATTAACACGCGTTTACCAGCTGCAGCCATTTCAAAGACCGATTCTTAAATCAGTTCAAGTAGCGTTTAGATATCCTAAAAAATTGGATAACAAAAATAAGCATTTGTATTATTACGATAAAAAAGAAGGCTGGACCTTTATTAAAACTCAAAATAATGTGGAGCGCAGAGTTTTATTTGGTGAAGTTAAACACCTTGACGCAATCGCTGTAATCGAAGATAAAAATCCTCCTGAAATATTAAATTCATTTCCAGGAAATAATGGTAAATATGCTCAGCTCGGCTTAGATCATTTCAAAATTAATATTAATGATGAGCTTTCAGGATTTGACCCTAATCCAAAATCTTTTGATTTATTATTAGATGGTAAAAAGATATTTTATGCTTTTCAACCTAAGTTGAAGTCATTATCATACCAGCTTGATGAACCTCTTTCAATAGGCAATCATATGCTATACGTAGAATTGACTGATCAAGCAGGTAACACTCTTAAAAAAGAAATAAAATTTAATGTGTATTAATGCTTTTTCCTTATAAAGACGATAATCCCCGTATTCTGGTTCCATATGTAACGTATGGTATTATTGCTATTAATGTTTTAGTATTTATTCTTCAATTTAATTTGAGTATATCTAATCCAATAGCTGAAGAAAGCTTTATTTACAGTTTCGGTTTTATTCCTGCAAATTTTTCGTTCATAACAATTTTCACATCGATGTTTCTTCATGGTGGATTTTCGCACATAATGGGCAACATGTGGTTTCTCTGGGTATTTGGTGATAATGTTGAAGGAGTCCTTGGTCATACAAAATATATTTTATTTTATATTTTGTGTGGTTTAGCTGCGACTATATCGCAGCTACTAATAAATCCCGGATCAACAATTCCAATGGTTGGCGCTTCGGGCGCAATAGCTGGAGTTTTAGGTATGTATATGATACGATTCCCCAAAGCGAATGTTCACGTTTTTGCATTTATTATTATCTTTTTCACAACTTTCAGAATACCGGCGTTATTCGTTCTTGGTTTTTGGTTTTTCAATCAACTGACAAATGGGCTAGGTAGTTTAGGATTTAATACTACGGGTGGAGTAGCATGGTTCGCGCACATCGGAGGTTTCATTGCAGGTATAATGTTGAACCAAGCATTTAAACACATACGCTTAGAGTAAAATAATTATGAAAATGAATACCAAGCTTTTATTATTTTTCTTTTATCTTGTATTAGTAAGCTGTGATGATAGTAATAATTCAGAATGCTTAACAGAACCCAATGGTAGAGGAAAAATATTATCTGTATTACCCCTAGGAAATATTTCATCAACATTCCTTTCTGATTTTCTGATTGAAAACAATATTGATATTGGCATAAACCCCAAGAACGATGTTAAGGTATATAGTATAGTTTATCAAACTATTGACTGGAACAATGTTGTCCGCCAAGCTTCAGGTGCAATATATATTCCAAATATCGATGGAAATGAAAAATTTCCTATTTATTCAGGTCAACATGGAACTGAATCTAAAAGATCTAATGTAGCATCAATAACTCCCCTAAGAGGGTTTGATGCAATGTTCATGGCGTCGGTAGGGTACATAGGATCGTCTCCTGACTTACTCGGCCTAGGAGTGTCAGACGATGTTGTGCATCCTTATGTACACAAGTTTGTTGCTGAAGCAGTGGTAGATAAAATACGAGCGGTTAAGAATTTTATGTGCGAAAGAAATATAGGCTACAACAAGCAACTTTTTATTGCCGGGTATTCAGAAGGTGGGTATGTAACTATGGCAACCCATCAATTAATCGAACAAAAATACCCAGAAGAATTTACATTAACCGCTACCGCTCCAATGGCTGGTCCATACGATATGTCATTTTCAAGTAAGCGAATCCTTTCAATAGACAGCTATCCCCAACCAGGATATATATCTTTTACCTACATGTCGTACAATGAAATAGAAAAGCTAAATAGACCTGCAAGTGATTTATTTCAAAGTCAATACGCAGAAAAAATCCCAAACTTAATGGATGGTTCAAAAAGTATTGCAGAGGCAAATAGCTATTTGACTAAAAAAATTAAAAATTTGTTTACAGAGGAATTTTTAGCTCAATTTTTAGGCAATGGAGAGGTTAAGCTAAAAAATAGTTTTCAACAAAACAGTTTAGTTGACTGGTCACCTAAAGCTCCAATAAGACTTTACCACGGATCCGATGATGATGAAGTGAATTATAATAATTCTGTGATTGCTTTGGATAAGCTTAAAGCCAAAGGTGCTGACATTGATTTAATTACAATACAAGGCGGAAATCATTCAAGTTCAGTTTTTGAATCATATTCAAAAGCCTTGGATTGGTTTAATTCACTAAAAGAATGATCGTATTTGAATAAAAAAAGTTCACAAATTATTATCGGAATTTCTGGAGGAAGCGGCTCTGGAAAAACATACATTGCTAAAAAATTAATTGGTGAATACAAAAAAGGGTTTGCAAGCCTCATTAATCAAGATTCATTTTATAAAGACTTATCACATCTTTCTTTTAATAAACGAGCTGAGCAAAATTTTGATGACCCTTCGGCAATTGATTTTCAATTATTCATTCAAGCTATAAAAGAACTTCGCATTGGAGCACAGACAGAAATACCAATTTATGATTTTTCTAAACATACTCGAGTAAATGGCTCTCATCATATAAACCCAACTTCAATTATTATTATTGATGGGACACTTATTTTTTCACAACCCCAGTTGAGAGATTTGATGCATATAAAAATCTATATCGATTCACCAGATGAAATCAGATTATCACGAAGAATTAAAAGAGATATAAATGAACGTGGGCGAACGCATGATTCTATAATTAGCCAATATTCAACATCTGTGCGCCCTATGTTTGATAAGTATATTGCTCCAACTAAAAAATCTGCAGATATTGTAATTGACTTAAGTCATAATAAAACTGATCCCATTGTCTTAATCAAAAATGAAATTGATAAAAATTTAAACTAAATTAATATATGAATCAGTTTACAGGTATTATCGGAATAGGAGCTTTATTAGGAATTGCATACCTTTTGTCAGAAAATAAAAAAGCCATAAACTACAGAACGGTATTATGGGGATTAGGTCTACAGTTTATCTTTGCTCTATTGATACTAAAGACTCCAATTGGTAAACCTCTTTTTTCATATATTGATAAAATCATTAACAGATTAATAGGTTTTGCGGATAAAGGAACTGAGTTTGTTTTCGGGTCACAGGTAGAAAATGTTGGTTTTCATCCAGCTTTTGAAAGTGTGGCTTTCAGGTTGCTACCAACTATTATATTTTTTTCTGCACTTATATCTATTTTATATCATTATGGAATTATTCAATTCGTAATCAAATTTTTCAGCCGAGTGATGGAAAAGACTATGCGTACTAGTGGCGCAGAAACGCTGAGCGTGAGTGCTAATATTTTTGTTGGTCAAACAGAGGCCCCCTTAATGATTAGACCTTATGTTAGTGGAATGACTAAATCTGAATTAGTTGCAGTTATGGTGGGTGGTTTTGCAACAGCTGCTGGTGGAGTGTTAGCAATTTATGCAAAATGGCTAGACGGTATTCCAGGGATAGCAGGTCATCTTATGTCCGCTTCAGTTATGTCCGCACCTGCCGCTTTAGTAATAGCTAAAATAATCTACCCTGAAACAGAGCAGACTGAATCCATAAGTAGTGAAAGAAAATCGGACCAAACTAGTGTTAATGCTATGGATGCCTTAGGAACTGGAACAGTTGTAGGCCTTAAGCTAGCTGTTAATGTTGGAGCTATGTTAATTTCATTTATTTCTATTATTGCTTTATTAAATTATTTCTTAGCAATATTTGGTTTTTCTATTGAATCTGTTTTAGGTTTGATATTTAGTCCTCTTGCATGGACAATGGGGATACCATGGAATGAATGTGATACTGTAGGCTCTCTTATGGGTAAAAAAATTGTTTTTACTGAATTTGTTGCTTTTTCAGATCTAAAATTATTAATTGATAACCAACAAATTTCAGAAAAAGCTGCAATTATTGCTAGCTATGCACTTTGTGGATTTGCTAATTTTGGATCAATTGGAATTCAACTGGGTGGAATTGGTGGTATAGCTCCAGAAAGACGAAAAGACATTGCGCAATTAATTTCAAAAGCCATGATTGGTGGAGCTCTAGCTTCATGGCTAACAGCAACTTTAGCAGGAATTCTATTATAAAAATGATATTGACATAAAATGAATTTGATATTTTTAGGACCACCAGGAGTCGGCAAGGGAACTCAGGCAAAATTAATCTGCAAGCATTTTAGTATGCTGCATTTATCGACCGGCGATATGTTGAGGTCTGAAATCAATAAAAAAAGTGATATTGGAAAAACGGCAAAATCTTTCATAGATAAAGGTGAGCTTGTTCCAGATGATGTATTATTAAATATTATTGAAGCAAGATTGTCTGAAGCTGACATCCATTATGGATATCTTCTGGATGGCTTCCCACGTACAATAGCTCAAGCAGAAGGCCTAAATAATATTTTGAAAAATAATCTACAAAAACTTGATGCTGTGATAAGTTTAACTGCTGACGAAAATGAGCTAATTCAAAGATTAATTAAAAGAGGTCAAGATTCTGGTCGCAGTGATGATACTCCCACAATAATTAAACAAAGACAAGATGTGTACTGGAAGCAAACATCACCTTTAGTAAATTTTTATATGAGTAAAAATTTACTAAAAGAAATAAATGGAATTGGGAGTGTTAATGAAATCAAAGATAGAATACTGAGAGTATTAAACAACCATGCTTAAAGTAGGTTTAACCGGTGGGCTTGGAACTGGAAAGAGTACTGCTAGCAGATTTTTTAAAAAACTTGGAGCATTTATACTAGATGCAGATAATTCTGCAAAAAAACTTATTGCTAGTAGCAATGAAGTTAAACAAGAACTAATCAAGGAATTTGGAACAGACATCATAGATGCAAATTCAAATATTGATAAAAAAAAATTAGCCAGAGTCGCTTTTCAAGATAAAGAGCACCAACAAAGACTAAACTATGTAGTGCATCCTCACATACATAATGCTATTGATAGGTCTTTCAATGAAACCCGCAATCATAATAACCATAAATTATTTATTGTAGATGCGGCTTTAATTTACGAATCTGGATATGATACCCATCTTGATTATGTAATAGTTATTACGGCTCAGCTAAAACATAGAATGGAAAGAGCTCTTAATAGAAATACACTAACTAGAGACGAAATTTTAAAACGTATTGATTTTCAGTGGTCCGAAAAAGACAAAATAAGTATTGCAGATTTTGTTATACACAATGATGGAAGCGAATCTGAACTAAATAATCAAATAATTGGACTATTTAAAAAACTAGTGTAAAAAAGCTTTCTACAAACATATTTTTAAGCCAACCTAATACGTATATTCTCAAAATGAATTATAAAGAAAAATTTACGTATCGATTTCTTCAATTTCTATCAAGACATCTAAATAATATTGATGAAAAAAGAAGGTCTTTCTATATTAGTGTACTAGCAGGATTTATATACAAATTTTTACCTATCCGGAAGAGCGTTGCTTTAAAAAATATTAAGATAGCTTTTCCAGAACAAGATATGAAATGGACTCAAAAAGTACTTAAAAGTACTTATCGTATTGTCATTAAAAACTTTATCGACTTTCTATCTATTCCTACAATTATAAAATCTTCAAATTTTAAAATAAATAATTTAAATGTACTAAATGATGCGCTAAGTAAAAATAGGGGAGTAATCCTTGTAACGGGGCATTTTGGGCTTTGGGAAAAATGGGGGGCATGGCTGGGTAAAAATGGGTATCAAACATGTGGAATTATTCAAAAACAATCCAATAAGGGTTCTGATTTGTTTTTTAAAGAGACTAGAGAATCTTATGGAATGAGTCAGATTTATAAACGGTCACCCTTGAATGAAGCATATAAAGTTTTAAAAGAAAATAAGATATTAATTCTAGCTAGTGATCAAGACGCGAAACATAAAGGGGTTGTTGTTGATTTTTTTGGAAATGAAACTTCTGTCCCTAAAGGGGCAGCATTATTTCATTTAAAAACAAAAGCACCTCTGATATTTTCTGTTGGAACTTTGGATTCCGATGGAAACATGACAATAACATTTGAATCGATAAATGTAGTTAAAAAACCATCCGTTGAATCAATAACTCAAGCATATACCAAAATGCTTGAGTTAAAAATATCTGATTACCCAGATCATTATTTTTGGTTTCACAAGAAATGGAAATCCTTTCACAAAAAATAAAATGAAGTCTGTATCAGTAAATGATAAAAATGCTATTAATCTTGCATCCGATATAATACTTGAAGGTGGGGTTATTGTATATCCAACTGACACTTTATATGGGTTTGGTGTTGATGCTAAAAATAAGTATGCTATAAAAAAATTGAACGATATTAAAAAACGCAAGACTCCTATCAGTGTGATTGCGTGGTCAGTTAATACAATGAATTCATGGTCTGCTATTAATTATAATAAATTAAGTGAAGCAAGGAAAGTATTGGTAGCATCAAATACAATTATTATACCTGTTAAGAAAAATATTGTTCACGAAAGTATTTTGTCTGAAGATGGTTGTCTTGGGATTAGGATGCCTCGCCATCATTTCCCAATCAATCTATGTAAAAATCTTGATTTTCCAATCACTACAACGTCAGTGAATAGATCTGGAGAAGACCCCTTAAATGATCCTGAATTAATTAGTAATAAATTTTCTGACGAAATTGATCTATTAATTGACGCAGGTAAAATGCCAAAATCAGAGGGTTCTTCCGTATATAAACTAGCAAACTCTAAACTTATATTAATTCGATAATGAAAATATTTTTTTCTATTCTCTTACTAAATGTTTTTTTGTATGCTAAAGATCCACCATTTAAAACTGGCGAATTATTAAAATATAGTGCTGATTGGAACGGTATTAAAGTTGGGGAGGCAGAACTTTTTGTTTCTGGCGCTGAAACAATAAATGGATTTGAATCCTATAAAATTACGTTCACAACTAAAACAAAAGGTTTTGCAAGCAGGATTTTTCCTATCGAAGATAGAATTGAAGTCTGGATAGATAAAAATAGCTATTTCACACACAGGTTAAAAAAAAATATTAACCAAGCTAATTATAAAGAACAGATAGATGTCATTTTTAATTATGAACAATCTACTGCAAAAGCAAAAAATAAAATTATCGACATTGATTTTAAAGCTCGAGGTCCATATTCCATGTTTTATTATCTCAGGACCTTTGATATTACACCATATGAAATAATGACGTTTACATCCTATGAAGGGAAAAAAATAATTAACTACAGCTTAAAAATGTCGGGAACAGAAATGGTTAATTCTGATCTGGGAAGCTTTTCCTGTAAGGTCATCCGACCATTTCAGAAAGGGGAGGAACTTTTTAAAAATAAGGGTGATATGAGAATTTGGATTAGCGAAACAAAACAGCGTCTGCCTGTAAAAATTCAAATGAAAATACAATATGGCTCTATTACTCTACTTTTAAAAGAAGTCAATTAACCAAACAGTCTTCCAATATCATTTATCATTACCGATATCATCAGTAAAAGCAAAAGAAGTGTTCCTGCTTGCTGAATCAACATTTTAACTTTTAACGATAAAGGTCTCCTAATTGCTCCTTCAATAAGAGTTATAAATATGTGACCACCATCTAGTCCAGGTATTGGAAGAATATTTAAAAAAGCAAGATTACAGCTTATTAAGGCCATTAGTGCAAAGTAGGAACTTAGTCCTAACTCAAACGCTTGTCCTGCTAATTGACCAATCATTATCGGCCCTCCTAGTTGATCAAACTTTGCTTGACCGGAGGTTAACATTTGAATGCTATATATAATCATACCAAAACCTTCAACTGTTCTTCTTTTTGCAATAGATAAGCTCTCTGTAAAAGTGGATGGTCTGTATTCTTGACGAATACCAATTTGACCCAAGGTGTCACCTTTAAAATTCATCTGAAATGAAGTTGTAAGATTAATAGTATTTGCTTTACCCTCTCTAAGATATTTCAACTCTATAGCTTCATTTGGGCGTGGATATATTTCAGAGACTAAGCTTTGCCAAGAAGAAATTACTTTCCCATTTATAGATTCAATAACATCACCAGAAAGAAGCCCATTTTTCTCAGCAGGAGCACCCTGCATAACCTGGCCAATCACAGGCAAATTTGAAATTGGTACAGATCCACTATTTAACGCAAGCCCCATATATATTAAAAATGCCATTAAAGTGTTCATTAGGACGCCTGCACTCATAAACCAAATCTGTTTCCATCTCGGCTTAGCCATTAACTCATACGGCTTATGTTCAAAAGAAGCATCCATGCTCTCATCAATCATGCCTGCAACTTTTACATATCCCCCAAATGGAATGATAGATAAACAATACTCTGTCCCAGAACCCTTTTTACCTTTTCGATCTATTTTTGTACTAAAAATGGGTTGCCACTTAAAAGATCCTTCATCATCTTTTTTAAAGAAAAATAAATTGACTTTCCAACCACCTGGAATGGAAGTAAAAGTCCCTAACCTTGGAGGAAATCCTACTGAAAATCTTTCAACTTTTACCCCAATTGATCTTGCTGCAAGATAATGTCCAAGCTCATGAACAAAAACTAAAATACTTATTAAGAAAGCGAATGCAATAATATATATCATCAATTAAACCTTTATAATATTAATTTTTACTATTATATGATTTTACGAATTCTGTAGCCCATTTCTCAATGTTAAGTATATCATTAAGAGATGGCTCTGAAATAAATGCATGCTTTTCACACGCCATTTCAATAATTTTTGAAATTTCATTAAAATCTATTTCTTTGTTTAAAAACCTATAAACCGCCTGTTCATTTGCAACATTCAGTACAGCTGGTGCTGTTCCGTTCATATTTAAAACATCAAAAGCTAGTTTAATGCATGGAAACTTTATAAAGTCAGGCTTTTCAAATGTTAAAGAATGAATTTGAGTTAGATCAAGCTCCTCCCAATCCGTTTCATGATGCGAAGGATGCATTAAAGCATATTGAATAGGTATTTTCATGTCAGGTAAACCCAATTGTGCTTTAACTGATTTATCTTTGAATTCAACCATTGAATGAATAATTGATTGAGGATGAATTACTATTTTTATTTTTTCTGTAGGCATATTGAAAAGCCAATAAGCCTCAATAACCTCAAGACCTTTATTCATCATTGTAGCTGAGTCTATAGTTATTTTTTTTCCCATTTCCCAATTAGGATGGCTTAGCGCTTCTTCAACAGTGATTGTGCTAAATTTTTCAATTGGTAGCTCTCTAAAAGGACCACCACTTCCCGTTAAAATAATTTTATTTATTTCTTTACTATCTTCACCTGCAAGACATTGCCATATAGCTGAGTGTTCGCTATCGACAGGAAAAATTTTAGCTCCCGTTTTTCTAGTTATATCAGCTATCAACGAACCTGCCATCACCAGGCTTTCTTTATTGCTTAAAGCAACATCAACTTTCGAATTTAGAGCGTTGATCGTGGGCTCCATACCTGAAGATCCTACAAGAGCATTTAACATCAAATCTGTATCTTTGTAGGACGAAAGCTCTAATAAACCTTCCCTCCCTTTTAATATTTTTGTGCTGAATGAACGAAGTTCGCTTTCAACATAATCTGCAGCTTCATCATCAATAATTGAAACGAACTCAGGTTCATATTTTTTTACCTGATTAACTAGGAGATTACCATTTTTGTATGCTGATAAACCTATGACATTAAATTCACTTCGATGGTTGTCAATTACACTGAGAGCATTAACTCCTATTGACCCTGTCGATCCAAGTATGGTTATTTTCTTCATTTAAAATTCTTTTTGCAAACCAACTATCACTACAAGATTATCTGTGCTGTAATTAAGTATTGGTAATATTTTTATACCTTTAAGTTTAATTGTAGTTCCAAAAATAAAATTACTAAAGTTATACTTAAAATCCTGCGAATCTATGTTTTGATTAATATTATAATTTACACCTTTCACATTATTTGAAGAAATTCCTAAAAATACATTCGATTTCCTTAAATATATTTTTCTCATAAAAGAAAAGCTAAACGACGATGAGCTAATACTATTAAAATGTTTATAAACTCCAGAATTAATTCCAATGTTCCAGGAAGATTTTCTATCTTCACTTCCAGGTTTATATGATAAGCCCCATCCATAAATATTAATTGCTTTTTTTTCATTTGAGGATGCCGACATTCTTCCTAATAGAGAAAGGTTCCAAGAAAGCTTTATGCTTCCAATCAAAACAGGCGTTAAATCAAAATCAGAATTTTTATTACCTGAAATAAAAAAACTTGATAACGCTATATTTTTATTGCTAACAATATGAGTTGGTAAAAAAATAGTTGAAGCTATTGTAGAGTTTTTAACAAATAGTTTTTCTTGATTAATGCGATTAAGCTTTTCTAATTGAAAACTATTTATTTGAGAGTATATCAGAGAAGTAAAAATAAAGCAAAAAAAGATACGCATAACCTTTAAAATCACTAAAGGTTAAATTATTCCACGACTACTTGATTCAATAAAGCTTACTATCTCTTTAACTTCATCAATTTGAGAAATTTCATTTTTTATTATTTTTAACGCTTGACCTCTATTGAATTTTGATTTGAAGTAAGTTCTGTATGTTTTTTTAATTAACCCTCTAATATCCTCAGAGAACCCTCTTCTTTCAAGACCAACTTTATTAACTCCAACAAATCTCAGAGGGATTCCTGCTCCAATAATAAATGGCGGAACATCCTGCTTTGCAGAAAATCCGCCGCCGATGAGTGTCTGTCTACCAATTTTAACAAACTGATGTATCATGGCTCCACCACCTATGTTACACCAATCTCCTATTTCAACATGTCCTCCTAACGTGGCAATATTCGCCATGATTACGTTGTTTCCCACTATACAATCATGTGCAATATGTGTACTTGCCATAAGCAACACATCATTCCCAATCACTGTTTTGCCATAAGCAGAAGTTCCCCTGTTAATAGTTACAAACTCTCTTATTATAACATTATCACCAATAAGGGTTAATGTATCTTCACCGTCATATTTTAAATCCTGAGGAATTTCACCAATTGAGTTATTGTGAAAAATTTTACATCCTGAGCCAATTTTTGTACCGGGACAAATAGTGTTATGATTTCCTATTGAGGTATTGTCACCGATCTCTACATCATTTTCAATGATTGAATAGGCGCCTACGGCTACATTATGACCAAGAGTGGCCTTAGTTGAAACTAAAGCTGTTGGATGAATTGAAATTTGATTTAAACTCCTCGGCGATTAACAACTGTTGCTTTGAGTTTTCCCTCAGCAACAAGTTTATCATCAACATATGCTTTACCTTCTAGAAGCGCCGTTCCAAGCCTGAACTTTACAAGAACCATTTCGAGTCTTACTTGGTCGCCAGGTATGATTGGATGTCTAAATCTAGAATCGGATAATGAAGAGAAAAACATATTTTTCTCCATTGGATTATCCACACTATTAAGAACTAAAAAACACCCTGCCTGACACATTGCTTCAAGTACAAGAACTCCAGGCATAACTGGTTGGTTGGGAAAATGTCCTTGAAAAAAAGGTTCATTAATTGAAACATTTTTGTAGGCAGTTAATTTTTCACCAGGAGTAATATTTACTATTCTGTCAACCAAGACAAAAGGGTATCTATGAGGGAGAAGGCGTATAATCGAGTTGATATCAAATGCTGTTTGGGAGCCAAGCTGAGAAGGATACTTTTGTTTATTAATTTTATTTTTATATGTTTTCTTAATTTTTTTAACAAGTTCTACATTTGCTGCATGCCCACTTTTAGAAGCGATTACATGCCCTTGTATTGGCATACCTAATAATGCTAGATCTCCAATAAGATCTAAAGCCTTGTGTCGAGCTGGCTCATTATCAAACCTAAACTCTTTTCCTCCTAAAGTTCCATTAGAACCCAAACTGATATCCTTTTTTATTCCAAAAAGTTTATTTAGCCTTTCAGCTTCTTCATCATCAATCTCCTTATCAACAATTACGACAGCGCTATCAATATTCCCGCCTTTTATTAACCCCTCCTCCTTAAGATGTTCAATCTCACTTAAAAAACAAAAAGTTCGTGCTGGGGCGATTTCAGTTGCAAAATTTTTTTCTACTTGATCCATAGTTGTAAACTGTGTACCAAGAGTTTTGTAGTCATAATCCAACATAAATGTTACTCTAAATTGATCTGATGGCATAACATGAATATCAACGCCTCTCTTAGCATCTGTATATCCAACAGCTTCATCAATATGGAGGTAATTTTTAGGGGCATTCTGCTTTACAACGCCCGCTTTTAACAAAGCTTCAACAAAATCAATTGCGCTGCCATCCATAACCGGGGGCTCTTTCTCGCTTAATTCAATTAAAACATTATCTAGTCCAATACCAACACATGAAGCTAGAGCATGCTCTACAGTATGAATCCTAACGCCATTTTCCTCAATTGTTGTTCCTCTAGAAATATCCACAACATGATCGATGTCTGCTTTTATTTCAGGACAACCCTTAACATCCATCCTTTTAAAGCGAATACCAAAATCTTCTGCTGCTGGTTTAAATGTTATTTTTGATTCTACACCAGTATGCAAACCAATACCCACGCAAGATGTTTCTTTGGCAATTGTTCTTTGATTTTTAATAAAACTCATAACTAATTTTTTAAATTCTTTTCTATGTTAATTAATCTTTTTTTCAATCTTTCAACTTCAAAGTACAAGGCGTCTCTTTTATTTTTCTCTTTAATTTCCCTAGCAGGAGAACCAGAATACATTTTACCTCCAGGTAAATTTTTAGTTACAGCAGTGTAACATGCAAAAATTGCTCTGTCTCCAATTATTACATTATCTACTGCACCTGCTTGTCCTCCAAAAGCACAAAATTCTCCAATTTTTGTACTTCCTGCAATCGTTACATGTGCAGTTAAAAGACATCCTTTTCCAACCGAAACATTATGTGCTATTTGAACACCATTATCAAGCTTACACATATCACCTATTGTAGTATCGCCTATCGTTCCACAATCAATGGTAGAATTTGCACCAATTTCAACGTTATTCCCAATAACAACCTTTCCAAGCTGCGGTATCTTAATATGGCTATCTTTTACTGAAATAAAGCCATAACCATCTGCTCCAATCACTACACCTGAATGGATAATACACTCTGCTCCAATTATCGAATTTTGGTATAAATGAACATTACTAAAAATATTAGTATTTTTACCTATTTGTGATTTACTGTCAATTACAGAATTAGGTCCAATTGAAACGTTATCGTCGACAATAACATTTTTTCCAATAACTACATTTGAGCCTATATTAACTTTTGATCCAATTATGGATGAAGATGAAATCTGAGCTGTTTTATGAATACCATTAAATTCATTTGTTTTTTCTGAAAAAAACTCAAGAATTTTTACAAAGGCCAATCTTGGCTCATCAACAACCAGGCCGTCTTTATTTTTAATAAATAATTCATCAGAAACTACAATAGCTGCTGCTTGAGTTGAATCAAGAAACTTTTCATATTTCTTACTATACAGGTATGAAATCGTAGATGGCTTTCCATCATCTAAAGATGAAACGCCATCTATCACTAGTTTTGAGTTGCCTACGACCCTAGCATTAACAAGGTCGCCAAGCTCTTTAAGGGAAGCCACTGTAATGAATCAGTTAGTTTTTATTACTCGATTTTTTCTTATCTGAAACACTATACTTTCTCAATTCAAGCAAAACATCATCTGTTAGATCATGGGTTGGATCGCCATATAAAAGTGAAGTAGAGCCATCAATAATAAAATCAATTTTTTTTACTGCCGCTATCTTGTCAACCGCACGTTTAACCTTTTGTAGAATCTCCATTTCTAATTGCATTTGCATTCTATAAACACTTCCTTCGGGACCAGCAACGTCTGCTTGAAATTTTTGCAACTGAGTTTGTCTAGATGCAATTTCAGATTCTTTCTCTTTTCTCCACTCTGGGCTGCTCATTAACCGTTGAGTTTCAAAAGCTTGTCTAATGCTATCAAGCTCAATAGCCATTGTTTGGTACTTCATATTCGCTTGCCTAAGTACTAACTGAAGCTGCGATTCAGCTTCTTTAAATTCTTCCAATTCAGTACGTATTCTATCAGATTGAACAAATCCAATTTTATTTTGAGCAAATAGAATTGAAGATATTATTTGTACAGCAAAAACAGTAGTAGTGATTTTTTTTAGAATCACATTTACCTCCTTAAATTAAAAATTAATTTCCAAAAATTATTGTATACTCCCAGCCTTGAGCTTCACCGTTTCCAGTGATATCATCAAAGCCATACCCAACATCAAACCCAAGCTTTCCAATCATTGGCATAAAAAATCTAATACCAACACCTGCTGACCGTTTTAAATCTAATGGACTCGTTTTCTCATACCTAAGCGTATTCATTAAACGAGTATCCTGCCACACGTTTCCAGCTTCAGCAAATAACATTGCGTAAACTACAGGGTTTTCAGAGAAAGGAAATCTAAACTCAGTTGTATACTTTATCATAGTATTTCCTCCGCTACCCCTGCCTTGCGTGGTTAAGGGGCCTATAGAATTATCTGGATATCCACGAAGCATTGTTCCATATGGAATACCATTTCCTCCCATAATAAACCTCTCATATGGAGGAATATAAGTATAGCCTCTGTTATTTACCTTAAGCATCTTTATAGTACCAATTTTTATAGAACTTGTCAGGACAAATTTCCAAACTGTTGGTGTATACCAATCTAAATTCAATAAATGCTTATGATAATGCTCGTCTCCCTTAAGCACTCCACCAGAAAATGTAGAAGTTAGGGTTGCACTTGAACCTTCTGTTGGGAACTCTGCTCGATCACGGCTATCTCTACTTATATTTTGCGTTAAACTAATTCCCGTAGATTTCCTAAAATCACCAACATATTCACTTAATAATTCTTCGTCATCACTAAAGTACTGCGCTTGCCTTATTCTTAAATCCCAGAATGCCCTGAAATAATCGTCAGGCCATTTTAATCTTCTACCCCATTGAATCGATCCACCACGAGATAGTTGATTAAAAGGATAAAAATAATATGAATTACCTGCACCTCTAAATGTATAAAAAAGTGAAAAACCAATTCTATTTGGTGTATCTCGAAACATTGGATCAACAAACCGAACTTGAAAGCTTTCATATTTTCCTGGGCGACCATAATAATTACCCATAGAGACTTGAGTTCCGACATTAAAACCAAAAGAAAGTATTTGACCTTTTCCTCTAAAATTATTGAATTCGAGGTTTCCACCACCAGTCATGCCATACATTCCTGATACCCCAATATTTGCACTAGCCCTGTCGGATGATTTTTCTTGTAAAGTAATATCTAAATCTATTTCATCCTCATCAACAGGGACGACATTTGGCGCTAAAGATACTGGATCAAAATAATTAAGTACATGCAATTTTCTCATGCTTCTTTGCAGCAAAGTTCTTCGGAAAAGATCTCCTGGAAAAACGTCTAATTCTCTACGAATTACATTTTCTCTTGTTTTTGAATTTCCATAAATATTTATGTTTCGAACATATACTTTATTGTTCTCAGTTACTGAAAAATCTACATCCATTGAATCATTTCCTACCGGGGTAAAAAATGGCTCAATATTGCTATATAGATACCCTCTGTCCATATATAAGCTTTGCACATCTTGATAAACAGATTTATCAAAAACTGACTGACTAAATATGTCACCTTTCTTTAAATTTAGGGCTTTTTGCAGCATTCCTTCATCATAAAGTGAATTACCCTCCCATGAAAAGTTTCTAAACTTATACTTTTCACCCTCAGTGACTTGTATTAAAACAACAAGTCCTTTTTTCTTTTTATCATAATAAACGCTATCTGATAAAACCGTGAAGTCTCTGTGACCCTCATCTTTGTAAAAAGTTTTTAAAGACTCAACATCGTCGTCGAACTTCTTTTGATCAAATGCGGATGCCCAAAACCTCCACCACGTTCGAATTTTTGTATCTTTTAGTTGCCGCCTAAGCTTTATAAGAGTCATTTGAGACCTGATCAAATTAGGAATAGGAATCCATTTTTTAGAGGACAACCAACCAAAATCATTTTCACCAGCACCTGAAATAATAATGTCTTTGATTTTCATCTTTTTACCTTCAATTATGGTAAAAATAACATTATTCCTTTGTTTTGTTTCATCTCCAATTTTTCTAGTAGAAGCCTGAACATTCGCAAGAAAATAACCTTCCTCTTTATATAATTTTTTAATTTTATTAATAGAGCTATTTATAAAATTAGGCTTTATTCTCATTCCAACCCTGTAGGACAAAACCTCTTTAACTTTTTTATCTTTAATTTTTTTATTTCCATTAATTTCAATTTTTGCTAAAATCGGCGATTCTTTAACCACAATAGAAATAGATATACCATCTTGTGATTCACCGTCAAATTCGATTTGAACATCATTGAATACACCTAAATCCCACAGTCGTTTTACTGCTCTTCGAAAATCTTCTGCGGTAACAGTTTGGCCCTTCTGAAGTCCAGCGGTATATAAAACCATATTATTACTTGTTGAACTGTTTCCGGAAACTTCAACTTCATTAAGAATAAATGATGGTTGTTGTTGCGCAATTAGCGCTGAAAACGAAAATATTGTTAATAAAAATTTCATGATTTAATTTGCTCAGCAGTTTGACCAAATCTCCTTTGTCTATTTTGATAATCGATAATGCTTTTTAGTAGATCGCTCTCACGAAAATCTGGCCAATGCATTTCTGAAATTAACAGTTCAGAATAAGCAGATTGCCATAATAAAAAATTGCTCAATCTATGCTCCCCACCTGTCCTTATTACTAGATCTGGGTCAGGAATTTTGGCAGTATAAAGCTCAGTACCCAATAAATTTTCATCGATGTCGTTTATTTTTATTTCTGATTGTTCTATCCTTTTTGATATACGCTTGATAGCCCTTATCAGTTCCTGCCTACTTCCATAGCTTAATGCCAAGATTAAATTCAAACCAGTGTTTGATTTTGTTTTTTCAACGCCATCTAAAATATTTTTTTGTGTTTCTAATGGAAGTTCTTTAAGGTTACCAATAGTTGAAAGTTTCACATTATTATCATCTAAATTTCTAATCTCTTTTTTTATTGTAGAGAACAATAGCTTCATTATAGCTGAAACCTCTGTTTTTGGTCGGGACCAATTTTCGCTGGAGAAAGTATATAAAGTAAGATATGAAACCCCAACCTCGCCACAAACACGCACAACTTCTCTAACAGAATTTATTCCTTCTTTGTGCCCTGCGGCCCTAGGAAGATTTTTAATCTTGGCCCACCTTCCATTGCCATCCATAATAATAGCAATATGATTGGGTATATTTCCATTAGCAGAAACTTTGTCTTTTAAGATATCTTTCACGATTTTTTAATACTGTTTTATTTGGATGCAAAATTAGCGCTTATTACAATATTAATGAATAATTAATCTTAGTTAGTCTTTTTCATATATTTCTGCAGTATGGTGGTCAAAATTATTAAAATTTTTAGGTACTGCAACATTTTTATATTCGGTTTTGCATTTATAGCATTCAATGGAATCTTTAATTCGATTGTAAAGCAAGAGGTCCAAGAAAAAAAGTAAAACTAAGCTTAAGCCATAAGTTATTGGAACAAAAACTGCACCTACTAAAATAATTAGACACCCTAAAAACTGATTAAAGTCTTTTTTTTTGTATAAATGCTTACAATCACATTTAGGGCACTTTGGCTGGTTTTGATTGATAAAATAATTTTTTTTTATTTCGATCAAAGTGGTATGCCATATTGCAATAAATAATATTTAAAAATTATATCACCAAACAACACTGAAATTATTGATACATATATAAGACCCGTTGCACTCTGAGTCGCTTGGACATCAAGAGTCTTCCAGACAAAATAGTTAATTAAAATTGGAAAGATATTTCCCATGAAAATAGCTACCAAAAGTAATAGGCCATCGAAATCGAAAAGAAAAGACCAGCTATTTTTAGCTATTCCATAGGCGTCTGTATATTGATTTGTTGACAAATAAAAAATGTCCCAAATAGTTCTTAATGCAAGCGCCATAGATAATGTTATTACAGAGTTTCTAAGCAGTGAAATTGGCAAAGCAATAACGTTTAAATACCAATGTCCCAATATCATGCTAAAAAAAACTCCAGCAGTTATTAAAGATCCAATGCCTACAGAAAATGATGAAGATAATAATAAGTCTCTATTGACAAAATAAGATAAGATATTTAGTAAGGCAAAAATGCCAAGGATTGATATTAGGGAAACAATCGTATTGTGAATCTTATTTTTATTCCAATAAAAAGCGGTCGCGCTTATTAATAGAAAAAGCCAGAGCCACACTATGGTTTCAGTAAATATATTTGTAGATATAAAGTGGTATGCCAAGGCTCCAAGTGACCCAACAACACAACATTTTCCTAGATTAAATCTGTAAAAACTTGTTTCAATTTTCGTGAGTGGAGTTATCCAAAATAAAATTGGATATATTGAAGAATAGCCAAGAAATATTAGCACAATTGAGTGCAAAAAATAATTAAACATCTAATATTTCAATCACGCTCTCAGCTATTTCTTTGTATAATTTACTTGGATGAGAATTGGGATGTGCTTCAACTATAGGGTTCCCTGAGTCAGTAGTTTCCATAATGTCTTGAGATATTGGTATTTGACCCAAAAGCGGAACTCCCAATCTTTCACTTTCAGTTTTACCGCCTCCATTTTTGAATAAGTCCATGCGAATAGTGAAGCTACCATCATCTCGCAATGTAACCTTTTGCCCTTCGATTGATAAATCACTACCCTGATTTAACTTTCCTTCTAAAAAAAGTCCTGACATGTTTTCAATTACCCCTAAGACAGGAGTTTTGACTTTTCTGAACATATCTGCACCTTTTTTTACATCCGCTAGAGCAATATCTTGCGGTGTTGTAACTATTAATGCTCCATCCATTTTCAATTTTTGAGTAAGAGTTAATTGAATGTCGCCTGTTCCAGGAGGTAGGTCAAGAATAAGATAATCTAGCTCACCCCAAACTACATCATAAAAAAACTGTTCGGTCATTCTCGAAACAAGTGGCCCTCTCCATATAGTTGGTGATTGGTTACCGCTAATAAATCCAAAACTCATAACTTTCATTTCTAAATGATCTAGAGGTATTAATTTTCTATCATTATTTAATTCTGGCTGCTCCTCTAAACCCAAAATCATAGGCAGAGACGGTCCATAGATATCGAGATCTAACAAACCTATTTTTAAACCTTTGTTTCGTAAGGATAGGGCTAAGTTAGCTGCTACAGTTGATTTTCCAACCCCACCTTTTCCGCTTGATACGGCTAGTATATGCTTAATTCCTGCTAAGGTTGAAGGGCCCTGTGATATTTGCGCTTCACCTGTATTTTGCGATGTCTCAGAACCTTTATCAAATAGTATATTTATATCCTTAAAAGATGTTTCATTATTTAGAAGAGCGGTAATTTCAGATATTACTGCATTCTTCTTCTCTTCATTCTGACTTTTTATCTTTAAAGTAATTTGAATTTTGTCCTGATTGATAGAAATGTTATCAATCATTCCAAACGAAACGATGTCTCTACTAAAACCAGGGTACGATATTTTTTTTAATAAATTAAGTATTTCTTCTTTTTTCATAATAAAAAACGGCTGTTAATAAAACAGCCGCTCTACATCCTATCAATATTTAATATTCTTTTTTACTATCCAAACCATTTTGCGTTAATTTCAGTATATTTATTCCATTCTTCAGGAAGTTCGCTTTCTTCAAAAATTGCCTCAACTGGACATTCTGGTTCACATGCACCGCAATCAATACATTCATCTGGGTCAATATAAAGCTGTTTTCCTTCTGGGTCAAATCCATCGGCTTTTGCCTCTTCACCTGCACCTGTTTTGTCTTCAGGTCCATGAATACAGTCAACTGGACAAACCTCTACACATGCAGTATCGCATGTACTTACGCATGGTTCAGCAATGACATAGGTCATAAATATCTCCTTATTTTTATGTTTTACGAAGCCTAGTAAATTATAATTATTTTATATTTTGATAAAAGCCTTTTGGTACCAAAATAAAAATATTATTAAGTTCAGCTATAACTAAAAAGAAGATTAAAATGAGTAAAGACTATAATTACGATCATTACAAGTCAGTTCCAGATCCAGCAAGTAATGTTAATTTTAAAAAGAAAAAGCCAAAGCTCATTGCTGTGGTTGACGAAGATAACTGTACAGGTTGTCAGGTTTGCGTCCCTTTCTGCCCGGTAGATTGTATTGAACCTGTGCCCTCTGAAAAGTACGGTATCCCTATTCCACCTGTTCAAGTTCGCCACGACGAATGTATTGGCTGTCAAATATGCGCTAAAGCGTGTACTGCTCTTACATGGGATGCAATTCGAATGATAAAAACTGAAGAGTTTGAGGAAATCTATGATACTGAGGTTTCAGGCTAATTCTGATTTAAAATCTATCTAAAAAGTTTTGTAAATCCTCTTTTCTGCTTTCACCCTTAATTACAAATATTTCCTCACCTTTTTGCTTTATTATTCTAATGATATGAAAAGGCACACCCCATTTTCTTTCATCATTTAAAACTTTTCTAAATTTATAGAACGATGTTTCCTTATTAAGATTTTCATCTTTTAGTAGGCATTCAGGCTCAATTAATTTTGAGTTTAATTTAAATTTCGACACAAATTTTTTTGATTTTGAATTAGAAGAAAACTGCATTACAATTGAAAAATCAATTGCTGGACTATATCTATCTATGTAGGTTTTTAAATTAATTGCTTCAAATTCGCAATTTGGACACCATTCTGCAAAGAAGCTGATAAATTGTATCTTTTTTTCGCTTTTTTTTATTTTTGCAAGATATGGTATTGAAAACATCATATTTTTAGCTTCTATGTCATCTATTTTTTCTATAATTGAGTACTCATGAATATTAGACATTATTTGTATCCTACAATTATAATCACTATTAAAAGTGATAAGAGAGTCATATTTCTATAAAACAAAAATTTGTTTTGAGTCTCTGAGTTCTGAATATCGCTATGTATTAGATGATATCTAGAAAAATGAGTAAATATAATTGCTAAAAATGACATTGCTATTTTTACATGCAACCATCCCATTGTTAGAAAATTCATATTTTCAATCATCATTAAAACCCCTGTTAATGGCATAAAGAATGATGCGGGCATCTCTACTTTTGTTGTAAGGTCGAGTATAAGGTCGTGATCTTTTATATCTTTTTTTGATAATATAATTGAAATTGCAAGCGCTACTCCAAACCAACTTGCCATTCCAATTAAATGCAGTAACTTAACTAAAAAATAATAATATTCCATATTAGCCGTCCAACATCTTTTGAATTTCAATTTTTACTTTTATTGAAAGTTCATCTATGCTCATATTTGCATAATGGTTTTTATCAATTGGTTCGCCAAATATTGCTTTTATTTTTCCCGGTTTTATTCTCCAATCGTTTTTATTTTGTGCCTCGTATGCTCCTTTCAGAGCTATTGGAATTATGGTTATTCCTGTATTAAATGCCACGTGAAATGGGCCCTTTTTAAATTCATTTATTTTACCAGTTTTTGTACGTGTTCCTTCTGGAGAAACAGCCGCCGATATTCCTTTGCCTATAGCGCTTTCTAATGCATCTAAACTTTTAACTGCTGAATTTATTTTTTTTCTTTCGATAGGTATTAGTCCATATTTTGTAGCTAACTTTCCCCAAATAGGCCATGAAAACTGTTTTTTTGCTCCCACGCCTGTAATGTACTGAGGCACTGCTCCAATTATCATAAATGGATCAAATATTGATCCATGATTAAACAAATATAAATATGGACCTTTATTTTTATCTGGTATTTTTCCCTCCACTCTATAGTGTTGAAATCCTGATAAAATAAATGTTCGAGCAATTATACGAGATATACTGTGTATATTTTTTGATCCAAATAAATTCATAAGGATATAGTATAATGTTGAACCAATTAGAAACACTATTATCCATAGGGGAATTATTATTATAGAAATAGCTGTTTTAATCATTATTGACTATCTGCATAAGCTTGTGGTTAATTTTTGAAAATGCATAATTTTTAAATTCATTAAAACTTATCCACTCAGAATTTTTTGTATGCTTCATTTTTACTGATGATGTACACAAATACAAATCTATATCTACTTTAAAATGCGAATAGCTATGTTTAGCTGAACCAATTTTTTGCTTAATTTTAATTTTATTATTAAATCTTTGATGTAGCAAGGTTTTAAAACTTTTTTGGTTTTGATTATGATATTCAAAGCTTGGGAGTTCCCATAAACCACCTAGAAGACCATTTTCTTTACGTTTTTCTATGAGAAATTTATCCTTTACCATTATTAAAACTGCCACCATTTTTTTAGTCAATAATTTTTTATTTTTTACTTTAACGGGATATGTATGTGGCCTACCAGAGGAATATGCTTTACAGTATATTTTATTCGGGCAATAATCACATAAAGGCTTTCTAGGTTGACATATTTGACTACCTATATCCATAATTGCCTGATTGAAATCTCCTGGTCGGTCAAATTGTGTTAATTTATATGCTAAATTTCCAATCCGATTAAAATTATATTTAGTATAATTTTTAAAACCAAGCATTCTACAAAAAACTCTTTTTAAATTAACGTCAATAGCTGGTAGTTTTTTATTATATGCTATAGATAAAACCGCGCTGGCAATATAGCTCCCTATCCCAGGTAATAAAATTAATATATCATAGTCATCAGGAATATGTCCATCATGCTTTTCTACTACAATCTTACATGCATTATGGAAATTTCTACACCTACTGTAATAACCTAGACCCTCCCATTCTTTTAATAGATCATCAATATCCGCATTTGCAACATCGTACACAGATTTATAATTTTTCAGCCAACGATTGTAAAAAGGTATTACAGTTTTTACTTGGGTTTGCTGAAGCATTATTTCAGACAACCAAATCTTGTACGCATCTTTAGACTTCCTCCATGGTAGATCTCTTTTATTTTTATCGTACCACTTTAGCGTAGAAAAATATATATTTGTATATTGCAATTAATTATCTGCTAATTTATACTTTGTTAAATCCCAATGTAGCTTGTTTAAACTTTCTTTTAATAAGGCCTTGTCCGAATGAGATAAAGATTTAAGAGTTTTTTCAGTGAAACGACTAGTACTTGTTTCAATAATTTTTATACTATTCTCTCCTAAATCAGTCAGATTGATCAGCTTAGACCTTTTATCCTCATTATTACTTATCTTTTTAACTAGGCCTTTATTTTTTAAGACCCCTATTAATCTAGTTAGCGTGCTGTTATCAACGCCGATTCTAAGAGCCAAATCACCCATTATTATTCCATCTACAGGTATAGAAGACAATACAATAACTTGAGAAAGACTAAGGGAGGTATTCTTATTGTTTTTTCTAAAAACGGCTTGTAGGTCTATGAGCAATTGAGTAAAAAGTTCTTCAAATTCCATATTTGCATAATACAAATACTTTTTTAATTCTACTATTCTATTTTGGCAATAGTTTTAAGAGATCTAAGTGCTGACTGTACATTTCAATGATCATCTTATAATCTTTTTTACTAGTCCCATGACCTATCATTCGCCTATGATCCATTTTAATCGTATCATTAATTGTATACCATTGACCAGGAATTAAAAGCTCGCTTGTTACATACTTTGAAATAAGATCTGATCCATTTGTTCCAGTTGTAGGTCCGTACATTGATGTTTTATTTACTATTCCATCATTTTCAAACCATGTTGAATCTGTAGCTACTCCATCCTCGTAATATGCTTTTTTCATCCCTATTATTCTTGCATTTGATCGTATTATAAATGACATGGTGTTGCTCGGTGTATGTCGACCGGTTTTAGAGTTCAGGTCAGTATTACTATTGACAAATGAAAAGTAGTAAATATCCTGATTTGCAGATGTGATTGAATTAAAGTCTTTTGCTCCTTGTATACTAACATCCCATGAGACGATATTTTTTGTACCCCAAGCTGGATGCTTTTGCATTCTTTTAAAATAGCTTGTCCAGCTTTCCCCTTGATTAATAGCAAACCCCCATTGTTCAAGATCAAAGCTGTAAAATGAATTACCTACTACAGCTGCGACAGCAACCATGTCTTGAAGGAATGGAATTCCTGCACTAATAAATGTTGATAAGGTTGTGCCATTGTGTGGTGTTGAAATTGTTGTAATTGATTTAATCAATCCGACCTGCTCATTTCCTAGCAATCGACTGCTTTCTTTTTTTCCAGTTGTATCAGAAATGGAATTAATTAATAAATAATCTAACATTCTTGCTGTTTGCCCACCCATGCTATGTCCAATTATATGAACTGGATTATCTGGACTCCATTCTGGATATAGACCTTTATATTTTTTATTCTTAGGTTTTCGTATTAAACCATAAGTATCAGAATGACCTTTTCCGTAATCAACCTGACCGCCTTTTATTTGATAGTAAAGTTCAACAGCTCTATCCCAATTTGATGATATTGGACCTACATTTGATATAAAAATTTTGTGGCCATTTTTTTCAAATTCTTTAATCATCTCATACTTACCACCCCAATAGTTATACGACCCCATTTCGTCCGGACCCCACCCCATGAATCCATGAACAAAAACAACAGGATATTGATTTTGAGATTTTAATAATGAGGATAAACTAAATATTAATAGTAAAGTTATTTTAGCAATTACTGCTATAAAATCTTTCATGCTATTTGTGATACCATCCAAACAAAATCATCATTTCGTCTGTTGATTTGTATCCGAATGTTACAGGCTGGCTTGATGAATTATCATAAGTTGCTATAAGTTTAAAGCCTTCTCCAGAATTTATTTCAATTGGTGGATCAAAATTAATTATAGGGGGGTGTTCCCAATCATTGGTCCAATATATTACCTCACCGTTTCTCTGTCCGCCTACGATTTCTACTATAAATTCTTGCATCTTTTCATGTGCATGTGAAAAAACCTGCCCAATATAATGTTTTTCATCTAACATAAATATTTTAGTCAGCGTTGTAATTTTTTTTGGAGGAAGAAATATATCGGTGTTATTAAAATCAAATAGTTCTGCAATATGTTCTACATTTTCTTTTTTGACAGTATGCAAATTCGTATATACTTCACCTATCATTATAGAATCAGTTCTGTTAACATAATGAGCGTTTTGATCTAATCCGCTACCTTTTGAAATTCTTAAGGCAACACCTGCGGGTAATTTATAATTTAAACGTGACCATTGAGTGCCACCAAAAAATTTATGAAACTGCATTTGATATAGTGTTGATAAATTAAGTACCCCATTTTCGTTTCTTAATTCTCTAGATTGATTATAAGCTGGAAGAGCTTGTCCTGGTGTATTATCATTAAATGTGTATAATAAAAAATGATGACTACCTCTTTGCATTTCAATTTCAATACGATTTACGTACATATCTTCATCTTGATCGAGAGCAGTATATTGAAAAAATTCTCTTTCAAAGTTGGGCTGAACTTCAAATGGACCCAAATGTAATTGAATCCCATTGGCAGGTAATTCAAGCTTTTTAAATTCTTCAAGTTTATAACGATTGGTATTAAGTAATATATTTTCGTCTACTACAACCCCTGTTTCTGGAGCACCTGCTTCAATCCATGATCGGATGAATTGCAATTCACCATCTGTTAGGAAATTACCACTTGGTGGCATAAGTTGACCATATTCAGCGTGATCAGCTAAAAAATGGTCTTGATCGTAAATATTAATTTTTTCCCATAAATAACTTTGCGTTAGTCCTTTCATGCCACCTTCAGTACTTACTCGCAAAAGCCCATCTTTTTTGGCTGCTACGTTTTTAGGTGGGACTCCAACTAATGAACTATAGGAAGCAATACTAGAAAGATTTAAGTCTGATTGTTTTTGAATAGCTGATTCATCCATGTGACAATTAGAGCAATTAGGTTCAAGTATTTTGTTATAAAGAATATCCCAGGAGGGACTTTTGTCTTTGCCAACAGTATCTTGACAAGAAATCAATAACAGCACGCATAAATTAAAAAGTGAAAATAATTTCATAAACCCTTACACAGATTGTATTATAGACATGTAATTTAAGAACCTTAAAAGCCAATGAAAAGCCTCGCAAGTTAGCGTGGCCATAGGGTATTTATTTGGTTAATGTGCCAACTAAATGACTAATAATGCGGTATGGGTCTGCATTTGACGCGGGCCTTCTATCTTCTAAGTATCCGTTCCAATTATTTTCAACAGTATAAATTGGTATTCTAATACTTGCACCTCTATCACTAACTCCATATGAAAACTTATCTATGCTTTGTGTTTCATGAAGACCAGTTAATCTTTTGTCGTTATCTGATCCATAAGCATCGATTGCTTCATTATGAACTTTACCTAATTTATCACAATAAGAATTGAAGAGATTTTCACTTCCATTAACCCTTAACTCCTCATTTGAAAAGTTTGCATGCA
>Ga0209631_10001242_pt1 | contig 32951 bp, 22 predicted proteins | sample COG_08_FD_184752 | JGI IMG/M metagenome (GOLD analysis project Ga0209631, IMG submission 184752) | Pelagic Microbial community sample from North Sea - COGITO 998_met_08 (SPAdes) (version 2) | ecosystem: Environmental > Aquatic > Marine > Neritic zone/Coastal water | place: Helgoland, sampling... | reverse complement strand
TCTCAGTTCATTAAAACTGGTAACACTCCAAATATCGGCATCAATATTATAATCTTTAGAAAGAATTTCTGAGGCAGCTATCACCTCTCTTAAGATAGTTCCCGATCCCATTAACTGTACTTTTGTTTTTCCTTTGTTTTTTCCTTCCTTAAACAAATACATACCTTTTAAAATACCTTCATCGCATCCTTTTGGCTTTTCAGGGTGAGTGTAGTTTTCATTCATTGAAGTTATATAGTAAAAAACATTTTCTTTTTTTTCATGCATACGTCTCAAACCTTCTCTAAAAATTGTAGCCATCTCATATGAAAATGTTGGATCATAACTTATACAATTTGGAATATTTGAAGCTAATAATTGGCTGTGGCCGTCTTGATGTTGTAGACCTTCACCAGCTAATGTCGTTCTACCAGCTGTAGCCCCAATTAAAAAACCTCTCGCCTGAGAGTCTCCTGCTGCCCAAGCAAGATCCCCAATCCTTTGAAAACCAAACATAGAGTAGAAAATGTAAATTGGTATCATTTCGATATCATGATTTGTATAAGCTGTGGCTGCTGCTATCCAAGATGACATCGCACCTGCTTCATTAATCCCTTCTTCTAAAACCTGCCCACTTTTATCCTCTCTGTAAGAACTTAATTGCTCTGAATCCACTGGTTCATATTTTTGGCCTTCATGTGCATAAATTCCAATTTTTTGAAAGAATCCCTCCATTCCAAATGTTCTTGCTTCATCAGGAATTATTGGAACCAATCTTGGTGAAACATTTTTATCCCTTAACAAAGCTGTTAACATTCTAACCAATGCCATTGTTGTAGACATTTCTTTTTCACCGGTTGACTTCATAAATGCATCAAAAATATCTTTAGGAGGTGCTTTAATTTGTTTAGCAAATGATGATCTCTCAGGAATAAATCCTCCAAGCTTTAATCTTCTTTCTTTTAAATATTTCATTTCTTCAGAATTTTCATTAGGTTTGAAATACTCTACATTTTTTACCTGCTTATCTGTAAGAGGGACATTGAACCTATCTCTATAGTAAAGCAGATCCTCTTCATCCAATTTTTTTTGTTGATGAGTTGTGTTTACACTTTCACCAGTTTTACCCATACCATATCCTTTAATAGTTTTAGCTAGTATTACAGTTGGAGAACCAGTATTTTGTATTGCAGCTTCATAAGCCGCATAAACTTTGTGAGGATCATGACCACCCCGATTTAATTTCCATATATCTTTATCTGTCATTGATGAAACGAGCTCTCGAAGTTCAGGATATTTTCCAAAAAACTTATCTCTTACATAAGAACCACCTTTTGCTTTGAATACCTGGTACTCACCATCAACACACTCATTCATTCGCTTTACTAATAATCCAGATTTATCTTTTGCTAGTAATTGATCCCAGTACGATCCCCATATAACTTTAATTACATTCCAACCTGAACCTCTAAAACTTCCCTCAAGTTCTTGAATAATTTTACTATTTCCTCTAACTGGACCGTCTAGTCTTTGTAAATTACAGTTAACTACGAAAATTAAATTATCCAACTTTTCTCTTGCGGCTAACCCAATTGCACCTAAGGACTCAGGTTCATCCATTTCACCATCACCTAAGAAGACCCAGACTTTTCTACCCTCATCTTTAATAAGACCTCTATTAATTAAGTATTTTAAAAATCGAGCCTGATAAATTGCCATAATAGGTCCAAGCCCCATAGACACAGTAGGAAATTGCCAGAATTTTGGCATTAACCAAGGGTGAGGGTATGAAGAAAGTCCACCAGCGTTTACCTCTTGTCTAAATCCATCTAATTGTTTTGAAGTTAATCTTCCCTCCAAAAAAGCTCTAGCATACATTCCTGGTGCAGAATGTCCTTGAAAGTAAATTAAATCCCCACCAAATTTATTATTTTTTGCTCTCCAAAAATGATTCATACCTACGTCATAAAGTGTAGCAGCAGAGGCAAAAGTTCCAATATGACCACCTAACTCTGGACTTTTCTTATTAGCTTTCACCACCATCGCAGCGGCGTTCCATCTAATATAAGCTCTAATTCTTTTTTCAATATTTTGATCACCAGGAGATTTTGTTTCAGCTTCGGGCGGGATAGTATTTATATATGGTGTTGTTCTAGTGTCAGGTAATATCAAACCTGATTTGTAAGCTTGATCAATTACTTTATTTAATAAATAGCTAGCTCTTGATGAACCATCATTTTCAATAACTGAATTTAGAGATTCTATCCATTCATTAGTTTCAACAGGATCGATATCGTCTTTAGATACAGGCTCTGCAAAAACTTTTTTTACTTTTTTAACAGGATTAAGTTCACCATTAGTTTTTGGCTTTTTTATAAGAGGAGCTTCTTCATTTGGTTCATTCTTAACAATCTCTTTTTTAAGAGATGCAGCTTGACTATTTTCAATAGTTGCTAATAAACTTCCTTCTGAAACCTTATCTCCAATTTTTACTTTTAAATCTTTAATTTTTCCAGTTTCAGGTGACGGTATTTCTACGCTGGATTTATCACTTTCTATCGTGACTATAGGATCGTTTTTGTTAATCTGGTCGCCAGGTTTAACTAAAACTTCTATGACTTCAACGTCTTTGAAATCTCCTATATCTGGTACTTCAATATTTTGGGCCATAATTTGCTATTATAAACTGGGTGCAACATATTAAAATATAAATAATTAATAAACATTAAAGAATAGGGCAAATAGTCGAAATCAATGAAATTTAGACACATTTTATGCTTTTTTTCGTCAACTTAATTTTATCAAGTAAGTTATGCGACGGTTAATTAATTTTTTGTTTAAAAAAAGAGAAATTAAATCTGATAAAGTAAAAATTGTTCAGAAGATTCTTCTAAAAAAATATCTATTAAGATAAAAAAATAAAAGCTAAATTAGCTTTTATGAATAAATCTCTTTGGGAGCCCTCAGAACAAAAAAAGAATGATTCTCTTATTGAAGATTTTTCAAAATTTGTAAACTTTAAATCTGATAAAAACTTTAAAAAGCTTTGGGAGTGGAGCATTGAAAATCCAGAACAATTTTGGTCTAAGTTTTGGGATTATTCGAATATAATTGGTGACAAAGGTAAAGAGGTTATAAAAGAAAGTAAAACTTTTAATGAAACAAAATTTTTTCCTGATTCTAAAATCAATTATGCAGAAAATATTTTAAAAAAAAAAACTGATGAAATTGCAATACATTTTTTATCTGAAAATGGTTTTGAAGAAAGCATAACTTGGAAAAATTTATACGAAAAAGTTTGTAAATTTTCTGCTTATTTAAAGTCATTAAATTTAAAAAAAGGAGATCGTGTAGCCGCTTATGTTCCCAATAAAATAGAATCTATAATCAGTTTTTTGGCATGCGCAAAAAATGGAATCATTTGGTCATCTTGCTCACCTGATTTCGGAGAACAAGGAGTAGTAGATAGATTTAAACAAATCAAACCCAAAGTGCTTATTACAAGTGATTACTATTTTTATAATGGAAAAAAAATAAATATCTTAAAAAAAATTGATGAAATCTTAAATAAAATTTTATCAATAAAAAAAACTATAGTTTTTCCTTATAATAAAAATAAAGAATCTGATTATAAAAATTTTATAAATTTTGAAAAAGTTTTAAACAATTCTAAATTGGATGAGTCATTTGAACGGTTTGAATTTAACCATCCTATTTATATACTTTACTCAAGTGGAACCACAGGAAAGCCAAAATGCATAACTCATGGAAGCGGCAATGTTTTAATTGAACATAATAAAGAGTTTATGCTTCATTGTGATATTAGAAATAATGAAAGATTATTTTATTATACGACAACCGGCTGGATGATGTGGAACTGGTTAGTAGGCGGACTTGCAACTGGATCATCTATTTTTTTATTTGATGGCTCACCCGTGTATCCAAAAATTGATATTCTTTTAGAACACTGTCAAAATAAAAAAATAAATTTATTTGGAGTGAGTGCAAAATATATTGATCATCTTAAAAACGAAAAATTTAACGCACAACACCTAGATTTAAGTTCTATTAAGATAATTGCCTCTACAGGCTCTCCTTTAGCTGAGGAAAGTTTTAAGTACGTTTATGATAATATTAAGGAGGATGTTCATCTTGCATCAATTGCGGGAGGGACAGATCTTGTTGGCTGTTTAATTTTAGGGAATCTATATTCAAACGTTTACAAAGGAGAAATTCAAGGTCAAAGTTTAGGAATTGATGTTGATGTTTTCACTCAAAAAGGCAAAAGTACCAAAGACGAAGAAAAAGGTGAGCTGGTTGTGAAAAGACCTTTTCCATCTATGCCTATAAAATTTTGGGGGGATGATGATGGTCAAAAATATCATAAAGCTTATTTCACAAGATTTAAAAATATTTGGCATCATGGTGACTTTATTGAAAGAACTTCAAATAATGGTTTTATAATGAGGGGAAGATCTGATGCCACCTTAAACCCTGGTGGAGTTCGAATTGGAACTGCAGAAATTTATCAGCAAGTTGAGAACATCGATTTTATTACTGAGGGGCTTGTAGTTGGTCAAAACTATAATGATGACATTAGAATAATTTTGTTCATAACTACAAAAAAAAATCAAGATTTAGACGATAAAAAAATAAAATTAATAAAATCAAAAATTAGAAAAAATTGCTCTCCAAAACACGTTCCATCAATCATTATTAAAGTTCCAGAAATTCCTAGAACAAAAAGTGGTAAAATTGTCGAGCTTGCAGTGAGAAAAATAATAAATAATGAAAAAATTGATAATATAGAAGCAATCGCAAACCCTGATTGTTTAGCTTATTTTAACAATTTAAAGGAGTTAAAGTAATTTATCTTTCAATGCACATTGCTATACCCATGCCACCACCAATACAAAGAGTTGCAAGGCCCTTAACTGAATCACGTTTTATCATTTCGTGAATTAGTGTTACTAGTATTCGTGTACCAGATGCACCTATAGGGTGCCCCAAAGCTATTGCCCCACCATTAACATTTACTTTTTCTTCTGGAATAGAAAGTGCTTTTAAAACAGCTATACTTTGAGCAGCAAATGCCTCATTTACCTCAAATAGATCAACATCTTTGACAGACCATCCGGCCAAATCCAATGCTTTCTTTGAAGAAGGTATTGGACCAGTTCCCATTAAAGAGGGCTCAACACCACAACTTGCCCATGATTTAATATAAGCTAGCTTTTGTGATCCTTTTTTTTCTGCTTCTTCTTCCGACATTAAAATTAATGCAGCAGCACCATCGTTTATTCCAGAGGCATTTCCTGCCGTTACGGTACCATTTTTTTTAAAAACAGGGTTTAGTCTAGATAAAGCTTCAAAATTAATTCCTTCTCGAGGATGTTCATCTTTGTTAAAAATAATTTCTGCTTTTTTTGATTTAATTTTCAAATTTACAATTTCATTTTTGAACTTATTTTCTTTTTGAGCTTTAAAAGCTTTTTTATGAGAACTTAAAGCAAACCTATCTTGATCTTCTCTAGTAATTTTAAATTTTTCAGCTACATTTTCTGCAGTCATACCCATATGGTAACCATGAAAAGCGTCCCACAACCCATCTTTAATCATAGTATCAATAATTTCAGCATCTCCTAATTTCTTTCCATCACGAAGATGTATTGCGTGAGGAGCTAAAGACATATTTTCTTGCCCTCCAGCAATTATAATTTTAGAATCTCCAGCTTTAATACTTTGAAATCCAGAAACTACAGATCTTACTCCTGAGCCACAAACTTGATTAACGATAAAAGCTGGTTTTTCTTTTGGTATTCCTGATTTTATTGCAGCCTGGCGAGCAGGGTTCTGACCAGTACCACCTGTTAAAACCTGTCCCATTATAATTTCATCTACTGACTCTTCTTTTATTTTAGATAAATTAATAGACTTAGATATAACAATCGAACCTAGTTCTTCAGCGGGTATATTTTTAAGAGTTTTACCCAACGAGCCGACTGCAGTTCTTACAGCAGAAGTGATTACAATTTTTGTTTCTTTCATATTTTTAATTTAAAACAAATTATAAATTAACTTTAATTATGTTTTTTAGATAAAGCAATTAAAATAGCTAAAATTAAAAAAATATAAGTTGAATTGGCAGTTGTAAAAAAACTTCCAGTACTTCTAATTGGAAAAATTTCTATTAAAAAAAGAAATATAAAAGGAGTAATAATAAGATTTGAATTTAGACTGGTTATAAAAATATATTTTTTTATAAATGTTTGATAGACAGTTAATAAAAAAATTAAAGATATCAATCCAAACCCTACCATTCCTAGATCAGCTAATATCTCTAAATAATAATTATGAGGATGTGTATTGCATAATTTTCTTTCATCAGAATGAAGGTTTAATCTATGAGGACAATTAATTCTAAAAGATCTTACCCCACCACCTATATATTTGTTCATTAACCAAGTGTCATAGAAAGACTCAAATTCTGCAAAATGATCAGGTAGTTGATGCCTGTCAATTTCTTGATTAAATGCTGCTGACGACAATTTTTGAGCTTGTATAAAAAAAGTTTGTATTTGGCTCTCTATATTTCTATTTTGACTATAAATTACAGCGAACAATATAGAAGCTAAAAAGGATAGTGTTAGTAAATATTTTCTTATTTTCCTCTCAAATATTACTAATAGTACAATTAGTCCCATAAACATAATTAGAGGCATTCTGTTTCCTGATAAAATAATAGTTACAAAGTAAAGTAGAAATAGCATTAAAATTATAGGCACTAATTTTTTTTTATCTAAATTTCGAAAAAAAAATGGAAAGAAAAAAAGTGCTATTATTGAAAATCTTTGTAGATAAGAGCCAGCAATAAGCTCATCTCCAAAAGGCCCAGATAGCCTAGAAGCAGAATGAATAAAAATTCCTTTATAACCAAAAATGTCTGTACCAAATTGTAATTGATAAATAATATCTAAACTCACAAATAAAGAACAAATGAAACAAGAAAAAAAGAAATATTTTAGATTGATATAATTATTTCTCACTAAATATCTAACACAAAAGTAAAATACTAAATATCTTAGATAAAAAAATGTTTTAAATAAAACCGTATAATCATAAACTGGCGAAATATTAATGCTCTTCATATAAAAATATTTTTCTACGGTATTGAAAATACCGGTGAACACACAGAATAAGAAAAAAATGATAATTAATTTATCTAAAATATCTAAATCTAATTTTAATATTTTTTCCCAATGCAAAACTAATGTGGAAATTATGAATATGACTAAATTTAAATTTAAAATCAGATTGCCTGCAATAAAACTAGCTGGTATAAGAGTGAATAATAAATTTAAATAATTATTTGATAAATTTTTAGCTTGCTGAAAGAACATTTTGTTATTATTAGTGATAATTTACATTACTTCAATAAAAATATATTTTTTTCGTTGCTTAATTTTATAAAGTTCGATTTACTTCGCGCCTGTAGCTCAACTGGATAGAGCGCTTGGCTACGGACCAGGAGGTTCTGGGTTCAAATCCTAGCAGGCGCACCATATTTTTATTGATATTAAAAAAATTTATATATAAGTAGATATTAAGAGTAATAGAATTATGTCCTTACAAAAAGCAGTCATTGTATTTTTTTTAATTGTAATTTTGTTACTATTATTTTTAAGCATTATTTTATAAATAAACAATTAATAACAAAATAATTCCTAATATAATTCTATAAATTATAAAGACATTTAAGCTAAATTTTTTAATATATTTTAAAAAAAATTTTATAGTTAAAAAAGAGATAACATAAGAAAAAAGGATAGACATTAAGTTTAATATGGAAAAACTTGTACTCTGATGTGATATTAAATTTTTAATCCCAAATAAACTTAAAGCAAACAAAATTGGAATTGAAATCAAAAAAGAAATTTTTGATGCATCGAATCTATCGTACTTTAAAAATCTTGCTACAGAAATAGCTATCCCAGATCTACTAACACCAGGCACAAGTGAGAGTACTTGAAATAGTCCGATTAAGATTGCTGATCTATATGTAAAATTATTATCAAATTTTTTGTTTATTTTATATCTATCACTTAAATATAGGATGATACCAAAAACTATTGTTGTCCAGCCTATGACTTTAATATTTCTTAATTGTTCAATTAAATTTAATTTGACTAAAAAATATCCAGTTATCATTACTGGAATTGAAGAAATTAATATTTTTAGAAAAAGTTCTTTATTTTCTATAAAATTTTTAATTTCATTTCTAAAATAAGTAATAACCGCTAAAAAAGATCCAATATGTAAACTTACATCAATCGAGAGATTCTGATTTTGAAAATTAAGGTAATTACCCATTAAGATAAGGTGAGAAGAGGAACTAATAGGTAAAAACTCTGTTACACCTTGAACCAGTGATAAAATAATTACTTCAATCATTTAAAAATAACTAAGGATTAATCATGTTTATTTAACGACAAGCTTAAATGCATAGCAGATATGCAAATGTTAGCATTAAAATATATGGTTTTTCAATAAAAAGGTAATTAATACTTACCTATTTTTACTATGCAAATATAATCTTTTTTTATACTTTCTTATAGTTATGACAAAAAAAATGCTTCAGTTTGTTGACTTAAAACAAGAAACGCCTGAGAAAAGAAATACTGAAAAAAGAAAAAAAGATTTTGATGAAATTTATAGTCATTATATTAGTGAAAAAGCTAAAGAGCAATCGAGTAGGTGTTCTCAGTGTGGTATTCCTTTTTGCCAAATACATTGCCCATTAAGTAATAACATACCTGACTGGTTAAAACTTACAGCAGAAGGGCGTTTAAAAGAAGCTTACGAACTTTCTCAAAGCACAAATAATATGCCCGAGGTTTGTGGTAGAATTTGTCCTCAAGACAGATTATGTGAGGGTAATTGCGTCATTGAGCAATCAGGTCATGGTACTGTTACTATTGGTTCAATAGAAAAGTATATAACCGATACTGCTTGGGAGAAAGGTTGGGTACAACCAGTTACTGTCAAAAAAGAGTTGAAACAGTCAATTGGCATTATAGGTGCTGGGCCTGCAGGAATTGCATGCGCAGAAGAGTTAAGAAAGTCTGGATATCAAATTACTATTTACGATAGGTACGATCGACCGGGCGGACTTTTAATTTATGGTATTCCAAATTTTAAATTAGAAAAATTTGTAGTTGAAAGAAGAACAAAAATTTTAAAACAAAGTGGAATAAAATTTGTTCAGAATTTTGAAGTAGGAAAAGACAAGACTCTTTTCGATTTGAAAAAAAAACACGACGCGGTTTTGATTGCTACTGGTGTATATAAAGCAAGAGAAATAGATATATCAGGACATAATTTAGAGAATATTTTTCCGGCAATGGAATTTTTAACTGCTTCTAATAGAAAAGGACTAGGTGATAAAGTTGAATTATTTGATAATGGAACATTAAATGCAGAAGGAAAAAATGTTGTGGTCATAGGTGGCGGAGATACAGCAATGGATTGTGTAAGAACATCAATAAGACAAAAAGCTAAATCGGTAAAATGTCTCTATAGAAGAGATAGAGAAAATATGCCTGGTTCAGCACGAGAAGTCGGTAATGCTATAGAGGAAGGTGTAGAATTCGTGTGGCTCACAAGTCCTAAAAAATTTCTTGGTGATACAAAAGTTAAAGAAGTCGAAGTTAACAAAATGCAATTGGGAAAACCAGACTCTTCTGGAAGAAAAAGACCAGAAATTCAAATTGGATCAGAATTTAAAATTCCAGCAGATTTAGTAATTAAATCTTTGGGTTTTGACCCAGAAAATCTTCCTAAATTATTCAACGCTGATGAATTAGCTGTTTCTAAGTGGGGAACTATAAAGATAGATTTAAAAACTATGCAGACTAATTTAGAAGGAGTTTTTGCTGCAGGTGATATTGTTAGAGGAGCTTCGTTGGTAGTCTGGGCAATAAGAGATGGGAGAGATGCGGCTGATCAAATTGAAAAATACCTCCAAAAAAAATTAAATAAAAATAAATCTGAAGTAGCTGCCTAAGAAAATGAATAATTACGAAAAAAATAAAAAATTATTAAAAAACAGCAATAATTATAGTTCTAATATGGAGCATGATGCCTGCGGTGTAGGAATGGTTGCTGCCACTAACGGAAAAAAATCAAGAAAAATTGTTGATTATGGAATTGAAGCATTGAAAGCTATTTGGCATAGAGGAGCAGTTGATGCAGATGGTAAGTCAGGGGATGGAGCAGGAATTCAAATAGAAATAGCACCTGATTTTTTTAAAGAAAAAATAATGGCAACTGGTCATACCCCAGATGAAAGCAAAAGAATTTGCGTAGGTATGATTTTTCTACCTAGAACAGATTATGGGGAACAAGAAAAATGTAGGGAGATTATTGAGTCGGTTTTATTAGAGGCAAATTTTTACATTTATGGTTGGAGACAAGTTCCCTTTAATTCGAGTGTTTTAGGAAAAACTGCTGAGCAAAGCCGCCCTGAAATTGTACAAGTAATGTTTAAAAAGAATAAAAACTTAGATACAAATGACCTTGAAAGAAATCTTTTTGAAACTAGAAAAAAAATAGAAAAGCTTTCTCGAAAAAATCAATTAAAAAATTTTTATATTTGTTCATTTAGTTCAAGATCAATTGTCTACAAAGGGATGTTTTTAGCTGAGTCACTAGCTGATTTTTATTTAGATTTAAGTGATAAGAATTTAACATCAAGATTTGCAATTTTTCATCAAAGATATTCTACTAACACTTTCCCAAGCTGGGATTTGGCACAACCATTTAGAACTTTAGCTCATAATGGAGAAATTAATACTCTTAAAGGCAATATTAATTGGATGAAAATTCACGAGCAAGATATGTCAAGCTCATTATTTAAAAATGTCAAAGATTTACAGCCGGTAATTCGAAGTTCGTCGGACTCAGGTGCGCTTGATAATGTCTTTGAGCTGTTAACTCACTCAGGTAAACTTGCACCACTTATTAAACTAATGATGATCCCAGACTCTTGGTCTAAAAGGAGTAAAACTGTTCCAAAAAATCACCAAGATTTATTTAACTTTTTGAACAGTACAATTGAGCCATGGGACGGACCAGCTGCGATATGCGCTACAGATGCAAAATGGGTTTTAGCTGCAACTGATAGAAATGGTTTAAGACCCCTAAGATACTCAATTACTTCAGATGATTTATTTTTTGCTGGATCAGAGTCAGGCATGATTAATATTCCAGAAGAAAAAATTATATCAAAAGGTAAATTAGGACCAGGACAAATTATTGCTATTGATTTAAAAAAAGGAAAGCTTTTTAAAGATAAAGAGATAAAGGATTATCTAGCCAAAGATTATAAAAAATACAATAAACAAATAATTGATCTAGATAAAAAAATTTATAGCCAGAATGAAGAAGTAAATTTTACTGGGGATGAATTAAAAAAAAGACAATATCTTTCTGGTTTAAGTATTGAGGATCTAGAGCTCATTCTTCATCCAATGGCCGAAGAAGGAAAAGAAGCCTCAGGTTCAATGGGAGACGATACTCCCGTTGCAGTTTTATCTAGTCATTTAAGACCTGTTTCACATTATTTTAGACAGAATTTCAGTCAGGTAACTAATCCACCGATTGATTCATTAAGAGAAAGCAAAGTAATGAGTTTAAAAACGCGATTTGGAAATCTTGGAAATATTTTAGATTTTGATAATTTAACTGAAGAGAATATATATGTTTTGGATAGTCCTATTTTAACCAATTCTCAGTTCAAAAAATTTAAAAAAATATTCTCAAAAAAAATTAAAACAATAGATTGTACTTTTGAAATAAAATTCTCCTTAAAAGATAGAATAGAAGCTATTAGGGAGGAGTGTGAAACAGCTGTTAGAGAAGGTAGTACAGCTCTTATTCTGTCCGATAAAAATATTTCAAAAGAAAGAGCAAGTATACCTACCATATTAGCAGTTGGAGCTATTCATTCCCATCTAGTTAAATTAGGACTCAGAGGATATTGTTCTCTAAATGTAGAAAGCTCAGATGCATTAGATACTCATTCTTTTGCAATATTAATTGGTGTTGGCGCCACCACTGTAAATCCTTATTTAGCTATTGATTCTATACACCATAGATTTGAAAAAAAATTATTTGGTAAATCAGATTTTGCAAGTTGTGTTAATAAATTTAAAAAATCTATTGATGCCGGTCTTTTAAAAATTATGTCTAAAATGGGTATCTCAGTTATCAGCTCTTATAGGGGTGGGTGTAATTTTGAGGCAGTAGGATTAAGTCGTGCAATAGTAGCAGATTATTTTCCTGGCATGTCATCAAGAATTTCAGGCATAGGAATCATAGGTATAGAAAAAAAGATCAAAAAATTATATGTAAAATTTAACAAAAAAAATATTTTTACTTTGCCTATCGGTGGGCTTTACAGGTATAGAAAAAGTGGTGAAGACCATCAACACCAAGGTAACTTAATACATTTGCTTCAAAGCGCAGTAGGAAATAGATCTTACGAACAATATAAAAAATATTCATCGGGAATTCATAACCTTCCTCCGATTAATTTAAGGGATTTATTGCAAATAACAAAAAAAAGAAAAGCCATTGACGTAGATGAAGTTGAGCCCATCGATGAAATTTTGAAACGATTTGGAAGTGGGAGCATGTCTCATGGAGCGCTTTCTGCAGAGGCTCATGAAACTTTGGCAATAGGCATGAATAGAATTAAAGGAGCTTCTTGTAGCGGTGAAGGAGGCGAAGACTCAAAACGTTTTAAAGTTTTATCTAATGGTGACTCTGCAAATTCTAGAGTTAAACAAATCGCATCTGCAAGATTTGGAGTCACAGTTGATTATCTTAATAATGCTAATGAAATTGAAATTAAAATGGCTCAAGGTGCAAAACCCGGTGAAGGAGGCCAGTTGCCTGGCTTTAAAGTTAATAATGAAATTGCAAGATTAAGACACTCCACGCCAGGAGTTACTTTAATTTCCCCACCACCACATCATGATATTTATTCTATAGAGGATTTAGCTCAACTTATTTATGACTTAAAACAAATCAATCCAAATGCAAGAATAGGAGTAAAATTAGTTGCCTCAACAGGAATAGGAACTATTGCTGCAGGAGTAGCAAAAGCAAAAGCTGATATAATTTTAATTTCTGGTCACTCTGGAGGAACTGGAGCAAGCCCTCAAACAAGTATTAAGTATGCAGGTATTCCGTGGGAAATGGGTTTAACAGAAACCAATCAGATTTTAACGTTAAATAATTTGAGACATAAAGTTACACTTAGAACAGACGGCGGGATAAAAACAGGTAAAGATATTGTTATGGCAGCAATGATGGGAGCAGAAGAATATGGGATGGGAACGTCATCCCTAGTTGCAATGGGATGTATTATGGTTCGCCAGTGCCACTCTAATACTTGTCCTGTGGGTGTGTGCAGTCAAGATAAAGCGTTAAGAGAAAAATTTAATGGTACAGCAGAAAAAGTTGTAAATCTTTTTACATTTGTAGCAACAGAAGTCAGAGAGATACTTGCTTCTATTGGATATAAGTCAATTAATGAAATTATTGGTAGGACTGATTTATTATCTCAAGTAAATAAAGGAGCCTCTAATTTAGATGATCTAGACCTTAATCCTCTTTTAGTGCAAGCTGACCCAGGTGAAAACCCTAGATACTGTAAAGATAAAATTATTAATAAAGTGCCAGATACCTTGGATGAGAAAATTTGGTTGGATATAAAAGATAAAATAAATGAAAAAGAAAAAAAGTATTTTGAATACAATATAGAAAATACTTTTAGATCAGTTGGTACTAGGCTATCACACTATATATATAAAAAGTTTGGAGATGGAAGACTTAAAGAAGATACTGTAAATATAAAATTAATTGGATCTGCAGGGCAATCATTGGGAGCATTCTTAACTAAAGGGCTTAAATTATTTGTAGAAGGAGATTGTAATGATTATGTTGGAAAAGGGCTTTCTGGTGGAACAATAGTTATTTATCCCTCGTCAAAAAGCAAACTAATTTCAAATGAAAATACCATTATAGGTAATACAGTATTATATGGAGCCACTTCGGGAAGATTATATGCTTCAGGACAAGCTGGTGAAAGGTTTGCAGTTAGAAATTCTGGAAGTTTAGCAATAGTTGAAGGGTGTGGAGCTCATGGTTGTGAGTATATGACAGGAGGAACAGCTATTATTCTTGGTCAGGTTGGAGATAACTTTGGAGCTGGTATGACAGGTGGTATGGCGTTTATATATGACAAGGAAAACAACTTTGAAAATTTTGTAAATCCTTCATCTATAATTTGGCAATCAATAGAGACTGATTATTGGAAAGTTTTTTTAAAAAACAACTTAAAAAGCTTTGTAACAGAAACAAAATCAATCTTTGCTAAGAAAATTTTAGATGAATATGAAAAAGAGCTTAGATATTTTAAACAGGTTTGCCCAATAGAAATGTTAGATAAGCTAGATCATTCAATCACTCTAAAATCTACTATTAAAAAGGTTAGCTAAATGAAAGAAATGAATATTATCTGTTTTGGTTTTGGCCAAGTGGCAAAAAGCTTTATAAAAAAACTGTGTAATGAAGGAGTTGCTTTTAAATTAACAACGACATCAAGAGAAGAGACACAAGATAAGAAATTAGATAATATAAATTACCAAAGTTTTCAATTTACAGAAAAAGGTTTTGATAAAAATTTTATATCAAGACTTGAAGAGGCAGATCACATTCTTCTTTCTATAGCTCCAATTAATGGAGCAGATATTGTTATAAAAAATTTTCAAAATTATTTTAAGGTGAACAAATTAAAATGGATAACATATCTTTCAGCAACCAGCGTTTATGGTGATCACGGCGGAGAATGGGTAAATGAAAATAGCAAAACAAAACCAACATCTTCAAACGGCATTGAAAGACTTAAAGTTGAAAAAGAATGGATAAAATTATCAGATAAATTTGATTTACCATTTCAAATTTTTAGGCTGTCAGGAATTTATTCTAATCAATATAATGTTTTAACGAGGCTAAAGTCAGGAGAAGCTAAAATTATTAATAAAAAAAACCATTTTTTCTCTCGCATACACGTAGAAGATATAGCAAATATTTTATCTAATTCTTTAACTCAAATTAAAAAAAATGAAGTCTACAATATTTCAGATGATAAACCCGCATCCTCGGAAGAAGTTACAATGTATGGAGTTAAACTTTTAGGAGTGGATAAACCCAAAACTATAGAAGTCAATCAGGTAGAGAGCGAAATGTTAAAAAATTTTTATAAAGACTCAAAGAAAGTAGATAATAAAAAGATGAAAGAATTTTTTAATTATAAATTAAAACACCCAACATATGTTGAAGGACTAAATTATATTTTCAACAATTCTATTTAATTCTTTAGTTATCTTTCTTAAAGAAATTTGATTTGATAAACTATGGTCTCCATTCTTAAGTATCACTAACTTTTTTTGCGCTTTAGGAAATAATGAAAGAACTTTTCTAGAAAACGATATCGGAACAACCTCATCTTTTTCCCCATGAAACATAGATACATTTATATTCATTGAATTTTTCCTTGATAAAATTTTATTTTTTAAACCATCTTTAATAAATTGAAGAGTTATTGGATATTCATATCCTCCATGCTGTACATTACATATCCCTTTTTTTAAAATTTCCTCTTTAGTTTTTTTATTAAATTTTTTCCACATTAATCTATTTACAAATTCTGGAGCCGCTCCTATACCAATAAGTCCCTTAATTTGCTTCCTAAAATCTTTAAATAAGTTCAAAGAAATCCAAGCACCCATACTTGATCCTATAAAAATAAAATTATTTTTTTTTACAATTTTTTTAATTGCGTATCTCGCATCGTTAGTCCATTTTGAAATGTTGCCACTGGTAAATTTTCCTGAAGATTTTCCATGTCCGTAATATTCAATTGCTAAAAAACCTAATTTATTTTTTATAGAGAATTTTATGAAACTTTGAGGTTTTTTCCCTTCAATATCAGACATAAAACCTGGAAGAAAAATTATATATAGTTTTTTTTTATAATAATTGTCCATATATCTAAGTTTTCTGGTTTTTGAGATTTTTAGGTATTTAAATTTTTTCATTATTTTTTTATGTCAGGTTATAAATTTAATTTGTTAATATATAACATAAAATATGACTACTAAAATAAAAGTTCTTCAAGTTATTCCTAAGCTAGGTTATGGGGGAGCAGAAACAGGCTGTTATGATCTTGCTCATTATTTAGCTGAAAAAGATTGCAGCTCATTCATTGCAACCTCTGGAGGACAATTAATAAAATTTGTAAAAAAAAATAAGGTAAAAATTTTTCATTTACCAGTTCATTCTAAAAATCCATTGTTGATTTTTTTCAATACCGTAATCTTATCAATATTGATTTTGATAAATAATATAAATATTGTTCACGCGAGAAGCCGGGCTCCGGCTTGGTCTTGCTATTTGGCTTGTATAATTACTGGCAGAAACTTTATTACTACCTTTCATGGAACTTATAATTTTAAGAATGATTTAAAAAAATTTTATAATAGTGTTATGCTAAGATCTAAATTAACTATAGCTGGATCAAACTTTATTTTTAATCATATAAATGAAAATTATAGCAAATATCTAGGCAGGAAAAAAAAACTAAGAGTAATATTCAGAGGAATAAACATTGATTATTATAATAAAAAAAATATTTCAATTTTGAAACAGGAGAAATTAAAAAAGGAATGGGAACTTTTTCCAAATAGATTTACCATTCTTTTACCTGGAAGATTAACAACTTGGAAAGGTCAAGAAAAGTTTATAGAAGCTTTAAATATCCTGATCGAAGATTATGATAATTTAAATTTTCAAGCCATCATACTTGGTTCGGACCAAGGTAGGAAGGTATATAAGAAAAAATTGATTAATTTGATTCAAAGATACAGGCTTAATAAAAAGATAAAATTTATTGAGCACTGCCAAGAAATGCCCTTAGCATATTCTATAGCAGATGTAGTTGTATCATCATCAATAGAGCCAGAGGCTTTTGGAAGAGTAGCGGTAGAAGCTCAAGCTATGGAAAAAACTATTATTGCAAGTGATCTTGGAGGTTCCAAAGAAACAATTCTAAAAGGAAAGTCAGGTTTCCTTTATAAACACGATGATCCCCGTGCACTTGCTAAAACTTTAAATAATGTTATTGGATTAGACCAAGATACATTGAATTCTATCGGAAACGAAGGTAGAAAAAACATAACTAAAAAATTTGATGTAGAATTAATGTGTGATTCTACTTTAAGAGAATATAAAAAATTGTTAAATATTTAGATGCCTCAAGTTCAATTATTAGACGGAAAAAAAATTCCTTTTACAAAATCAATAAATGGTTTTGAATTAATAAAAAAAATAAGTAAATCGTTAGAAAAAATTGCTCTTATTATGGAAGTTGATGGGCAGTTAAAAGATTTGAGCTATGAAATTTTAAAAGACTCTAAGGTTAAAATAATTACTTCAAAAGACAAAAAGGGACTAGAAGTAATAAGGCATGACGCAGCTCATATATTAGCTATGGCGGTTCAAGAATTATTTTCTGGAACACAAGTCACTATTGGTCCAGTGATAGATGATGGGTTTTATTATGACTTCTCACGAAAAGAACCTTTCACAGAAAATGATCTTAAAAAAATAGAAAAAAGAATGAGTGAAATTGTTGATCGGGATGAAAAAACATCTCGAGAAGTATGGAAAAGAAATGAAGCTATTAAACATTTTTTTGAAATAGGAGAAAAATATAAAGCCGAAATTATTGAAAGCATTCCAGCAGGTGAAGAAGTTTCTATTTACCACCATGGAAAATGGCACGATCTATGCAGGGGTCCTCATTTAGCCTCTACAGGTAAGATTGGAAAAGCTTTTAAACTGACAAAGGTGTCAGGCGCATATTGGAGAGGAGACTCAAAAAATGAAATGCTTCAAAGAATTTATGGTACTTGTTGGAGTTCAAAAAAAGACTTAGATGATTATTTACATAGATTAGAAGAGGCAGAAAAAAGAGATCATAGAAAACTAGGTAAAGAAATGGACTTATTTCATTTTAGGGAAGAAAGCCCAGGATCAGTATTTTGGCACGAGAAAGGTTGGTTGTTATTTCAGAGATTAGTCGAATATATGCGAATGAAACAACGATTAGCTGGTTACAAAGAAATAAATACACCAGAGTTATTAGATAAAACGTTGTGGGAAAAATCTGGGCATTGGGAAAAGTTCGGAGAGCATATGTTTACTTCAGAAACACCAGATGAAAAAATATTCGCAATTAAACCAATGAATTGCCCTGGATGTGTTCAAATTTTTAATCAAGGTTTAAAGAGTTATAGAGACCTACCTTTAAAACTTTCAGAATTCGGCAAAGTGCACAGATATGAACCTTCTGGCGCTCTACATGGCTTGTTAAGAGTTAGAGCTTTCACTCAAGATGATGCGCATATTTTTTGTACAGAGGACCAAATTACTCAAGAGTCACTTACAGTAACAAATTTGATTTTAAAGATTTACAAGGATCTTGGTTTTGAAAAAATAATATTAAAATATTCTGATAGACCAGAAAAAAGAGTTGGTGATGATAGTGTTTGGGATAAATCTGAAGCTGCACTTTTAGAGGCTATTAAACAATCTAATCTTGAATATACAACTAATAAAGGTGAAGGAGCTTTTTATGGACCAAAAATAGAATTTGTTTTAAGAGATGCAATTGGGCGTGACTGGCAATGTGGAACATTACAAGTAGATTTAAATTTACCTAACAGACTAGGCGCAACTTTTGTTGATAAAGACGGAACAAAAAAAGTTCCCGTAATGCTGCATAGAGCATTATTTGGATCTTTAGAGAGATTTATAGGCATACTAATAGAAAATTATGCTGGAAAATTCCCTTTTTGGTTATCACCAACACAAGCTGTGGTATGTCCTATAGCAGAAGAGAATAATGATTATGTGAAGAAATTATTTGAAGATTTATTTAAAGAAGGTATAAAATGCGAAGTGGATTTAAGAAGTGAAAAAATAAATTATAAAATTAGAGAACATTCTCTTGCAAAAGTTCCAGTTATAATTGTTTGTGGAAAAAAAGAAGTTGCAAATAATACTGTTACAGTAAGAAGACTGGGATCTGAAAAACAAGAGATAATCAAACGAGAAGATTTAATAAAAAATATGCTTATAGCAAATAAGTTACCTTTAAACTAAGTGTCAAGTTTTAAACCGAACTATTTTCAAAGAAGAAGTAAACCTCAAGGACCAAAAGCTAACGAGAGGATAAGAGCTCTAGATGTTCAAGTAATAGGCAGTGACGGAGGTAACCTTGGCACGATGCCATTAAATAAAGCAATTGAAATTGCAAAAGGAGAAGGGCTAGATCTAATCGAAATTTCACCTAACGCCAATCCTCCAGTTTGTAAGATTATGGATATGGGGAAATATAAATACGATTTACAGAAAAAAGCTAATATTGCAAAAAAGAAACAAAAGATAGTTTCTCTTAAAGAGATAAAATTAAGACCAGGAACAGATACACACGATTATAATTTTAAAATAAAAAATGCTAAAAAATTTATTACTAAGGGAGATAAAGTAAAATTTACAGTTAAGTTCAAAGGTAGAGAAATGCAACACACCGAATTAGGTAAAGAATTAATGAACAAAATAATAGAAGAGACTAAAGAAATTGCAAAAGTTGAAAGCAGACCTAAATTTGAAGGCCGACAAATGGTTATGATCATTCAACCCATCTAAACCTAAGCTACAATCGACTTGTAATTATTAATTATTGCCTATATAAAACCGAAATATTTATGCCAAAATTAAAAACTAAAAGCTCTGCAAAAAAAAGATTTAGATTTACTGCTTCAGGTAAAATAAAAATGCCACAAGCAGGCAAAAGACACGGTATGATAAAAAGAACTAATTCACAAATTAGAAAACAAAGAGGCACTACGATAATGTCAAAACAAGACTCCAAAATTGTTAAGTCGTATATGCCATACAATTTAAGAGGATAATATGGCTAGAACAAAACGAGGTGTTGTAAGTAGAGCTAAACATAAAAAAGTTTTAAAAGCTGTTAAAGGTCAATATGGTAGAAGAAAAAATACGATCCGCGTAGCTCGTCAAGCTATGGAAAAAGCAATGCAGTATGCTTACAGAGACAGAAAAGCAAAAAAAAGAGAATTTAGATCATTATGGATTCAAAGAATTAATGCGGGAGTAAGAATTGAAGGTCTTACTTACGCAAAATTTATAAACGGTTTAGCTAAATCTAAGATAAAGCTAGATAGAAAAGTATTAGCAGAATTGGCTTATAACAATCCAGAAGTCTTTAAATCCATAGTAAAAAAGGTTCAATCATCCCTTAATTAATAAGGGTCTTTGATTTAATCTCAACTTAAGATAAAAAATCATAATACCCAATGAGTGATTTAGATAAAATAAATTCTATTTTTAACGCTAAGATAGACAAGATAAAATCAAAAGATGAATTACAAAATCTTAAAACTGATTTTTTTGGTAAAAGTGGACAAATTACAAATCAGTTTAAAAATTTAGGATCTTTACCTTCTGATAAAAAAAAAGATTTTGCATCAGAATTGAATAAATTAAAAGATAGCTTCACCCAACAAATAGATACAAAGAATTTAGAAATAGAGACAAAAGAAATTAACAATAAATTAAAAGATGAAAAAATTGATGTAACTTTACCTATAAGATCTTATAGGCAGGGAAAAATTCATCCAGTGTCACAAGTAATCGATGAAATTTCATCTATATTTTCAGAAATTGGATTTTCAGTAGCTGAAGGCCCAGATGTGGAAACAGAGTATAATAATTTTACTGCACTAAACACTCCAGAAGATCACCCAGCTCGAGATATGCATGATACTTTTTATTTAGAAGAAAATAAAAAAACTTTATTAAGAACCCATACTTCACCAGTTCAAATTCGAACTATGTTAAATGAAAAACCACCTTTTAAGATTATTGTTCCTGGCAGAACATATCGTTGTGATAGTGATCAAACACATGCACCAATGTTTCATCAACTTGAAGGTCTTCATATTGATAAAAATATTACAATGAGTCACTTAAAAGGTTGTTTAGATTATTTCATAAAAGAATTTTTTGAAATTAAAAATGTTAAAATGAGATTTCGACCAAGTCATTTTCCATTCACCGAACCCTCAGCAGAGGTTGATATTAGATATAGATTAGAAAATGACAAAATAATTATAGGAGAAGGTGATAAGTGGTTAGAAATTTTAGGTTGTGGAATGGTGCACCCTAATGTTTTGAAGAATGTAAAAGTAGATACAAAGAAATATCAAGGATACGCTTTTGGAATAGGAATCGATAGGCTTGCAATGTTAAAATATGGCATTAATGATTTGAGAGCTTTTTTTGAAACTGATTATCGTTGGTTAAATCATTTTGGTTTTGATCCTATAGATGTACCAACAAACTATAGAGGCTTAAGTAAATGATAATTACAATTCCTTGGTTAAAAGAACATTTAAAAACAAAAGCCAACGAGGAAAAGATAGTTGACCAACTAACAAACATTGGACTCGAAGTTGAAGGTGTGAAAGAAAATTTAGGAGAAATAGGTTGTTTTAAAATTGCAAAAATTTTAAAAACTGAAAAACATCCTAATGCAGACAAACTTAAAGTTTGTGATGTAACTTTAGGTAGCAATAAAACTATTACAGTAGTTTGTGGCGCTTCTAATGCTAGAGAGGGTTTAGTGACAATTTATGCTCCTCCTGGTGCTGTTATACCTAAAACAAAGTTTGAATTAAAAGTAGCTAAAATTAGAGGCGTAGAGTCAAGAGGGATGCTTTGCTCAGAAAGTGAGTTAAACTTATCGGATGAGAGTGAAGGAATTATAGAGTTAAAAAGCAAAGAAAACGAAATTGGCAAAAGTTATTTTAAAAGCAATTCAGAAAAAGCTTTAGACATTTCTATTACACCAAATAGAGCTGACTGTTTGGGTGTTAGAGGAATAGCAAGAGATTTAGCATCATCTGGTCTTGGAAGTCTTTTAAAATTAAAGAAAAAATCTCTAAAACAAAAATTAAATCAACCTATAAAAATTTCGATTATTAAAGAAAAAGGTCAAGGGTGTATCTCTTTTGGAAGCTGCTATATAAAAAATATTACCAACAAACAAAGCCCTGAATGGTTAAAGAATAAAATACTAGCTTTAGGTTTAAAACCGATCTCAGCTGTAGTTGATATTACGAATTATGTAATGTTTGATTTAAATCGACCTTTACACGCCTATGATGCTAATAAAATTGATAAAGAAATAATCATTAGAAATTCTAAAGATAACGAGGAATTTGAAGCACTAGACAATAAAAAATATAAACTTAAAAATGGTATGTGCGTTATTGCTGATAAAAGTGGCATTTTAGGCTTAGGTGGAATAATAGGAGGAATAAAAACTTCAACAGAGTTAGATACTAAAAATATTTTATTAGAATCAGCTTATTTTTTACCATCATCTGTAAGAAAAACTGCTCGTTTATTAAATATAAATACTGACGCAAAATATAGATTTGAGAGAGGGATAGACCCAAATTCTATTCAAGAGGGGTTAGAAATAGCTGTAGATTTAATAATTAAGATTTGCGGTGGAGATGTAAACAAATATTCTATAGTTGGTAAAAAAATTAAAAAAAATAAGATTATAAATTTTCATATTGAAAAATTCCAAAATTTAATTGGTATACCGATCACTGAATCAGAGACTAGTAAAATTTTGTTATCATTAGGATTTAGGTATAAAAAAAATAAGAATTTTTTAAAAGTGGAGGTCCCTTCTTGGAGACCAGATATTTTACAAGATGTAGATTTGATTGAGGAGTTAATTAGAATAAAGGGTTTTGATAAGATAAAATTAATAGAACCAAAAAAAAAAAGAGTAAAAGAAACACTTAATTTTAAACAAAAAATCTTTCATCTGTCACAAAGATCTTTGGCGTCAAAAGGTTATTTAGAAGCTGTTACTTGGTCATTTACGGATTCCAGAATAGATAGAAATTTTTCAAGAGGTGAAAATGAAATAAAGATATATAATCCTATTTCTTCCGATTTAAATGTTTTAAGAAGATCAATATTTTCTAATCTTTCGATTTATTTAAAAAAAAATCAAGATAGAGGATATGAAGATTTATCGTTTTTTGAAGTAGGACCGATTTTCTTTGGAAAAAATCCCGGGGAGCAACAGATAGTTGTAGGTGGAATAAAATCAGGGAAAATAAATAGAAAAAGCTGGAATGAAAAAACACGAAGTGTAGATGTTTTTGATATTAAAAGTGATGCAATAAGAACTCTTATTGAACTAGGTATAAATGAAAGTGATCTTTTTGTGAGTGATTTAACTAAAGACAGTTATCATCCTGGCCGATCAGGATCTATTACTTTTAAATCTGATAAAGGTCCGCACCTCGCTTATTTTGGTGAATTACATCCTGGTATAATAAAAAAATTGGACTTTAAAGATAAAAATATTTTTGGATTTGAAGTATTTTTAAAAAACATACCTCAACCAAAAAAGAAAATCAGACAAACAAAATCAAATTATAAAGTTTCAGATTTTCAAAAATCAGAAAGAGATTTCGCTTTTGTAATAGACAAATTTTTTAAAATCGGGCTACTTGAAAGATTGATTGCATCAGTAGATGAGGAAATGATACTAAACGTAAGTACTTTTGATATTTATGAAGGTGACAATATTCCAAAAGACAAAAAATCAGTTGCTATAAATGTGATATTACAAGCCTCAGACAGAACTTTAAGTGAAGAAGATTTAGATCAAATAAGTAAAAAAATAATAGAAGCGGTTAAAGAAAAAACTGGCGCAACAATTAGATCCTAATGTCAGACATTAATAGAATACGTAATTTTTCAATAATTGCGCATATAGATCATGGCAAGTCAACCATTGCGGATAGAATTATTCATAAATGTGGTGGTCTTACTGATCGTGAAATGAAAACGCAAGTTCTTGACTCTATGGACATAGAACGAGAAAGAGGGATTACCATCAAAGCACAAACAGTAAAATTGAAATATAGAGCTAAAGATGGAAATATTTATATATTAAACATTATAGATACTCCTGGACACGTTGATTTTGGCTATGAAGTAAGCAGGTCATTGTCTGCATGTGAAGGCTCACTATTAATTGTAGATAGTACTCAAGGCGTTGAAGCGCAAACTTTAGCAAATGTCTACCAAGCATTAGAAATTAATCATGAAGTTATTCCAATTTTGAATAAGATAGACTTACCTGCCTCTGATATAGAAAAAACAAAAAAAGAAATTGAAGATGTGATAGGAATTGATACTTCAAGCGCTATAGGTTGTTCTGGTAAAACAGGAGAAGGTATTGATGAAATTTTAGAGTCAATTGTTAACACACTGCCACCCCCAAAAGGAATTCAGGACGATAAACTCAAATCATTATTAGTTGATAGTTGGTATGATACTTATCTTGGAGTGGTGATACTAGTAAGAGTGATAAATGGAAAAATTAAAAAAGACATGAAAATTAAATTGATGTCAAATGATCAAGAATATGTGATTGAAAAAGTTGGTGTGTTTACACCTAAACCAACAGATATTGGAGAATTAAATTCAGGCGAGATAGGATTTATTATAACTGGAATTAAATCATTATCAGAGACAAAAGTAGGTGATACAATTTGTGATGCTTCTAATCCTGTTGACATACCATTACCTGGATTTAAACCCAGTAAGCCAGTGGTTTTTTGTGGTTTATTTCCAGTTGATAGTTCAGAATATCAAAAGTTAAAAGATGGATTAGGCAAATTAAAGCTTAATGACTCTAGTTTTTCTTACGAAGCAGAGTCTTCAAGTGCTTTAGGCTTAGGATTTAGATGTGGTTTTTTAGGCTTACTACATCTTGAAATTATAACTGAAAGACTTGAGAGAGAGTTTGATGTAAATCTAATAACGACTACACCTGGTGTAATTTATAAAGTTCACCAAGTAAAGGGGGGGATTTTAGATTTACAAAACCCATCGAGTATGCCAGATCCAACACAAATTATAAAAATTGAAGAGCCTTGGATAAAAGCTACAGTTATAACCCCAGACGAGTACTTGGGTTCAATTATAAAAATTTGCCAAGGCAAAAGAGGCATTCAAACAAACCTTAGTTATTCTGGAAATAGAGCTGTGCTTTCATATGATCTTCCATTAAATGAAGTAGTTTTTGATTTTAATGACAAATTAAAATCTATTTCAAGTGGATACGCAAGTTTTGACTATGAAATCACTGGTCATAAGGAAGGGGATTTAGTGAAGTTAGGAATTTTAGTTAATGCAGAACCAGTTGATGCGCTAGCTATGATAATACATAAAGATTTTGCTCAAACTACTGGACGACAAGTTTGTGAAAAATTAAAAGATTTAATACCAAGACATAATTTTATGATTCCGATCCAAGCAGCAATCGGTGGAAAAATTGTTGCCAGGGAATCCATAAAAGGATTTTCAAAAGATGTTTTAACAAAAATTCATGGTGGAGGAGCTACAGATAGAAAGAAAAAGCTCTTAAAAAAACAAAAAAAAGGAAAAGCAAGATCAAAACAGTTTGGCAAAGTAGAAATACCACAAGAAGCATTTATTGGTGTCCTTAAGATAAGCAAAGAAACTTAATTTTTGGAGAGATGGCCGAGTGGTTGAAGGCGCACGCTTGGAAAGCGTGTAAACGGGCAACCGTTTCAAGGGTTCGAATCCCTTTCTCTCCGCCATTTTAAAAGACTCAAAATGCACACCAATACTATCATTTGTTAACATTTTTAGTCCATTTTGAGTCTTATTATCAATTTTGTGATGTTGGAAGATTCACTGGGTGGTAAAAGTATATAATTCAAAACGAATATGATTCGTTTTGATTTTTATTAATAAAAAAGGGGGTAAACATGAAAGCAATCTCAGGATTAACTTCAATGTTTGACAGTCTAACAAAAGTAGTAATATCACTACTTGCTTTAGGTATAGCAGTAAGCTTATTAGGTGGAAATGTTCCATTTGTAGGTGAAATTGCAAGTAATATTATTAGTTTAGTGCAGAGTTTAGGTGATGCAGGAATTGTTGGTTTAATAGCCGCAATTGTCATTCTAAATCTTTTTAAATAAGTGCAAAACAAAAGCTATTTCCCTCGATTTAGCTAATGAAAATTTTCACCCTAAACAGATTGTTTAGGGTGATCAAATTGAAAGGAAAATTTAATGATAAATTGGCTATCAACAATTACAAAATATTTAAATAAATTTTTAGAAGTCGGTGTGCTACTTTTAGCTGTTTCTGTTATTGCAGAGCTAGTTTTTGGACCAAATGTAGCATTTTTTGGAACACAGGTTACTAAAAATTTGATTAATTTACTTAACGCACTTGGAGAACAGGGTATTGCAGCTTTAATTATAGTTTTTGCAGTAATATTTGCTTACAGAAAATTACTAAAATAAGTTTTAGTTTTGAATATTGTCCACATTCAATCACAAAGAGTTAAACCAAATAAGTCGAATCAAGTATAAATATTTCAAGAGGTGGTGGAGGGAGACTAAAACCACCTCGGTTTCAAATTCTTTTAACTCCAATAACTTTTAAATTAGCAGTCTTTTTTATTCTTTTTATTGTTTCATCTATATTCATTTGAACAGTCTTTTTTACGGGCCCGTAAGCATGAATTAATCTATTTTTTCCAGTAACAACAGCAACATGGCCTTTCCAATAAATTACATCATTTATTTTTATTTTTTTTAATTCTATATTATTTTTGAAATATTTAACTTGATCTTTTGCATCTCTAGGACAATATTTGTTATTAAAATTTAAACAAATTTGTATCAAAGCTGAGCAATCAATACCTTTAAAAGATTTTCCACCCCATTTATACTTTATATTTTTAAACATCTTTATTTTATTAAAAAAATTTTTTTCTTTATAATTTAAAGGTTTTATATCTTTTTTATTTACCCAACCTTTTTCAAATTTTAAATATTTTTGTTTTTTACTTGTTATTTTAATTTTTGAATTGAAAGTAAGTTCAGTAATTTTTTTTTTGTTATTCGGAAATTTATAAACTTTTGTTTTTAATTCAGAACATTTATGAGTAGATTTTAAAAAAGTTTGAAATTTTTTATTTTTTATATAACCTATATAGTTATCTTCTTTAATTTTAATTTTCAGCCATTTTCTTTTTTTTTCAGTTACAGAGAAACTTTCTCCATAAATTATCTGAGTTACCACTTGAGATTTTATAGAAGCTTTTTCATAAAGATCTATAGTTGGAAAAGTGTTAGTAAAGTATTTAGTCATTTAAATTAAGTTTGTTTCTGATTAAATATAGAAATATTAAGGAGGGTATTACCATCACTGCTGTAATTATAAAGAATATTCCCCAGTCTCCGTTTAACCAATCGACTAAGGCACCAGACGATGCAGCTAATGTTGTTCTTCCAGCTGTTCCGATTGAAGCAAGAAGAGCATATTGAGTGGCTGTATAAGACCTATCAACAAGCATTGAAATAAATGCAACGAATGCCACGGTTGCAAAGGCTGCGGCTATATCATCAAATATGACTACAATAGCAAACAATAGTTCTGATTTACCTGACCAAGCCAATAAAGAAAACAATAAATTTGTTAACGCCATTAATATTCCAGATACAAACATTGCTTTAACAACACCTGAGCGAATAGCAAACAAACCTCCAAGAAGAGTAAAAATTACCGTAGTAACCCAACCAAGACCTTTAGAGTAAAGAGCTATATCTGATTTAGTAAAACCAATTTCTTTATAAAAAATAACTGACATTCTTCCCAGAAAAGCTTCTCCAATTTTAAAGAGAAAAACAAAGCCTAGTATTGCTAAAGCAATATTAAAACCATTTTTTTTAAAAAAACTAGTTATTGGCCCAATTACTGTTCCAGTTATCCATGCAACAATTTTTATTAACCAATTTGAAGAGCCCAACTTATCTTCAATCATTTTATCTGCTAAACGGTGGGAGTTTGACTTATCTATTGACCTAGGTTCGTTAATAAACATCAAGCCTATGTTACAAGCTATAATTACAACTCCTAAAATTAAAAACGTAACTTGCCAGTAATTTTGAATTCCTGCGTTTTGAAAAAAATCAGCACTGTTTAAAGCTATAACTCCACCTAATTTATAACCAGTCCACCAACCAACGACAGCCATTGCTGCCCCAGCTTGCATTGATTGACCTTCATTCTCTCCAATTTGCTCAATTCTAAGAGCATCAACAGTTATATCTTGAGTGGCGGATGCTATTGCTATAATTAAACCAATACTAATTACCAATGCTAAATTTGCTGTTGGATTAATAAAACTCCAACAAATTAAACTAATTAAAATTATAGATTGCATTAAAACAATCCAACCACGCCTGTGTCCTATTTTATTTGTTAACCAGGGTATTCTTACTCTATCAATGATAGGTGCCCACAAGTAGTTGAAAGCATAGACAGTAAATATTAATCCTGCCCACCCAACTGCACTTCGACTTAAACCATCTTCTTTAAGCCAAAGACTCAAACTACTTCCAATTATAACCCAAGGAAAACCACTTATTGCTCCAAGTAATAAAATTTTAATCATTCTTCTATCAAAATAAACTGAGAAGGTTTCTGAAATTGTTTGTTTTTTATAAATATTCATAATTTAATTTCTCCAAAAAGAGGGAAAGAATAAAACTAAAACAGCAAACAATTCTAATCTACCTAACAACATTCCAATTGATAAAATCCATTTAGATAAATCAGGAATCATTTTATAATTACCATTAGGACCAATCATATCACCAAGACCTGGCCCAACATTTGATATAGCACTTGCTGCCCCAGAAATAGATGTAAGAAAATCGAGTCCCGAAATTGACAAAAGCATAGCTATAATTAAAAATATAAATAAAAAAGAAAAGATAAAAACAATTACAGAATTAATAAAACTGTCAGAAATTTTTTGATTATTGTACTTGGTAATTATTATACTATTTGGGTAAATTAATTTTTTGACCTGATTTATTAAAAATAAAAAAAGCATTTGTAATCTAAAAATTTTAATACCACATGCAGTAGAGCCAGCACAACCACCAACAAACATTAAAAATAAGAAAAAAATTAGTGAAAACTTACCCCATAATCCAAAGTCATCAGTAACATACCCTGTGCCTGATAAAATTGATATTACATTAAAAGATGAAATTCTAATTTTATCAAAAAAAGTGCTTTCATAATTGATAAAAAGTAAATAAATGAACATAATTATAATTGATATTAAAAGAAGATGAATTAAACCCCTGATTTGAATATCTTGAAAAAATATTTTTTTATTTCCTCGAGCAAATTTTAAATAAGAAATAAATGGAATACTTCCTAAAATAATAAATACGCTTGCAATGATTTCAATATTAGAACTTTTAAAAAAGCCTATAGAATCATTATGAGTTGAAAATCCACCCGTCGCAATAGTAGTCATAGAATGTGAAATACTGTCAAATATTGACATACCAAATAACCAATAAAAAAACCCACAAAGCAAAGTCAAGGCAAAGTAAATTGAAATAATAATAGCTGCAACCTCGATTGTTCTAGGTAAAATTTTTTCTGTGCTATCTGGTCCTTCCATTTTAAATAGTTGCATTCCACCAACTTTTAATAATGGTAAAATTGTAATCGCCATAACAACTATCCCTATTCCACCTAGCCATTGCATTATAGCTCTCCAGAGCAAAATACTTTTTGGACTATTATCTAAGTCAGTAATTATTGTAGCTCCAGTTGTTGTGATGCCAGACATACTTTCAAAAAATGCTTCACTAAAAGTAAATTCTTTTGGAGATAATAAAAATGGTAAACTTCCAAAAATTGCTACCATTAGCCATGCTAATGTAGAGAATAAAAAAGTTTGTTTTAAATTTAGTTTATATTCTTGCTCTAAATTAGCTAAAATAAATAATACCCCTATAAAAATTGTTACAAATGAGGATGAGACAAAACTATGATTATTTTCATTATAAATTAACTGTATTGCATATGGAGCTAGCATAGCTGCCCCAAGAACAACAAGTAATATTCCAATCATAAAAAAAACAGTTTTGTTTGTAGCCATAGAGTTTAAGATTATTTAAATAGTTATAAAATTCAACTTAATATCTTGTAATTATATCTGTATTTTATACATAAAATTTAATAAACCATAGTTATGCTTGATAACAACTTAATTCAATCGACATCTTCATGGCCCTTTGTAGAAATTAGAAAACTCTTAAAAGATAGAAGAGAAATAATAAAAAAGAAAAATAAGATAACTTTTCAAACGGGATATGGACCTAGTGGATTACCTCATATTGGAACTTTTGGAGAAGTAGCAAGAACCACAATGATGATTAATGCACTTAAACATATTCAAAAAATCAATTATGAATTAATCACATTTTCCGATGATATGGATGGACTTAGAAAAGTACCCGAAAATATACCTAACGATAAAATCTTAAAAGATAATTTAGGGAAACCATTAACTGATATACCAGACCCATTTAAAAAATTTAGTAGTTTTGGTGAACACAACAACGAGATGCTTAAAGAATTTCTTAATAAATTTAATTTTAAATATACCTTTAAAAGTTCAACTGAAAATTACAAAAAAGGGATTTTCAATAATTCGTTATTAAGGGTTTTAGAAAAATATGAAGATATTATGAATATTATTCTACCAACATTAAGAGATGAGCGAAAAAAAACGTATTGTCCTTTTTTACCATTATGCTCAAAGTCAGGAAAAGTTTTGGAGATACCGTTAATTGAAATGAACAAAAAAACTGGAAAAGTAGTATTTGATAATGAGGGTGAAAAGATTGAAACAAATATTTTAGATGGAAACTGCAAACTGCAATGGAAAGTCGATTGGGCTATGAGATGGTTTACTTTTGATGTGGATTTTGAAATGTACGGTAAAGATTTAATTGAAAGTGCAATTTTATCAAATAAAATTTGTAGATCGTTAGGCAAAGCTCCACCAAACGGATTTGCTTATGAATTATTTTTAGATGAAAAAGGAGAAAAAATTTCTAAGTCAAAAGGAAATGGCATTTCAATTGAACAATGGCTAAGATATGCCTCACCTGAAAGTTTAGCACTTTATATGTATCCAAATCCAAAAAGAGCAAAAAAACTTTATTCAGAAGTAGTTCCAAAAACAGTTGATGAATATTTATCTTATATAGAAAGGTTTCCTGATCAAAAAGACAAAGACCAAATTTTAAATCCAGTATGGCATATTCATAATGGTAACCCACCAAAAGAAAAAATAGTTATGCCTTTTTCTATGTTGTTAAATTTAGTTGGATCAAGCAACGCAGACAATAAGAAAATTTTATGGAAATTTATTAATAAATTTCATAAAGAAATAAAACCTAGTGAACACCCTATTTTAGATGGGTTAACAGAGTACGCTATTAATTATTTTAAAGATAAAGTTGAACCTAATAAAAAATTTAAAAAACCAGATCAAAAAGAAAAAAAAGCATTAGAAAATTTAGTTTTAAAATTAAAAGAAATTGACCAGACTTTAAAGCCTGAAGAAATTCAAACTTTTGTATATTCTATTGGAAAAGAAAATGGGTATGAAAAAAATCTAAGAGATTGGTTCAAACTTATTTATGAAGTCGTTTTTGGAGAAGAAAACGGTCCAAGAATGGGTTATTTTATAAGTTTCTTTGGACTTAATGAGACAATTGAATTAATTAATGAAAAGATAAAAAATTAATGTTCTCTATTTTAAGACCTTATATATTCTCACTTGACCCTGAAGTGGCTCATGATTTAGCAATTAAATCATTAAAAGCAAATTTTTTACCTAAAAGCTTTTTTGATGTTGCTGAAGAGGAAATTTTAGAAACAAAATTATTTAATAAAAAAATACCTAACCCGATTGGTTTAGCCGCCGGCTTTGATAAAAGTGCTGAAGTTTATAATTCTCTATTTAAGTTTGGATTCGGCTTTATTGAAGTAGGGACTGTAACTCCTAAAAGACAACTAGGTAACCCTAAACCTAGAATATTTAGACTGGAGAAGGATCAAGCGTTAATTAATAGATTAGGCTTTAATAACCATGGTTCAGAAATTATATTTAAAAGAATTTCAGAAAATCAGCCAGATGGTTTTTTAGGAATAAATATTGGTCCAAACAAAGATACAAAAAATAAGGAAGAAGATTACTTTATATGTCTATCAAGACTTTCAAATGATGCTGACTACATAACAATAAATATTTCATCACCAAATACTGAAGGATTAAGAAGTTTTCACAATCAAGAAGAAATGAAAAGATTATTAGTTGGATTAAATAAGATTAAAAAAGAAAAAAAAATTGAACAGCCGATAGCAATTAAAATTTCTCCTGATATCGGCGAAGAAGATATTGGACGAATAGTCGAATTAGTTAAAAGTCAGAAGATACAAAGTATAATCGTATCTAACACGACAGATAACAACCGAGAAAATTTATCAGATATAAAAAAAAATGAGGTTGGGGGATTATCAGGCCAACCATTAAAAGATATTTCAACAGATTTAATAAAAAAATTTTATAAAGAAACTAAGGGTGAAGTTCAAATTATTGGAGTAGGAGGGGTCGATTCTGGTCAAAGTGCTTTTGAGAAAATAACAGCTGGTGCAGACGCCGTTCAACTATATACTGGTATGGTCTATAAAGGTCCTGGCATTGTAAAAGAAATTAAAAAAGAGCTAATTTCAATTTTGAAAAAAGAAAACCTTAAGAATATAAGTGAAGCCGTTGGAATTAACGC
>Ga0209631_10001237_pt1 | contig 33031 bp, 27 predicted proteins | sample COG_08_FD_184752 | JGI IMG/M metagenome (GOLD analysis project Ga0209631, IMG submission 184752) | Pelagic Microbial community sample from North Sea - COGITO 998_met_08 (SPAdes) (version 2) | ecosystem: Environmental > Aquatic > Marine > Neritic zone/Coastal water | place: Helgoland, sampling... | reverse complement strand
CCAAGATTTAGAAGCAGTAGATAATATCAGAGGTTATGGAATGATGGGTGGAATTGACATGAAATTAAATACAAAACCAGGTAAAGCTGGTTATGAAACCTTTAAAGCTTGTTATGAAGCGGGTGTAAACTTTAAAGCTACTGGTGACTGTTTAATCATTGCTCCACAGTTTATTTGTGAAGAAAAACATATTGATGAGATTATTGATAAACTGAGAACAGGTATCACTAACTATCAAAAAAACCAAAAAAACTAATTAGTTTTTTTATTAACACGAAGAGAGAAGAAGGGTTATGAGGATAGGCGTACCTACGGAGATCAAACCACAAGAAAATAGAATTGGCTTAACTCCAGACAGTGTTAAAACTTTAGTGTCTGAAGGTCATGAAGTTATAGTTCAAAATAATGGTGGATTTGAAGCTGGTTTTGAAAATGATCAGTATACAAAAGCTGGAGCTAAAATTGCAAATACTGCAGCAGATATTTTTAATGATGCTGAAATTATAGTTAAAGTTAAAGAGCCTCAAAAAGTTGAAGTAGACATGATTAGAGAAAATCAGATTGTCTATACTTATCTTCATTTAGCAGCTGCAAAAGAATTAACAGAAGGACTTATAAAGTCTAAAAGTATTAACATTGCTTATGAAACTGTAACAGATGACAATGGAAGATTACCGTTACTTGCACCCATGAGTGCTGTAGCAGGAAGAATGTCAGTTCAAGCTGGAGCACATTGCTTGGAAAAAAATCAAAAGGGAAGAGGCTTATTGTTAGGTGGAGCACCAGGGGTTACTGGTGGAACTGTTGTTATTTTAGGTGGTGGGGTTGTTGGAGAAAATGCTGCAGTAATTGCAACTGGTATGCAAGCTAAAGTTCATATTGTAGATAAATCTGAAGTAAGACTAAAACAATTAGTTGAAATGTTTGGTGATAAAATAATCCCTGAGCAAAGTGATAAAATTGACTTAAACAAATTAGTTTCAGAAGCAGATCTTTTAGTTGGTGGAGTTCTAATCCCTGGTGCTGAAGCTCCAAAACTAGTTACCAAAGAGATGATTAAGTTAATGAAACGTGGATCGGTTATTGTTGATGTTGCAATTGATCAAGGTGGATGTGTTGAAACAAGCAAACCCACAACACATGGTGACCCAACTTATATCGTTGATGATGTTGTTCATTATTGTGTTGCTAATATGCCAGGTGGAGTGCCAAGAACTTCAACACTGGCATTAAATAATGCAACACTACCTTATCTTGTTAAACTTGCTAACAAAGGTTATCAAAAAGCTTTAGGTGAAGATAAAAACTTTTTAGCAGGATTAAATGTACACAAAGGTGAAGTGACTTATAAAGCAGTAGCTGATGTCTTTGGATATAATTATGTAGCTCCTGAAGAAGCAGTTAAAAATTAATTATAATTATTTAAAATAAGTTTTTTACCATTTTCAGAAAACAAATTAAAATTTAAAATAAAATATTTTTTTAAATCTAAATTTTTTTCTTTATTATTCTTTGTTAAAAAGAATAAATTCACAAATGATCTCTCAAAATTTTTATTTTTATCTTTATCGTAACTTTCAACTATTAATTTTTGATTCCAGAAATTGATATTTAGTAAATTTCTATTGATATTTTTATCTAAAAATGAATTAACTTCATTTCTATTCACTTTATTTAATAATGATTTTTTATTAAAATTATTAGGAAAACCCACAATATAAGCATAATCATAAGGTGTGAATTTCCACAAAGTAAGTTTTAATGATTTGATAGGAGCAAACAGTAGAACTAATGTGATTAAATTGTATATAATTAAAATTATAAGTGAATATTTAAAAAAATTTTTATAATGAGAAATAATCAAAACCATTTCACTTTAAAATATTTTGGTTTGTTAATCAAAATATTATTATTTGTATTTATATCTTCTTTTGCAGCGGCAAATGAAAATAAAATTGGATCCATTACGGAGGTAAATGGTACAATTATTGCTATTACGGATGAACTTGAAGAAAGAGATTTGTTAATTCATGATCCAATTTTTTTAAATGAAGAAATATTTGTAACCGAAGGCTCATCAGCAACTATTCAATTTAATGATAGCACAACTGTTATTATGAAAGAACTTACATCCATAAACGTGAGTGAATTTGAAAATTCAAAGAAAAATCCAAAATTAAAAGCTGAATTACTTAAGGGAAAAATAATAATAGAATCAGGTTCTATTGCAAAAAAAGATGATGGTGAAATGATTGTTGGAGTAACCACTTCTTCACTTGGATTAAGGGGAACTAGAATTAATATTGATTTAAAACCAAATGGTAAATCAAATATTTCATTAGCAACAGATAGTTTCGGTAATGTTGGAACAATAGAAGTAACTTCAGAAGGTCAAACTTCAAATATTATATCTACTGAACAAGTTTTAGAAATTTCAGAAGATAACGAAACTACTTCAAGAGATAAAACAAATGATGAAAAAGAGGAAGCAAAATCTGTTGATGACACTTTAATTAAATCTTCAAAAATAGATGAGGAAGTAATTACTAAACAGCTCCAACAAAAATTAGAAGATGGAAATCTTCAAGATGCTAATAATGATGGTGTTGTTGATGAAAGTGATGTTGAGGCTGCAAAAGAACAGATTACGAATGAAAAAAAACAAAACATAGATTTTATTGTTGAAAATTCTAAAGATGAAAATACTGAATTTTTATCAGATGTAATCAATCAATCTGATGAAAAAAGTACAGGTGAAGTAATTGAAAAAATTATTGAAGATAAAGGTAATCTAGTCGAAGGGGTGGTTGAAAATTTGTCCGACAAAGATAACAAGTTTTTAACTACGTCAACATCTGTAGGTGCTGGACTTATAAAAGAAAAGATTTTTGAAACTATAGTCGCAAAAGAAACTGATAAATCGGCATCCATTTTAAGTAAGGTAATGGCTAAAGCTGATGAAGCTACTTTTGCATCAGTTATTAATAATATCACTGAAAAAAATACAAATGAAAATTCCAAACTGTCATTAAAAGTGATGGCAGATTTCTCAGAAAAAAATCCTGAAAAATTAGAAACGTTAGCTCAAAATAATTCAGATCAAATTGAGAAATTAACAATCTCAGCTGTTGAAAAAGCTGAGTCTTCAAAAGAAGATGCTGATTTAATTGCAAAAGTTGTAGCAGTTGCAAGTGATGAATTAGTTAATAAAGTTGTTGAAGAGGTGAGCAAAAGTTCAACTGAGGAAAAACAGACTTTATCTGCACAAGTTTTAAAAGCCATAGTTGATAGCGCTTCAGGAAAAATTGATATTATTAATGATGATATAAAAGACACAATGATTAAACAAACAATTCAGTCAGCACAAAATCAACAAGAGGGAACAGGCATTCAAGCAACTGAGGATATGACCAGTATAGTATCTGACATTATTGTGAATACAGATACAGAAACTGGATCAAAAATGATTGAGGAATTAAACAATTCTTCTACTGACACTGAAAACGATTTATCCTTACAAGTTATCTCTGCTATATCTGAAAAAGATACAACCAAATTAAATGTATTATCTGAAAATAACAAAGAACAGATTGAAACGCTAACGGAAACAGCTATTAAAAATGCGGGCTCATCACAAGAAAATGCCGATCTAATTGCACAAGTTGTAGCTAATGCAAATGAAGATTTTGCAAACCAGATTATTGGTGAAGTTACTAAAAACTCAACTGAAGAAAATCAAGCTTTATCTGCTAAAGTTATGAAATCAATAGTTGAGACCAATCCTGATAAAATTGAAAATCTTAGTGATGAAAATAAAGAAACTATGATTACACAAACTATTGAAGCCGTTAAAAATCAAGCAGAAGGAACGTCTTCAGATGAAATAGATTTAACAAATACCATAGCAGTGATTATAACGAAATCTGACATAGGAACTGCCGCAAAAGTATTAGAGACGTTAGAGCAAGTATCTTCTGAAAGTGATTCAAAATTATCACTAAATGCGGTTTTTAATTTAACTAAACAGGAAAACTATGAAGAAAAAATGGAAATATTGTCTACTACCTCGTTAATAGTTGAGCAAAGTATAACTAAGTTAATTAAAAGTGCTGTTGACAATGCATCTTCTGAAGAGGATTTGGAGATTGTAACTAATATTGTAAAAAATAGTAAAGGTACTATAGCTGACAAGATCATTGATAGCGCAAACAACAATGAAGAAAGCAAAAAGAAAATTACAAAAATTATAATTGATATTATTGAAAAAAATCCCAAAAAAGCTATTGAGATTTTAGAGAAAAATAAAAATACAAACACTGTATTAGAAACTGTTAAAACTAAAATTGAAAATGGAGATGCTGTATCTGCAGATGATTTTGATGATGTTTTTGAAAGAAATGTGACACCAAATTAATGATAAAAATTTCAAAAAATAGAAAATATCAGTATCTATTTTTTTTTATAATTACAATTTATACAATTTTTAATGGTGGAAACTCTAATTTATTAATTCAAATTAATTTTTTATTATTGGGATTTCTATTTATTTTTTGTACCAGAGAAAAAAATTACAAAATGCATTTAAATTTTTACTTTAAAAAAAACAAAAATTTTTTAATTTTTTATTTATTGTTTTTAATTTATTTATTTTTTTTGATTATTCCATTACCTATTGAAATATTGAAATTTTTTTCAATTAAAAAATATATTTATCTTATTAAATTAGATAGTAACATTAACTTTTCATCAATAAGTTTGTCTCCTTCAGATACTTTTTTTCAAATTTTAAACTTTTTATCAATGTTGTTTGTAGTTTTAATATTTAAGATGATTTTTTTTAATTCTAAACACTTATGTAGAATTTATCTTTTTTTATCTTTTATAGGTTTTGTAACAGCGTTATTAGGAGTTATTTTATATTTGAATAATTCTAGCTTATTTTTTATCAATAAAAAAAATTACTACGATGCAGCATCAAGTTTTTTTGTTAATAGAACCACTTTTTCAATTTACTTGTTATTTTGTTTTATGGCCAGTGTTGAGCTTTTAAAAAACTATACTAATAAATTTTTTTTTAAAGAAAAAAATATTTTTTTTTATAAATCTTATATAAGAATTTTTATAATATTTATTTCAATCGGAATTATTACAAGTTTTTCAAGAATTGGTAATTTTTTGTTTGTTTTAACAATTATTTTGTATTTATTAAATAATATATATTATAAAAAAAATAGAAATATTAACTTTACCTACTTATTATTTGTAATTTTATTATTTGATATAATTGTTCTTGGTTTTTATTTTGGTTCTGAAAAAATTTTAGAAAGATTTTTATTCTTAAAAGATGAATATTCAAATATTTTAATAGAAAGTCCTAGTCTTTCTAGATTTCAATTGATAAAATTTGGTATTAAACAAATTCCATCTTTTTTATTTTTTGGTTATGGTCCTGGTAGTTTTGAAATCTTATTCAATATTGAGTATTTAAATAGCACACGTTATTTTGCTAACCATTCTCATTCAAGTTTAATCGAATTTATAGGTGAATTTGGGTTAATTGGATCTATTTTATTATTAGCCTCAATATGTAAAATTTTTTACGTAAATAATATTTTTGATTTAAATAAAATGATATTATTAATTTTTTTATTAGTTGTTATAGTTTTTGACTTTTCACTTCATATACCAATTATACAATTGTTGTTTGTAATTTTTTTTATTTTAAATAAAAGAATTAACTGAATTAATTATCACCGTATGTGTTTCTGAATCCATCATAATAAACAGGCCCATAAGACTTAAACAAATCTGTTTGAGGTAACAGTAAACTTATAATTCTATTCCATTGAACTATTTTAGCTGGCGGTATAAAGATTATATCTCCTGATCTTAATTTAAATTTTTTTCCAACAATTAAATTAACTGGATTTTGAATATTAAGTTGAAATATACTTACAGATAAAAATTGTTCATAATTTTCCCTAATAACGTATATTTTTTTTGCGTTAGCGGTCAATTGATTTAAACCACTGGTTGAAATTAATTCAGTTAAAGAATAATCAAGATTTGGATAATAAACTCCTGGTTTTGATATTTCGCCAAATACGTGTATTGAATCTGAATTTCTATCAATAAACAACACATCGTTTTTTTTTATATAAAAATTTTCTTTATCATCTGAATTTTTAAAAGCGTTTTCCAAATTAATTTTATAAACCTGGTTATCTCTTCTTAGGATACCTTTAGTGCCAAAATTTTTTTGTCCCGAACTAGGATTAAATCCTGCAGTTATTGCCGCTTCAATTAATCTAATTGGTTTTTGATTTAAGTTTAATGTTATTTGATTTTTAACAGCTCCAACAACATGAGCTTTACTACTATTATATTCTTCAATCTTGATTTGAAGATCTGGATTTTTATAATATTCTTTTATTTCTTTCTCTAAAACTTGCTGTGCTTGATCTAATGAATATTCATTTATTTTAACTTTACCGATAAAAGGCAAATCTATTTTTCCATCTTGATCAATTACATAAGATCCATCTAAATCTTCAATATCGCTTAAATTGACAAAAACTAAGTCTGATGAACCTAAAATATATCTATATTTATAATCATAAATTTTTTCAAATTTTTTGATTTTGTGATCATATTCTTGAATTTTATTTTCATTATAAAAAGTAATTTGATTATCTGATAATTGATTTAAGGAAATAATATTTATTTCAACGTCATTAATTGAATTTTCAGTAGATATATTTTTAGGATTTTGAATTTTAGGGTTAGTGTTGATGCCAGGATTTTTTATGCATGAATTTAAAGTAGTTATAAATATAAGAGATATAAAAAATTTTATTAACATATCTATTTAAATTTTTTATGTGCCATTGATTTCAAAATAACAAAATTTATTTAAATTGATATAGATTTTTAAAACTTTAACAAAATAAAGTTAAATAAAGGTCAAATTCAACATAAAATATAACTTTTAATTTGTAATTTATTCTTAATTTTTTTTAAGATCTAATGTAAAAAACATAATAATATTATGATTAAAGAACTAGGAAAATTTATTAATTTTTTTGATGTAGGTGATCTAAAGTTTATTCTTCTCATTTTAAAAAAAAATATCAAAAATCTTTTATTTTTATCATTTTTATTAGCTATTTTAACATTGGTTATATCATTAAATATTGAAAAAAAATATGTCAGTGAAGCAACTATAGTAATCTCACCAGAAGAAAATAATATAGTTAATATTGAAGAAGTTTATGCTATCGAAAGTCGGAGTAATAGAGTTAACAATCAAGTTGCTATTTTAAAAAGTGATGAAGTTTTAGAATATATAGTTGAAGATAAAAAAAAACAATTAGAGTTCAAAAGACTTTATTCAAAAATACCAATATCAACTTTTCAAAGACTGATTAATAAAAAAGTAATTGTTGATAAAGAATATGTGAAGAGTCTTTTGCGTAAGAATTTTCAAGTAAACAACATTCCTCGTAGTGATGTTTTAAAATTAAGATTTACATCTAATGATCCTAGAATTTCTCAGTTAGCTTTGAAAAGTATTATCAACTCTTATCAAAGATATGAAGTAGATAGTAAAATACAAATTACTAATTATGCTAAAACAAAGATTGCCTCAAGATTAGAAGATTTAGTTTTACAAATTGATATTGCTGAAAAAAATTTAGCTCAATATAAAAAAGAAAATAATTTAATAGATACAGGTGGAGTAAAAGAATTAAAAATAGGTGAGATTCAGTCAATTTCTAAAAGAATTATTGCAGCAAAACAGGATTTTCAAAAAAAACAAAATGATTTATTGTCTATTAAAATTGCAGATGGAGATGTTGAGGCTTTATTAGCAATAGAAGATTTAAGAACACTTGATCAAATAAAATCAATTAAAAATAGTTTATCTGCTAATGATAGCCAAATACAGTCACTCTCTTTAATATATACAAAAAATCATCCAAAATTAACAAAGGCATTTGATTATAAAGATAACTTAAATAAACAATTAAAAGATGAAATTAATTTAGGTATTGAACAAAAAGCATTTGAACTTAGTAATTTAGATGGATTTATAAAATTGTCAGAAAAAGAAATAGATAAAGCAACTGATGAGCTTCAATTAATAGAGGAAAAAGAGTCAGGAATGATGAAATTTTTAAGAGAAGTTGAGAGTAGCAAAAAATTGTACGAGTCTTTTTTACAACGAGTTAAAGAAACAAATGAAGCTCAAAATTTGCAAGTTTCAAAACTAAAAATTATTGAAATGCCAAGTCTGTCAGAAAGTCCTATTTCACCACAACCAAGAAAAAATTTTACTTTAGCTTTATGCTTATCTTTTATAGGTTTCTTTGGATTGATTTTTTATAAAGAATTAAATCTCTCTGTTATAAAAAGCCCTGAAGCTATCGAGTCACTTGATATTCCGCAGGTTGGAATACTTCCTAGAGTTGAAAAAATTAAAAAGGGATATCATATCTTACAAATGTTTTTAGAGGATAGTGAGTCAAATTTCTCTGAGTCAATCAGATCATCAAGGGCCATTATAGAGTCTAAATTTAACAAGAATTCAAGCTTTATGATTACTTCAAGTAATCCATCTGAAGGAAAAACATCGTTTGCATTTAATCTCGCTTTATCACTAGAAAAAACAAAAAAAGTTCTTTTTATTGAAGCTGATATAAGAAGACCATCAGTTTTAAATAGTTTTTATAAATTTGATAAAGAAATCTTAGGTTTAGGAGAGATAATAACTGGCTCTGCTAATCTAAAAGATACTATTTTTAAGGTTCCTGGCACAGAGCTCGATATTATTACGTCTGGTGAAAAACGGTTTGATATGTCGGATATAGTAAATAGAGATCAAATAAAAAAGTTTTTTGATACTTTGAAAATAGAATATGACTATGTAATTATTGACTCACCACCTGTACAACCAGTTTCTGACACATTAATTCTAGCACAAGCAACTGATTATAATTTATTTTTAATACGATCAGAGGAAACAAGAACTGTAACGTTTATGTCAGCTATAAAAAAGATTCAAAATGTTGGAAGTAAAATTCACGGCATAATCATAAATGATTTAGATACATCAAAAGACAGTTATTATTCATATTATTATAACTATTCTCCTGCTTATTATAATTATTATTCCAATAAAAATTCTTAAAAATGAATAGACTTGAGAAGGTTTTGCAAAATGATGATTCAGCTTATGTTTATTTTGCAAAAATTATCAAAACATTCATAATTATGTCAAGTTTTTATCTTTTTTCCATATTAGAAAAAAATTCAATATATGAAATATTAAATATAGAAATTTATATTTCTTCAAAATATTTTTTATTTTCAATTTTATTATCCACAATTTATTTTTTCATTACAATTTTATTTATTCAAAATAAAGTTTATAAATTTAATTTTATTTCTTTTATTAAAGAAGATTTATTTATCGTCTTAATTTCACAAATTTTAATATTTTCTTTTTATTTTTTACAACATAAAAGTTTTGAAGTTGATATAGGATATTTATACGCAACTATTTTTTTATTTATAAATTTATTCTTAACTAAAAAAATATTAAATTCTATATACAAATATATGGCGAATAATGACATTATTCACAAAAATATAATGTTAGTTGGCAATTATGAAGAATTAATTTACTTTTTAAAATATAAAAAAGAAAAAATAAATATATTTAAATGCTGTATTGTTAATGATTTATCAGATCAAAATAAATTTTTAATTAGGAACGAAATAAAAATTCCTGTTTTTAATCAAACAGAAGATATTAGATCAATACTTGAATATCATGAATTAGGTCAAATTTGGGTTCTTGAAAGAAACTCTAATAACAGAGAAAAATTGATTGCTAACATTATAAAATTTTCTGTTGATATACTTTTGATCAACTTATCTACTCAAGCAAATGCGTTATCTGAAAATTTATTATATGATAAATTTGAAGTTAGAAAATATGAAATTTCTAAATTTTATGGACCAAATTTATTATTAAAAATAATAATGGATAAAGTTTTATCACTAATTTTTTTAATTATGGCTAGTCCAATTTTATTAATGTGTGGAATTATTATTATTATAGAAGATGGTTTTCCACTTTTATTTACTCAAGATAGAACGGGTTGGGATGGCAGAAGGTTTAGAATATTTAAATTAAGAACTTTGAATAAAAAAAAATTCGATAGAACAACTCAAGTTACAATTAATGATGGTAGAAAACTCAAGTGTGGATCTATTATCAGAAGATTTAGTATTGATGAAATACCTCAATTATTTAATGTATTATTTGGAGATATGTCAATAGTTGGACCAAGACCACATATGGTTGAACACGATATTAAGTACTCAAAATTATTTATGAATTATTTAAAAAGACATAAATGTAATCCTGGGCTAACAGGATGGGCTCAGGTAAATGGTTTAAGAGGGTCAACTTCCGATGAACAAATGAAAAAAAGAATGGAGCATGATCTATGGTATTTGAATAATTGGAATATTGCTTTGGATATTTATATAATTATTAAAACTTTTTATGTAATTTTTAAACATAAAGGTGAATAATGTTTAATAGATTGACTCAAAAAAAATTACACTTCTAGTCTTTAGACACAAAAAGTTAACTAGACAGAATCTTAAAAATGATTAAAACTTGAGGTTGTAAACATATGATTAAAATTTTTTCAATTAAAGAAATTATTAACGCAAGCAATAACATCTTAAATACAAATAAAATTAATAAAAAAAAAAATCAAAACAACATTAAATATGTGGATAAAAAAATTCTTAATAAGAACCTTGCTGTATCAAATTCTATTGAGCCATTAATTTTAAAATCAGAAATTAAACAAAACAAACTAGAGATTAAAAGTAGTAAAATAATTAAGACTAAAAATTCAGATAATTCAAAAGATAGTAAAGATAGTAAAGTTGACAATGTGTTAATTGTTAATGAATTATATCAATTATTTAATAAGAAGATTAAAAAAAATACTTTAAAGATTATTGTTGAACAACAAATGGAAATTGAAAAACTTAGTAATAATTTGAAAGAATTAAGAAAAAATGATTATAAAAATTTAAAAATAAACAAGGAATTGAAAAATAAAATTTTAGATTTAACAAATAATGAAAAAATTTTAAATTTTAAAATTTCTAAGATTCAAGAAAATTTAAATTTGTCATCAACAAAAATAGAAAAGCTAAAAAATATAAATATAAAAATTAATAATGATAATTTAGAATTAGAAAATTCATTATCTTCAATTAAACTTACAAAAAAAAATTTAGAAAATTCAAATTCAAGATTGCAAAATAAAATTGATAATCTCATAGACGAAAATAATAGATTAGATAAAATCAATAAAAATAATGAAAATGATATTTTAATTTTAACAAATACAAAGAAATATTTATTTGATGAAAATAAAAAATTACAAAACGAGCTAAATTTGGTTAATGAAAACAGAGAAATATTAATTTTCAATAATAAAAAGCTTCAAAAAGAAACTAGTTTACTTTTAAAAAATAAAGAACTTCTAATAGAGATTAATGATAAATATCAAAATAATGTAAACGAACTACAATTAGAAAATAATAATTATCAAAATGAAAAGTTAATTTTAAACAATAATATTTTAGAATTAAAAGATGAAAATAATAAACAAATAAAAACTCATGAAAATCTTGAAAGTAATAATATTTTATTAAATAATAAAATAACCTCTGCCTTGAATGACAATAATATGATGCTAAAAAATAATGAAGATCTTGAAAACAAAAATAAAGTATTAGAAAATGATATTTCTTTATTAAATGCTGACAAGCAGAATGTTTTAAAAAAGAATGATCAATTAATGAACCAAGTATCTGAATTTTTAAATAGTGAAAATTCTTTTTTACAAAAAATCAAAGAACTTGAAAGTAATAATAATATTTTAAAAAATAAAATTGAAACTGATAAGTCAGATAATAATAAAGTATTACTTGAAGATATAAATAAAGATTTAAAAACTGAAATAATATCACTTAAAAATCATGAAGCTGTATTAATCGCAAATAATAAAAAATTAAATGAAGAATTGCTCCAAATTAAATCACTTCAGGTTTCATCCAATCAAGAAAATGATTTAAAAAATTTGAAACAGAAACTTACTTTTCATCAAGATGAAAATTTAAGATTAAGTCATGAGTTGTCAAATTCACAAAAAAGATACAAATTAATTAAAGGTCAATTAGATGAAATAGAAAGAGAAAAAAGTAATATTTCACAAAAAATTGATGATTTGACGGACTCATTATCAAAAACAAAAGTAGTAACAAGTTTTTTTCAAGATACAAATGACTCTAACTTGAATAAAGAGCCAAAAAATAAAATAAATTTAGAAGATCAAGTTAAAAAAATATTCTCAAATATTGAATAATTGATTAACTCATTTTATTTGTATTACTCAAAATGAAATAAAATTATGAATAAAAAAATTGTTGTAATAATTTTAACATACAACTCTGAAAAAATTATTAAAAAGACAATAAAATCTGCAAAAAAGATATCAAATGATGTAATAATCTTAGACTCATTTTCAAAAGACAAAACAATTAAAATTGCAAAAAAGCTAAAATGCAAAGTATTTAAAAGAAAATTTTCTAATTATTCAGATCAAAGAAATTATATAATTAGGAAATGTAATAATCTATATCAATGGCAATTACACTTAGACTCTGATGAAATTTTAAGCAATCAATTAATTAAGAATATTAATAATGTTTTAAGAGATAATGAAAACTTTTCATATATTATTAAAAGAAAAGTTTATTTTTTGGGAAAATTTCTAAAATTTGGTGGAGCATCTAATTGGCATTTAAGATTGTTTCCATCAAATTCAACATTGGTTGAAGATAAATTATATGATCAACATTACATTACCAAACTTAGAACCAGATCTTTAGAAGGACCAATCTTTGATATGAATACATCTAATCTTAATAACTGGATTGATAATCATAACAAATGGAGCACTCTTGATGTTACTAGTAAATTGAAAAAAAATAAGAAAATTTTGAAAGGAAAATTTTTTGGAAACAATATAGAAAGATTAAGATTATACAAAAATATTTATTTATTATTTCCAACAATTATAAGACCATTTATATTATTTTTTTATAAGTATTTTATCCTTCTAGGTTTTTTAGATGGTAAAGTAGGATTTTATTATTGTTTTCTTAATTCTTTGTGGTTTAGAACATTGATAGATGCCAAAAACTATGAGAAAAAAAATAAATAATAAACTAAAAATTTTAAGAATTATAACATCTCTAAATCCAAAATTTGGTGGACCAGCAACTGGTATTATTGAGTCCTCAAAAGATCTTATATTAAAAGGACACAATGTTACAATTTTAACATTAGATAAAGATACAAAAAATAGTTTCAATATAAATAAGATCAAGATTATAAATTTTAAGAATTACATCGGTGAAAATTATAAATTTAGTTTTAATTTTTTTTATTGGCTGTTAAGAAAACATAGAATATATGATCATGTTATAGTTCATGGTATTTGGCAATTCCCATCTCTTGCAGCAAGATTAATATTAAATGGAAAATATTTTGTCTTTACTCACGGCCAATTAGATCCTTATTTTAGTTTAAATTGGTTCAAAAAAATAAAAAAACAATTTTATTGGTTTTTAATTGAGAGACAGAATCTTGTAAAATGCAAGTCAATATTATTGACTTCAAAAGGTGAAAAAAAAAGTTTAAAAAATACTTTTGTAAATTGTAATGGTATTAAAAAAAAAGTAATTAATTATGGAATAATCAAACCAACTCTAGAAAAAAAAAAAAATATAAAGTTATTTTATAAAAAGATACCAAGTCTTAAAAATAAAAAATTTTTTCTATTTTTAGGAAGATTTGATGAAAAAAAAGGTTGTGAAATTTTGATTAAATCAATATTTAAACTTAAAAATAAATTTGATGATAAAGTATTGTTAGCAGGACCTGGTTTTGGTGATAAATATCAAGTATTTTTAGAAAGACTTGTTAATAAATATAAACTAAATGACAAGATATTGTTTTCTGGACCATTGTATAAGGAACTTAAATGGGGTTCTATAATGGCCAGTGAATGCATGCTATTATCATCTCATGGTGAAAATTTTGGCATTTCTCTTGTCGAATCTTTAAGTGTTTCAGTGCCTGTAATTACGACTGATAAAGTCAATATTTCAAATGAAATTTTAAATAGTGGAGCAGGCTTAATTTCAAAAAATACTGTATCTGGATTTAGTAATAATTTACTCAAATTTATTCAGTTTAATAAAAAGCAAAAACTATATATGTCGCAACAAGCTTTAAAATGTTTTGAAAATAATTTTGATATATCGTCAAATAAAAAAACTCTTTCAAATATATTATTGAAAAAATAACTTTAGTATGTAATCTAAAAATTTATATTTCTAATTAATCTCTTGATTGTTGTTTGGTAATCAGCCTTTAAAATTTTTGTAACTTTTATATGCCCATTTTTTGCAATTTTATCTCTTAACTTGTCATTTTGTAAGTAAAAAAGACATTTTTTGAAGCAATCATTTTCATTAGTAAAAAAAACAGCTTCTTTATCTTCTTTAAAATATTTTTTATGCTCCTGAGATTTTTTTGCTAATAGTAATGTTCCAATTGCAGGAATTTCAAATGACCTTCGGGTAATACCATCGAAATTCTCTTTTGAAGGTAAACATATAGATATTTTAGAACATTGTATTATTTTAGAATAATTAGGATGATCCACGTGGCCTAAAACAATATTAGATTTCATCAAATGATAATTTTCATCTTTATCCCATCTATTACCATAAATTTTAATATCTAAACCTTTTTCTATCAATTTTTTGAAAAAAATACCTCTTTCAGGAAACCATGTGGCTATTATTGCTATATCACTGGAAATTTTTTTTTTCTCTTTTTTTGATATTTTTTTTTTACAATGAATATTTTTTTCATACGGTGGATTTAAAAGTAAAATATTCTTAATTCCATTTTTTTTGCCCATTGTTATTCTAGATTGATAATAGGATGCAGTTAAATTATAAAGTTTGGCTGCTTCTAAATATAACTTCCATCTTTTTTTATCTCTATTTGAAAATGGATTATCATTAATTAAAGTTATTATTTTGTTACATCTTCTTTTTAAATTTATAATTAATTTTTTTCCAATATAGGAGGCAGATGTCGAGTTAACATAAATTAAATCATAATTTTCTATTATATTTTTTAAAAAAAAAAAATTTAGTAATGGCTCGATTATTTTGGGAGAAAGATAATAAAAAATTTTTTTAGAAAATGATGGTATCAAAAAAAATTTATCTGGATCAAGTAATTTAATATTTTTAAAAATTTTCTTTAATGCCAAATATTCAAAATAAGAATTTTTTTTTGTTCCATCAATACGTTTTATGCCACCTATATATAGAACTTTCATAATTAATTTTTTTTGAGAAAATTTTCTATTAGTTTATCTAAATTTTCAACATAATTCTCCCACGTATAATCTTTTGAAAATTTAATAGCATTTTCTGAAAACTCTTTTTGTAAAACTTTATTTTCTGCTAGTTCAGTTAATTTTTCTGCAATTATGTTAGAATTTCTAATCGGAATTACAAATCCACATTTATTATTTTTAACAATTTCTAATGCACCAGTATTTTCTGAGACTATTACTGGACATCCTGAAGAAATAGCCTGCAATGTTACTGTAGCCAAACCTTCCTCTAGGCTTGGCAAAACAAATACATCTGATTTATTTAAATATTCATTGATTTCTTTATGTTTTTTTGTTCCAAGATAAATAATATTTTGATCATTATTTTCTTTTAATAAATTATGAAAAAAAAATTTATCTTTTGTCTCTGGTCCAATTATAGTTAGTCTTTTATTTGGGTGTCTAAATTTTCTAAAGCCTTCTATAAGATAATGTAATCCTTTGCGTATTGATAATTGACCAACAAATAAAATGTTAAATTCATCCTTATTCTTTTTAATATCCTTTAGTTTGTAAAAATTATCTAGATATGATCCAAAATTAACAACTTTTGCTTTATTAATATCATGTTTTAAAAAAGTTTTTTCAACAAATTTTGATGGAGTTAAAATTATATCTGCATTTTCATATTCTGCTAATTCGCGATCAATAAACCATTTATTAATTGAAGTATATTTTAAACCAAGTTCTTTATATTCATTTTTTAAAATTTCATTTTGGAAAGTTATGTGTGATGATGATCTTTCGCACACATATATTTTATTTTGGTTTTTAATTAGTTTTCCCGTCTCTAACCCTGTTTTTGATAATCCTATGAATATATCTGTTTTGTTAATATATTTACTTGCATGACGATCTATATTTTTAACATTTAATATATTTAAATAGTCATGAACAAATTTTAATATTTCTAAATTTGGCACAAAATGTCTTATAGAATTTATTATATAACAATTATCTATTGAATTTTTAGTTAATTTATTTTCTTTTAAGTTTAAAAAAGGACTTCCACAAATTAATTTTGAAAGCTTATTGTTTTTATAAAGAATTTTAGCAACCTCAAGATGGTGAAACTTTCTTGAATTTGAAAGTAAATATTTTAATTTATTCATTATTTTTTTTAAACAATATATCTCTTTGTCTGAATTTTGTATTTTTAATAATTTGCCAGTCTGAAGATTTTAAAACATTAAAATTAAATTTTTTAAGATATCTTATTATCTTTAATTCTGTTGGTTGAGTTTTATACATTTCATTTTCAGATACTTCCAACAATAAGTAATCTGTTTTTTTAAGAATTTTTTTAGATCCTTTTAAAACTTCAAGTTCATATCCTTGAACATCCATTTTAATTAATACTGGCTGTAGAATTTTTTTCTTATTAAAATAATTATCTAATGTTTGAATTTGAATTTTTCTTCTTTCCTTAACAATATAATTCTTACTATTATTTTCCCTTTCAACAATTTTTAAAAAAGATGAACTATCTGCTCTATTTGTTACATAAAATTCTTTATTTGAATTTGATCTCCCTAAAGCAAAATTATTAAAAAAAATATTTTTTTTAAAATGAAAAAATTTTTTTTGTTTTGCAAGCATTTCTTTAATTGGTTCAAAAGAGTGGACAGACCTATTTGGAAAAATTTTCTCAATGAGTAATATGAATTGACCTTTATTTGACCCTACATCAATAACAGTATTTAGTCGCTTGACATTTTTTATTAAATCTTCGAGCTCAATAGTTGCTGCAATACCATGAAATAATCCTTTGATATAAATTTTAGATTTACAAAGTTTAAAAATTTTTTTAATCAATTGATTATTTTAATTTATTGAAAAAAATTAATGAGTAATAACTATAAACAATCATGGAAATTAAACTAGCAATTAAAAAAACTTTGAAAATTTCGATATAATTATATCCTATACTTAAACAATAGAAGGATGTTATCATTGCCAATAATGATATAAATGCTTCACAGACTACTGGTTTTAAAAAATTATTAGCAGATTTAAGAACACTTCCTACAGTTGACTGTAATAAAAAAATCGATGAATTTAAAACAATAAGAATTAATAAAGTTGTATCTAAATTATAAACATAACCGGTCCACATATTATATATTTCACCACCTATGGTTAATGAAATTATAATAAATATTACCAAAAAGAAAAAAACTAATAATATATGTTTTACATAATTTTGTCTTATAAATTTTTTTGCTTTTCTTCCTAAGGCTTCAGAATATTCATAAATTCCAACTTGATTAAATATGCCAATGAATATGATTGGTAAAAAATAAAATAATGTTTTTGAAGTTGTTATTAATCCAATTATTTCAGCAGAATAAAATATTCCTAAAATTATTGTAAGTCCATTATGTTTAATTATTTGAATAATAGTTTCTGCATAAAAACTTAGAGACAATCTAAATAATCTTAACGATGTTTTTAAATTAATAAGTTTTAATGATAATTCTATAGATTTTTTATTAAGTAAAAAATAATAAAAAAGAATCAATGTACGTATAATAGAAATTAAAAACAAAATAATAGCTGGATATATTAAACTATTAAAAAAAAACCCAGATAAAATAATTAATACTTTCAAAAATACATCTAATATTGTTTTAATATATGTGGGAAGGTAAATTTTTCCCCAATAAGAAGTTCCAGTTGTTAAGATACTGTCAAAAATATTAAAATAAAATGAAACTAAAATTAACAATAAAATAATTCTTATCTCTTCGTCAGGGATAGACTCAAAAATTTTTAAATCTATTTCTACAAAAAAAAAGCAAGACACCCATAAACTAGTATAAATTACCATATTTACAATTACTAAACCTAATCCGTTTTGAAAAGTTGAATTTAATAATTTGTAATTTTTTTTTGCATTATTGATGGTCATTTCAATTCTTGTTGCATAACTAAAATGTAAATTTAAAAAAGTGAATGTTGAAGGTAAAGCTGTTACAAAAATCCAAATTCCAAAATTTTCAACTCCCCATATTAATAGCATTAAAGGAGGGAATAATAATTGGGTCAGTAATTTTGAAGAAAAGTTTACAAATAATGAAAAAAAGTTTCTTTTTATTCTCGTAAATTGATGCTTTGAAAAAGTAAAAAAACTATTTTTTATCATTAATTTATATTGATTTATTTAATATATCTTAAATGTTAGATTATTTATTTAAATGATTCTTTTTTTATATTCAATTTTTGGCAGAGTTCTTCAATTACTGCCTAACTTTAAAAAAATCAAAGTTTTAAATATGGAATCTGACTTTTACATGCCTGTTCACAATCATTATGTAGTTTTGGATTTAATCAGACTTAATAAAGGTATTAGGGAGCCTAAGACATTTGAATGGCTCATGTCAATTCCTGAAAATGCAGTTTATTTTGATGTTGGAACTGACTATGGACAAGAGGTAGCACTACTATCTAGTTTAAGAAAAAAAAATATAAAAATATTTGGTTTTGATTGTTCGCTTCTGCCATCCCATTACTGCTCAATTAATAAAGAAAAAAATAATAATAATTTCGAATTTATATTTGCAGCAATTTCAGATAGCACAGGTGAAATTTTAGATATTTCAGCACTTTCAAATCTTTCAATTAAAAGTAATTATTCATACAAAGTGATGACATTGAGATTGGATGATTTTAGTTATATGAAAAATATACATCCTACACATTTAAAAATTGATGTCGATGGAGCTGAGCTAAAAGTCATAAAAGGTGCAGAAAAGCTTCTTAAAGGAAGTGAGTTAAAAGAAATATTTATAGAGATAAATCATGATGATATTGAAATAATTGATTTTATAAAAAGTTTTGGATTTGAGATAACCTTAAAAATACCAGGTAAAAAAAATAATCAATTTTTGTTTAAAAGAAATTAAAAAAAACTTAAAAAATAATTTAAATGTTATCAAAAAAAATATTTAGTCCTGGTGATAATTTACTTGGTAATTATCATGAATTAGATGGAACTATTGAATTTTATGGAAGAATAAATTCAATTATTAAGGATATAGATAATGTCTTAGACTTAGGTGCTGGTAGAGGTTCTTGGTATTCATTAGACAAATGCTTATATAGAAGAAATATTAGAAATATTAAAGAAAAAGTTAATTTATTAGTTGGAACTGATATAGATGACAGTGTTATGCAAAATCCTACAACACACAAAAATATTGTTATGTCTTCTAATAAAATTCCACTTGAGGATAGCAGTATGAATATAATTATTGCTGATTGGGTCTTAGAACATGTGGAAAATCCTAATCAATTCACATCTGAAATTAATAGAATTTTGAAACCAGGGGGAGTGTTTTGTGCAAGAACACCTCATAAGTACAAATATGTTTCAATATTTGCAAGAATATTTAAAAATAAAACTCATTCAAAAATATTAAAATTTATCCAGCCCAGTAGAAAAGTAGAAGATATTTTTCCTACAAAATTTAAATTAAATACTTTAAAAGATATAAAGAAAAATTTTTCTTTATATGAAAACTATAGTTATCTATACGCTTCACATCCATCTTATTATGCAAATAAAAAATCAATATTTAAGATGATGAGTTACTTACATAAAATACTACCAATATTTATGGTGTCAGAATTATTTGTTTTTTTAAAAAAACCAAATGAACATAAATAATTTATTTTTATATCTATTTTATGCAGGATTGTCTTTTCTAGTTTTTTTAATTGATAGTTATATTGGATTATTATCTGCAATTTTTGGATATATCTTCTTATTTTTTTTAAACTATAGAAATAATGGCTCAATATTTAATCATATACAATTTTATCTCATAGCATGCTGGATATTATCTATTACACAAATATTTAATCTTTATAATTTTGATGAGACCTTTTTTTATGACGAAAGATTTTATTTTTTATGCTGTGTTATAATAACTGGTTTAATTTCAACATTTTTTGAAGTACCAGCTCAAAATTTACTATTATTTCAAATTAAAAAAGAACAAAAAAGATTAAATTATTTAAATTATATTTTAGTATTTTTATGGGTTTTATCAATATTAAGTATTGATGGATTTTTTGGAGGAGTCTTGCAATATATTTTTAGAAATCTTTTAATTATATCTCCAATTATAGTAGCTTCTATTTTATATCTTAATTTTAAAAAAAAATTATTTCCTAATATAATATTTTTTTTAACTTTCCTTTACTACACATCTATAATGTTTAACAGAACAGGATTTTTACTAGTTCCATTAATTTTTATAGTGACTATCTTAATTGAAAAAGAATTCAAAATTAATTTCATTAAAAATTCTAGATTCATTTTTGGTTCTTTAATATTAGTATTTTTTACATTAGTAATTGCAGACATATACAAAGGCTCCAATTCAAGAGAGGGTTTTATTGGCTTTTTTAAAGATTTAAAAATTTCTGATTTTGAAAATTTTTCATCTAATACAAGATATCAAATCAATCCAACACATAATATTTATGATTATTTTTCAATTTTAGATGCATTAACTGATGAAAAAAAAGAACTTAAGGGAAATATTTTTTACCAATATATTAATGCAGCAAAACCAAGACTCTTCTTTCCTGAAAAGCAAATTACAAATATATCAGAGTTAAATTATTTACAAGGATACGTCTCGAATAAATTATTTTTTGCAATATTTATAGAGTCTTCATACAATCTTGGCTTGATAGGAGTTTTTTTGTTTCATCTTTTATTGCTCTTAGTTGGTAAAATTATGTTTAATTCATTACTTATTGTTAAGAGTGAATTTTTATTTAAATTGTTTTCTGTACATTATTTTTTTTATATTATTAGCATGTACACTCTTATTAGAGGACCAGGAATTCATTTAGTGCCATACTTTTTTATTTGTTTTTGTATCATGGTATATATTTTGTATTTATCAAAAAAAACTTCTATTAGAAAATTTGATCAGCTTACATGAAGTATAATTTATCATCAAAAATATTAGATCAAAATGTACTTACAGAAATTTTACAAAATAGATTTTGTAGATTTGATCATTCAGTAGTTAAATGGAAATTTAATGATAAAAGTATAAATTCTAATGAATTAGAGAAAAAACTTATAAAAAACTATTCTAACAAAAATAAAAGTAAAATTACTCTCAAAAATATTAACTATAATGATTGGTTAGATATTTTTGATGAAGGTTTATTAAAATTAAAATTAAATAATAAAAAACCGATTTTATTTTTTTCAGGTGGAAAAGACTCAACATTTATTGCTTCTAGAATGCAGAAAAATAATATTAATGGTTTATTTTATTCATTTGCAAAAGACAATAATGAAAAAAAAATTATATTAGATTTAGCTGAAAAATTAAATATTAAGATTTTTTTTGCTGAACACAATTTAAGACATTTAAATTTTGAAGAAGTTTTTAAAAAAATAAAAGAACCAGTTCTTGATCCAGCTGGATTATCAGTACTTTTACTATTGGATATAAATTTAGAAAACAAAATTAATTTTGCAGACTCAATATTTATTGATGGTATGGGAAATGATGCTTACATGGGGCATTTACCTGGAAAAAGAGAATTACAAAAAATGTCTTTTCAAAGACTGTTTTCAAAATTAAATCTTCACAAACTATTATCTGTAAATACTATGAACAAATTAGAAAAATATGGGGACTTGTTCAGGCCTGATTACATGGCACATTTTCCTGGTTCAAATATAAAGTTAGATAATTATTATGATCAAGTAAGTTTTTATAAAAAATATACCAATTATGATAACGTTGTTCTTCAACGTGCGTTACAAAGGGGAATTCATTACGACTTTAGTTGTGCCATTAATAAATCAATTTTATATGCCGATGCATGTGATGAAAATTCAAATGTTTTTTTTCCATTTTTGAATGAAAACCTAATTGATCATTACGAAAAAAGAGAATTTGTTGATTATGATTATTCTAAACTAATTAATAAACTATCTATAAGAAAATATCTTAATGAAGAACTTAATTTTAAAAAGGTTTCACCAATGAAAGGTATCTTTAATCCATCTTTTTTAAAAATTAAATTTGATGAAAATCAAATTAAAATATCAAGAAAAATTAGAATTAATATAGGTAGATTAAATCAATTTCAGAGATCAGATTTTTTTTTATGGTCAAAATATCTGATTAATAATAAGATCAATATTAAATTATATTAAAAAATTATAATATATATAAAATTATTATGCTTTGGCCTTGGCAAATTATCGCAAAAATATTTTCACTAAATTTTACTTACCGGATTGATTTTAATTTTGATTACCGTAAAATCTTAGAAGAGTATATTGTTGCAAAAAACAAATTATCTCAAATAAAACATCCAAGCATAGGCATTGATCACGATGGTGGATGGGAAGTAGTTTCTTTATATTCTGAAAGTGGTGAGGCTGGATCAGTTGCGAAAAATTTAAATACCAAAACTTCACCTACAGAAATAATTAAATATTTTTCGTATACTAACACAGTGATTAAGAATTTATTAAATAAATATGAATGTGAACCTAGAAGAATTCGTTTTTCAACTTTAAAAGCAAAAAAAAAAATTAGTTGGCATAGAGACTGGGATGAATCAATAGAGCATGGTAACAGTCGATTACATATTCCACTTGTTGTTAATAATAAGTGTCAAAATAATTTATGTCATGAACTTTACAATTGGATACCAGGAGGTCTCTTTTATGGTGATTACTCGTTTCCACACCAAATCATAAATAAAGGATCTGAAGAAAGATTACATTTAATAATTGACCTAAAAAATCCTAAAAATTTATTTACACATATAGAAAAATTTTCTACAGATGAAATCAAAAGAAAAAAATTTAAAAAAATTATAATATTTTTTTTTAATATTTTTTATAAATATCCAAAAAAAATTTTTAGATTATTTTTATTTAAAAATAACTAATTCAAAATTATTTATTATTATGAATTTCACTTATATAAAACAAATAGGTTTTTTTAACTTTTTTTATAGATTACTTAAAATTAAAATTTTAAAAAAAATTAATAAAGATAAATTTATTTACAAATTAATCACAAACAAAAATTATAATGTTTATAACTGGGATCCCTCTGCTTCAGAAGTTTATATGTCACAATGTTTTACAGATTGGGGAAATGAGTATTTGTTTTTAGACAGTCTAAAAAATAGAAATAATAATATTTTTTTAGATATAGGTTGCCATTCTGGATATTACCCCAAATTATTTGAAGATTATTTTAACAAGATATATGGTTTCGAACCAAGCAGAAAATGTATCGAAATTTTAGAAAAAAATAATAATAAATCTCAATTTTATCAATATTTCATTGGTAATTCAGAAAAAATTGTAACTGGTATCGATAGTAAAAGCGGATATTCATTTTACCAAAAAAATTTTAATCATGAAAAAACAACCTCAGAAAAAATAACTCAGATAACTCTAGATAGATTTTGTTTAGAAAATAAGCTTAAAAATATTACTGCAATTAAAATAGATATTGATGGATTAGACATGAATATTTTATATGGCGCTAAACAAATAATTCAAACTAATAGACCATCAATTTTAATTGAAAACTATTCAAATAACTTGTTCGATTTTTTTAAAGATCTAGATTATAGCTTAATCTCAATGGTAAGTTCCAAAAATAAACCTTATAATTTAACTTTAGAAAATTTAAGTAATTTTGATAATAATAAATGGATAAAAATGATCTGCTGTGTACCAAATGAGTTTCATAAAGATTATAAGAATTATAAATTTATGGGGAATATATTTTTAGGAATTAATAAAAAAGATATCTTAGAAAATTTTGGATTAAACTTTTAATCTAAATATGAAAAATTTCCCTCTAAAAATTTAAATTTAAATTTTCTTTGATAGCTCCTCTTTATAAATGTTTATTATTTGTTTGTGCATGTTGTCATAATTAAATAATTTAGCTCTTTCTAAACCTTCTTTTACTTTTTGATTGTAATATTTTTCATCTGACAAGAGATGTATTATTTTTTGTGATATTTCATTTACATCCTCTGGGTCACATTTAATACCTACATTACCAACTATTTCAGGAATTGATGAGGTGTTACTTGTTACAATTGGAATACCTGTTTTCATAGCTTCTATAGGTAATATCCCCATTCCCTCATATAAAGAGGGAAATAACAATATATCACAAATTTTATAAATTGATGGTAAATCTGTTTTGCTAATAATAGGTATTTTATAAATTTTATTTATAAATTTAAAATTTTTAATATTTTCTATTTCTTTTTTGTGACCAATCCAAATTAAACAAATATCAAACTTTTTCTCCAATAGATTTTCAAATACTCTAAGCGATGTAATATGATTTTTATAAAACCCATTTCCACCTATTAAAATTTTCTTTGGTTTTAAAGGAATATTAAATTTTTTACAAATTTGATCTTTGTCAACTAATTTTGAATTAAAGTTGTCTTTAGGAATATTTAAGTGGAGAACATTTATTTTAGACTCAGGACAATCTGTAAATCTTAAAATATCTTTCTTAGTATTCTGACTAACAGCAATAACTTTATCATAATATTTAAAAAATTTTGTAGAATATCTAAATAAATATTTTTTTTTACTTTTATTTTTTCTATCTAAATTATATAAGTCTATTTGGTTTTTCCCCTCAAAGACTAAGGGTATAAGGTCATGAACAGTTAAAATTTTGACCTTACTTTTAATATTATTTACTAAATGAGCATAAGAATGATCAATTACATGGGTAACATCGTAGTAAGGTAGTTTTTTTATTAAATTAGAATAACTAACATATCTTGAAAATCTATGAGCCCATATTTTAGGCAAAATCTTATAAATTAGTTTTATTTTTGGAACAAATTTATTTATTTCAAAGTTAGTAAATTCTTTTTGATATTGACACAAATCATCAACATAATTGTTCATACTATAACGTCTATCTTCTTTATAGTTTGCTAAATAATTTATTTTCATAAAATTGATTATTCTATTTTTGATAATAAATTGGATATATCAATTACAAAATTTTGTCTGCTGTCTAAATGTGACGAGTCAATATTAAGTAATTTTCCAGAATTATCCCATCTAGGATGTAAGTCATATTTTAATTTATTATTAATTAAATATTCTGCAAGTTTAAATTCACCAATTAAATATGACTTACTTTTCAAAAGATCAAATAATATTAGCTTCATATATCCTTTATTGTTTGCATAAGTGTCGGTTATTAAAAATCTGTTATTGGGAGAAATTTGAGGATGTCCATCCTCATTAAGTAAATCATTATTAATCTTAATCATATTTGATGGTTTTTTTACGTTAATAGAATAATAGCTATTAGATAAGATTTTATTTTTCATTTTCATACTAGAAAAATTAATAATTTTTCTTAACGTAGGAAAAATATTTTTTTCCAGAAAACCATTAGTCCTTAATTTAATTATTTTTGGATTTAAATTTCTACACCAAACAATAATTTCATTATTACTTATCCATTCAAAATGAGAAACTTTTTCCCTAGCCAATATAACATTTTCTCTATTATTTAAATTTGTGTATATTAAATAAGAGATCAAGGCTCCAGAATCGTTAAAATATCTAAGCAACGATACAAATTTATCACCATCAAAATTAAATGTAGGATGACAAAGAAAAAAATCTTTTTTAATATTACTTAAACCACACAAATTAACCGCATCATTTATAGAAAAAATTATATTTTTGTTAAAATCTCTATCAATTAAATATATTCCATCATTTTTTGGCTTTGATTCAAACTTATAGTCATTAATTGATTTAAGATCCTTGTAGCCATACGATTTCCACAATTTCCATAATCTGGAATAATTTATACTTAAGATGTTACCGTTTTTATTTATTGAATAAATACATGTGTTTAACTTTATTTTGTCTTTAGAAACAATATCATAAATTATAGATGTCTCATTTCCATTATCAATTTTGTTATAGATAATTTTATCTTTATCGTACCACTGTAGCCTAGATCCTTGTTCCCAACTGTAAGTATTAGTTTCGTCAATTTTTTGAATTTTAGAATTTATAAAATCCCATATGCAAATATCTATTTTATCATTATTGTCAGTTTTAAACCCCAAACTTTTCAAAGAATATTTATGAAGAATTAAGAGGTTATTGTTAGTTTTATTAAATGGTCTAATATCATGAAATCCAACTGAATGATCATGATCTAGTGGTGTGGAAGCTATAATTTCTGAGAAGTTATATAACTTAAAGCTCATAGTTTTTTAAAATTTGAGTAATTTTATCTGCTGCATATTTAGGTTGAATGATTTTACTAAATTTTAAATTATTTTCCTTAAATTTTTCTCGTAGAATTTTATCGTCAGTTAATAATTGTATTTGTTTTGTAAGTTCATCTTTTCTTGAAGCTTCAAACACTAATCCTGTTTGATTTGTAATTATTTCAGGGTGAATACCAACTCGATTACTTGCAATTAATGAGCAATTATATTGTGATGCTTCTAAAAGAACATTGCCATTTGTTTCTCCATAATCGGATGGTAAAACTACTATTTCTGAAAACATATACAGAATAGAAATTTCTTTTAAATCTTTAAAGCCAAGATAGAAAATATTTTTAGGTTTTTTGTTAATAAATTCAAGAACTTGATTGTGATAATATCCACCACCACCAACTAGAACTAAAATCCAATCATCATTTACATTTGCATCTATAAAGCTCTCGATAAGAAACATGGGTCTTTTTTTTTTTAAAAATTTTCCAGGATATAAAATTATTTTCTTATTTTTTAATTGAGGATGCTTTTCAATAATATTTTTTTTAGAAATATTAAAATCTTCATCATTTTTAAAAACAAATTGTTTATTTATTTGGCTTGATGGAATACGCTTAATTCTCTCTTTTTTTACACCAAAGTTTATAAAAAAATTTGTATTAAGTTCACCTATAGCCCAAAAATCATCTATAAACAGATTTACAAATCTATAATAATGGTTTCTTAAAATTTTCTTGATATAATGTCTTTTCCCAAGATTATAAGAAACCGATCTAATAACAGTTTTTTTTCTTAACAATTTTGCTATTATTAAGGCTATTAGATGTGGGAAGTAATATCCATAAACTAAAATCACATCAAATTTTTTATTAAATAAATATTTGATTAATTTAAAAGATACTAAAAACTGATTAGATATTTTTGTGGTATCTTTAGTGTTTTTTTTATTGTTATAAAAATATTCATAATTGTAATTTTTAAATGAATCGATATTAAAATTAATCTTTTGATTAAATAAAGGATCAAAATGTTCTTCATCAATTTTATCCCAATATAGTGTTTTAAAATTTATATCTTTTTTTTTGTCTAATTCTACAAATAAAGGAATTAGATTTTGAATTTGATGAGTACAAAGAAATAAAAAATTCATAAAGTATTTTACTTTTGTTATAACATATACTGTATTAATTTTTAGAATTTAAATAATAAAATTAAAGTTAAATTTATGACGTTTAATAGAATAAATTCTCTAAATTTATAACAGTAATTATTTAATAAAATGATAAAAAAAATTTATTTTAAAGAAATTGTTTTTAATAATTTTAAGAATGATAATTTTGATAGGATTATATCAAAAAAAGGTCTATTTTTATTTCCAAGTGGCCCAGGGCTATCAACTTTAGAAGAAGAAATTGAATATCATAATTCATTAAAAGAAGCAGATTATGTTTTTTTTGATAGTGGTTATTTTGTTTTATTATTAAGAATATTTAAAAATATAAAAGTTAACAAATATTCAGGTTATAAATTTTTAGAAAAATTATTTGAATATTTAAAAAACAATAATAATCAATCTATATTTTGTATTAATCCAAATAGTTTTCATTCAAAGTCTAATCAAAAATTTTTTCAAAACATTGGTATTAAGAAAACCTATAATTATATAGCACCAAGATATAATCATAAAAATATTAAAGATAATAAGCTTTTAAAAAAACTTAATATTATTAAACCTAAAATTATAATGACTAATATTGGTGGAGGAACTCAAGAAATTTTGGGTTTATATTTAAAAAAAAAGTTAAGATTTAAAACAAGTATTATTTGTACAGGAGGAGCGATATCCTTTTTTACAGGCGACCAAGCTCCTATTGGGCGATATATAGATAAATTTTTCTTAGGTTGGTTTGTGAGAATTATTTTTAAGCCTCAAATTTTTTTTAAGAGATATTTAAAAACATTTAAATTTATCAAGATTTTTTTCAAATATAAAAATACTATAAAAATCAATTATTAATCTTTTATTTTTTTCCCCATTGAATAGCACTTTTAATAATTAACTTAATATTATTATATTTTGGTCTCCATTTTAAAATCTTTTTAAATTTTTTAGTATTTGCATAAACTTGAGCAATATCACCTGGTCTTCTTTTTTGATATTGAACATCAACACCTTTTTTTATTTTTTTAAAAATATCAACAATTTGTTTAACAGAGTATCCTTTTCCATATCCACAATTTAAAACAAACGATTTTTTATTTTTTTCTAAATAGTTTAATCCTTTAATGTGTATATTTGCCAGATCTGACACACGGATATAATCTCTGATGCAAGTACCATCTTTAGTTTTATAATTATTACCAAAAATTCTTATTATAGGTTTTTTTTAAAGACTGTATTGCTAAATTTTAAATTAAATGATCATGAGATTTTTCTATTTCTCCAATTTTTCCAGAAGGACTTGCTCCAGCAACATTAAAATATCTTAGAATTCCATATTTAAATTTATTTTGTTTTGAAAATTTTTTAGTTAATTCCTCACTTTTATATTTAGTGTATGCGTAATATCCTTGTGGATTTGGTTTTCTATTTTCATTTACAGAGCCTTTTACATCGCCATAAATACTACAGGAAGATGAAAAAATTATGTTTTTTACAGTTGAATTTTTGCACGCTTCTAAGAGGTTTTTGGTTCCAATAATATTATTTTGATAATATTTCTTTTTGTTATTTTCTGCCTCACTAACGTTTAAATACGCTGCTAGATGTATAATTGATGTTATATTGTTATCTTTAATAATTTTTGAAATTTTTAATTTATTTTTGATGTCAGCTTTAATAAATTTAGCTTTTTTATTTATTAGTTTTTTGTACCCTGTTACTAAATTATCTAAAATAATTACTTTTTCTTTATTTTTAATTAATTGTTCAACTATATGACTACCAATATAACCAGCTCCACCTGTAATAAGAATCTTAGTCATGCTAATTATTATTTGTAATATATTGTATTGAAGACTTTTTCAAAAAAAAAATATATAATTAACTAATTCAAATTTAACTATATTAAACATAGAAAAATATAAAAAATGACTAAAATATATTGTGATATTGCTGATTTAAATCAGATTAGAAAATTTAACAAAAAAAAAATAGTTAAAGGGTTTACTACAAACCCAAGCTTAATGAAAAAAGCTGGTGCAAAAGATTACAAATCATATTCACAACAAATTTTGAAAATTTGCCCCGATAAGCCAGTGTCACTTGAAGTTTTTGCCGATGATTATCAAAATATGAAAGAACAAGCTTTAAAAATTAATACTTGGGGTAAAAATGTTTATGTAAAAATACCTGTTACAAATTCTAAAGGAGTTTTTATGGGTAAGATTATTAAAGAATTAAATGGTTTGAATATTAAATTAAATATTACTGCAATCTATAGCTCAAAACAAACTAAGAAAATTTTGAAATTATTAAATAAAAAAACAAAAGTAATCATTTCTATTTTTGCTGGAAGAGCAGGTGATACTGGTAAAGATCCAGTGCCAGAGTTTAAAGAAAGTATTAAATTAGCCAAAAGATTTAAAAATATTGAAATTTTATGGGCTAGCGTAAGAGAGCCTTATAATTACACTCAAGCTAAACAACTTGGTTGTGATATAATTACAATTCCACCCTCTACAATTGAAAAAATTGAAAAATTTGGAAAATCTTTTGATCAATTGACAATAGAAACTGTAAAAGCTTTTTTTAAAGATGCTAAATCCGCAAACTTTAAAATTTAAACTTACTATTAAAATTATTATTGAATTAGATGAGTAATGCTCTGCCAAAAAATTCTAAAGTTGTAGTAATTGGAGGAGGTGTAATTGGTTGCTCTGTTGCTTATCATTTAGCAAAATTTGGATGGAAAGATACTATAGTATTAGAAAGAGATCAGTTAACTTCAGGAACAACATGGCATGCAGCTGGACTTGTTAGTCAATTAGGACCCTCTGCAGCAATAACTAAAATTAGAAAATATTCGCTAGATTTATATAAAAAACTTGAAAAAAAAGTGGATCATTCAGCAGGATTAAGATTAAACGGTGCTCTCTCAATTGCACAAAATAAAGGAAGGTGGCAAGAACTTCTAAGACAAGCAACCACAGCCCAATTATATGACGTTGACGTTAGAATTTTAGATAAAGATCAAATTAAAAAAGATTACCCAATTATTAATACTGATGAAATATTAGGTGGCATATTAATGCCCGGCGATGGAGCAGCTGATCCATCTGGTGTTACTTATATGTTAGCTAAGGCTGCAAAAAAAGAAGGGGCTCAAATATTTGAAAAATCACCAGTTGATGAAATTTTAACAAAAAATGGAAAAATATCAGGAGTTAGAGTTAATGGTAAAGTAATAGAGTGTGAGTACATAGTCCTTGCATCTGGAATGTGGTCTAGACAAATTGGAGAAAAAGCTGGTGTTAATATCCCACTTTATCCGGCTGAACACTTTTATATCATTACTGAACCTATAGAAAATCTTTCAAAAACTTTACCTGTTATAAGAGATTTTGACAACCGCACCTATTTCAAAGAGGATGCTGGTAAATTATTAGTTGGTATTTTTGAAGCAAATTCAATTCCAGCTTTTGAAAAGACAAACAAAGTACCAGAAGATTTTTCTTTTGGAGAGTTTCAAGAAAATTTTGAACATTTCGAACCATATTTAAATGCCGCTGTAAAAAGATTTCCAGTTTTAGAAACTGCTGGAATTAGAAAATTTTTCTCAGGTCCAGAATCTTTTACACCAGATACAAACACTTTATTAGGAGAAGTTTCTGAAATCAAAAATTTTTTTGTGTGTTGTGGATTAAATAGCATCGGTATTGGAAGTGGTGGGGGTGTAGGTAAAGTTACTGCAGAGTGGTTAATAACAGGTCATATTAATGAAGATATTTTTAGTTATGATATTAAAAGATTTCAAAAATTTCACTCTAAGCTAGGTTTTATAAAAGAAAGAATAACCGAAAGTTTAGGTGATTTATATGGTGTGCATTGGCCTTTTAAACAACATAAGACATCTCGAAATATTAAAAAATTACCTCATCATGAAAGATTAAAAAGTTTTGGTGCATGCTTTGGTGTATCAGGAGGATATGAGAGACCTATGTGGTTTGCTTTAGACGGAGAAAAGTCTGAATATGAATACAGCTATAATTATCAAAATTGGTATCCATCAGCTGAATATGAAACTAACAATACGATTAAAAATGTTGGATTATTTGATCTTACACCTTTTTCTAAATTTGAAATATTTTCAGAAAAAGCACATGAAGAATTACAAAGAATTTGTACGGCAAATATTAAGAATGAAATTGGAAAATGCACATATACACAAATGCTAAATGGTGATGGTGGTATAGAAGCTGATCTAACAGTTGTTTGTCTTGATAAAAATTATTTTAGGATAATTAGCTCATCTGCTACTAGAGAGAGAGATAAATTTCACATTAAAAAACATCTTTCTAAAAAAATTCAACTAAAAGATGTAACAGATGATTATTGTGTTTTTGGATTGTTTGGTCCAAAAAGTAGAGAGCTTATTAAAAGTTTAAGTGATGATAATTTTGAAAATGATAATTTTAAGTTTGCAACAGCAAAATATATTTCAATTGAAGGTATAAAAATTTGGGCTCAAAGATTATCTTATGTTGGTGAGTTAGGTTACGAACTATACGTAGAATTTAAAGATGCAAAAAAAATATATGAATTAATAATTGATAAAGGAAAAAATTTTAACCTTTCTAATTGTGGTATGCATGCAATGGATATTATGAGAATGGAAAGTGGTTATTTACATTGGGGTCACGATATATCACCTAAAGAAAATCAATATGAGGCTAGTTTAAATTTTGCAATTAGCTTTAAAAAAGATGTTAATTTTTTAGGAAAAGATGCATTATTAGAAACGAAAGATAAAAAACCAAATAAAAGATTGATCATGTTGACACTTAAAAATAGTAAACCAGGCGAGCCTTTACTTTTGCATGATGAACCAATTTATTTAGATGATAAAATAATAGGTGAAACAACTTCAGGAAATTATTCATTTAACTTTAATAAAAATTTATCTTTTGGATATATT
>Ga0209631_10001236_pt1 | contig 33048 bp, 28 predicted proteins | sample COG_08_FD_184752 | JGI IMG/M metagenome (GOLD analysis project Ga0209631, IMG submission 184752) | Pelagic Microbial community sample from North Sea - COGITO 998_met_08 (SPAdes) (version 2) | ecosystem: Environmental > Aquatic > Marine > Neritic zone/Coastal water | place: Helgoland, sampling... | reverse complement strand
CGCCTGATCGTGTCCATCGTCAATGACTCCCCGGACTCGCCCTCGTCCTCGAAGTCGTCCTCGTACCCGCCGTCTTGAGCGGTAGTATCGGTCGTCGAGTCGAACCGACGCGCGTTTTTGAACAGATCGGCTCGCGCCATCCTTCGCATGAGAACGAGCGACAGCTTCATGTGCTTGTTGACCACCCACGACTCACCCGGCGCCCTCGCCGGTTGCCAAGACCGTTCCTTGGGCTTCTTGGATCGACACTCGATGGCGTAGTCGATGACCGCGCGTTGCATAGGCGCGTCCATCGCGGCGAAATCGTCGAACCATTTTTCGCAGTAATAGAGACCGGGACAGTCGGGGTGTTCCTTGAGCCTGTGCCCGTCGGCGCCGAAGTAGGTGTACAGCCCGGTGGCGGCGCACCGCGCGACGGTCAACGTCTTGGGCACGCCCGTGCGTAGGCACTTGCCCTCGGTATCGGTGGTGTGCGCCAGGTTCGGCGGTTTAGCGTCGTAGATCTTCAGCCGCTCGGCCCACAAAACCAGGCCATCCACCGGCCGTCCTTTGCCCGTCTTCACCAGCTGTGAGTCGCGTCCCGGGCGGTACTGGTCCACGAGCCTGCGCTGGAGGGACGCGTTCTGCCACGTCACCTCCATGTTCTCCGCGTAGACGCCCCGTGGGAACCGCTGTGGGGGCCAAGAGCGCTTGGGCTTTTCCTTGGTCTGCGTCTTCTTCAGCCTGACGGAGGATGTGTTGGTGGCGTCCCGCATGGATGCGGACCCGGTGCCGTCGTCCCACGCGGGCTTGGGCTTCGGCGCGCGCGGGCCGTACGTTCGCTTGGACTTGGGCCGCAAGCTGAGCTCGCCGTCCGGGGCGTGGAACCGCGACGCGGGCTCTCGATTCAAGTCGTCGAGCCTGCGCTGAATGTGCTTGTTGACCCGCTCGACCTCGATGGCGCGGAAGGAGCGCTGCCGGGCCTTGACGGTGTTCTTGACGTCGGGGTTGCGGAACCGATAGTGGTGGTGCTCCTCGTAGGGCGTGGTATCCAGCCTCGTCGTCATGTCTACACGAGTGGACACGAGGGCGCGAGGGCCGTGTGTTCCGAGAAGGGGAATCTAGTATGAATGCGTTTTTCCGTGACGAAAGTTTTGACTCGTGCAAAGCTCAGAGTCGGACTAATTAACTCAAGAATGACGGTCTGATTTTGGGCCCATTTCTGCAAAATATCAGGTTACCGCTCACATCATCGACAAACCCTCACAGCCGATTTTAGCGACGGCCACGCTGTCCTTGTGTCCAGAGAGAGAGGCGCCACCGTTGACGATGGCGTGCAGGAGAGCGACGCAGCTTGCGATGAGGCGCGCGATGGCGCAAGGTCGGTCCGAGGCGACGTCCATGACGGCGCGCGGCCTCGCGACCCGCGCCGAGACGAGCCGATCATCGGTGACGTCCGGCGATTGGGGATCGTCGTTCGGGCGAAGGACGGAGGCGGGCGCCGCGGGATCGGTGTACGCGCGCGGCTCGTTCCGCCGCGGTTTCGCCGCGGACGCCGAGGCTTCAGAGGATGCCAAGAAGGCGGAGGATGCCCACGAGCCCTCCCCCCGCATGGTCCGCCTCGCCGACGACATCTGCGGGCTCACCCTGCTCGAAGTGCACGACCTCACGACCATCCTCAAGAAGCGCCTCGGCCTCGACGCGATGCCGATGATGGGCATGCCGATGGGCGGCGCCGCGATGGGCGGTGCACCCGCCGCGGGAGGCGCCGCGGCCGCCCCCGAGGAGGCCGCCGCCGAGAAGACCGAGTTCGACGTCAAGCTCGCATCCTTCGACTCCGCGAGCAAGATCAAGGTCATCAAGGAGGTGAGGGCGATCACCGAGCTCGGGCTGAAGGAGGCCAAGGACTTGGTGGAGGGCGCGCCCGCGGTGCTCAAGAAGGGGCTGAAGAAGGAGGAGGCGGAGGCGATCAAGGAGAAACTCGCCAAGGTGGGCGGCGTGGTCACCCTCGAGTAAGGCGGATGACGGAAAAGGACGAATTGCATAAGTGACTTTTAATCTGATTGGACGATTGCAGCCGGCGCGTATGATAAATCACCGTGTATCACGATCCTAACCCTAAACCTCGATCACCCGAGTAACTCGTCGATGGACACCGTCGGGACCGCGGGCGATCCATGCGCCACGTCCTCGACACCGTCTCCCGCGCGCGAGTCCTCGAACGAGGGTTCGATCCTTCGCCTCTGTTCTTCCTCCGCCCGACGCTTCTCGGGGTCCCGACTCGGCAGACCCAACGCGTGTTTACGTACACCTCCGTACGCGTAGGAGAACATCGACCGCTTCTTCGTACCGCTCGGAGGGTACCCTGGTGTTCGCGTCGCACCGATCGGGGATTGTCCGCCAGGAGTCCCAGGCGTAAGGGTTGCACCCTGGCCTAAGGGTTCGATGGTCCCGCGCCAGTCCTCGTCGCGAAGCATCGCCTCCGCCGTCGCCCTGTCGCTCGCGTCCAGCATGGGTGCCACCTCCAGCATCCGCCGCAGCGCGGGCGCGAGGGTCTCGAACAGCCGCGACGGTTGGCGTCCCGAAGACGAATCGTCGTTCTCATCCGAGGATAACACCGCGCGAATCGCGGCGAAGAGCGCGGCGCCGACGTCGCCCACCCGACCGTCCAACGCTTCCGGTCCCGCCGCCGCCGCCGCGGTGGCTTCCCTGGACGCGACCCGCGCGAGCGTCGCCGCGGACCTCGCGCAGTGTTCAGTCCGCGGCGTGCGCAGACCCGCGCGCCCCATCCCCTCGGACGTCGCCACGATCGCGTCGAGGTCCCTGGAGTCCACGAACGTTTCCAGCGTTCGATGCGCCGCGTCCACGACGGCTTCATCGTTCGGGTGCGACTCGCACGCCACGCACAGCGCCCGCGCGGCTTCACACCGCACCGACCCGTCGAGGTCCTCGATCAGCGCGGAGAGCACCGGGAGGGCGCGGGTGAGAACGTGCGGCGGGTCCAGGCCGGCGGATGAAGCGCCGATGAGCGCCGCCGCTCTCGCCCGGACGGACCCGTCGCCGTCCACCGCGAGTATTCCCAGGACGCCGACCGTCCTGGACGCGAGGTGCCGCCCGTCGAAGAGCGCGGCGAACTCGAATGCGTACGACACCGCCTCGGAGGTCGATTCGTAATTATCGTCGGCGTCAACGTCGGCGGCTTCAACTTCGGCGCAAAGTTTGAAATCTGCGCAAAGCGTACGAGCGGCTTCTTCGTAAGCGCCCTCCCCACCGCACGGCGCGACGGCGGCGAGCGCGATCGCCAGTCCCGCGGACTCATTCGATGTCCTATCGGATGAGGTACCCGCCGCGGAGGAGGCACGCTCGATGAGTTTAGGGAGGATGGTGTGCGTGACGAGCGACGGACCGGCGATTGCGCAGTGCGCTCGAACCGCTCGAGCCACGGCGGCGACGCAGCCCTCCTCCGACCGAGCCGTCCTTCCCGCGCATTCCGCGATCCATTCGAACGCCGACGCGTCACTCTCGGCAGCCTCGGCAGCATCCGCGAACACCTCGAGCGTCCTCGACAACGTCCCGACCCTCCACCTGGCGTCCTCTCCCCCTCGCGCGATCTCGACGAGCGCGGCCGCGAGCGCAGCGGCAAACTTTGGAACGGTGCCGGTCAAGACGGATCCGCGCGCGTTCGACTCGCGCCAACGCGCGAGTGACACGCCCAGGAGTTCAACCGCCGCGTTGGATACCTCATCGCTCGAGTCCATCGCCAGGGACATGAGTAGATCGTCGGCGACGGAACCGGCCGGGCCCGCGTCGTCGTCGGCCTCGACTTTTTCTTTTCGTTTCGCGTCGGTGTCGAGCGCGGAGACGACGGCGCCGACGACGGCGACGCGAACCGTCGCGCTCCCATCCGCCGCGGCGATTCGTACCAGCTCCGTTAGCACTGTCCCACCGATCGCCCGCGTGCACTCAGATCGCGCGATGGACGCGAGGCACTCCACCCCCAACAGCCGCCGCTCCTCGTGCTTGTGCCCGGCGCAGTTCTTCGCGATGGACGGCATCAGCTCCGCACCCGTCCTCGTACCGCCCATCGCCACCCCGATCGACCCGCACGTCTCCGCGATCGCGTGCCTCTGCGTCCCGCTCGGGCGCTTCACGCACGCGAACATCTGCGCCAGCGCCGCGGCTCGTTCGATCGGAAGACGCGCGCGAATCGCGCACCGCGAGTACAGCGGCAGCAGCTCGGTCCTGTGCTGGATCAGCGTGTGCGGCGAAATCCGCGGGAGGGACTGGAGCAACGCGTTGATCGTGACCTCCTCCTCGTGCGCCGCGTCCAGTGCCGCCGACCCTTTCGTGCTGTGGGTCAGGGAGGATGACGGATCGTGTCCGACAGTGTCCGACAGTTCGGCGTTTGAATCGGTCGAGTTTTCGCTTCGCAATCTTTCGGCGGCGCGCTCCACGTGCCGGACCGTCGCCGCCGCCTCCTCCGCCCGTGACCTCCACCGCTCGCACTCCAACCCGGCTTCCTCGCGCGCCTTACGCTCCACCGCGAGTGCCTCGTTCAATCTCGCAATCTCCGACATTTTCTCCGACAAAGTCGCCTCGATGCCTTTCAAATTCGACTCGCATTCCTCGATTAGTAGAAGCGACTCGTCCCGCTCGTCGCGAAGGTCTCTGAACGCCGTCGGGTCCAGTGTCTCCGCGGCTTTGGCGCGTCGCAGCACCAGGCGCAGGGCTTCCCCGCGCGCCGGTTCACCTCCCAGGGGAGACCAATCGTCGAGGCATTGCCCCGCGGTCGCCTCTTGCCTTAGAGCCAGCGCGGCGGCTCGGTACCCTCGGCGCATGAGGTACTGATGCGTCACCAGGTTGAGGCATCGTCGTTCACCGGCGTCGATGTCCGGCAGCGGGGCGGACGGGTCCGCGGGTACCGGCTGCACGTTCACGAGGTCGGCGCACTCGATGCGGTTGAGGAAGCCGTCGCGTGCGCCCGCCGCGGGGGTGGACAGCGCCGACGCGTCGACCACGTCCATGCGCTCGAAGATGACGGACGGTGACGAGTCGGTGGGCGGACCTGAACGCGCGGGTGTGGACGGGACGTGTGCGCGTTCCTCGCGCAGACGCGCGAGATCCTCATCGGCGCACCTTCGCTCGTACTCGGCGACTTTGATGCGGGATTCCTGCGTCCTCACCGTCGCCCGCAGCGTCGGGACTGATGGAGGGCGAGTGGTCGGGGTTGAATGTTAGATTTGTCGTGAACGAGGGAGGATGGGAGGGAGGTCGTGGGGGGCTGTCACAGGGTTTAGGGTTCAGGGTTCACGTGGGCGCACCGTCGACGACATCGGCGTGTGCGCGGACCTCCGATAGCGGGAACCTCTTCTGATCGCCGAAGAAAGCCTCGAGCTTCGCGCGCGCGTCGTCGACGCGAGCGTCCCGGTCGCCTACGTCGGCATCATCGACCCCGCCATCTTTCGTCGACGCCGCGGGGGGCGACGCGAGGTCCTGGTAGAGCTCGAACGCGGACAGGAGATGGCGACGATCCAAGAGGTACGCCGCCACCGCGTCGGCGTCCAGTGTCGCCGCCGGCGACGCCATCGTCGCCGCGACGGTCACGAATGGCCGGGAAGAAATCAACTCGAGTCCATTTTGTCATAATCTTGACGTGTGCCCACTGCTGAAAGGAGCGATGGAATCGGCGCGTTCTGGGGGGCCGTACGGGTCCCTCGACGCGGCTCGCACACGGATGGATAACGCCACGTGTCTCCGGCGATGGATGAAAGTCTAGAATGCTACTACAACAGCTGCTAAATACCCGCGGGTCTTCACCCGCTCCACGCCGACTCACCGACGATGCGTCTCACTTGTCCTTGACCGTGGAGATGTAGCACACGTTGTTGCCGCGGATGAACGCGTCGCCGTACTTGTTCTTCAGCTGACCGTTCACGTACTCCTGTGTACGGGGATCACGGGACGGATGTGAGGGATTGGTCAGCGATACGTCGGGGATGGTGCTCGAGGTTGGGCGGGGAGTGGGTACGTGTTGCGATGGTTTTTATTTAGGGTTAGGATGCCGGTGCGCAATCGAGGCGCGGGTGCCACCGCTCGACCCGACTGACGCGTCGTTCAATCGCATCGGAAGCATCCTAACGCCCTCGTGTACTAGGTGAACGTGAGATGCACTCACCTCCGTCTGCTCCATGGCGATGTTCATGTACCCGTCGAGGCACGCGAGGATGCCCCTGTAGTCCACCCCGCTGTTCAGCTTGACCACCACGGGCTTGCCGCGGATGGACTTGAGGAAGTCCGCGGGGGTCTTGGCGGCGCCGGTATCTGGCGCGGCGTCGTCGGACATGTGTCTCGGTCGCGTTTCGGTGGCCGATGCGCGCCTTGAGGTGTGAGAAGCGGTCGGATCTAGGCTGGAAATATTAGCAGGCCTGATGAAAACGACACACGCGGGTGGCGTGCCAAAAAAGTGCAGTCCAAAAGTTGCTCGCAGGCGCGAGCGGGGGCACTCGCTACCGCACAGCCCCATCGCGCGCGTATCGACCCGGTTTACCCGCGATCCCATGCAGACGAACGTATCTACGCCTCACGCGACGGCCGTGACCTCGCCCGGCGGAACCCAACCCGCGAGAACCCTCCGGCGATTCCCCCGGCAACCCGCACGAACCGTCAAAAGCGCGTGCCCCGTAACGACGACGTCGACGAGGAGGGGACCCGCGGTCTGCCGCGCTTCCTCATCTCCGGGCCCCATGCGCTCGCTGTTCAACATCGAGGATATCGCGAAGCCATTCATCTCCGTGAAGGACACCCTCAACGAGGGCATCGCCTCCTTCTACGACGAATCCTCCGGGTGCGCAGCCCCGAGACCGCCCAATGCATCGTTCCCTTTTTCCATCCGCGGCAGTTTTTCCATCCCTCGCGTCGAATCTGACCTCTGACCTAACCACCATTCGGCACCCACAGGCTCTGGGAAGACGTGTGGGGCGAGCACATGCACCACGGGTACTACCCCGGCGGTGCGCCCCGCACCGACCACGTCCAAGCTCAGATCGACATGATCGAAAAGTCACTCGAATGGGCCGGCTTGGACGAAACGTCGAAACCGAAGCGGGTCCTCGACGTCGGCTGCGGCATCGGCGGGTCGTCCAGGCACATGGCCAGGCGCTGGCGTGACTGCAGCACGAAGGGCATCACGCTCTCCCCGGTCCAGGCCACACGCGCGAACGAGCTCGCCGAGGAACAGGGTTTGGGAGGTCGATCCGCGTTTCAAGTCGCCGACGCTTTGAACCAGCCTTTCGACTCTGACTCCTTCGACCTGGTGTGGTCCATGGAGAGCGGCGAGCACATGCCGGACAAGGGCAAGTTCGTCAACGAGCTCGCGCGGGTGTGCGCCCCGGGGGGTAAGATCCTCATCGCCACCTGGTGCCACCGCATCCTGCGCGAGGGCGAAAAGACGCTACCCGAGGATGAGCTCCAACTGCTGGACAGGATCTGCGAGGGGTACTACTTACCCCGCTGGTGCTCCGTGGCGGAGTACGCGCGGCTGTGCGCGGACGAAGGGTTGGTGGACGTGAGGACCGCGGACTGGAGCGAGCAGGTGTCGCCGTTCTGGCGCGCGGTCATCGCCACCGCGCTGACGTGGCGGGGATTCATGGGACTACTCAAGGCGGGACCCGCCACAGTCCGGGGCGGGCTGGTCATGCCGCTGATGCACCAGGGCCTGAGGCGCGGGACTATTCGGTTCAACCTGATCACCGCGACGAAACCGAAATGAGTGATGAGGGAGTGGAAGTGTGTGAGTGTGTGACGCGCGCCCGTTGTTTGCCGTAGTTGTACCCTACTGTTGCGTTGTGCTTTGAATTTGCAAAACTAGTTTTAACTTCACGATTGCGAGTCCTTGTCGAGCCTGGTGAACCCGTCGCCTCTCGCACCCTTCGGCTCGGTGAAGTGCCAGAACGCCACCCCGGCGCACATCACAAACACGCTCACCTGCCACGCGATCGTCAGCGCGCCCGAATCCACCGCCGGGTGGGGCAGCGCGAGCAACGTCGCCAGCATCCCGCAGCACCAGGTGACCAGCCCCAACCGCCGATGGACCGCCTTCACGAGCGGCCGTATCGACTCCGGGAGCATGTCCAGCGCCCCGAGCTTCTTGAACGCCAGGCCGCCGATGACGGGCGATAGGATCGTCAGGCATATCGTGAGGAGGCCGAGTTTACCGTGCGTCGTGGTGAAGTGGGGCTTGTCGTGCGTCGCCTTGTTGCGGTAGATTGCGACGAACCCGCCGATGGCGAGCGCGAGCGCGAGCGTCTGCGTCGCCGCGTGCGCCCACAGCGCCTTCACCCTCTCCGCCCCTGGCGCGAGGGCGCGGAGCTTGAGCCCGGCGCCCACGCCCAAGGTCATGAACAGCCCGAAGCCCAGGGACATGAACGTGGGATGATAGGTGAACAGCACGCTCGAGTCGAAGAGGGCGATCGGCGCGGTGAAGCCGAAGAAGGCGCACGCGCCGACGACGACGAAGTCGACCGAGGATCTCGGCCACAGCGCGTCGAGCGCCGCGTCGGGCTCGTCGCCCATGAGCATTCGAGAGTGAGGCGGTCGGGCTATCGTGAACCGGTGAGACGCGCGCGATGAGACGTTGTGCCGACGCTGACGTGTCGGTCGTTCCAATAAATGAATTGTTACGAGGGTGACACACCGATGGCGCGCGCGGTCCTTGTCCCATCCGCCCCCCCGCCGCTCGCCCCGGCGTCGATTCGACGACGCCATGCGCGGCGTCCGCGGCGAGCGTCCCACGCGACTCGCGTGAATGCCGCGTCATACGAAAAGACGTGGAGCAACCCGAGTGGCACCGTCGTGGACGTCATAGAGGAGAGGAAGGACTCGAGCGTCTTCGCGTGCGCTCGCCCTTTCGTGTGGAACGACATCGACGTCGGCGGAAGAATGGGGGTGGTGAAGATGCGGGACGGGTCGCTGTGGATACACTCCCCGATCGAACTGGACGACGCGACGCGAAGGGAGGTGGACGCGCTCGGACCGGTCAAGTTCGTCGTGTCACCCAACTACGAGCACGTCAAGTACGCGTCGCAATGGAAGGAGGCTTACCCGTCCGCGACGCTGTACGGATGCCCGGGGTTGAAAACTAAAACCGCCGGGGTCATACCGTACGACGTCGACCTCGGAGACGTCCCGGGGACGTGCCCGGCGGAGTGGAACGGCGAGTTCCAGTGCGAACACTTCGACAGCGAGACGACACCTCTCATCGGAACGCCGTTTTTCAACGAAGTAGTTTTCCATCACGAACCCACGGCGACGTTGTTCATCACCGACCTCGTATGGACGTACCCGGCAAACTCCGTCGGTGGTGTCGACGTCCCGTTCGGTACCAAGGTGTGGAAAACACTGATGGACAAGCTCTATTTACCGGTGTATCTGAACCTCATGGTGACGAAGAAGACACGATTCGCGGAGAGCGTCGGGAAAGTGGCGCGTGAATGGCGGTGGTCGACGCTGGTTCCGTGTCACGGCACCGTCGAGCGCGGGGAACGGGCGAGGCGAATAGTACGCGACCACCTCGAACGGTCTTGACGGGCGTGATGCGTGCGTGCGTGATGACCGTGTGATGTTGATGCGATTCTCTCTTTAGTTCTCTCTTCTCTCTTTAGTTCTAAATTCTAAAGTCGGCGTCGAGGGACGACTCGTTCTCTAGGTCGTCGTCGAAGCCGTCCTCGTCATCCTCGTCATCGTCCACAATGAAGGCATCGTCGTCTTCGTCTTCACCGAGCCCGTCGTCCTCCCCGTCATCGCCGAGTCCGTCGTCCTCCTCGTCGATGTCATCGTCCGAGATTGATCCCCCGCTCAGGTCGATGACAGCGCCCGCGTGGCCGTCGTCGCCGGCGCCCGCGTCGCTAGTGCCACCCACCCTCCTACGCTTCTGCTCCGCACCGTACACCGCATCCAACGAAACCTTCCGCGGCCTACCCCGTCCCCTCCCTCCCCGTCCCCCCCGTCCTCCCCGTCCTCCCCGTCCAGGTGTCCGCGCGAACGACCCGGTCCCCGCCCTCTTCTCCATGCGCCGCGCCAATTGATCCTGCCGTTTGTAATCGTCAGACGCCCGCGCGGTGAGTATCGACGCGTCCGTCGTCGCGTCACCGGGTAACATCGCGCGGACCAACGGGATCATCGCGCGCGCCTTCTCCGGCAGCACGGTATCCGACCCTGTTTGCCCGTACGGAACGGACTCGGACGCCAGACGACAGAGCGATTGATGCGTGTGTCGTCCGTCGCGCAGGTCGATTTTGTTGGCGAGCGGGTTGACTTGAGGGTAATTGCCCGCACCGAACCGTAGCTCCGCCGCTTCCTCCCCGTCCGTCCCCATCCCCGGGTCCAGTCCCTCGATCAACACCTCGTCGTACGAGCTCAACACGCCTCGTGGTTTGGACGCGCCGAGGGTCACGCCGGTGAAGGATGGGACTCGTCCGGGTTCGAAGATGGCGCCCTCGAACGTGCCCGGTGTGACTGTCCCGTCCTGAATGTTGGTCACCGGGAGCTTGGCGCCCCACTCGTCGCCGGAGACGGGGATCGGCGCGCGGACCTTGTCCACGCGCGCGGCGGCGCGTCGCGCGGAGGCGAAACGTTCGGCGTTTGGGTTTGGCACCCGTCCCCTGGGTGCGTAAAACTTTGCGTACTTTTCGACGTCCGAGTCGGCGACGGCTTCGGATTTGACCTCGGATTTGACCTCCTCCGCGGTGGATGGAGCGTCGCCGGGGGGCTCGGTTTTGGTCCAGACGATGGCGCTGGATGTGACGTCCATCATCTTGGTCCAACCGTTCGCGCCCGCATCGGCCCCGGCAGTCGTCGCCCCATCGCCCCCGTTGGATCTGACATCGCGACTCGACCCTCCGGCGTCCGGGGAGTCGACGTCGCCGGTGAGGTCGATCATCTCGGCATTCGACGCGGGCGCCTCATCCTTCACTTCGGTCTTGGGCGCCAGAAACGTCTGCGCCGCCCATTTGGAGATGCTAAACATGCCGCCGTCGGCCTCTCGTGTGCTGCTCTCTGAGTGCACTTTTCAAAAACAGTTGACTCGATGAGGCGAGTGATCCGCTGGCGGGTGAAAAAAGTTGCGGGCACCTGGGGGGATCGCAGTCTCGAGTGCAGCCCCACGGCATCCCATCACTGGTCGCCATGGAGGCTCCCCTCGAGAAGCAGGGCTCCATGCGTGTCTATAACAGTCACCTGATGGACAGCCTGCTCAAGGATGAAGACGAGGTGAGCCCCGGACCCCGCCGTGCGCCCCGTTCCCCCATCACCCCGAGAATTGCCGGAATTGGATTATGGATTGACCGCTAACCCTCCCCCGACCCATCCCATCCATCGAACCAGGCGTTCGACGCTCGCTTCAACGACGTCCAAAGGTCCCCGATGGCACTCGACGGGAGCGACGACGACGACGACGACGACTCCGAGGACGAGGATCCCGCGTTCGGCTCCATCCGCCGCGCGAAGATCCCGGTCGCCGATTCGCCCAACCACGAGCCGGCGGTGCTCACCCCGACCAAGGCGCCAACCCCAAAGGCCCGCGACGGATTCGGCGGTATCCGCGGCCAGTCCTCCGAGGACGAGGACGAAGATGACGACGACGACGACGACGACTCGGACTCGGAGACACCCGCGGGACAGGAATCGCAGTCGGACTCGGACGGCGAGATCGATCCCGACGGCAAGCCCTTGACGCGGCACGAACTCCGCGAGATGATCAGGAAGGAGAACGACAAGCGGCAGTACTTCGTGTCCGAGGAGTACAAGCGCGAGGTGTACAGGCGGAAGATCGAGAAGGAGCACAGGGCGCACGAACGGTTCGAAACGATGCTCGGCAGCGTCATGGAAGGCATCGACGGCGGCGGCCTCGTCGCGGATACCAACGAGAAGGTGTACCGCCGGGAGATGGCGCGAGATAAGAAGACGAAGGAGATCCACGCCGAGTGGGAGACGGAGATATTCGCCAAGATATCGGAGCAGATCAAGGCGCAGGTGGACAAGATCGACGCGCGGGACCTAAACACCCGGCTGGTCAACGCGGATGAAACGTACCGGAGCGTCGTGAACCGCAAGATGAATTACCACCCAAAGGCGGGTATCTTCCTGGATACCATCTTAGGGCACGATTACGACCCGTTCGAGCACCAGCCGGAGTGGTTCAAGTACAGCGTGGACGCGCTCCGGGACCCGATGAAGCGGGACCTGCACAAGAGCATCAAGGAGGATCTGGCGGCTGGGCTGATCTCGTTGGAAAAGGCGCGAATTTTGGCCAAGCTGGAGGCCAAGCTCCGGGACACCGCGGCGCCGGCGAGCGCCATCTGGAGCAACTCGGACTACACCATGTACGGGCGGTACACGGACGCGAACGGCGAGGAGCTCCCGCCCGACGCGCCCATCCCGGGTTTCTTCAGGCAAGGCCAGCACCTGTTCAACAGGCACGACGTAGAGTTGAACAGGCAGGACCACTTCGACTACCCGCGCGGGAACGAACACGCCGAGGCGGAGTGGCGGCGCACCGCGGCGCACCGCAGGGCGCACGTCGGGGACCACAACGCGGGCGGGCTCAAGGACATGGGCAAGCTGCTGGGCTTGGCGGGCAACGTGGAGCACGGCCCGGGCGCGGAGACTGGCACCGACAGATGGCTGGTCAAGTCCAAGAAGAAACAGTGGGACAAGCCGACGGCGCCGGGCCACTCACCCTCGCGGAAGGACCTGTTCGACGTCATGCAAAACAAAGGGTACCGGGGCGCGTACGACAAAAACGCGGGCGGGCCAGCGGGCGACGCGTGGCTCGCATCGCGCGGCCGCCACTGCTTCCAGGAGCTGCCCATCCAGAAGAGTGACCGGAAAAGTCTGTACAGCGTGATGCAACACGACGCGAAAGGCTCGCTGGACGCGGGGCAAAAGGTCGGTGACAAGTGGCTGGACCGTAAGCTCAAAAACCCGGTGCGGCACAGGCGGTACAGCGGTCACCCGGACGGCGACATATACGGCTTGCTGACGCACACCAACACGGGACCCCACGCGCTGGGAGAGATTTGCTGATGAGAGTCTTACACTCATCGTTGCGATACATTCGTCGCAAATTAATGTAACATTACATTTCCTACTTCTTCGCGTTCGCCGCCGCCTCCTTCGCCTCCAGTTTCTTGAGCCGCCTCCGCTCCGCGGTGCACGCGGGGCAGTACCAGTTCCCCTTGAACTTCGCCTCCGTGCTCAGACCCACGCACGAGTAGTGGAACCACTCCACGTCGCACTGCTCGTTGTCGCATCCAATCATGGCGCCAAACGAAACCTGTTTTAAAAAAACGCCATCAGTCCAATTGCCCATACGGAAATACGAAAATGAACTTACCCGCTGGCACACGCAGTACCTCGGCTCGTTCGACTCAGCCGCCGGTACCCCGCCGTTCGTGACACCGCCACCCCCGCCAACCGCATCACCGTCTGGTTTGACCCCTGCGCCGCCGCCGGTGCCCGGCGTGGAGGGCTTGATCCCCGCCGCCGCCGCCGCCGCCGCCTCCCGCTCCAGCAGCGCCTGGTCGAAGGTTCGTAAATCGCGATCGAGCTTGGTGATGTGCGCGTCGATGAGGTCGTACGCAGCCTGCGCCAGGGCGACCTTCTCGTCCGCTACGTTGAGCGCGTCGGTGCACGCGTCCCGGACCTCGCGCTCGTTCGCGGACGGGACGGAGGCGCCGCTGGAGGAGGCATCGCCCGACGCCCTCGTTCGCTTGCTGGAGGGATCGCCCTCGCCCGACCGCGTCGCCTCGAGCCGCGTCTCCACCTTCCTCTTGACGCCGTCGACGATGGCGGTGGACTTGGCGTCTAGGTCGCGGATGCGGTGCAGGTGCGAGACCAGCGGCGCGGTGACGCCTGAACGGAAGGAGGGAAGGGGCGAGGGAGGAGGACGGTCAGCGAGCGAGACAGTCGTCGAGTGTGGAGGGTGCGTCCGCGATGGAGGTGGGGCGGTGGGTGCGGGTCGACGAGGATCTCGGGGCGTACCGGTGGTGTCGTTCAGCGCGGTGGATACCACGCCGAACGCTTGTTGCGCCGCTCTCGGCATCGTCGTCCTTCGTAGACCACGTGCGCGAGCTGTGTTGGTTCAAAATCCACAAACAGTTGAGTGGCCAAAAAATGACGCGATTTCTAGGTGAGTCTCGAATCCCTACGGTCTTTTAGTCATTTGGAAATACGTATTAGTCAAATGTTAACCACCAACTAGATTTCCGCGCCATGCGCATTCAGTCACAGAAACTCCCAGGTCCATCAACTCTCCGAGCCATTTTCCGAGAGGTCGACGTCACCGGCCAAAAAGCGACGAGTTCCATCCGTCCGCGCTATTGTTCGGTGTCGACAGAAGCAATGGCCTCCGTCGCTTTCAACATGTCCGCTCGTGCCGCCGTCGGCGGTGCGCAGCTCAAGCTCTCCGCGCAGCGCAAGCGTGGTGCGTATCCCCGCATCGTCCCCCGAGGCCCCGTCTCCGGTGCACCCTCCGCGGGAATTTCGCCGAGGGTTTAGGGCTTCGGCTCCTCGCGTGGCCGGGTTTTCGCGCGACCGCGCCGGTTAGCGACCGCGACGCGACGATGCGACCGCCCGTTCGACGCGTCCGTCGCTCCCATCGATTCCATACCGTACGCTGAGCGCGTGCGGTGGACGAATCGACGCGAGCGTCGCGTCGGCATCGCGCGTCCCGTGCGCAATCTCGCCGACGACCCGGCCAAAATCTCGCCTTTATCCACTTCGCCCGCTTTTATCCAATCTCCCAACACCACCAGACGCTGACCGTGTCCTTCCCTTACTTCCTCCCAATTCAACAGTCGCTCGCGCCCCCATGACCGTGGAGGCTCTCTCCGCCGAGGTGTCCAAGGTTAACTTCGACGGCGCCTCCGCGGGCACCGCCACGCTCGACGTCAAGGTGGCCAAGCCGGACGTCGCCAAGGGCCTGGTGCACAAGTACGTGGTGATGGTGCGCCAGAACGCGCGTCGGGGAACCGCGTCCACGCTCACCAAGAGCGAGGTTCGCGGCGGTGGCCGCAAGCCCTTCAAGCAGAAGGGCACCGGCAACGCGCGCGCGGGCTCCACCCGTACCCCGCTCAAGCCCGGCGGCGGCGTCATCTTCGGCCCCAAGCCCAAGGATTGGTCCATCAAGATGAACAAGAAGGAGAGGCGACTCGCGATGGCCACCGCTATCCAGTCCGCGGCTGCCGCGTCCTCCATGATCGTCGTGGACTCCCTCGCGGCTGCCGCGCCGAAGACCAAGGCGATGGCGAGCGCGCTCAAGTCTTGGGGCGTCGCGGAGGGCGAGAAGGCGTACATCATCACCAAGGATGCGCCGGAAAACGTCACCCTCTCCACCAGGAACATGGCCAAGGTTGTGCAGACTGACATCAAGCACCTCAACGTGTACGACGTCCTCAACGCCGACAAGGTGGTGATCGAGGAGAGCGCGCTCGCGTACATCAACGACTTCTACGGCGAGTCGGGTGCGGCTTGGGCGTGAGCTTATCGCACGTGGGGGTTTAGAGAAAAGGAGAGCGAGTCTATGATAGATAGATGAAGTCTCCGAGGTTGGCGAACGAAGCGCGTGTCCGTGGGGCGGGATTTCCACCGGGTGAAGGCCCGACGGACCACATTATTTGGTCTAGCAGATTGTAAAAAGCGAGAGCATTGACGAAACGACGAGTCACCTTTACGTAAGCATCACCGCCGCGTCTCCAAACTCTCAGCACAGCTGTGAAAGCCTTTGAAAACTTAGATCGTGCATGCAGAGTGAGGCGCCGCTGCGAGGCGACGAGTGAGGAATCGCGAGGCGAGAAGCGATTCGGCGCGTCTGCGGCGGCGGCGCGAGGGCGTGAGCGCGCGAGAGAGGCGCGACTCGGAGCCATGGTGGCGACAGAGCAGGAGCAGGTGCTGGCGCGGGCGAAGCTTGCCGCAGCTAAGCGGGCGCGTGAAGAGGCCGAGTTGGGGGGCGCCGAGAGCGTGTCGGAGCGCGTTGGGGAGGTCTTCGCCGGCTACCAGTGCAACACCCTGGACGTACGTCTGCCACGACAGATTCCACCCGTCCCATGATCCACGCGCCACGCGCCGCGCCCGCGTTCACGGACTCGGGTGCCCATCTTTTCAAACATATTTTCAAGATCTGCGAACCGGTCACCGCCTGACCCTTCATCCCCCCGCGTCCCTAACCAACATCGCAGCGAGGTATCGAGCACCCGGGAGACATCGCGGAGGCCGCGTCGCTCTCTTCCATCGCGCTCCCGCCGCTCGCCTACCCCCTGTACGATTCCCTCAGCGACGACATCGTGGTAAATGGCAAGCTCTCGAAGCTCCAGCTGGAGGGCGTGGCGTACGCGTGTCAGAAGCACTGCGAACTGCTCCCGGACGGCACGCGCGCGGGGTTCATGATCGGCGACGGCGCCGGCGTGGGTAAAGGGAGGCAGATATCGGGCATCATCCTCGACAACTACTCGCGCGGGCGAAAACGGCACCTCTGGATCTCGTCGTCGTCCGACCTCCATCGCGACGCGGAGCGCGACCTCCGGGACCTCGGGTGCTACCTCAAGGTCATCAACGGGTGCCAGGAGCTGGACCGCGAGGGTAAGAGGGCGTTCGGGTTACCCAAAGATTTCAGGGAAGGCGTCTTGTTCCTGACGTACGCCACGCTGGTGTCCAAGAACCAGCGGGGTAGTCGGCTGGAGCAGATTCTGGAGTGGTTCGGGGGCGAGTCCGCGGATGGGTGCGTCTTACTGGACGAGTGCCACAAGGCTAAGAACTTCGACGCCGGGGCCGAGACGGGGAGTAAGGTGGCGGCGTGCGTCATCGAGCTGCAGCGGCGGTGCCCGGACGCGCGGGTCGTGTACTGCTCCGCCACGGGCATCAGCGAGATTGGCAACATGGCGTACATGCAAAGGCTCGGGTTCTGGGGCGAGGGTACGCCTTTCGGGAGCTCGGACGCGTTCATCAAGGCGATGAAGAACCGCGGCGTGGGTTTCCTTGAGATGCTTGCGATGGAGATGAAGGCGAGCGGGAAGTACGTCAGCCGCGGCCTTAGCTTTCGACAAGCTGAGTTTGCATCCGTGGAGGCGACGCTGGACGAGAAGCAGACGCACGTTTACAACAAAGCCGCCGCGTTCATGTCGTCGCTACGGGCGTGCCTCGCCCAGGCGCTGTCCGAGACCCGTACGTCGTCTAACCGCGGCCAGGCGTGGAAGGCGTACTGGAGCGTCCATCAGCGGTTCTTCAAGCTGCTATGCGTGTCCATGAAGGTCCCGTCGGTGGTGCGCCAGTGCAGAGCGGCTCTCCGGGAGGGAAAGTGCGCGGTGATCGGTTTACAGACCACGGGGGAGGCGGCGGAGGCTGGGCTGGAGATGTCACCGGGGATGCGCGTGGACGCGTTCGTGTCGACGACGCGGGAGATGCTGCTCGGGTTCATCAGGACGCACTTCCCGGTGTACATCGAGGACGTCGCCGCGGCGTCGGAGGCCAACGGAGGGATCGCAAACGGAGGGATCTTACCACTCGCCCAGGGGGGCAACGCACAAGGCGACGGGGTCGTCGGCGCCAACCCCGGGAGCCAACCCCTCGCCGCCCTACGTGAACACCCCGACTGCGTGGAGGCCAGGCGGATCCTACTGGAACAGGCGGATGCGCTGGACCTACCGCCCAACTTCCTCGACGCGCTCATCGACGAGCTCGGGGGACCGAAGCGGGTCGCGGAGATGACCGGCCGCCGCGGCCGCGTCGTCCGCGTCTCCGGGAAACACGAGAGTGAACACTTCCTCCCGTCCGATGAGGTCACCGGCGAACGCGCGAGCGGTGACACGCTCGTGTTCGAGCATCGCGGTGACACGTCCGGGCGGTCGGGTGGACCTCGGGGGGGAAGCGTCGCCGCGGACGGCGAGGTGGACGGCGTGAACCTACGCGAGAAGACGGCGTTTCAAAAAGGCCAAAAACTGGTCGCCATCATCTCCGACGCCGCGTCCACGGGCATCTCCCTCCACGCCCGTAAGGACGAACCGAACCAGCGTCGCAGGGTCCACGTCACCATCGAACTGCCGTGGAGCGCGGACAAGGCGATCCAGCAACTGGGACGGACCCACAGGAGCAACCAGACGTCGGGGCCGATGTACGTGATGTGCTCCACCAACCTGGGAGGTGAACGACGCTTCGCCGCCGCCGTCGCGAGAAGGCTCCAGTCCCTCGGCGCGCTGACCCGCGGCGATCGAAGGGCCGCGACGGGCGTGGACCTGAGTGAAGGCAACCTGGACTCGCCCCTCGGGCGGCGCGCGCTGAAGAAGATGTACGACGCGCTGGTGTTGGACGGCACGCCCACGCCGCCGGGGGTCACCTTGGCGGGGATTTTGAACCACCTGCCGAGCGGGAGGGAGGCGACGGACCACGGCGACGGGGTCACCACCATGTCCAGGACCGCGGAGGAATACCTTCACATGGAAACCGTCTCACCCGGGTCCGGGGTGGTGGCGCTGCACGCGGAGCTCAGGGCGCTGGTGTGCTCGCTGGGGGTGCAGGTGGGACTGCTGGCGGAGGGTTTGTCCGAGGAGAACGTCGCGTCGCTGATTGAAACCGGCGGGGGAACCAAGGACCAAGGCGACGTGCGCCGTTTCCTCAACCGCATCCTCGGGCTATCCGTCCGCGGGCAGAACTTACTGTTCGGGTACTTCACCGAGGTGTTGGAGGCGGAGGTCAAGGCGGCCAAGGCTGAAGGTAAGTACTCCGAGGGCGTGAGTGACTTGGGCGGGAGTAACATCCGCATCGCGCACACCAAAACCGTTCTCAAGGATCCGATGGGCAGCGGCGCGGAGTTGCGTCACTCGCGGGTGTTGATCGACCGCGGCGTGTCCTTCACGAAGGCCCAGGAGATTTTGCGGGCGCAGAGACGGCTTTCGAAGGATGGGTTTTACCGCATGAGGCGCGAGATGTACGGTCGCACGCAGGTGATCCTCGCGCTCGCAAAGCCCGGGGCTCGAAACACTTTTGGCATTTACAGGCCCAACACCGGCGCGTCGTTCTTCGAGATGGACGTCGAGGAGCTCGATTCCAAGTACCGCAAGTACGATGAAAATGACGAGGAGTCCGCGCGTGTTCCGTGGGACGTGACGTACGAGTTGACGGAGAACGGGTGCATGCACGGGCACTCATGCGCGGTGACCCGCGACGGCCGCGAGTGCACCGCCGGCAGCCGGAGCGTCCGATGCTGCATCCTATCCGGCGCGGTGGTTCCCGCGTGGGGCGCGTTGGAGCACACGCTGGAGCGCCACGAGCACCGGTTCAACAAGAGCGACCGCGGTATGCGCGCCGTCAAGGTGGTCGCCGAGGACGGAACCAAGGTTGTGGGCATTCGGTACCCCGAAGATTTGCTCGAGGAGGTTCGCGAGCGCATCGTGCAGGAGTGGTTCCGGAACCAGGAACGCGCCGACGAGAAGGCGCGGGTGGAACGGGAGAAGAACCCTGACGGTGCCACCGCCGGCGGCGGCGGGTTACTGTCCCCTGGTGCGGCGAGGGTACGCGTGGAGCTACCCACCGACGTCGACGCCAGGTGCGCGGCGAGAGCGACGCGGGAGCCGAAGACCATGATGCACTTTTTCCAAAAGAAGGACGACGACGGCGTTCCGGACGGCGATCTTGACGGCACAAAACCGGTGGGTGAGACGCGCAAACGACCCGCGCCCGTGCCCGTGGCCAGGGGCGGCAAGGGGAAGCCGAAAGGGTCGTCGGGGCAGCAGCCCACGCTCGCGTTCGCCGCCGTCCCCGTCGACCTCACCGGCGAAAAAAAGTTCAGCGCTGGTCCCTCGGCGTCGGCGGACCGGCAGATGTGTCCGATATGCGACCTGGCGTTCCCCGGCACGTGGCTCAACGGGGATATCAACGCGCACATAGACGAGTGCATCTCGAGCACGGTGCTTTGACGGGGACGTACGATTCATTAACGATTCTTTAACGACACGAAACGTGATTTGAAAAGAAATTACTAAACGGAGACCGCTCTCAGTGCCCGTGGCCGTGCGAGTGCTCCTTCTTCTTCTCCTCCCCGTGACCGTGGCCGTGGCCGTGGTCCTCGTGGCATTCGGTCTTGCCTCCGTCGTGGGAGTGTCCGTGGCCGTGCGAGTGCTCCTTCTTCTTCTCCCCGTGACCGTGACCGTGCCCCTCCTCCTTCGAGTGATCGGCGGTGCATTCGGTTTTACCGCCGTCGTGCGAGTGTCCGTGGCCGTGTGAGTGCTCCTTCTTCTCCCCGTGACCGTGGCCGTGGGACTCGTCCTTGGAGTGGTCCGCGGTGCACGCCACGCCGTTGTGCGTGTGCGCGTGCGGAGCCGCGTCGTCAGCTTCAACCGGCGGCTTCTCGTGCATCACGACTCGGGCGTCCGCAGCCTGCGCGGCGGTGACGTTGGGCCTGAGTGTGTATGTCGCCGCGACGGCGCCGTCGAGCTCCAGGGTGATCGCGATGGATGCGACGCCACCGCGGATGTCCACGCAGTTCATGTTCCCGGGCGTGTTTGCGATCTTGATCGCGGCGCCGGAGAAGGATGTGGCCATCACGTTGACGTGCGTGGTTCCCGCCGGGACGTCGACGGCGTAGTCGGTGACGGCGGACGAGAAGGCTGGGGAGAGGGCCACCGTCGCCTTCTTGAAGCCCTCGGACTTGGTGTGGTCCACCTCGCCGCCATCGGTGAGGGGGATCTGGGCGTCAACCTGCGCGGGGAAGAATTGGAAGATCGAGGCGGGAACGGATGTCAGCGCGCGATCGAGACGGCGGGACGCGCGTATCAGGGGCTCGAGCCGGGAAACGGAGATGGAGACGCACGTTCAGGAAGTTGAGGACGGCAGCCATGGTGTCGCCGGGGTTGATATCACTTCGAGGGAGAGTGTCGCCGGGGACGTGACGCGACGGGGGGGCACGGGTGCCTTTTTGTCGTCGGCTTTTTTTGGCCGCACGTTGGGAAAACCTAACCCAAATGGCGGAAACCTAACCCAAATGGCAATTCCAATAGGGGAGCACACATGTTTTCAGATACACTTTCTTTTTCATTTTGCTGAGAGACTTGTAATTTCGTATTTTTTCCTCACTGGCCTCATAACACACATACAACTCGGCTTCGAGATTTTTTCTTGTCGCTCCGACCTGCCGACGTATCCAGCACCTTGGAGGATATGATACGATCGCCACCACATCTCAACTGCGCGTCTCGACACTCGTATCGCAACGCACGAAAGTATCGTCATGCCTCGCAACGTCAACCCCGATGCATGCATGGAGCCCGTCCTCGGTACGGGCATCGCCGGCCGCAAGCCCGAGACCATCATGGAGGTGCGTCCGAGACCCCGATTCCCACGTCCCGGAAGCGTCACCGACGCTGGCAACGAGAATTGCCCTCCCCGATGCGTCAGCGGCAGATCGCGGCTCATCCGGGGGTGATCTAGGGCCCGCGCGGTTCCGCGTATCCTCTCAAATCGCCCCACGGATGATCCTCGCGCACAGAAGAGTCGCTCGGATCCCGTGGATGCCACCCCGTGGCCACCACCGCCGTCGCGCCCGCGATCTCGCTCGACGTTTTGTTACCCTCGGCAATCGGAGAAGAATTCAGCTCGCCTGACCGTCGTCCCTCCCCCTCCCGCCCCGCAGGTCTTCAAGAAGTGCCGCGACCACAAGCTCTGCGACTCCAAGGCCCTGATCGGTGCGTACACGGCCGTACCAAAGCCCACGATGTATTTTCTCTCGAATCCTCCCACGTCGTGCCCCCCAAACCGCGCCGAACCCCGTCACCTCCCGCCGGTTGCCGAGCTGACGCAGAGGCGGGAATCTTCCGTGATCGCCACCCGATCTGACCCAAACGCCCCTTTCCCTTGACCCACGCAGCGTGCGACGACACCGTGTGGACCTGGAAGGAGTACTACAACGACACCATCAAGGCTGCCAAGTCCTTCATGCACCTCGGCCTCGGCCGCTTCGAGTCCGTCTCAATCCTCGGCTTCAACTCCCCCGAATGGCTCCTCTCGAACATGGGCGCCATCGCCGCCGGAGGGTTCGCCGCGGGCATCTACACCACCAACGAGCCCGACGCGTGCAAGTACATCCTCAAGCACTCCAAGGCCCGCATCGTGGTCGTCGACGGCCAGAAGCAGCTCGACAAGATCCTCAAGATCCGCGGCGACCTCAAGGACCTCACCGCCATCGTCGTCTGGGGCGACAAGGTTTCGCCCAACGTCAACGACGGCGTCGGCGACGGCCAGGCCAAGGTGTACGGCTGGGACGATTTCATCGCCCTCGGTGCCTCCGTCTCCGACGCCGAGGTCGAGGCGCGCATGGCTGACCAGAAGCCCGGCCACTGCTCCACCCTCATCTACACCTCCGGCACCACCGGCGACCCCAAGGCGGTTATGATCTCGCACGATAACGTCACCTGGGTCACCCGCGCTAACATCGCGCACCACCCCGACTTCGTCAACGGTCCCCTCCGCGTGGTCTCCTACCTCCCGCTCTCCCACATCGCCGCGCAGATGGTGGACATCCACTCCCCGATGGCCTACCTCGCGGACCACAGCCTCCCCGCCGAGGTTCACTTCGCCAGGCCCGACGCGCTCAAGGGGACCATCAAGGACTCCCTCATCAAGGCCAAGCCCACCGTGTTCTTCGCCGTGCCCCGCGTCTGGGAGAAGTTCGCCGAGGCGCTTCAGGCTGTGGGTAAGAAGACCACCGGGGTCAAGAAGATGATCTCCACCTGGGCCAAGGGCCAAGGCAAGATGATCCACGCGGCGTCCCAGTACAAGTCCAAGAAGTCGCACCCGATGATGGGCTTCCTCGCCAAGAAGATCCTCACCAAGGTCAAGGCGGCGATCGGCCTCGACTGCGCGCGCCTGTGCATCTCCGGCGCCGCGCCCATCTCCAAGCAGACCCTCGACTACTTCGGCACGCTCACCATCAACATCGTCGAGGTGTACGGCATGTCCGAGAACACCGGCCCGCAGACGTGCGGCAAGAACAAGAAGTTCATCGCCGGCACCTGCGGCCCCGTCATCCCCGGCGCCGAGATCAAGATCGACTTGGACAAGGGCGACAAGCCCGGTAACGGCGAGGTGTGCTTCCGCGGCCGCCACGTCATGATGGGCTACATGCACAACCAGGCCAAGACGGACGAGACCATCGACGAGGACGGCTGGCTCAGGTCCGGCGACGTCGGCAAGGTGGACGCCGACACCGACATGCTCGCCATCACCGGCCGCATCAAGGAGCTCATCATCACCGCGGGCGGCGAGAACATCGCGCCCGTGCCCGTCGAGGACAAGCTCAAGGAGCTCCTCCCCGGCATCTCCAACGCGATGATGATCGGCGACAAGCGCAAGTACAACACCGTGATCCTCACCCTTCGCCAGGTGCCCGACCCCAACGAGGACGGCGCCTTCACCGAGAAGCTCTTCGGTAACTCGCTCGAGGTGTCAGGCGCCAAGACCGTCGCCGAGGCCAAGGCTGACCCGAAGTGGAAGGAGACCATCGAGGCTGCCATCGCCGCCTACAACAAGACGGCCGTCTCCAACGCGCAGAAGATTCAAAAGTACACCATCCTCGACACCGACTTCTCCGTGCCCGGCGGCGAGCTCACGGCGACGCAGAAGCTCAAGCGCAACGTGGTGGTGGAGAAATACGCGAAGGATATCGAGGCCATGTACTAAACTGGCCCGTACCCGAACCTCACGCGCGCACGTATGTACATAGCCATCATGCAACACCCTTTTAATGTGGATCTGAAAAACTGCATCACTAAATCCGCTATGCTAGCTCACCGCGCAACACGCCGGGTCCCCGTCCTTCGAAGCGTCCCTCTTCCCGCGCCGCTTACCCCCACCCCCGACCCTCGGGGTCACGTCCATCGGCCCCACCACCCCGCCGTCGTCCCCACCGAACGTCCCCAACGACGCCGCCAACCTCGCCGCCGCGTCGTCCACGTCCGCAAGCGAATCCCTCGGGTCGCGACGCATCGCGCACCGCCTCGCGTCCTCCCCGGGCCCGAGCGTCGCGACGTACGGCATCGACGGCACCGATATGTCGTCGTCGACGTCCAGTACCAACACCAGCCACGCGCCCCGGGGCATCCCGCGCACGAGGTACTCGCGAACGTCTTCGCGGGTGATCTTCGGCGATGCACATCCGGAGACGTGCATGAGCGCGGAGTCTCCGCTCCGTGCGTCCCGCGCGAGCCATCGCATCGCGTCGACGAGAGCCTCACGCGTCGCGTCGTCGTCGGCGATCACTCTGGTGCCGTCGTTTGGGTCGAACCTGGTGTTCGGGTCGAGCCCGGTCGTGAGGGCGTCGCGCGCCCATCGCGCGTCGGTTCCGTCGCCGACGAAGAGCGCGCGCCTCGTCCCGTGCTCGGCGCACACGGGATGCGTGACCGCGACGCGTCCGTCCAGTGGGAGATCCCGGGTGGATGAGAGCGTGACGGTCGTATCGCGCGCGCCGGATGTGTCGAGAGCCGCGCGCGCGGAGACGAGCGCGTCCCGCCACGACGGCGTTCCCGCGTCCTCCCAGCCGTCGCGAGTCGATGTGGCCGCCGAGCCCCCGACGTCGTCTTCGTGACCCAAGAGCGCCCCGACGAGCGCACGCGTCGTGGATGGTCTTCCCTCTTTATCGTCGCCGGGTCGATCCGGGCCCAACCCGCGCCTCGTCGTGGTCAGCACCACGACGGTCGCCATCGTTCGCGCGATGATATTTGGGAAAATGAGCGGGACGTTTCAGTTAACTTTGCTCGGCGCAGGGTGAGGGGAACGCGTTTGTCGAGACCGAACGCGGATGTTAAGCAGCGGTTTATTGGCGTGTATTATACGGGCAAGTGAGGTCTATTTTGAAGGCGGCAATCACACGGATGGGACCTCACACGGATCCCTTCTTCACGTAGCGCGGGGGCAGCCCGGGCATGAGGGGCGGCAGCACCTCCATGTCCTCCATCCCGTTCCCGGGCCCGGACGCGTCGGACCCGTCGCTCACGAGCTCCACCTCCACCGCACCTTCGCCCACCTCGGTGATACCGCAGGTCACCCCGGGGCCGAAGAACCCCTGGATCTTCTCCCGCCTGTCCGTCCACTCGCTGAGCTCCATCTTCGGCGAGTCAAACTTGAGCACCAGCGCGTAGCGGTCGACGATGACCTGCTCGGAGAGGCCGGTGAGCGTGGGCGCCTGGTTCTTGCGCAAACCGCCGGGGCGGTTGTACCTGAAGATGATCGCGAGCCCCTCCTCGAGGTGTTGCTCGTCACCGTACCTGTACCGCGTGACGTCGTTGCGGACCTGGGTGAGGATGCCGGTGGTTTGCGCTTCTCTCAGCGCGGCGGCGTCTTCGTAGGTGACGCACTCGAGCGGCTCGAGCTTGGCGTACTGGAGCGCGAAGCCGATGAGGGAGATGATGAAGCCGTAGATGAGGAGGAGGGAGGAGATGGAGCCGGTGGGGATGACGTTGAAGTAGCCGAGGAAGCCGGACATGAGCAGCGGGAGGCCGACGCCGAGGCCGATGGACCCGAAGGAGGTGGTGGAGAGGTCGAAGCCCTCGGCTTTGGCGATGGTCCGCGTGCATGCGCTGCGGGGCAGCTTGGGGACGACGGTGGAGGCGGCAGGGCCGGTCTTGTCGGAGGGACCGGCGGTGGCGAGCGCCGCGGCGTCGTCGATGGCGTCGCCGCGGACCACGAGCGCGCCGCGCGTGTGCCTGGGAGATCCGAGGACCGCCGGCGCGCGGACGGCGACGCCGCGGAGGGTCGCGCGGGCGGCGGACGCGCGGCGGGGCGCGGACGCGGCGCCGCGCGCGGGAAGCGCGAGCGCGACGGGGGTGAAGGAAACGACGGCGGACATGGTCTAACTGGACGAGTCGCGCGGGTGCAATCTGGCACCGGCGCCATCGGCGGGAGGAACCAAAGCCACACGATGGCTACGTGGCTGCCTCGGTGACAGCCAGAGTACGATTAACTCAAAAACGGCGGTCAAATTACGTCCCGTATAAACCGCGACAGTTGTCAAAAAAGGCGAAAGCTTGTGGATGAGGCGGACCTCGAAGCGGCGGTGTGATTGTTCCGATTGCGATCGGCTGGCACTACCGACCGCGCGTCACACGTCACACTCACACTCAACCAGCTAAGATGGTGCTCGCCGCCCTCGTGAACATGGTCGCCCCCGCCGCGCGCATCGCGCCCTCCCGCGTCGCCTCCCAGCGCGTCGCGCAGGCCCTCCGCGTCCCCGCGTTCCGCCCCCGCGTCGCGTTCCACGCCGCGCGCACCGTGTCCGCCAAGTACGCCTCCGAGAAGAAGGGCGACTACCCCTCCATGGACTTCCGCATCTTCTTCAGCGAGGACGGTAAGGCCATCTCCCCGTGGCACAACGTCCCCCTCCACAACGCCGACGGCACCGTCAACTTCATCTGCGAGATCCCCAAGGAGACCAAGGCCAAGATGGAAGTCGCCACCGACGAGGAGCTCACGCCGATCAAGCAGGACACCAAGAAGGGCAAGCTCCGCGACTACCCGTACAACATCAACTGGAACTACGGCATGATCCCCCAGACCTGGGAGGACCCGAACCACGAGCACCCAACGATGAAGGTCATGGGCGACAACGACCCGGTTGACGTGGTGGAGATTGGCGCCGCCGCGCTGCCGATGGGCTCCATCTCCCCCGTCAAGCCCGTCGGCGTCTACGCGATGATCGACGACGGTGAGCTGGACTGGAAGGTGATCGCCATCTCCGCGGCTGATCCCAAGGCGGGAGACATCAACGACGTCGAGGACGTCGAGAAGCACTTCCCGGGCGAGCTCGAGAAGATCAGGGTGTGGTTCAGGGACTACAAGACCCCCGACGGCAAGCCCCAGAACAAGTTCGGCCTCGACGACAAGTGCATGAACAAGGAGTACACCATGGGAGTCATCGAGGAGACCGCCAAGTTCTACCAGGACCTCATGTCCGGCAAGACCGAGAACACCAAGGGACTCTCCCTCAAGTAAACACAATCGCCGTCGACTAACACTTATTTTAATTTAATCTCCTACGCGAGCTCAGTACTTTCGCTTCTTCGCCGGCCGCTTGAACATCCCGCCGTCGCCTCCCTTCCCTTTACTCCAGTTGTTGTTCTTACCCGTACCGCCGCCGCCGGAGTTGTCGAACTCCTTGTACTTTTTCTTGAATCGCGTGTCCATGTTCTGGCCGCAGTTGTGGCCGCTGAAACCGGCGTACCGCTTGGGTTTGGCCCCGTCGTCGCCAGCCTCCTTGGCGCGCTCCACCGCCGCCGCCCTTCGCGGATCCCACTCGTCCAGCACGTGCATGGGCAGGTCGTTCGGGTTCCTGGCCACCGTGTACCCGTCCACCGCCGCGCGCGGTAACTTTCTGTGCCACCGGAGCGCCTCGGGTTGAAGCGAATCGCCCATGCCGCAGTACCAAAAAGAAAGGAAAGGCGAGGTTCGCTCGCCAAGCCGTCCCACGTGGCTCTTCTTTCTCCGCGCCTTTCCGCCCTCGACATCACCAGCCTGCTGAGCCTTACGGGCGGCTATGAGCGGTTTCGGGGTCCAGTAGTAGTACCGCTTGACGGGCGCGACGTAGAACGGGAGCGTCTGCCGGCGGGCGGATCCGTTTCTCGTGGCGATCTTCTTGTGCTTGACCCGCCCCTCGCCCCCGTCGTGAACCTTGAACTCCGGGTTCTCCCCGGACTCGGACCCGGACTCGTGTTCGGGCTCGGCGCTTCCCGTGTCCCCGTTTTCCTCGGTTCCCCCATGGGTCTTCTCCTCTTTCAACGCCTCTTTCAACGCCTTCCCCTCCGCGCCCCCAGTCAACAACGCGCTCATGTAGTACGGCTTGTTGACGCAATAGCTCGGTAGTAGGAGGAAATAAGGCCGGTCGTGCTGGTACAAGTTCCTCGCCGCGAACGTGATGCACCGCTCCACGTGGTCGGCGCTGTACGGCGGGTTAGTCACGAGCACGTCGTGCTGCGGAACCTCGCCGCGCTCGAGCACTGAGTAGAAATCTTTATTCTCGTTGACCACGTTGGGGAACCCGAGCGCCGCGAACGACCGCTTCGTTCCCCCGGCGCAAAAGTAAGGGTCGTATATGACCAGCGTCTTGGGTGTCTTGCCGCAAGCCTGCGCGGCTTTGTTGAGGAAGTTGACGATGTGCGCGTGCGCCTCCGGGGAGGTCTCGCAGTGGTCGTCGGCGTCGACTTCGAATTCGTGGCTCACCGCATCCGGCGGTTTCTCCATGCGGGCGCTGAGGGACATGCCGTCCCCGGGTGCCGACCCGTCCCCGTCCCCGGGTGCCGACCCGTGCTCCTCCCCGGGTGCCGACCCGTCGTCCCCGTCGCGTCCTTTCCTCTCCGGCGTCGGCGGGTTGAGCTGCGCCTCCATCTCCTCTTTCGTGAGGCGCGTCACCGCCTGGGTCTGCGCGTCCCACGTGCCCACGCGGAGGTGCGTTCCGTCGGGGGCGCGACGTTTGGACGAGTACACCGCGCCGGACTTGCGGTCGAGCAGGATCAGCTTACCGTCAATCACGACGCCCTCCACGTTGAGCACGCCGTGGTGGACGCGAGGTGCCTTTGCGGTTTTTGGCGCCGGTACCGGGATGCCTTCGTCGGAGTCGGAGCCGTCGTCATCGCCCGAGCCGACGCCGTCGTCCCTGTCCTGCGGGAACCGTTCGCGCTCCTGCCTGCGTCGCTCGAGCCGCGCGCGTTTCGCCGCGGTCTTCTTGGCTCGGCGCTGCGCAGCCTTGCCGCCTCCACCGGGAGAGGCGGCGGCGGGCGAAGAATTCCCGTTCGCATTTGCGACCCCCTTCGCCTTGCCCGCGGAGGTACCAGCCGCGGCCCGCTCCGGCTCCGAGTCGGAGTCGTTGAACCTATCGAGGTCGTCGTCGCTCATCGCGCGCGTCTCTCGGTGTTCACCCCCTGGCGCCCCCTCTACGCGCCTCGTCGAGTGGAGAGGGCCGTCTCGGAAAATATCACAGCTGTGCGCGACGGCCGCCGGAGCGCCACGCGACGGAGTCATCTTTTACCCTCGTCATCCGCGCCACAACTCGCGTCGCGGAGGCTGCGCGCGAACTCGTGAAAGGCACAGAATGTCGGCGATCACATTCACCGCGAACGTCGCGAAGGTTCGGGTCGCGCCCGCGATCCGGGGCCGCGTCCGCGCTCGCGCCGGCGCGCGCGTGGCGATCAGGGCGTCGGCCGGGGAGGAGGGCACCCGCGTGGCGAGCTTCGACGCGGGCGTCAAGAGGGTCGGCGCGGTCGTGGGGTCCGTCGCGGCGGCGACCGCGGCCGAGCCCGCGTTCGCGGCGGCGCACGAGGTCGCGGAGGTGAGCGCCACGTCCCAAACATTCTCCCACGTCGCGCTCCAACCGCGCCGTCCAACCATCCGTGTCCCCTTATCCACTACCAGTAATCGACCAATCGACTGACCTTCGTTCCATCCAAACCACCAGGTGGCCGCCAACGGCGTGCTCGAGAACCTCAGGCTGTTCATCGCCATCGCGTCCGTCGCGCTGATCCTGTTCCAGGGTCCCAAGGGCGACGGCGTGGTCAACTCTCTCAACGAGAGGCGGGTATTCGGCTCGGCGGCGGAGACCAAGAGCGCGGTGGACTACGTCACAGCGGGTCTCATCGGGTCCTTCATCGTGCTCTCCGCCGTCCTCGCCGCGACGCAGTGAGCTGAGAGTGAGGTTGACACTTAAATAGTCGCGTAAATAGTGTTGTAGGCGATGTTACACGAGAGAGAGTTTGACGTTTGTTCGTATTCGTAGTTGAAAGTCGAGGCGTGATGGCGCCGCGCGTCAGCTGGACCTTCCCACCACCAGGTTGTGCTTGCATGAATTGGATAGACTTCACATACAGGATGATCATCTATCGGATGTCATCGACCATGACCAGCTTGTATGTGAAGCGCAACGAAGCACAACCTGGTGGTGGTCCGTGGACTTGAACGCATGCACGCGGTCCAGCTGACAGCGGCGTCAAAGTTCACGGCGCCGGGCGTCAGCTGGACCTTCCCACCACCAGGTTGTGCTTATGTTTCTCATACACATTACATGTGGATTCATTTCACATGTGACGCGCGACAAAGCACAACCTGGTGGTAGGACACGTAAAGGGTACCAGCTGACGCCTCTTTAGCGTCGAAGTCCTCACCCGCCAGAGTCTCACTCCGGGTACTCGCATCCCTCCTGCGTCACCGGCTTCAGCACCGAAGTGTCGAACCCGAGCTCACGCGCGGTCGTGCGCATGAGCTCGACGACCTCCGCGCTCGCGATCGGCTCGCGCGTGAACAGCCACAGCCCCGAGTCGTTCATACCTGACCCGGTGCTGCAAAGTCCGTTTTCTTGGTCCGTGAGACGGGTCGGGGCGCCGCCGCTGACGATCGCCCAGTCGTATCCGAGCGTAGGATCGGGTGTATCGGGCGACACGGCGACGATCCAGTACGGTCCGTACGTGAACCTTGGCAAGAACGTGGGTCCGACGAGCAGCTTGGAGTTGGATACGTCCTTATCCTCCACGAGAGCCCGGAGTCTCATACCCTGCGCGTTGGTCGGGTCGCCGTCGACGCCGCCGTTTCTGGCGGTGTTGAACACCTCCACCTCGTCGCCCGCGTCGTTGAGGGTGTACTTCGCGCGGACGCAGTAGAACGCGTCGAAGGGTTGGTATCGCACCACCTGCTGCTGCTGCACGTACCACGGTCTGGACGTGTAAGCGGACAGGTCCAAGTCTGGGACAGTCTCCACCGTCTTGCACGCGGGGTCGGTCCTCCTCAAGGACCCCGCATCGACGCCGTTCGCGAAGACCGCGACGACGACGACGACGACGAGCAGGATGACCGGGAGGGCGCGCATGGTGTTTTGTCGTCGTACAGTACAAGAGCAGTCGTGGTTCTTCTCTCGAACAAACGAGGCTCGGCGCTCGCCTCGGGACACTACTTATATGGCAGTATTCGACGGTCTGTGACTCCTGAATCCGGGATCTCCGCCCCGCATTTTCATTGGCTATGGAGATCTGGACAGCTGGAGCCAATATCCTACTTGGATTGGTCTCCTGACGCTCACACACCCGTCGCACCGCACCACGCCGTCGTCGACCACGCCACGCTCGACACGATGTCTGCACTCGGAGCGTTCGCGTCTGCGCCGACCGTGGCGCACGGCGCCAAGGCCCGCATCGCGGGCCGTGGGGTGCTCTCCAACAACGCGAAAACCGGCATTCGCGGGAAGGTTCGCATGGCACCGCGAGCGCGGGCGGTCGGCACCGCCGTGGAGCTCCCGCCCGCGATCGCCAACCCCGACAGCGGCTCGCGCGCGAAGGAGTTCACCACACGCAAGGGCGCGGTGCCCTACAAGGACGAGGCCGTGGACTGCGACATCCTCGTCAACGACGGCGCGAGGGAGGCCATCAAGGCGAACGGCGCCGAGAGATTCGTCCACCTCATCGAGCCCGACAACCCGAAGCTCGTCAAGCTCCTGAAGACCATGGAGGCCGGCTGGGACCGCATCGGCGTCCGCGCCAAGAACGCGGGGCATCATTCCCTCTGGCCCGAGGCCTTCGAGGCCGGCAGGGCGCTCCTCGAGGAAGCCTTCCCCGAGGAGTGCGATCCCGCGTACGGCGGCGAGGTGCTCAGCGGCGTCGCGTTCGTCGGCGACGACATGAAGGACCGCGCGATCGACTTCATGCAGCGCAGGCCCAAGACGGACTTCACCATGAGCAAGTACAACCCGCTCGGCAGGCTGCACAGGGACCCGGACGCCATCGACTACAAGCAGCCCGGCTGGATGGAGGCGGCTATGCCGAACAGCGGCGGTCCCGGCGAGGAGGACGGGTACTCGTACAGGTATTACAACGTGTGGCTCGCGAGGACGCCCATCGACCCGTCCGGGCAGGTGTGGGAGAACCCGCTCTGTTTACTGTTGCCCAAGAACCGCGGTGCGCAGGAGTGGGACTACGAGGTTCGCTTACCGGAGGATAACGAGGGTGCCGTGGAGGAGACGCTGGGGGAAAAGGCGGGTCGAATCGCGAAGAATCCGCTGAGCGCGGCGCCGATCATCATGAAGGCGTTCTCGTTCAAGAAGGGCAAGAAGGAGGACCAGTTCGAGTTTCAGGATGAGAACTACATGAAGCGCGGGTCCCCGGAGCTCACGCCGAGCGACGAGCACGTGTGGGTCACGCACCCGTTCGTGTGCTTCGACTCGTTCGACATGTGGCACGGAGCGGCTAAGTGGGAGTCGGATATCAAGTCCGAGCTGTGCAACGGGGCCAAGGACGTGATGCGCGCGAGGCAGGACGCGAGCAAGGGACGGGTTTCCATGGAGCTCAGGTTTCGGGCGAGGTGTAAGCCCGCGGGGGTGAAGGGTGGGAGGGAGGGTGTTCCGTTCTCGCCCCTCTCGTCGGCGTACAGGGGCGGAGCGTTCAAGCCAGACACGGTCCGTCCGTCGGGCGGTTCCTACGACCTCGACAAGGGAACCACCAAATGAGTAGCTAGCCCACGCTTTATCGATTCTCGTATTGAAGGTATTATTATTCCGTCTACGGTGTTTGTTACATCGTCATGGGATGTACTTTCCCAGACTTCTTCTTGCCCCTGGCGGCTGCCACGACTGCTGCGATGAGTTTCAGCGCCTGCATGGAGCCGGCGGCGGGATCCCCCGACCTGCCCGCCGCGAGCGTGGGAAGCCTCCTCGCGAGGTCTTTCACCATGTACTTGCTCAGACCTGAAGGGGTGTCCTTCGAGGGTCGCAACCTGCGCGCGTGCGCGGCAGCCTGGAGCGCGTCGGCGAGCGCCGGCGCCTCTCGGAGCAGCCCCACCGCGGACTCTGTCGCCTCCTTCTCCAGGCGCACCTCCAGGGGCAGCGGCACGACGACGTTCTTTCGCGTGGTACGGCCCCTGTGCACAGCCTGGATCTTGACCGCCGCAGCCTCGAGCTCCTCCCTCTCTTGTTTTTCCTTGAGGAGGTCCATCCGGGTCTTCTTGCCCCTGTGGACAGCCTGGATCTTGAGCGCGGCAGCCTCCATCTCCTCTTGTTCCTCCCTCTCC
>Ga0209631_10001235_pt1 | contig 33085 bp, 13 predicted proteins | sample COG_08_FD_184752 | JGI IMG/M metagenome (GOLD analysis project Ga0209631, IMG submission 184752) | Pelagic Microbial community sample from North Sea - COGITO 998_met_08 (SPAdes) (version 2) | ecosystem: Environmental > Aquatic > Marine > Neritic zone/Coastal water | place: Helgoland, sampling... | reverse complement strand
GGAGGAAGTGCCCGACGACGATGTCCCCGATGTCAAGGTGGAGCCTCCCGCTGACGACGATGGGATAAATGGGGAAGACGGAACGACGCCTTCCGAGGGAAAGGGTGCGAAGCGGAAGAGAGCCCCTCGGACAAAGGGGCCATGCGAGCACGGGGTTAAGTACCGCTCGTGGTGCAAGGTGTGTAGCGCTTGTCCGCACGGTCGTCAGCGCAAGCAATGCAAGGAGTGCGGCGGGTCACAAATCTGCGAGCACGGTCGTCAGCGCTCTAGGTGCAAGGAGTGCGGTGGGGGATCAATCTGCGAGCACGGTCGTGAGCGCTCTACATGCAAGGAGTGCGGTGGGGGATCAATCTGCGAGCACGGTCGTCGGCGCACTCAGTGCAATGAGTGCGGTGGGGGATCAATCTGCGAGCATGGTCGTCAGCGCTCTCACTGCAAGGAGTGTAAGAAATAGATAGCGCGTCGTCAATCAAAACACCCACCGCCGCACCCTCGTCACACGTACTTTGAGCTAGCCGGTTTCCAAATCGCCTCCTCATCACACCCGAACCCGGCGCCCACCTCCATCAGCTCCAAGTAGCACTACACAACAACGAACCCGCACATGGGTAATCAGTAAGAGGCCACTAATTAGAATAAATTACGGCTGTTTTCAGCCTGTTTGCCCTGTGCTAAGCGGCTGCGGCTTGCTCGGCTAAGATTTCCAAGGTTTGCGCCATCGCGTCGGCGTCCTTCTCGTCGAGCAATCCCATCTCGTCCAGATCCGCCAACATCCCGAGCGCCCCCTTCATCGCCTTCGGATCCACATCACCCGTCACCCCGCACTCGTTCGCCACCCACAGCACCTCGCACACGCCGGCGACGACGTTGGACTTGGTCAGCGCCCCCAGCATGAAACTGAGACACCGCTCGTTGCCATCCGCCACGCCCTTACCGTACACCCAATCGAACTTATCCAGCGCGCACGGCGTCTCTTTCTTGGCCTGCGTGAGCAACGCCAGTGCCAGTTCGAGGTGTGACTCGTACACGGCCGTCTTGGCGAGCGCCAGGTCGTACACGGCGTCCTGGACGTCGTCGAAAGGCTTGTACCCTCGGGAGGGATCCCACGCGTCGCTCGCCTGTGCCTTGGCCTTCTCCTCGCCGACGCGCGTCAACGCCGTCTGGAAGTCGCGCTCGCGCTGGGTGATCCGGTCCTTCGCGTCGTTTGGATCGGCGGGTGGCGGAGGCGGGGGCGGTCTGTACGCCTCGGCGGCGGCCAGGCGCGCTTTACGTTCCGCAGCGTTCGCCTCCATCTCCTTCACCTCGTCCCTCTTTTCGAGCTTCCTGGCTTGCTTCTTCTTGGCGCTTCGCTTGGCGACGACGGGTGGTGCCCTCGCGCGGTATCCCTTCGCGCGGACATCTCCTCCACCCCGCGGTAGAGACCGCGTGACCAGCGCACGCGCCTGCCCACACAGCATGGCGCACCCTCGAGTGTACCCTCGCTATCCGGAAAAGATTACCTCGAGGAGTCCGATCCGCAGAGTGCCAGCTGTGTCAGATAGAAGTTGTTTCTCGGGGCGATCGCTCGGCGCCGGCCACACCACGACAGCACCCGACGCCGAGGTTCCGCTCTCAATTGAGCAGCCTCCCGTGCGTCCACGGACTCGACCACTCGTCACCCACCATGACGAGCTGAGTACACCAACCTGACCACTCCCCACCCACGGTGAGGGACGGAGGGCTCGCCCCCAGATGGCCCCCTCCGGCCAGAACCGCCCCCAAGATGGGGGCAGAGGCCGAGGCCGAGACCGAGACCGCCGAGATACGGGCGGTCGAGGCGGCCGAGGCCGCGGATCAAACCCTGGTAGAGGCGATAGCGGCATGGGCGGCGCCCAGCCCACGCCCACCAGAGGCCAACCCCCGCCCGGCGAGATACCCGACGCAATAGACGGGGGCTTCGTCTTCGTCGCGAAGGAACGCATCACGAAAGAGGCTCGCGACAAACGCATGATCGGCATCGGCGCCGACGGAGCCTGGATCATGGAGGACTACATCAAGTCCACAAACACCGCCGTGTTCATCTGCACCGTCAACGACACCGACCAGGACCACAGGGTGATGCTCGACGTCTTCCGACCCGTCCATCGCAAAGGAGCGTACGGTGCGATGGCCGTGTTCAACGCGGACATGCCTTCGCTCGACCCCCACGCCTTCGCCTCGTCGCAGCAAGGCATGCCCGCGCAGGTGGGGATCAAACCGTGGCTCATGGGCTCCGACGCCAAGACGCGACGGAGTCCCACGCAGGGCGCCAGCCGGTACCTCCTCGGCCACTTCTTCAACAGGTACCTCACCAATCCGCTGACGAGCAAGCTGAGGCGGCTCGGCAAGGACGAGGTGCCGGTGGTCCTCGACGCCGACGAGGCGCGTGAGCTCGCGTGGGGGCTCGTGCAGGCCACGATGTTCGTCGCCAACAGGGCGCCCGCCACCGGTGCCGCGCCGGGCGATGTCGCCGTCAGGGTTCGCCAGAGGGACCCGGGCGAGAGCAACAAAGCCGCCGCCGCGGGGACAATCACCGTCGTCCGCGACGGGAGGATGGTGCGAATTCCCATCCGATCGATCGAACCCAAGCAGCTCTCGCAGGAGAAGGCCACGACCGACCTCGACATCGTCCTCGACACGAAGCAGGGCACCGCTGAGCGCGTCGCCGCGCTCAAGGCCATCGGCGCCGCGTGCCAGGGCGCGGGGGGACCGGACATGTTCCTCGACAGTTTCTCCAAGACCCACCCGGAATCCTTGACTAACTTTTACGACCTGGCCATGGGGCTCACGGGCCTGCACGACGACCGGGTGGATGAGGTCAGGACGCTCGCGCCCGCGGTGTTGGGAACGGCGGCATGCGCTCTCATACGCGGCTTCGCGGCTCACTTGGCGGAGCACGGCCTCGTCTTCAACCCGCGCACGGAGAAGCTGAGCGTGCCGACTCCGGCGGGGTTAAAAAACGGAACCGTACACGGTAGGGTTTCTAAACCGTTGGCGCGATACGTCGAGGAAGACTACACGCCCGCTCGAATGGTCGCGTGGGGAACGACGGACCGACGGGTCAGGGAGGGCGAGATACCAGGCGACGTGATCATCACCGGCGAGGACTTCGACATGCACTTCTTCGACGTGATCTTCGCCGGTATCGAACGACGGCTCAGCGGGGTTGAAGGTATGGGTCAGCGAAAACTTTACCCATTCGAGATCACCCAGAAGGAATTCTACATCGAAGCTGCTTGTGCTTGCCTCGCACCGCTCATGGATGCCATCGTCGACGCTCAGGCAGCGGTGGATGCGGACGGCGACGACGCCTCCATCGTTCGGCATTCGAACATGCTGCACATCCTCTGGGAGCGCATACCTCGCCTGCTCAAGTCATGCGTGTCGATGATGAGAGATCCGCTCATGTACACCGATTTGATGCTGCCTTTGTTCAGGCTGTTCTCCATTCTGACCAGGCCCTTAACGATCAAATCGCTCTTCCTGGACGATGTCGCGGCGAAGTGGATGGCCGAAGGCTCGGTACTCGCGGGTGACGTGTCAAAAACCTTTCCGTCGATGCGCATCAACGTCGCGACAAAGGAGTTTGACTTGCCGTGGCGGGAAACCTACGCGGTCAAGTTCGAAGATTTTGTCAATGCGATCGTCCCTTGGGCGTGTAGTACACGATGCAACATGTGTTGGACAACCAAGCAACTCAGGGACCAGGCGAATGAACTACTCTCCAAGTTCAAATTCAAGTGGAGCGGTCTGCTCGACGGGGACCGACGCGCTTACCAATGCAACGTGCTGAATCGGCTGAAGCAGTACTGCATCGAACCAGACGCATACAGGAGTTCCGGAAACAAAATCGACCCGCTTTGCGCCTCCGATTGCTTCCGATCTTGCATGGGTGACATCGGAGAGACTGCTTGGGAGGAAGCGACATCTATTGCGTATGACCTGATGTCACACGTTGTTTACCTCAAGGCATTCAAGGACAGCAAAGAAGTAACACCAGACAGCCCGTTTTGGAATATCTTTTTGGGATCTTTCAATGCGGTCGGAGCCTCACTCGACGGACTGCTGAACGGATCAGATGGCTCAGCAGGTAAGCTTGCACAGTTGGAGAAGGATATCGATCACGCATATGATGGGAAAAAGGCGAAGAAAACCAAGGATAAATGGGAATTCCTGCAGGAGCACTGCTTCGATTTCGTACACGAGTTCCGGCGTACTTTCTTTTGGTCTGCTGAGGGATGTCAAGTGTCGAATCAGAATCTCGAACCGCAAGTGCAGGCATCTTTCAAAGGTATGCTCGCGTGTCTAAGATTTCACAACGTTAACTTCGAGGATATCTTTGAGCGCCCAATCACTGTCGATGTTTTTGTCGATGTTTTTGAGTCGTTGCGGTTTGCGGCACTGAGTCCCATCCCTGGGCGTGCAGAGGTTGGCAAGAAGGCATATCTGGGAGCAGCGAAAAGCTCTAATGACACTTTCCGCTACATGGTCGCCTATGCATCGGGTCATTTGCTCCAACGAGATCTCAGGGCCCTCAAGAAGACGAGCAAGGACAGAGCAAAGGAACCTGACGTCGATGCGTTGGAGCGCGTCATCATGCTCGATCTCGATGTGCACATCTGCTTATGGAGGGGATCAGACGGGACAGAGTCAGAAGTCGCGGTCAAGAAGGCACTTTGCGTTATTTCGGACAGGTTCCCGGGAAACCCGGGAAACAAAAAAGGTGTGTTGCAAGCAGGTGCTATTGAGCAGATCCTTAAGAGCCGACCAGTGCTACTCGACCGGTTCTCCATTCTGAGATGGAAGATGGATCTGTATGTGAACGCTAAATTCAGCTACAGCGACTCAAACGCGGAGGCCCTTCTGCTGCCCGCCATGGATCCAGACACCGCGGATGCTAAGCCCATCGCAGCGCTCAGGATGCTCCTCGAGGACAAGGCATCGGCGGAAGTTTACTTGCGAGAATCGCGGAAGATTTTCAGCGTGGTGTGCAGGCTTGCATGCACAAGCAAGGAACCAAAAGTGCGCATGGCAGCCACCGAGCTCCTGGTGGATCGTGCCATCATCCCCGTTGACTCGAAATCGTGGGCGTCTATGAGGGGTATCAAGTACGTCTATGAACATGCGAGGAATGGCATCGGCGACGCGTCCAAAGCAGTCCGGGAAAAGTGGGCCGAGGCGCTGCCTACACTGGCGCTTGCGGCCACCTGGAGGGAGGGCGAATGCCTACATACTCCTCCGTATTGGCTGAAACACTACGCAGTCGCGGCCAGGCGCGCCAATTTCCAGTCAGAGGACCTGAAGAGCATTTTGGATGCTTTGACGAGCAAGGACATGACCAAGGTGGCTCCCGCGACTATCCGCAAGATGATCGACCGTGCGGTGAAGGTTGCGCCGCCGCCGACGCGCCAGGACCCCGTGGCGGCGTCGCTCACGTCGGTTGGCGGAACACTTCTGAACGCCGCCGCCGCGGATAGAGCCGCGATGCGTGGTGCGTCGGAGACGCCGCCGGTGCAAGAATCAGCACCCGCGCCGAGGGATCTGGACTCCGACATGGACACAGCCTCATTGGACCACATCTCCACCCACGACGATGCGGCGATGTGGTGGGCCGTGCAGGAGGCTGCGCGGCAGTGCATCAGCGCGAGGCTCCGCACACACTACGGCAACGCCAGTGAAACGCTGACGTTTATCGAGCGAAGCCTCGGAGAGGTGCGGCGTAACCAGACGCCGACAGTCGCGGGTGCCAGAAATGTATCGCGGACCGATGCGCAGAGCATGACGGCCACATGGCTTCTTCTCGAGTTCGTCGATGCTCTCGAGCGTCAGATGTACAACGCCTATGAGGGTACACTCAGCTTACCCCCGCCCGGCAAGTCAGCGGCGAGCTTCTTCAGGCGCAACAAGCACATTTGCGTCGACTGGCTGCGGCGAATCAAAGAAGCTTCGCTGGGTGCCGCGAAGAGCTGCGGCAACGTCGCCATGGGTGCAAACATCGCACTGTCGCGAGTCCAAGCCGCGATCAAGGCACAAGAGCGTCGCGTGGAGAAAGCTGCGAGGCGCAGGGCCGAGGCTCCCGCCCGAATTCTCGAACTAAAAAGCGCAGTCAGCGACGCCAACGCCCGTCTCACCCAGGCTCACAAGCGCTACGGGCTGGGTGCCGCGAGGTTGGAACGCGCGAGGCAGACAGTGTCGGAGCGGATGAATGCGAACAAGTCGAAGCAAGAGATTGACAAAGCGAAGGAGAAGGTGGATGAGCTCAAGGATGAGGTCAAGGATGCAAAGGAGGAGGTGTCAGTGGCGTACCGCGACAAGAACGAAGCTCAGGAAAAGTTGAAGGACCTTGAGCGGAAGTCAGCTGGGAACGACACCGACTCCGAGAAGGACGCTGCGGCGTTGGTCTTCCGCGCGATTGGCGATGCGGCATCGCTGTTGGTGTCATTCGGTGAGCCGGACCTGCTGATTGGCCTGGCGGACTGGTGCGAGCCCCGGCTGAGGCCCGCGGGTGCCGACGTATGGCTCCCACCTTCTTCCGATGATGCGTTCACGACGAGCACGGAGGGTGTCCTCGATTGGGTTCGAGCAGCCGCGCTCGAGGCGGGTGGACGCCACGAGCAGGCGGCCGAGAAGTACCGACACATGCTCGAGACACCGGAGAAGATTGGACCCGCGTCTGCGCGAGCCGCGGCGAAGCGCCTGACGCACGCCTACGCCTCTGTGTGTGACTGGGATGGTCTCGAGGAATGGCGAAAGGATCTTCGCAAGATTCAGCGAGATGTCGAGAAAGCGGGATCCAGCGAGCTGGCCTCGGCGCTCAAGGATGTTGGTGCAAAACCGGAGTTGCTCGGAGCCTGGGCCAATTTTGATGCGGGCCAGTTTGACAAGCGAATCTCCCCGCTCGCGATTTCCGAGAAGCATGCCACTTCACCGTCGGCGGCTGTGGATGTCCTTAATCACGCAACTCACCGACTTCTCGAGGAGCTCTTGGTACATGATGTCGGCGAGTCCCCTGATAAGTCCGAGAGGATCGTTGAGGCCAGAAAACAGTTGCAGACTGCGATGAAGAGAATGCAGGAGCCCTTGCGATTGTCCAACCTGATGGGATCGCCCGCGGTGACCCAAGCTCTGCACATCGAGCTTGCCGCCGCCGACGCTGTCTACGCCGCCGTGAACGAGAAGTATTGCAGAGTATTTGGGGCGGTACGTGGCAGATATGATGTGTCGACCCTAACGCCGTGGATCAAGCTTTGCAGGGTGCTGAATGCTCTCAGTATCAAGGAAGAAATTGGTGCCCGGTCGCAAATCAAGGCCGCGGATATCCTGGAGCATTCGTCGCAGGTCGCTTTTGAGTCGCTAACGCTCTCGGCCGAGCTGGTTGCGGAACTGACCCGCTGTGCTGGACGACTGGGAAATTTCAAAGTTTTCCGCAAGATCTTCAAACGCGTTGGACAGCTTTCCGAGCTCGATCTGGAATCCGATTGCGTCCAATTCGGCCAGTTCGTTCAACAATGCAGGAAGAAGCTGGATTTCATCGAGTCTGATGCGGAAGGTACACGCGCCTCTAAAGATGAGCAGTATGCGTCTATCTGTAAGCAGTATCAGTCTGCATTCAACGCGCTGGTCCTCCCTCGTCAATGGGGTGGCGGCGCCGTGGTTGCGGATCCGACGGACAAGGCGCACCTCGTACCCTTGATTACGGATTCCATACAGGAAATGTCGAGAACCGTCAAAAGTTTGGCAGACGATCTTTACGGCAAAGACGGCGTCTTCGGCATAGAATTGATCAGAATGGTTTACACTTTTGAGGAGCACATGCCAGCGGATATGCAGAAGCGTGTGGAGCCAACATATGGTGAGCTACTGCATGCATATTCTCAATTCGAATTTTCGCTCGATTACGCCAGGTTTCTCGATGATTTCCACCGACGCGAGGAGGACGATCCGAAGCGCCGCACCCGCCGCGACAAAGATCCAATCTCTGCGGCGGGTATCGAGGACATCGACGGAGTTTGCGGTGAGCCGACTCCGCTTAACCCCGGCGCGGACGAGAAGGAAGTCACCTACCTTCTCGAGGCTGCCCACGCATACGCCCGGTTCCTCATCCAATGCGGTGAAAATGGTGAAGCTGGATCTTTCTCGAGATCCCAGACCCGTCTCCCGGGCTCGAAGCCGATGCCCGGTGAAGGTGGTGGCGATTTGAACCTGTATCACGCCAAGGTACGCCTCCTCAACTTCGCAAACAGTCAACAAATTGGCGAGAGTGACAGAATGAAGGAGATCCTCGGAAGTATCCCGACGGCTTACTGGCGTCAGTGTATCCCTGAGTTGATTACCATGCTCCACTCGGACATCGAACCGGTGCGAAACAACGCCACGGACCTGCTGACGCGCATGGCCAAGGAACACCCGCGCGCGTTGTCCTATGCCATCGCGGTGGCGGCCGCGGCGGCTGACGACGAAGCCGACGCCGCCGGCGAAGGATTCGAGGTTGGGGGATTTAGATCCAACCCGGAGGCGCTCGCCGCGGTGCGCGAGCGCTTCGCCAGCGCTTCCCGCGCGCTCGAGGCCATCGGGAAGGTCAAGTCGGCCCTGAGCGCCACGGATCCGCGGCTGTTCGCGGACGTCACGCTCGTGGTGTCCGAACTGGGCCGCCTCGCCGTGTTGCACGACGAGGAGTTGCTGACGTCGCTTCAGGATCTCCACGGCGACGTGACTTCCCGAATCGCCTCCATCGCCGAATCCTCGGAGCCGATCGAGGACGTGATGCGCCCCGCGGTGGCAGAACTCGATCGCCTGGTCCGCGACGCCCTCTCAGGAGCCGGGTTTGTCACCCCCCACGTGAAGTCTTTTGCCAAAAAATACCGCGAAGGATTGCTCGACGCCGTGAATGAATTCAAGGGGTCCGTAGCGTCCGACCCGTCCAACGGATGGCGCGCGGTGAAGGAGCAGATGGTACAGCTCGCGCGGGGCCTACAGCGGAAACGCGAGCTACGACTTAAGAACCTGTCTCCGTCGCTGGCGAAACTGGAGAGCCGCCCGGGTGGCTTCGCGGCGCCGATGCCCGGTGACTTTGGCGGCGACGTCAACATTGTCTCCGTCGGATCCGACGTCACCGTGCTCCCCACGAAGTCCCGTCCCAAGCGCATCACCCTCCTGGGCTCCGACGGTACGCGCAGGGTGTTCTTGCTCAAGGGGAACGAAGACCTCAGGCTGGACGCTCGCCTCATGCGATTCGGGTCGGTCGTCAACGCCGCGCTGCTGTCGGAGCCCGAGTCGCGAAAGCGTAACCTGGAATACTCCACCTACTCCGTCACGCCCCTCGCGGGAAACAGCGGTTTGATCCAGTGGGTCGAGAAGGCGACCCCGATGTCCGCCATCTTCGCCGGGTGGCAGCGACGCACCCGCGCGGCAGCCGCGCTACCGAAAGTGGTTCCACCGCCGGGCTCCGACCCCGACCCCGAGTGGCGTCCCCCCGAGCCCCCCGAGGCCGCGACGACCAGGCCCTTGGATCTCTTCTACAACAGGGTATCCGCCGCACTTCGTGCCGCCGGGGTGCTCGCCACCGCCAAGCGCCGCGACTGGCCCCAGGACGTCCTTCACGACACCGTGCAGCGGATGCGCGCCGAGGTGCCCCAGGACTACCTGCACCGGGAGCTGTGGTGCGGCGCGCCGACGGCGTCGGCTTGGCTGCAAAAGTCGGTTCGTCACGCGAGGTCGGTCGCGACGGCGTCCGTGGTCGGACACCTGATCGGCCTCGGCGACAGGCACCTGGACAACGTCCTCGTGAACCTCACGACCGGGGCGGTGGTGCACATCGACTACAACGTCTCCTTCGACCGCGGGTTGACGTTGCCGGTGAGTTTTTTTTTTTTTTCCTGTGTTGGCGATTCGTCTGACTTCGTGTTTTGTTTACAGGTGCCCGAGGTTGTCCCGTTTCGTTTGACACCCGCGGGGGTCGCCGCGTTGGGCCCGACGGAGACGTACGGGCCGTTCAGGTGCGCCGCTGAGGCGACGCTCGTGGCGCTCAGGCGGCTGCCCGCGAGGCAGGCGCTGCTCGGGTCGCTGGAGCTGTTAACGCGGGATCCGCTGATGGAATGGGTCGACGACGGAGCCGCCGGACAGAAGGGAGGGAAGCACACGCGGCGGGGCGACGAGGCACGGGAGCACGCCGCCCTCGAGCTCGCGCACGGCCTCGCATCCTTCGCCGGGAAGATCCAGGACGCGAGTGCCGCGCTGGGATCCGAAGGGTCCGAGACAGACCTCGGTTCCTCCCCCGGTTCCTCCTGGTCAGCGACGTTCCTCCTCTCCATAAAATTTCACGAACACCTGGCGGCGCTGAAGACGAAGGTCACAAAGGACGGCGCCGCGGTCATCGCCGCGGCGGAGGCTGCGGAGAAGGCGGAGACGGCAAGGTTGGAGGCGAGGGACGCGCTGGCGGCTTCCGCGCGGGCGTCGGACGCTGAGGAGTTTTCAGCTTCGGGCGTCTCCGCGGCTTCACTAAATTTACGGGACGCCATCGACAGTTTGGCCAGCGCGGCGGCGGATGCCAGGCAGTGGTCCGACCGACATCGAAGGGCGCTGGACCGGTTAGCTCCCGACTCGGGTGAACTCGTGCGGCTTAAACACAAGACGACGACGACGGAGGACACCGGCGGGGCGCCCATGCTCCGAGCGGCGCCCATGGCGGCGTCGCTGGCGTTGAGCCCGGAGCTGCAGTCCGCCGCGGGTGCGATCGACGGCGAGGGCGCCATGCTTCTCGCCGCGCGCGACGAGGCGGTGGACCGGGCGACGTCATCGCTGGAACGTTACCGCGAGTGGGTCGTCGCCAACCTTCCGTCGTCCTACCCAGAGTCGGATCGCAGGGCGGTGTGGGCGAATACGCTGGAGGAGGCGGCGAAGGTGCGCGTCGAGGCACCGGGCGAGGCCATCGAGCGACTCGGCGAGCTCATCGACGCCGCCAGGGTCACCGACTCTGACGGTAAGCGCGCGTGGACCAAGTACTGCGCCGCGACGGGAGCGTGGCACGCTCGCGAGTCCACCGAGCTGCCGGCGCTCAGAGCCCAGGCGAAAGCCGCCGCTGATGCTTATACCAAATACGCACGCAGTGGTACCCGTGAGTATCTCGGACGCTGGGACACCACGGTGGAATGCATGTATGCGGAAATGTTGTACACCGATGGCGAGGGACCGACGCTGGGCTTTCTCGAACACTACATAGACTGTCCCCCCGTCCGGGATGAAAGCCGAGCGGAGGTTCAAACGGTGGACTCGCTGCCCGACGAATTGGACTCGCCGCCCGACGAATCGAACGAGTTGTTCGCGCCGTCGTCGAGTTTTTTCGGGGACATGCAGGGAGACGGCGAGGAGCTCGGCGGCCTCGGCGACGAGGACGACGATCTCCTCGAGCGGGAAATTTCCAACCTTCGCGTCGAGGACGACCTCGACATCGAGGAACTGATGAACGACGACGACGTCTCTCCGTCACCCGAACCCCGGGTGGCTGACGATGAATCGGCCGATGACGATACGGAGGGGCGTTTCATGGCGATGCCGCGCCGCGAGAAGTCCGCGGTGATGGCGGCGGCGATGTATTCCGTCTTCAACTCGGACGAATACGACGAAAAGGCGGACTCGCTGACCCGGTTCCTTCCCCCAAAGACTTTCGTCGATTTGGCGATGGACTCCGCGATGCTGCCGCACAAGGTGATGCGGTACATACTTCCCATCGCCTTGGACCCGCGGGCCGTGGACCCCATGCGCAGCATGCGCATCGTGGAGGCTGCGCAAGTCTCGCAGGTGTTGGACCGCCGCGCTCACGACTTGAGGGAACGGCAGTGGCGCGACTCCGGAGTGACCGACGTGGAGGTATTCTGGAGAGAAGGCGAGGCGTTGGCGGCTGAGTTGAAGGCGCACGTCGAGTCCCTCGCGCAGGACATGCCGGCGCTCACCGAAGCGCTGCTGGCGCACGTGTGCTGCGACACCGTGTTGCGCCCAAATACAGATCCGGAATACGCCGGATGTTGGATCCATCCCGTCTACGCCGTGAAAGCCGTGTCCAAGCTCGTGACCCGGATACTCGCCGCGTGCGCCGCGAACGTGTCGGGTGACCTGCGGGAGGAGAACATCGTCGAGGGTGAGCACGAGGTCGGGGGTAAGCTCGAGGACGTGGCGGCGACGGTGATCAAGGAGGCTGAGGAGGCGGCGGATATCATCAACGTCAACGTCGTCGAGCATACTCTCGAAAATACCTTCTCCGGCGTCGCCCCCACCGGCGGCCAAAACAGCGAGCCGAGGCTCGAAGGAGCCACGAAGGGTAAGGACGTTCGGACGATGCTCGACGCCGCGGCGAGGGCGGTGTACGCCGTTCGTCGCTCCGCCGCCGAGGCTGAGCTGGCGGATCGCGAGCGAAGGCACGCCACCTCCAGCGGCGCGATATCCCGCTGCGAGTGGCTCCTGGAGTCGCGACTGGAGCAGGGCTCGGACGGTGCGTGGGGTTTCGAGACCGAACCGACCGCGTCTAGGCGCTGGAGAACCCAGCACTTGGACCACGTGGCCACCGCCGCCGCCGAGCTCGCGTCCGCGGACATCGCGGTGAGGAGCTGGGCGCAACGAGCCGGCGCAGTGGAACGGTCCTTTGTCGAATACTTCCGCCCGTGGGCCGACCGCGATCGCATGGAGACGTTGGCGCGCTCGCTCGAGGACCGCAGCCGCGCCCTGAAGGACTCGGAACAACGCGCGGCGACGTGTCGACAGCTGTGCGAGGGCGTGGAGTCCTTCGAGCGGTCACGGGAGCCCGAGCGGGAGGCTGCCGCCGCGGAGACGCTGTTACCCGAGGGTTTCCTCGATTTTTCCTTCGACGCCGGCCTCGACGACGACGAGCAGCCGGATCCTATACGCGCCGCCGGTGGGATCGCCAAGAACCCTTTCAAGAAGAAGGGTAAGAAACCGGTGAACGTCACCGAGGTCCAAACGCAGAGGTCCAAGAGGTCCAACGCGGAAGTCGCCGGCGGGTTCGAGAAGACGTATGAGTCGGCAGTCACGGACGTCATCTTGGCGTGCGAGGAGGTGCTGCAGACGGCGATGGCGCCCGCGGGTCCCAAGGCTGAGGCGGCGGCCGCGGCACGCGCTGAGGCGTCGGAGAAGGCGGAGAAGGCGCGGGAACTGGAGCGAATCGTGGATGAGAAGAGGCGCGCGATTGTCGACGACATCGACGTCATGGCCTTCATTTGGCACGATGGCGTTCACGGTGACTTGAGCTTTCCCGGGTCGACTTTTCACCCAACTGCCAAAATGGAGCCCAAGTCCACGCCTTGGTACCTTCGGGAGCTCGAAAATGTCGCCACGGACTTACGCAACGCGCTTTGTACACCAGGGACTCCGGTGGCGCGGTTCATCGAAGAGACCCGGAAACACCTCGACGGGCTCAACGCCCTGTTTCCAAAGGTACCCACGGATCTGGCAGAGGCGATTGACATCGACGACGCAGAGATGTGCGCCGACGAAGCCTCGTATCTGCTAAAAGAATTCGAGGAGAAGGTCGAGAGATGCATAGACATGGCCATACAAGCCATGGACTACTCGTATCAAGCCTTGACGGAAGCGCAACACAGCAGAGAGCACGGCTTTACTTATTCAGAAGAATTCTCAAGCGCCATCCGCTGGTTCGCGAACGCCACCGCCGATCTCGCCGATCTCGCCGATCTCGCCACCGCCGATCCCGCCGATCTCAATTTGTCTTCCACGGCGAAGCTACTCCGAGCCGTGCTTGATAATGCGCAGAATCTCTCGAGGCGAGCATCGATCGAGATCAAGGAACACACGGGCCTCGGCCTCACCGCCGCGGACCCGCGGGATGACGACACCGAACCACCGCGTAGGGTTGAGCAACCGGCGGATTCCTCCGACGACGAGGACGGAGCTTCGTCGGCGACAATCGCCGCCGCCGCGACTGTCCGCCGCCGTGGGTCCGCGCATGTGACTCGCTGGCGCGGCGGGCGGCATCCCACCGCCGTGCGCCTCATCTCCGTCGTCGCGGCCAAGCTGGATGGTCGACCGAAGCTCGTCGAATTGCTCAGAATCGCCGCGAAAGCCACGCCCGCGCCGAAGGTGCCGTATGATATATATTATGCTGATACCTTCGGAACCGGGCTCCCTAGATCACCAGCGGCCGCCAAGGGTGAAACGCCCCTCACGGCGAAGCAGGACGTGGACAGGCTCATCGCCGAGGCGACGGACGCGCATAGGCTCGCGTCCATGTACGAGGGCTGGTGCCCGTGGCTGTAGACCACAGTATCGTGTTGTTTAACTTACATAAAAAATCAAGACATGAGCTGAGTCGCCAACGTGGTGAACAGTAGGAACCCGACGATGCCCCCGACGATACTCGGATCAACCCCTTTCATAAACTCCGGCAGCTCCACCGCCCCACCACCCGTCCCTTCCTCCGGTCCCATCCCGGGCGCCGGTACCCTCCCGCTCGGCACCGGCCGCGGGAGAGACTCGCCCACGAAGTCGGTCCCCGTCAGCTTGAGCCGCTCGTCAACGGCGCCGTAGACGTTGTACTCGTCAACCACCAGCCTGGCGTAGTCCGGCACGTGCTGCCTCGCGCGCTCCTCGCCGAACGCGCGCTTGACGTAGATGTAGTTACGTATGGTGTGGTAATCCAGCGAGTACATCCCGAACTCTTTCCCTTTAGGTCCGATCTTCTCCAGGAGCCACGCGATTGCTTTTCCAACTGGAATAGGCGCCGGTTCTTCGGGTCCGCGGCCCAACGTCGCCTCGTCGTCGCTGATGACCGTCTGCATGACGAACGGCTTACGTTCGCCGCTGGACACGCTGGGGGTGACGTCGCAGGCACCGCGGATCATGTCGAACATTTCTTTACCCTTGTCGTTTCGCACCGTGACGTACTGCGGGTGTTTTGTCATGTCCGTGTGGTAGTAAGGCGTGCCCATGTAGCCCACGACGATGTCGGCGAGGCCGTTTACGTAGTCGAAGCACGAGTAGCACGACGGCGCGATGACATCCTTGAGCTTGTTCGCGGGGAGGCAAAAGTACGGAACCTTCTCGAAGCTTCCGTCCGTGTGCTTCAGGTGCACCTGGTAGTCCTGCATGAACTCGTAGTGCACGACGGTGTCCGGGTCCTCGGATGCGTTTTCCAAAAATTTCCCCAAAGTTTCTTTCCGCCCGTTGTCCGTGCAGTTGGTTCCCATGACGTACAGCTGATCCAGGCCGAGGTACGGCTCCACCGCCCGCAGCGCCTGCACCGCACACCCGACGCCGATGAACAGCACCTTCTTCAGCCCACGCGCTTCCACCTCGGCGAGCACCGAGAGGTTCGGCGACAGCGCGGGTTTGACCCCTCTGGACGATAATATCTCATCAACGGTGGTGGCCAAGATGGGCCTCGGGTGCATGGCGTTGTCAGGATCCGACGCGACGCAGATCACTCCCTCGACCTTGCCACTCTTGAGCATCTCGATGGCGATAGATGTGACGATTCCGGTCCACTGCGCACCCTCCACGGGTTGGTTTCGTTTCGCGTAGAAGACCTCGTCGACGACGCCGAGTCGCATCTCGTCGTTGCTGAGGTCGCGGCCCCGGCCGTGCACGGCTGGTTCGAGGGTCTCGATGCGGGACATGCCGTCGCCAAGGAAGGCGCACGCGTCCTTGACGTGCGCGATGTAGTAGGTATCGCAGAGGCCGCACTGGGAGCAATGCTCCTTGGCGGGGTAGTTGCCACCGGGCGCGATGGGCTTGGCCTTCTCCCTCCAGTCCTCCGCGATCGCCCCCGCCCGGGTTACTGTCTTCGTGTTGACGCGCCGGCGGAGATTGACGCGACGCGACGAGCGGAGGGGAGCCGAGGCGCGCTCTGCACCGCGGAGGTGTGCGATTGACGCGAGCGAGGTCATCGATGAAGTCATTCGCGCGCAGTCCAGGCCTCGACGCGACCGCGGTTGTGAGTGATCCCCCAGGTAGGGTAACAATCATACAAGATACGAACGACGTTTCGCGAACAAAACCAAACCGCGCGCGTCAAAGCCGCGCGCCCATGACCCGGGGGCACGCCGCGCAGTACCCCGCGCCGCCTCCGCGCGGCAGGGCCGATGAACCCTCCGCGCCGCCCCCGCCCTTCGAGAACCCGCCCGCCATGGTTCCGCCGGACCTCGAGGTCCATCGCGAGATGGTCGCCGCGCTCGAGAAGGAGTTGAAGCAGGCGAGCGTGGACGCGGGGATGAGCGAGGTGCGCGTCAACTTCGCGCGGGAGATCCTCGACCACGCCGAGCGGGAGCACCAGGCGAACGTCCTGAGGTACGACTCCGTCATGGTCGCGCTGCAGGAGGCGAACAGGTCCGCCGGGGCACCCGACGGCACCCGCGATTCGGTTCCCTCAGATCAACATCGTCAAGAGCCCGCGCGGGAAGAGGCGGAGAGCCCGCCCGCCGCGGACGACGAGGTCGCGCCGGGAGGTCCCAACAGCGCGGATCTCCGGCGGGTGGTGTCCGAGGCTGACGAGATGCAGAGGTCATCCGCGGTGTTGCGATCGAAGCTCGAGGCCGACGAGCAGCGCAAGCAGGCCCGCGCGGCGCGCCAGCGCAGGGAGGCTCAGGAGGCTGAAGAGCGCAGACGAAAGGAGCAGGAAACCGTGGCCAAGGTCAGGCCGCCGCCCGCGCCGTTCGTACAGCGGAATCGAAGCGAGCCACTGCCCGAGGAAGACTTTTGCTCCCCGGAGTACCAACCACCGCCCCCAATGCAACGGAACGCCTCCTGGTCCTCCACCGACCGAGGAGCGTCTCCGAGCCCGACCCCGCCGCCGGAGACGTCTGTTCAGATGAACGCGTCGCAACCGTCGAGTCCAACGGAAGCCGCCCCCATCGCCGATGACGTCGCCAGGGAGGAGCTCAAGAACAACCTCAAGGCGTTCCTGCCCAAGGTACACGTCCCGCGCGAGGGCCTGAACACCACGCAGCTACGCCTCGGACCAGGGCCCGGGGAGCTGTGCGTCCCGGGCTTCTGCTCAGCGCTCTGCGTCGCGACCGCCGCCGTGGGATTCGTCCAGTACGCCTCCCCGGGCGCGCCGTGTGATCCCAACAACGTCCCGAACATCATCAAGAGCCTGCGTAAGATCGCCATAAAGAACCATCCTGATCGTAACTCGGTCGCGAAGGTTGGCGATTTGAAGGCGGCCAAGGCCAAGGTGATCACGCAGCAAGCCACGAGCATGGAGTCGCTCCTCGACGAGTTCGAGCACGTCGCCGTCCGGGTGTACGTGGACGTCGCCGCGGGTGTCGGCGACGGGCCGTCATCGACGACGTCGTTCGTGCTCAACCGGCTACCCCTGGGCGCGAGCACGGAGCAGCTGCGGGACCTTATAATGGAGGAGAGGCCCGAGTTACGGATGCGGCGGGACCAACTCGCGGTTTCGCTCACTTTGTCGCCGAACGCGAGCGAGGAACGGATCCCGATCGACGGGACCACCCTGCGGAGCTGGGAGGTGACCAGGGCGAGCGTGTTTCGGGTGTGGGTGCCGACGCAGCCGGACTGGATGGCGTTCACGGAGTCGTAGTCTTGAAGTTAAGTGGTGAAGTGAACTCGAAGTTAAGTTGTGAACTCTCGTGATGTGAATGTCGTGTGAATGATGCGCGATGCGCGACTATATCGTGTACCGTACGCGGCGGCTAACCCTGCCCTCACACGTCGGGGTTCTGCGGAGCCATCTCTTGCGCGAGGAACGTTCGCGCGGCTTCTTCGGCGTCCTCCACCTCCCGCCACGCCTCCTCCACCTCGTGCGCCGCCGAAAGCTGCGCGAAGGCTGAAAAGACTTGGCACGTCGCGGCAAACTTGGAGAGGGCCGTCGCGGCGGATCTCTTCTCCTGTGCGAGACGCCACATGTCGCCCGCGGTGACGGTCTGTGCGTTCGTAGCGGCGTCAGGGTCGATGAACGCGCGCAACTTGCCGCTCTCGTCACCCCTTGAGCTCATCATTCCCAAACTCAACATCCGAGCGGCGACGTTTGGTTTTTTCGCCATGTTTCCCGTGCGGCTCGTCTTTACCGAGGCGACTGGACCGACCACGGGGCTCGACGGACCACGAGAGACGGGTCCCTTGAACGTGTCTCGGCGCGCGAAGGGCGCGGTCGCGACCCGAGTGGCCGCCGCGACCGCCTTCATACTACTCCGTCGGCCGCTCCTATTTTTACGCGGGAATAAACGCGTATCCGAGCGCGGATATTTCTTTGGAGGTGACCAGGGCGACTCCTCCTCCTCCTCCTCCTCCGACTTCGCCGCACGTATCGAGCGCTCGAGGCCGACGCTGCGCGTGAATGGGGGTATGGACGAGATTCGCGGGCGTTCGAGTCCCCCGCCGGTCGTCACTGCCAGTCGCACCGCACCGTCTTGTGGGGACCTCGATGCAACAAATGATCCAGTCAGCAGAAGGAAAACGCGTTGATGTGATTGGCCCCACTGTCGATCCACAACTGCATAGAGAACCCTCGCGGGCGCGATGCAGGCGGCTCGCGTCGCCGGAGGACCGGTCCCCTTCGCGGGGCGGACGCGCCGCGGCGCCCGTGTCGGCCATCGCCACGCGCACCGCTCATTCGCGACGTCCCGCTCATCCCCGGACGTCGCCGGCCTGACCCTCAGGCGCGGCGTCGAGTCGGACGCAAACACAATCAGGTTCGCGATCCTCAAGGAAAAGATGAACCCGCTCGGGTTGGACCCGAGGCGGTTCGTGGTGGCGGAGGAGGGCGGACAGCTGGTGGGTTTCGGGCAGCTCAAGCCCTGGGAAACCTTGAGTCGACGACGGAAAGGAGACTTGGTCGGGAACGTCGTCCGGTTTCTCAACCTGGAGCCCAACTGGCGCGGCCAGCTGCTGGAATTAGCCAGCCTCGTCGTGATGCCCGAGCACCGCGGGCGAGGGGTCGGGACCGCGCTGCTCAACAGGCTAATCGAGGACTCGATCGACGCGAAGGACCCGGAGACCCTTCTGAAGCAGGAGACCACGCTGTGCCTGCTCACGCTCAAGTCCACCGTCGGGTTCTACGAGAAAGCGGGGTTCAGCGTGATATCATCAGAACAATATGTTCCCAGGCCACTGCAGGCTGAGCTGGCGGCGGGGAAGGTGGTCGCCGCCGTGGTCGCCGACGACGAGTGCGTCGCCATGAAGCTGGAGTCGCTGGATATCGAAGAGGCGATGTCGTGAGGGGGCGGAAAACACCCGTGTACTACCGAGGGTCGACGCGAAACTCGCGCCGTATCACCGCACCCGTCGTATTGTTACTTTACCATAACACCGAAACCCTCAACCGAGAAACTCCGAGAGGACCTTGCCAGCCGCTCCCCCGACCCCTTTCCTCGCCCTCGACTTCGGCGTCCCACCGTCGCGCTGCTTGAAGTAAGGCACGGACGCGGGCACGCGCGCGGTGTGCCGCCTCGGCGCGGTCTCACCCGCTCTCAGAGGCCCTAAACCCCGGAACGGATCGCCTACGGCCTCGTACCCGGCGAAACGAAGAGCCGCCTCGTCGCCGCCCATCGGGACCAGCGTGTGGGTATCCTTGCACAACGGGTGGACCTTAGCGTCGCACCGTACGCCGCCGGTGCTACCTGTGGCAAGGTCGCACAGCCTCGCGGCGTCGTCGCGTACTTCACCGTCCAACGCGTGAAGAGCGCCGGCTCTGTTCACCATGAAAGCGGAACCGACGGAGACGCCGACGGAGAGGCGCCCCTGCGGCTCCATCGTCTCACTCGACCCGTCGATCCACCCGCCGGGTGGTGGTGTACTCGCCTGTGCCTTGACCTTACCGACGTGGTAGTCACGCAGGAAGGCGCACAGCGTGAGCGCCACGTTCAGGACGTGCCTGCTGATGTACTCAATCTCCTCAGCGTCGTCAACGTACGGGTCGACGCAGTCGCCGAGTATAAGAAACGAGTCCCCGGACCACCTGACGCAGCTCAACACCCCGCTCTCCACGCACATCTTGGACGTCATCGCGCACAGGTCATCCCTCGTGCTCATGCACGTCCGTGTCGCGTCCGCCAGCCTGCATACGGCGACGCATAGGTCCGAGGAGTGGTCGGGGGCGGCGGCACCCTCGGACCCGAGGTCGCCACCCGCGTCACCTTTACCCTCCCGCCAGTCGTCGACGCACGCACCAACCCCACCCGCGCTCCTCGCCGTGGAACACGCCTCGTCCGCGTCGTGCATCTTGCCGATGTCGTATCCAAACTCGAACCCCCGGTCGTGACCGTCCAGCCTGCGCTGCTGCCTTTGCAGCGCCGTCTCGCTCGCGACGCGAAAGGCGGTGACGCGACCGTACTCGTCCAACACCGCGGTTCGCCGATTCGGTTTAAATACGAATGAGCCGTCGGGCCTCGCATCCTCGCGGTACCCGAGCCACCGTTTCGCCGCGTTCATCGTCTCTGCGTTCATCTCGTGCGTGCCGTCGGTATCGTGAAGGACGGCGACGGGCTCTTTGATTTTGTGAATTCCTATTTTGTGAACCCCGCCCCGGCGGTTGGCGTCGTCCCGCGTTCGCTCCACCCTCGCGTCGATCACGCGTCGCGCCTGCACCACCTTGGCGTTCTGCATCTCCAGCTTGCTCAGCATGCGGGGCCGGGTGGTGAAATCCGTCCAGTCATCGTGCGACTTCCACTCCGGGGACGCCGTGGTCGGGTCAAACGCGAAGGCGGCGTCGACGTCAAAGCCGGCGAGCTCGTCCAGAAACTTAACGTAGTACGACCCTTTCCGTTCCGCCGGGTTCCGGGGTACCTGTTGTACCCGCGACTTGGCGGCGATGAGGCCCACGTCGCGTATCGCCGCCAGCTTCGCCGCGTTTGTATCGATGGCGGTGCTCGGTTTTTTAGCGCATGGGCTGTGACCGCCGCCCGTTTGGCCCGCTCGGTAAAAGTCAGTCTTTGGATCGTACACGCCGCGGAGGAACGGCCACCCGACGACGTCGAACCCGCCCTGCCTCGCCTCGTGCCTCGCGTCGCCGTCTCTCGCGCCCCTCGGCCTGAGGAAGGGCCGTAGCGATCGCCGCGCGCTGGGCACCAAGGTGGGTCGATCCAGTCGCCGTTCGACTCCGTCGCCCTCGGAGTCAGAGTCGGAGTACGCCAAGGCGTTTCGTTTGAGTTCCTCGTCCGCGTCGATGGGCTCCATGCCCTCGACGGCCATGTCGTCCTCCTCCCACAGCGCGCGCGTCCTCGCCTCGGCGGACTCCTTCGCGGCGAGCGAGTTCCGTAGGTCATCGTCGCCGGACGTTGGGTGGCAGCCACGCGCGAACCGTTCCAACGCCTTGGGCGAGAGGAGCTTGACAAAGTGCTTTGACGCGACGAAGAGCGCGGTGACAGGCTTGGCGCCCACCGGTACGGCGAAGCACGCGCACGGCGCGGGTTTATTGAAGTAGTCCCCGGCGCCGACGACACCGAACGACCCGACGGTTCGAACTTGAACGTCCACGGTTGAACCCTCGGTCCCTGGTTCAACTCCCTGAGGGGTCAGAACAGCCCCGGCGCGTGCGTGGACCATACGCCGGCGATCGTTGGCGGCGGCGGCGTCGGGTAGGGCGGATCGAAGCGTCTCCGGCACGGGCTCATCGTCAGTCTCTTTGTCCGTACCTTCCGTTCCGTCGATCAAAACACGTCGAATGAGCGCGACGGTTCCCGATAGGATAAAGTACACGCCGCGGCACTCCTGCCCTTGGTTAGTGAGCGCCACCCCTGGCTCGTACCTTCGCTCCTCGGCGCACGAAGCCAGGGCATTCAGCTCCGTCAAGGTGGCGTCGAAGAGGCCCGGTACGCGGCACAGAAAGTCAATTCGTTTACGTACGGTTACATGAGCGGGTTCCCACGTCGTGCCGCCGCAATCTGACGTGGACAAGGTGACGCACCACGTGTCAGCGTCCGCGACGAAGGTGCTGGCGTGCGGCGGCGCGTTCGCGATCGCGGGGTTGCCGAAGGATCGACCCGGGACGTACGTTCGGGACGCCACCGCGTGTTTTTCAACCTTCCCGTCCGTCTCTTCACCCTCTTCACCCTCCTCTTTCTCCCTCTCCGGTTCCATCCACTGGGACACAGATCCCGTGACGGGTATGAACACCTTATCGTCGAAATCACCCGGGCTCGACAGCACGTCGCCCCGCGCGAACCGTTCCAGCCGAACGCGTCGACACAGCTCCACGATCTCGTACCTCGGGCACCCCTCGAACAACGGACACGATCCGCGGACGAGTTCGTAGACGCTCTCAGTCTCCTCGTCGGTACGACCGGACGGCGGCTTCATCAGCGTGCCTTCGCAGCGCCGAGCGGACCCCTCGCGGCGCCTGACGTATCCAGCCGCGGTGGCCAAACGCGCCCACGCGTCGAAGCACGCGTGGTGCGGCGTTGTTCGTACGCTCCACCGCGCCACAGCTGTGCGCATCGATCGACGACTCACCGCCTTCGCCGAGGCACCTTCGAGGCGTCGACGCATCGCCTCGTTGAAGCACGCGTGAAGTGTCCTCTCGTTCTGAAGTGTCTTCGACGTGAACCCATCAGCGTCCACAGCGTCGTCGCCGTCGTCCTCGTCGTCCTCGTCGTCATCCGCCGACCTCGCGAGTTTCGTCGACCTCGCGAGTTTGGAATTGGCGAAGGCGGTCCTGAGGCCTTTCGCGGCGTCCGTGGCCCTCTCGCCGGCCAGCGCCAGCGCGCTCAGCGCTGAAGTCGCGCTCGTGGAGAGCGTACCGATTCCCGCGCGCCTCAGCTCGTCGGCGGAGAGCTGCGGAGAGGTGTCCTTTTGGGGCGGACGGGGCTCGGCGAAATCGGGGTCCAGCGGGTCGATGAGAAGTGCCGTGGGATCCGCTCGCCACGCGGGCGTCGGCGCGGGTTTTGTCTCCACGATACGCGGTTTGGGCTCTGAGTGAGTCGTGGTGGGCGTGGGTTCGGACCGCGGCTCACGACGCCGAGAGCGAGAGAGCGTCGCCTGTCGTAGTGGAGTGGATGTCATTTCATCAGTCTCGGCCGAATTTGGGCACCGGGAGAAGAGGGACGGAGGAGTTCCGGGCTCTTTGGGTATCTTTGGGGCTCACCACGGGTACGTACGGTCCATCGCCGACGTCCGTGACGTCGCGCATCAGTCCCCGCGCTCGCACGATTCCGAACCCTATCGTGCGCCGCGGACTGAAGGCGGCGCCTCGGCCCATCGCCCGAAACAGGGAACTTTCTTTCTGTCGCCCCGAAAACGCGAGAGGGTAACGAGATCTCACACATCATCGGGGCGCACCCACAGGGGTGGCCGGAGGGAGTCATGGCGCGGGGGGAAAGATCGCACTACATGACGATCGTAGAGGATCACGGGGTGTACGCGAGCACGTGCGGCTACTGCAAGTCGACGAAGGCCACCTTCAAGTCGCACGGCATGAGCGCCCACGCGTGTTCCGTCGAGGACTACCAGCACCTCATCGATCGAGGGTGGAGGCGGTCGGGGAACTGGATGTACCAGCCCGTGCTGGACGACACGTGCTGCCCGCCGTACACCGTACGCCTCGACGTCAACGAGTTCACCCCGACCAAGTCCCAGAAGAAGGTGGAGCGCAGGTTCACGGCGTACCTCGAGGGACGCATCGACGAGCGGGGTGCGCCGATCTCGCGTGAAGGCGATGTGAAGGCTACCCATGACGCCGGGGCACCTACCCGCCCGGGCGGACCGACGGAGGAGGACGCCGTAGCCGCGATGATCGAGCGGGCGGTCACGCGCGCGGTGGCCAGGTGCGCCACGAACGGCTCGCTATCCCCCGGCGTCGCCGCGGTCGCGTCCACCGGTGAGATCCCGGTGAAGGTGAGGCGGGCCAAAGCGCCATCCGCGACGGCGATGGGCGCGACGCACTCGTGTTCCGTCGCCGTCGCCATCGCGTCCGTGGCGGGGAAACGCGCGGGTACCAGCGCGGGGGGTCTGAACTGCGGGTTCGCGGACGCAGAGGCGGATAAGACCGCCAGGGCTTTGGTGTGTGCGATGGAGGATGACGAGACGTTCGGTGGGGTTAAAATATGGTGCACAAAATACGGAGCCGGGGGCGGGCACGTCAACTTCGCCCTCGTTGACCCGGGCGCATCGACGATGAATGGGGACGATGGATCGATGGGGAAGAAGAAACAGTCGTTCGGTATCGACGCGATGGATGTCAACGGCGCATCGAACGATTCGCCCCGCGCGAGGTCCAAGTCCGTAACCCCGAAGGCGCCGAGTGAGGTACGGAAAGATTTCACCGTCACCACGGTACCGTCCGCGTTCGACGAGGAGGAGTACCAGCTGTGGCGACGGTACCAGACGACGGTGCACGGCGACGACCCGAACGACAATAACAAGTTGGGGTACACGCGGTTCCTGGTGGACACGCCGCTGAAACGGGTGAACGGCGGCGAGGTGAACGGGGCGCTCGTGCCCGAGGATGGAGACGACGGCAACGAGGGCTGGGTCGACGGCTGGGCCCTTTCTTCGCGATTGAAACAAGGTGAATACGATTGTGCACCCGCGGGACCGAAGAAGTGGGTGGCGGCACCCCCCAGCGGCTTTGGCTCCTTCCACCAGCAGTACAGGATCGACGGTAAGCTCGTGGCGGTTGGCGTCGTGGACGTCCTGCCTTTTTGTTTGTCGTCAAAGTACTTCTTCTGGGACCCAGACTACGCGGCGCTCTCGTTGGGTAAGCTGGGCACACTGCGGGAGATTGAGTGGGTACGGGAGGCGAGCAGGCACTGCCCGACTCTGCGGTACTACTACATGGGCTACTACATCCACGACTGCCCGAAGATGAGGTACAAGGGTGAGTACAAGCCCAGTTACTTGCGGTGCGGCTCCACCGGGAAGTGGTGCGCCCTGGACCAGGTACGTGAATCGGTGCTGGACCGCGGCACCGGGTTCGCGCCCTTCGCCGCCGCCGTGGAACGAACCACGGACCCGGCGAGTGCGGTGGAGAGGGACGATAAGGACGCGGTGGGGTGTAACCTGGGTCTGATCCGGGGTAACAGGCTGGGGGAGGCGGTCCCGGCATCTTCTTTCCTGGAAGCGGCGCCGCTACCGCCCGCGATCAAGTCGAGGCTGAGGGAGAAGGTGGGAAGATGGGCGAGGGCGGTGGGGAACGTGAAGGAGTCCATGATCTACCTCCTGTCACTGGATCGGCTCACGAGCGAAGGAGGCGACGACGACGACGACGATGATGACGATGATGATGATGACGATGAAGAAGACTTTGAGGGAACCGACGACGACGAGCTGGACGACGCCGCCCGCGTGGACATCGCCGCGCGGGTGTGATGACACGCACGTGCTACATGCCCTACTACATACTAGCGACTAGTCAATCTACGTATGGAACACGTGTTCATCACGCGAACACGAGCCTCCGCCCCTTCACCCTCGGCGAACTACGTGACCGCGGAACGCACGGGTCGGAAGGCGGCTTCGGCCTCCGAACCATCCTCCACCCGCCGATCGCCCTGGCGGCCCTCGGGGATATCGGGCCCTTAGTCTCCGGCCCGACATCCACCGGCGGTGTAGGTGAAAGACCGGCCAGGGGAAGGTTCGCCCACGCGTCTCTGCCGAACCGTACCGGACCGTACCGATCCTCGGTAAGCATCGACGAGTCTCCCGCTTGAAACGGTCGGCTGCCGATGGTCCCGAGGGTGCCGTCGTCAGCCGCGGTCTCAGATGCCGTCTCAACGTCGCGCCACTCCTGAGTCATCACGCGGGGCTCATCACGGCCGGTCTTCTCCTCGCCAGAGTCCTTGGTCACGCTCTCGGGGCTGGCGAACCACGCGTCGGAGTCGCGATCGAACGAAGACCCGTTGCCCGACACCGAAGATGGCGAGAAGGACGGCGACGACGCCCGCGGGGAGTCGAACGTGAAGTCGTCGGATTCGTCCTTGGCCACGCTCGGGCTGTCCGTCGAGTGGGAGGTGTCGCTCGCGACGCTCAGGGGACCCCGGGGTGAATCCCCGGGGTCATCCTTTGAGACATCCAGCGGTGGGGGCGCCGGTCGCGTCATTCGTTGTGGTAACGGTCTGGCCCTCACAGACGCTGCTCGATCGGATCGCCAACGAGATGGAGACTTATCGGGAAAATCCCGCGGCCATGGGGCGGGCACTCGGGGGCGCGGCCGGGGTCCTTCGAGAAGTTCGGTCGAGGATGAAGCTCTTTCTCGAGCCGGGCTCAACGGTGACGCTCGCCGCGGCGATCACGGGGAACATCAGCGAGGTGCGTGCCCAGAGAGACACCCGATTGATGCCAACCTAGATTCTGACGACATCAATCACCGGCACCCGAATGCGGATTGCCCCACCGAGCTCCCTACCCACCCACCCTCGCTCACCCTCCCTTGCACCTTCCCAATCCCCATTTTCTCAGGCTGCGCTGGTGTGGCTACGTCGCGTGACGTTCTTGGCGATCGGATACCGGCTCGGCAAGAAGACGGAGCGGGCCAAGGCTGCCAAGAAGCGCCTCGCCGCGCGCCGGACGCTCACCCCGCTTCTGCTGGACCATAAGCATGCCGACACGCTGGTGGACGTGGGCGGGCTGGCGGCCATCGTTGGGGACCTGCCGCAGTGGTGCAAAAGGCCCGACCACGAGACCACCTCGTGGCTCAACGGGCTACTCGCGGAGCTGTGGCCACAGCTGTCCGCGGCGCTGAGCGAGAAGATCGGCACCGCGGTGGGTAAAAAGCTAGCCCGCATATCTCCCATGGGACTGAACCTGTCCTTCAAGGAGTTCGGACTGGGGAACGAGGCCATATCGCTGCTGAGCGTGCGTAAGGTGGGACGGGCGAAAGACACGAACGAGGTCATCCTCGACTTTGACATGCGGTGGTGCGGGGACCCAACCGTCGTGCTCAACGCGTCCGTGCTGGGGCTGCCGCTGATTGTCCGGCTGAACGAACTCCAGCTCATCGGCCCACTCCGCCTGTGCCTCGCCGACTTCGACAACAACCTGCCGTGCTTCCACATGCTAAAGATCGCCTTCGTGGAGAGGCCGGACATCAACTTCAAGCTGAAGCTCGTCGGCGGGGACATCGACATGGTCATGGGGCTGAAGGAGAAGATAACCGAGGCCATCGGCAACGGACTGGGCAAGGCGCTGGTGTGGCCAAAGTACATACGGGTACCGATCGCCAACAAGAACCGGCCGGGGGCGCAGGACGTCAAGGTTGGCGTGGACAAGGCGGACGCCGCGGGTGTGCTGGAGGTGACCCTCGTGAGCGGGTCCAACCTGCGGAACATGCGCTCCATCGGTAAATCCGATCCCTACGTGACCTTCTCGCTGACAAACTCGGGCCGGAAGGAGACCAAGTCGTCGGTGATCAAGCGCGACTTGAACCCGCGGTGGAACGAGCACTTCAAGATCGTGCTCGACGACCTGGAGTCGCACGAGTTGCAGTTCGTGGTGGCGGACTACAGCGCCATGGCCGAGGACGCCGGGGTGAAGAAGATTGAAAAGTGCTTCACGAAGATGGACGTCGCGTGCTGCGGGTGGTGGCGGCGGCGGACCGGGGCGAAGGGCGCGCGGGACGCCAAGTCACGCGCGATGGAGGTGGAGGGTGCCATGTTCCAGACGGTCATGGGCACGGGATCGGTGAAGGTATCCGAGCTCAAGCCGTTCCAGGAGGTGACCAAAACTGTGCCGCTCTCCAAGGACGCCATCTCGGTCTTCTCCGACCCGACGAGGCGTAAAACAGTGAACGCCGGGTCCGTCACGCTGCGCATGCGGATCATTCCCTTGACGTCCACGGCGACGCGCACGGCGAAGAACCTGGAGTCCGCGGGTTTGAAGGTTAAGAAGCAAATGCTAAACAAACGAGCGGAGCACGGAATTAAGGATCCGAAGAAGACCTTCATGGAACGGTTCGGTCGACCCCCGAGCGACGAGGAGCTCGAGGAGGAGAAGAAACGTTCGGAGGAGAAACCCGTGGACTTCGACAAGAGCGCGAAGGAGGCTGTGGAGCTGATGCTCAACACGGTGTTGGGCGGCAACCTTGATTTGTCCGACGCCCGGCAGGCGGAGCAGGTGGAGCTGCTCAAGCCCCACCTCAACGGCCTCCTCTACGTCACGCTCGTCAAGGGCGAGGGGCTCGTGGTGCGGGACGTGGGCGGCACCAGCGACCCGTACTTCAAAATCAAGCTCAAGTCCCAGTCGTGGAGGTCGCCGGTCATTTACAAGACCCTGAATCCAGTGTACGACGCCGGCACCGAGTTCATCGTGTCCCCGTCGGATCTCCTATCTCCCGGCGTGACTGTCAAGTGCGAGTGCTGGGACAAGGACATCGTGGGCAAGGAGTTCATGGGCGAGTGCGACATCGACCTGAAGGATGTCGTGAAACGTAGCTTGGAGGCGGTGGGCGGGTGGGTGTACAGGCGGGTCGAGCTGCGGGGGGTGGAGCACGGGTCGGTTCACGTCAAGTTTCGGTTCCAGCCCGCGGACGTGGGGATGAGGGAGACGACGACGGAGGCGAAGCAGGGGTACCTAGCCAGGCGCAAGTCCAGGGTACGTCGAAAGGCGGAGAGACGAAGCCTGGACAGGGAGGGGAAGGACAAAAACCTGGATAAGAAGGACAGCCTGGACGACGAAGACGACGGAAACGAGGACGGCGTCTTACTGGTGCACGAGGAGGATTACTTCGACTTTGGGTCGGATGGAGAGCCGACCTCGGGGGACGATTCGGACGTCGAGTTGCACCCGCAAGAGTCCGTCTCTTCCACGCGCCTGAAGGTCATCGAGGAAGGGCAGCGATCGCCGCCCCGATCGCCGCCGCGACGAGGACTATTCGGTCGCAAAAAATAGACCTGCGAAGCTGCAGCTAGAAATTGTCGTGAGTAGAAAACAAGATCTTTGGGATCTCCAAGTGTCCATTGCACACTGCTCCCAGCCGCAAGTATGGTTGCGGTCACCGCACCGTCGGTCGCTTGCAGCCAGCACGTCGCTAGGCATTTGGGTAAAAGGTCCTCCGCTGTACCGCTACGTCCACTGAGGCGCACGGCGCCGGCGACGACTTGCGCATCGAAGAGCCCTCCGAGCACTTCCGGGAGAGATCCGCAACCGAGCGTCCTCATCATACACACCGGCGGAACCCTGGGTATGCAGACGAACGCTTTTGACGAGCCGGAAAAACTCCAGTCCAGTGTCCAGGGTGCGGTCGTGTTTAAGGAAGGCACGGGCGGGGACTACACCAAGACGCTTCAGCCAGGAAAGCTGCTTCAAAACTTGGTAACAACCGTGCCCGAGTTGCAAACATTCGCAAACCTGGAGGTGAAGGTGTTGATGAACAAAGATTCTTGCCAGATTGGCCCAAAGCAGTGGATTCGGATGGCACAGGAGCTGCACACGCGGCGAGACGAGTTCGACGCTTTCGTGATCGTTCACGGTACCGATACCATGGCCTACACCGCATCCGCTCTCTCGTTGATGCTCTCAGGATTCGCCAAGCCAATCATCGTGACTGGTTCGCAGCTGCCGCTCAGCATGCCCAGATCAGATGCGAGACAAAACTTGATAGACACCATCACGTGCGCCACCGCCGGGTTCTCCGCGCCGCATATTCAGCTCGAGGAAGTCGCTCTGTGTTTCGGAGGCGTACTTCTCCGAGGAAACCGAGCCCGGAAAACATCCGCGACCATCTACAGCGCTTTCGACTCGCCGACATACCCACCGTTGGCGCGGCTGGGCGTCGGGGTGGAATGGAGGCGTCGAGCGTTGCTGCAGTACGAAGATACCGACGGCGTGACGTACACGAAACGAGCGTACACGCCGCGGCTGAAGCTAGATCCAAACGTGATTCGTCTTCCAATCGTGCCCGGCTGCGATCCGAAGAAGGTCTACGGGGACCTTTACGCGAGAGGCGTGCGCGGAATAGTGCTGGAGGCTTTCGGTGTTGGAAACATGCCGTGGACGAAAGAAACCGGATGGATCCCTTGGCTGCGGTCACAGAGAAAGCAAGGGATGGTGATTTACCTGACGTCACAGTGCGAGAGTGGAGAGCTGCACCCAGAGTTGTATCGGACCGGTTCGCTGGCGTTGGAACTCGGCGCGGTGAGCGGGCCGATGATGACCCCTGAATGCGCGGTGGTCAAGTTGATGCTTTGCCTCGCGCACCCTAACCTGCCGCTAGCGGAGCCAATAGCAGGTGAGCTGTAAAGATGTACGAGTAGCGCTAGTGCTATGGGTTTTGGATCGTTTGGGACCCGCGTGTGCGAGGAAGGTGACGATTTAATTAAATCAACCCCTCGCGTCGACTACTACGTATCACCCTCGACTACTTATCACCCTCTCCCTTACGCCGCTCGGCGATCCCCATGAGCGCCTGATACATGGCTGACGCTCCCTGCATCGAGCGTTGCACCCGCCGCATCGGTGTGAGCACGGATCTGACCACGCCGCCCACCCCCGCGACTCGTTTCACGGACCCGCTCAGGTCCGACACGGATCCCGTCAGCACGTCCCGCATCGCACCCGCCGCCGCTCGCCTCGCCTCCCGCGTCCTCTCTACATGGTCAGCCTCTGTATCCACGTCGTCCTCGGGGAGCACGGGCATGGCGCCCCCGTCGCTCAGGTACCGCTGCAAGTCAACCGTGGATATGGCCAGCTCGGAGGTGAGGTCCCCGGCTTCTTCCCCGCCGTCGTCGTCATCCCCGGCGTAGGACCTCCTGAAGTCTTCGATGACCGTCGCCGGGGGCTCAAACTCCGAACCCGCGGGCACCACCTCCACCCCGTAGCCGCACGAGTCCGCCAGGAAGATGATCACCCTCGGATCCACGCTGTCCACCGTGGGCAACTCGTTTCCGTCCAGCTGATCGCTCACCGTCACAGACGTCCGGGTGGCGTCCCTCAGGTCCTCGAAGGCGACGAAGGAGTTCGTGGCGCTGTCACCGTCCCTGCGAGACGTGGTGTACACGGCCTCGTCCGTGGTCTCCGGGGAGAAGACCAGAATGTGGACCACCGGGAGGGAGTGCCACCACGGCTGGACGCTATCGGAGAAGTCCCCGCCCGCGTGAGCGACGACGTGGCCCCTCCATCCCGAGCCGTGGGCCGCGCGACATCTGGGTCGATAGGCGACGGCACGCGTCGGAACGATCGCGTGACTCGCCGACATCCTCGAGGCGAGCGCCGTGGCCGCGGACATCTCTCAAACCCGGGCCGTCCACCCGCACCCACCACCGTGTCGCTCCGTCAAATGTGATTATCGTCTCGTCGTCTCGTCGTCTCGGAAGAGAAGAGGATGTCAGCATCGCTCCTCATCACAATACGAAGCGCGGGGGAGCCCGGGGAAGTCCGACCACCGGCGCGGTCAGGCCGCCATGGTGAGCCCGGGCGCCATCATATTCGCCTTTTACATGGGCCGCGCCGTCATAGAGGGCGTCCACGCCTACTTCGAGCGCGAGGGCGATACCATCCGCGCCTGTCTGGCAAGATTTCAGGTGCCGTCGGGGCCGAAGCTCACGCTGGAACAGGCGCTGCGGGACGTCAGCGACGCCAACCGCGCGCTCGCCGACGCGTCCATCGCGCCCGATACCCCGAGGCCCGGGTGGAGGTACAAGGCCACCCTGTCGTACCGCCCCGGCGTGGCGCAGGCTGCCTTCTTCAGGGCGCTGAAAGTTGGGCCCCGGGTCGCCGCGTTGGTAGGGCGGGTGGACGTGGACCTGGAGGAGGTGCCGGTGAGTCGCCATTCGTCAAACAACATCGTGGACGACGACGAAGGCGTCTCCCTCGAGACGCTGGCGACGACGCGTGAAACGCCGTCGGGGGATGAGATCCGCGGCGTCGAAGGGAACGAAGCGGGCGAGGAGGACGACGACTTTGAGCACGTGAGCGTGTGCCGCCGCGCCACCCTGGCGGAGTTCTACACCCTCATACGCCCGGCGCTGGCGCAGATCGCGGTGAACAACGTCCCACACTCCGTCCACCTCACGCCACTTTCCCGTGCTGACGGAGACGGAGACGGGACCCACGAGGAGGAGACGTGTTCCATCTGCATGGACGAAGCCAACGCGGTTGACACCGTGACCCGGTGCGGTCACGCGTTTTGTAGCGAGTGCTACGCCCGGTGGCTCACCCGTTCCAGGGAGTGTCCGCTGTGCCGCCAGCACCTCGCGTGCCACGGGGGTGCGTACGAGCTGGTGCGGCCGGGGGATCTGGCGGAGGATGAGGACGGCGGGGAGGACGGCGGGGTCGGCGCTGAGCCCGCCGTGGACGTCGAGTTTCTCAGGGGGAGGTTGGCGGCGCTGCCCATCGTGAGCGAGCCGAGGAGGAGGGCGTGGGAGGCATCGATGATCCGCAAACTCATGGAGGGACGCTCAAACGCGAGCGAGGCCTAGTGTAGCAGCCGACGCTCCTCTCGAGGACTGTCTGCAAGGTCGAGATGGCGGCGGAGGAGACCGCGTGATAAGTTGGGGGGAGCGAACTTAGTCGGCGTGTATTGAAAAGCTTTTGATCTTTTGGCAAGTATCATACTGTCGTGGTGCGAGTTACTTCTTGCACTCCTTACACTGATAGCGCTGACGACCGTGCTCGCAGATTGATCCCCCACCGCACTCCTTGCACACAGTGCGCCGACGACCGTGCTCGCAGATTCCTGACCCACCGCACTCCTTGCACTCATAGCGCTGACGTCCGTGCTCGCATATTTGTGAACCACCGCACTCCTTGCAGTGTTTGCGCAGACGACCGTGCTCGCAGATTGATGCACCACCGCACTCCTTGCACTGCGAGCGTATACGACCGTGCTCGCAGATTTGTGACCCGCCGCACTCCTTGCACTCAGAGCGCATACGACCGTGCTCGCATATCTGTGACCCACCGCACTCCTTGCACACCTCTCGCCGACGACCGTGCTCGCAGATTCCTGCACCACCGCACTCCTTGCACACAGAGCGCCGACGACCGTGCGGACAAGCACCGCACACCTTGCACTTCGAGCGTGGCTTCACCCCGTGCTCGCATGGCCCCTTTGTCCGAGGGGCTCTCTTCCGCTTCGCGCCCTTCCCCTCGAGATGCGTCTTTTCGTCTTCCCCATTTATCCCATCGTCGTCAGCGGGAGGCTCCACCTTGACAT
>Ga0209631_10001234_pt1 | contig 33118 bp, 27 predicted proteins | sample COG_08_FD_184752 | JGI IMG/M metagenome (GOLD analysis project Ga0209631, IMG submission 184752) | Pelagic Microbial community sample from North Sea - COGITO 998_met_08 (SPAdes) (version 2) | ecosystem: Environmental > Aquatic > Marine > Neritic zone/Coastal water | place: Helgoland, sampling... | reverse complement strand
CACGTAGAGTTGGCCGCTGATTTCTTGGCCACTTACTCTGTCAAAGATATGAGAGAGTTGTTGCCGCTTGTTTGCTCGAATAATCTCCACCGCCTCCTCCGACATCGCATTGTTCTCGTCATCGGTCGTGAAAGAAATCGCGATCATTTGTTCTAAGTATGCTCTCAACACCGCGAACCGTGCAGTGTGGGACCTTTCGACGTGTTGTTTCGCGCCCCCTGGCCCTACTGCTGCCCCTATCCAGTGGTCCACATCCCAGTCGCCTACAAACGCCTTCATTTTTTCGACGTTCTCATGGAAGTCGTCGTACGTTTTTTTGAATTCGTTGTGAACTTCCCACGCGAGACCGTTCCCTGTCTCGAATGTGGGCGCGTCTTCCATGCGTGCAAACACAATACGTTTCAATGTCGTATAGGTCTCCCCGTACCCAGTGACTACCACATCCGCGTGGTACCTTTCTAAATGAGAGGATATTGAAGGAAACCAGGGGGTAGCACTGTCATACATCACCCATAACTCCTCCTGATTCGTCCGTTTCACGAGTTGGATAATTTGTTCGCAATTTCCCGGGGACGGTTTCATGTTCGGATTATCTTCTAGGTGCAAATACTCTACATTGGTGGCGGTTCGAAGGGACTCCGGTAAGAGACTAACGGACGTACCTTGAATATTCAGTACCTCCGTGTCGAGCCTTCCTACCTCGGTGAACAATGCTGTCGGCAACGTCAACTGTGCTGGCCGGGACCACATCGCCAGCAAGTTCGTCAGGTAGGAGGCCAGGCCATCGTAGCGTTCTTCGCGTATTTGGATATCGTTCACGGTTCGGAGCGTCTGAAGGAAGACAACAAGACCGTTCAACCCTGCGCGGACATCCTTGTGTGTATAAAACAGCCGGTTGATGTCCTGCAGCGAGAGCGAAGACCATCGTTCGATTAAACTCTGCAGGGGTAAAAGGTGGTACCCGGTCGTCCATACAGGAACACCGCCGTCGTAGTGCTTGACGATCAGACTGAATATATCATCCCTATGACATACGAGCCGCAGGATTATGATATTGTCGTCCCCGCCACGCAAGACTCGATTGAATCGGCGCCGTTCGTGCAGGCATTTCCCCCGCTTTTCGAGTCGCTCCCGTCTGAGAATAGTGTTGTGCCACGCTTGCATCATCGTCTTTACACAGAGTATAACAAAAAAAAATACTAAACCAGTTGCGGGGGTTACTCGTCGTACGCCTCTTTCACGGCCTTTTCGTCGGAATAAAAATCCAGCGACCCGATCTCGAGACGAGAGTAGGATGGCGCGTCGCCGTTTCGGGCGTCGAACACGACCACGCAGACCGGGAACGGACACTTACGCTTGTAGCCAACGAAGCGGATTCCTTGCCGGATGAAATGAATGGACGAGGCGTGGGGAAGTATCCAATCGTGCCACCAGTTCACGTCACACCTGGCTGGTATGAGCATGACGACCCGCTTGCATTTTTTACGCTCGAGAATGACTTTGTGGACCCACGCTGGAATGTTGTTGTACGGGGGGTTGACGTACGCGGTGCAGTCTGGCCAGTCGTGCTCCAAGCCATCGAACGCTGGGTTTTGGGGGCAGGGATCGAACATGGGCCGGCCGGAATTGAAGAGTTCCCCTAACTTACTCAACACCCCCGGGGGCGTACAGGCATTTTGATCTTTCCCCCCGAATTGGGACTTGGTGTATCCGGATGCCATTTTATTTTGTTGCACAGAAAACAAAACTCCCGTTCACCGCGGCGCATTCTCTCACTTTTCCATTTTGATGCAACCAACAACGCAAGTTTGGGTTGGGGTAGTGGGCGGCGTGGCCGTCCTCAGCGTTTTATCGGCGTGGACCGGGGCCGCGGAGTCCAACACCACGATCGACTTTACCACCGAAGGCCGGAACGCACTCGCGAAGAGCGATCAAGATAAGAACGTGCTGGTCGCCCTGATGGACGCCTCGGAGGGGCTCGCCTACGCCACCATTGCCGCACGGACAGGTGGGTCCTCCGCGTTGGCGGAGGACGCGAGAAGGCGGCAGAATCGTGCACTGAAGTTCATCCATGACCGATGTCCGAAGTTGAAAACCCGCGGTTGGGAGTATTGATTAAAATTGTAATTTTATCCTTGACCAAAAAGACAATGTCTTTTTGACTTCTTTTTTTGCGAAATCTTTTAACATTTCCTCATATAAGTCAAAATCATCATTTTGTAATACGGTCATCAACATTATATCTAATGCATTTTCCAATTGTTTTTTATTCATTTTACTTCGTCCTTTAACCCCCCACGTTGATGATAGTTTTTTAATTCTATTCAACGACAATTTATTTAAATACATTTATTATTGATTTTTTTTTATTTATAAAAAAAATTATATCAGATGGCCGCAGCATTTCTGGCAATCCTCCCCCCGGACACCAGCATGGAGTGCGACCCGGCGAACCCATCAATATTTAAAATCATCACGACGGACCCATACAAAGCGTGCTTCTTTCGGCTTTCCGTTCTCGCCGAAACCTCGGTAACTGAATGTAACCGTCGTTCCGAGGGGAAATTCGGTCAAATAATTGCTCCGTTCGACGTCCTTAAACCCAACCCCTAAATTAAAGTCGATAACCCTAATACCATTGTCCATCCGGACGACCAAACTTTTCAATTTCCCGTCGTCTTTCACATTGTACCCGCCGACCGTTCCTTCCATGTCATTGCGACCTTTTAACTTCACCCGAGAGGCGCTGCGTTTGCCGCTCGAGTCGTACAGAGAGTTTGGGTCGGTCAAGACCAAGCCTTCACCACCTTCTTGTAGTACTTGTTCGTAAAAAACTAAAATATCTTCCCAACGCAGTTGTATTTGTGGTGCCGCAATCAGTGGGCAGCCTTCGATGCTCGAGCACGCCACGTGGACGGTCTCCTTGATGATCTCTACCCGTTCCCGGAATGGACGGTCGACACCCAAGATGTCGAACACGTGAAAGTATGTGGTCGCCCACAACGGGCTCTCTTTCATTAATGCGGCCGTCTTGGTCGCCTGCTCCCCTTGAATCTTGATTTCCCCCGCCAACGCAACGCCTTTCGGCAACAAGTCCAGCCAATACTGGGGTACGGAAAATGTCTGTTTGTACATTTTCGTGTACAACGTGCCTTGACCGTCCCAAATGGCCTGCCATCCGTCGATTTTCTCACTCGCAAACCACTGGTCGTATTTTTCTAGCGATTTTTGTGGGTTTCCTAGGACGGTACGTGGCTTCAATTCTTTGTACTGCATGACAGTAATCTCATCAAACTCTTTTTTTCCCACATGCACCGGCTTCTTCTTCTTCTCGGCTGCGGCAGGGGGCTTCTTCTTCTTGTCGATGGGCTCGAGCCATTGGAAGTGTTCGGGGTCGTAATACAAGTTTACCACGTCTTCGTCTGTCGGGTCCTCGTCCGCGTACACACCCACCCAGCCTCTGCCCTCCCAATAGACGCGAATCTTGATGTCAAATAAACATCGGAACAACACTTCGTGGACCCCGGGTACGTACTGGATGTACACGTTTGGTTTGGTTAAGTTTTGTATAAAAGCCTCCTCCTCACGTGTACCTTTACCAAAGGTAATCATGGCCAACTCCAGGTTGGCCTGAAACGATGGTTCCTGAAACGCTCGACACCGAGCGACCAAAGGAAAGAGATTCTCGTACAAGTTTTTGTACGTTTTCAACGTTGTTTTATTCAGCACGGGCTTAATTAATTCACCTTTTCGGGTCAACGTTTCGATACGTGGATCGATACTTACCCGTGTCACCCCAGGTTTGCGTTCCTTCGCCTTGGAGGCTCGCAACAGAGCATAGTGAAAACAATTGCCATCCCCCCGGACATCATGCAAGATGAAATCGGCCTCCACTTCGTCGTCCACTTCTTCCAAGATCCCTTGGTCGTCCTCCTGTATGAACCATTGGGTTTCGGTTTCCAACGTTTCTTTTTCTTTCTTGAGAACGAAATCGTGTTTCGGCTGCTCTCTCGACGCTGCTGAGTCTTGGCAGCCCGGTTTCGCGCCCACAATCCATGTACAGCCTTCTTGCTCTGCGCACTTTGGGTCTATCGTTTTCCTGAAATGTGAACAAACCCCCCCCCCCCTTAACATGTTTGCCAAGCCCATCATGACCTCCATCACGTCAAATTCCACGATGCTGGGGGCGATCAACGCAAGGACGTCCCCCGTCGTCGCAGCAAACGCATCATCGACTACGTTTGAAAGGGCAGTCTTCTCCTTACCCATATCCACGGTGTCCGGGTGAACACCCCGTTGCACGGCAAGCCAACAGCGAACTTTGCTGTACGCGATGGTCGTGCGTTCCTCCACGTCGTGGAGGAACACGTGGTCGTATGGGATCGGTGGAGGATGCGTCGTGTCCCCTCTTTCCCCTTCGCGACGAAACCCACCAATGTCCCCGGCGAAGAAGGACATTTTGTTTTTCGTGAGCGGGTCGCAGGTAAATAACAAATTTTCCAGTTTGATGTCCCCGTAGAGAAGGCCCGTCTGCTTCTTCATGCACGCATAGATGTTGCACATGTCGTAGCATACTTTTCGCGCCACTGTCGACGTCTTGGCGAGAAGCGGGTACATGTCGCCGCGCGCCAGTTGCATCACGCTGAATCTCGTGTTTCTATGTGGGAGAAGTCGAATTCCGACGACTTGACAGCCTTTGTCGTCAAAGTTTTCCAACAGGGCGATCTCCTTGTCATCTGGTCGTTTGTACTTCTTGAGAGCCACCTGTCGTTTATCATTTGTGGGATCCTGATAAATGGTCACCGTCCCTCCATTTCCGCTCCCCACTGTGTCCATTCGTTTCCATCTGACATCATTGTCGTCCAACAAACGCAAAGTCCCCGAGGGTTGTTTGACAATCTTGAAGATGCTCAACTCGACGCCCTCGAGTAATGAGCATTGGAATTGTTTTTTTGAATACCCCCCGTTGCCGGGGTCATTTTCTTCGGCACCTGGGTCGTCTTCGAAGTCGAAGTCATCCACCGTTAACCCCATACCGTCCAAGTCGTCTTGGCGGTCCAACCGGGCCATCATCGCCTCGAGCGTTCGAATGGACCCGTCGAAGAAGTCTAGGTGTAATACATTGGGCACTCTCTTTTGGATTCTCTGGTAATATACGGATGGTTGCATTAGATTATTCGAAGTGCCGGCGTAATATGTCTCTTTATACCTCTGTGTATACTCTTGTAAAAACGACGCCACGTCCATATAGGATTTGTCCCGTCGCATTAGATAATAATACATCATTCCAATCGTCCATACCATTCTGGCTTCTGTGGCCATGGTTGGGTCGAAATCGGGTACGTAGAACGCGGCGGACTGGCGAAGGCCGTCCTTCTGTGCCTCACGACGCATCTTGGCATTTTCGGGGTTTTCTCGGATTCGTTTTGCCATCTCTCGTTTCTTCCTCGGCGAGAAAAAAAATAATACAGTTTAGATTTTAACATTCTAACTAGTTTTTTTATATTAAATACCTAAACGCACACGAATTGGGCGATAAAATAAAACAGCCATATTAGCATCGACAATAAGTCTCGCATCGGTGCGACCATAACCGTACTCGCATCGGCGGCATCGTTTGCCCATTTCACGTGATAGGATATCGTCATTAGCACAAGAAACAGGATCCGCAAGTACCAGTGTAAGAATATAAATCCGACCAGGATCGCAAGGAAGAAGAGGGCACCCAAAGAGACGTGCAACGAGCATAACAGGATGTGGCATGAGACTACAACCGGTAGAAAAAGTACCGCGTCGAGATCTGGATACATCAGCCACACGGACGCGACCAATACCAACACCACCATCCAGTCCCCACGAGAGGACGGCGGAGTTTTATACGACATAATCATACATAGTAAAGCAACACTTGCCTGCAAGAGGAGCCACTCTATGTGAAAGTACTCGTTATAGAGGTCAACCGGGAAAAACGTAAGGGGTGCGAAGATCAATCCTGCAACGAGGACGCACAAAAAGGTCGTAACTGGGTTCTCGGTAGAACGACCCCGACGGTGCACGGCTGTTGTATATTCTTTCCTCATTCTCTCTACGTTGTTGATTTTTTTTCCTGAATTGTCGTCCACTGTTGTCTCGGTAGAGATTTCCAAGGCATACGAGGCAGGGACGGCACGCGAGATCGACGCTTCTTGTCTCCCACGCGAGACCGACGCTTCCTCCTGTACCATCCCACCAACGATGAGAATACTTTCGTCTGTCTCTTCAATGATCCACTGTCGGACTAAAAAATGTCCATCGACAATGGGAGTGATCTCGACCTTCACTTTTAAGACACTGCCATCTTTCTTGGCATTATTCATCTCCCCCTTGAATGGTTCTTTTCGTCTGCAACAATCATGTAGTTCTGCCAGAGTGTCGCGATCCGTCGACTCGTGTGTCAAGATTTGAAATGTACTACTGGCAGTCAGATCAGAATTTTCGTAACCATAATCATCTAGCCACGCTTTATTTACTTCAATTATAGTTGCGCCGTTTGAAACGCACGTAGCGATGTCGGTATTCCTGACATATTCTAGGGTAGCGACGATAGATGCCGTAGAATACGGAAAGTCCTCAGAAACTCCCTCGGCGGCAATATAGATTTCCGAGTTGACGGCCATGTCGGCAGAGATTTCCGAGTTGGCACGCGAGACCTGGTACGCCGAGATTTCCGAGACCGACGGTTTCTGGCACACCGTGATAGTCGAGTCAGTCGAGTCAGTGGACGAGTCAGTGGAGTCAGTGGACGAGTCAGTGGACGAGTCAGTGGACGAGTCAGTGGACGAGTCAGTGGACGAGTCAAAGGCGTCATCAAAATTCACGGGATATAACATGGTCGAATTGGTGTCCACCGCGAACTCTCCCCTAGCCTCGTCATACAAAATATCGGGAGGCAAACCATGAATACGGGCCCGTTTTGATGAACCTGTATTATTTTCGTTTCCACCGGTCCGTTTTGGACTGGACATCGTCGCATTATCGGTATCGGGGTCGGTGTTGGACATGGTGGTCGTCGTGGAGAGTGATAATAATATATTATGTTCGGTTGTTGGGCGTCGCGTTGCGTGTCGGAAATTGATCTCATTCTAAATATCTGACGTGCGGATTAGTGAGTGCATGCGGATTAGTGCGTGGAAGGGAAGTGGGAAATATTTGCCAGCAAAAAGAAAAGAAGGAGACGAGTTTTAGTTTTTTAGTAGTACCAACACATCATTGACGCAAAAAAAAAAAAAAGGGGGCACAATGGAACCGATGGCTGGTTTTGGGGGTTGTTTGAGAATTCTGCTATTCGATTATATTTAGACTACAAATGGTACGAGATGGAAATATTGCCAATTTTTCATTGTATTATTATTTATAGTCATCAAACAGAGCAATACATCTTGGGTTCACATTCGCGCATTTATAAGACATACAGTCAGCCGTACACAACGCATTGAGTTTCGCATTGTTGTACAAGGGGGATAGGCACGTCTTCTCACAGAAGGGTTCGCAGCCCCAACCTGTGGGGCAACCTGCCGCGTTTCCGTGCGCAAATCGATATTTTAGATTGCTGTACCTCTCGAGTTCTTCGATGGGAATTGCGGAATGTCGTACGTCAATGTACAATAAGACCTTCGGAAACAATGGGCCGAGCGTTTGTAATTCTGGGTTCATGATGACCGTGAGAGAGCGCAATGTATATTGAACACGTGGCAGCCTTTGCAGATTCACATTGTTGAGTCCAAGAAACCGTAGCCGGGGGGCGTCGAGCCCATCGGTGTCGACAGATGAGACTGTGTTCAACACAAACGATTGTATTTGGAGGTTCCGGAACGCGATAACATGGAGTTTATTCAAGAATTGCATTTTTATAGCAAACGTCACGCTTTCAAACAAACTGGGATGCACATAGGAAACATTCGAGAGATTGAACAACTCGAGCGTGGACAAACCCCAGGAGGAAATATCAACGTCTAATGTCGTAAGGTTGGGGGAGTTATAAATTCTCAGCACTTTCAAATTTCGCGTCGTCGTCCCACGAAACGGTGACGCCTCCTGAACTCCGCCTATTTTGAGTACCTGCAGCGCACTGTGATTCATCGCCTCGATCAAAACTTGTTGGTTATTTACTGTGTTCTGCAGGGTGTCCACTTTATGAATATAAACACAATTATCGGACGGCAGAAGTATGTGGTTGCACATAGGCACGGATATTCGGCAAAACCGCATGGTGACGTGGTCGGAAGGAGGAATGTTGACTAATTGAGCGACCGTACTATACAACAGCAACATGAATAAAACGATGAAAAAAGAAAGATGGCACAGTTTCAAACGTCCAACAAAGTGGTCATTTTGAATGTTGACCACGTGTAATTGGCGGAGCCCCAAGGATGAACGCCGTTTTCTTTTTTGGGGTTTTTTTATCGCGTTTGCGACGTGCGCATGCACAGGATCATGTCGGGTGACTGAGCCTTGGTTCCAGGAACAACATGGGACGTCCACTTCATCGTTACGTTGTTGGTCGAGCGCCAAAAGAACTTCCTGTTTGGATAAGGTGTTCATTTTTCCAAGCAAAAACATCAATGGTACAAAGGTGATTTGCATGATCTGACTCTCGGAAATCGGTATCCCCAAACCGTAGAACACAACAACAAGGGGGTATATGGTACAGAATAACTCAATCATAATGTCTACAAGCACCATTCTATTCTTACCACTGCTGTCGATACGTTTATTTAATGGATACAGATTATGCATGATGGTTCCGCATTCCAAACACAACACGAGCGTGTACACCGATAGATAGTGCGGCGGTATGATGCAAACGTAATTTGAGTACATGTAGACTTGCCATAACATCTCAAGCAGTTCGGACCCGAATATTCGGGTGAGGTAATATTTTCCGTTCGTGTTAAAGACTTCGTATACAAGTCTTCTAGTTCCAGTTTCATCTTCGTCTGGTCTCGCGAAGGGTTGTTCGGAGATTTGGCCATAAAAGGCCCGTGCAAGAAACCTGAACGAGCGAATAAAAGCCAGGACAACGTAGAGGATTACAATACACGCAAAAAAGGTGACCAGCCGAAAATACATGACATCGGGGGTATACACCAAGACGATATTCACGAAGCCGGATATAATCACAAAATAGCCCACGAATACGCTCAGCAATATCTTGCGATGCAAAACACACATGAACGAGCATGTGAGTCTTTCTTTTTGTGGCACCACTTCAGACATGCCCTCATCGTCGGCGACTACTACTTGACTCATTGTGTGGGTGTATATATATTATTTATATATATGTTCGGTGGACAACGTATGTGCGATATGTATGTGCGGGAGATCAACAACGCGCGCGCATAACACTTCACACGCACACGAGAAAAGTATGTGCGGGAGTATCAACAACGCATGCACGCACGCACGCACATTAACACTCACGCACACGAGAAAAGTAGTGAGAAGCCAATGCTACCGTGTTTATCTGTTACAGTTGAACTAACTCATTTCATAACAAACACCCACACGAAGACTACGACCAACCATTTTTTTTGGCGTTTTGACCGCAAGAAAAATGTGCTTGGCTACGAATTATGTACGTATATTAATTACCTAGTTAGGCGCGAAAATGATTGTTAATATATATATGGACACAGCACAATCTATAGTGTATTATGTTGTAATTTTTTTTTAACCGAGCATCTTTAATTCGGGTAAGCACGGTTAATCATGTGTTAGGTGTAGTGTAGTCTAAAGTCCTATAGGATTACAGTCGTGTGTACCTGTGGACGTTACTAGATGACCATATAATTGCATTTTGTGACGTTTTGTAGTGTTTTGGTAGTTTAGAGTTAGGAGGCCAAAATGGAGCATGATGACGACGCGGCCACAACATGGTAATGATGTGTCTATGTTAAATTTCTCTAAATATAATATTAAAATAAGGTTTATGGAATGTTAAGGTTGTCTCAAAAATGTTGTCTCAAAAAATGTTGTCTCAAAATGATCATTCCGCGACGGCGACGACGCGCGTTGGAAAGCCTTTCGGTTCAAAATCCCACCCGTGCAGGGCGTGGACCCCGACCGGTCGATAACCGCCCTTGGCGATCCTCGTTTTCACGTCCGTGTGACCCGTGACGCAGATCGCTTCGCCCGTCAAAACGTTCCGGCGCAAGACGATATGGCCCTTCTTCTGGACTCCGTTCGGGAGCAGCCATCGACGGACCTGCTCCTTTGTGGTGTTGTACAAGACCGGGAGGGAAAACGGTGCCGGGTGTGTGGGAAGCGCGGCGAGAAACGCCTCGAGAGAGGCGTAGGGCAGCGTGCCCTCTTGGTCGTGCACCACAGCGCCCGTCGCCAGGTCGATCGCCACGGCGACGAAGGTCCCGTCATCGTACGCGAGGTTGGGGAGCGTGCCTTTGTTGAGGCGCCCGCCCAAGGTGGCGTGGATCTCGCCCCCTTGTTTTTCCCCGAGGTACACCTCCAGGTACCGATCGCCGTCTTGGAAGGCCAGGGTACCGTACTCCGGGTCCTCGCCGGCCCCGTAGGTGAGCACAGGCACGTGCCGTGGGTGGGAGAACAACCGCCGCATGATGTGCGGGAACTGCTGCGCGATCGTGCGGGCCCACACCGCGTCGCGAGGAGTCACCGACTGATTGGCCCACTTTGTCTGGAAGGCAATCCGAACGATTCCAAATACGGGGTCTTCGTTCACTTCTGGAAAGGGATGATCCCATAGGATGATCGCTCCGGCCGGCAACGGGGCCTTCGCGCGCAGCCCCCCCCCGTCCATCGCCTCGATCGTGTCGGCATGGACTGCCGTGCGGGTCTTGTACCAGGCGCGGTATGCTTCGGGGTTCCTCAAGACGTACCCCAAGTCTTTCTTTTTGACGTGTTGCTTGATGATTTTGGGGTCCTGCCGATCCATTCGGGTCCCACATCCGTTGGGGCAGACCACGTAGGCATGGACGGGGCTCTCCACCGCGTCGCTCAATCGGCTAATCGCTTTGATGGCCTTATTGTTCTTCGCGCCCAGTGCGACTTTCGCACGGCACGACGAACAAATGGTCTGTCCCTTCGGGCGGCACGTCGGGCATTCCCACGCGCCGGCGGTACACCGCCATTCGTGGCAACACGTGCACCGAATCGTGTGCTCCTTGGCGTACCGTGCAAAGCCGGCGACGCGCGCGTTCTTCGCCGCGTCCTCCAGCCCGGGCAAACTGTTGTACACGGAGGCCGTCCCCTCGCGGACGTGCACCACGACAAGGTACCAATGGTTTGCCGCGTGCACCGGTACGAGCGCGACGCGCGGGCATTCTTCTCGGGTCTTCGTCATGCGCTCGAACCACACGGCGTCCTCCTCGTCAAACAAGACTTGGGTGTGGGCCGCGAACGCGTACACGTCCGTCTGGACGTTGGCCATGCACGCAAAGGACGCGATGAGAAGGTCGATGACGCGCCCGGGACAGTGCTCGTCGCTCCGCATCCGCTTCACCAGGTCGGCGTCCACGGTGTGCGCCATCCCGTACGCCCCCATGCCTTGAAACGGTCGATCGTCGTTTACACTACTACTGGGAGCGAGTCTCTCCATGACCTTGACGTTTTCAACCACATGGCGCGACGGTCGCAGGGCCTCGTCGAGGAGAGGCTCGACCGCGGGGGGGCCCAACGCATGCAAGTGCGCGAAGAGCGAGGGTTGGACCGTGGCCAGCCTGTCCCGGCTATTGTAAAACGCAGAGACGAGTGCCAGCGATTCGTTGGTCAAGCACACCTGGCCGTGGGCGCGGAAGGCGAAGTAGGCAAGCAAGGCGTCGCGCGCGTCCTTGGGTAATTCGACGGTGGTGGGGGGGGTCACAACTGCCTCCGGGCATATAAATTTGAGGGCGGCCAATACCGTGAAGGCCCAGCACGCGTTCGACTTGCCTTGCGTCAACCAAGCAACAACAAGGGGTGTCTTGCTGGAAGGTTCCGCCAACGAGGGTTCGGCGGAGGCTGCTTTTTGCGTCTGGTCTACGGCAACGTCGGGAGAAAGAGCGGCAGACCCTGCGCTCGTCCCTGCCTTGTCATCGCCGGATTTCGTTTCTTTCTTTCGCCAATAGACGGGGCCGTACGACATAGTGATTTCTGCCCCACTGGGTATGTGTTCGAGCGCGACGATGCGCCCGGAGGCCTTCAACTCCGCGTTGCTATGCGCTTTGCTCTGGTGGTTGATCATGACGGTCTTGTTGAACCCATTCGTGCCGTCGATCAGGTAGCCGGAGATCATCGCGACGTTCCCTTTCGTTTTCGCGCTCTCGACTTTGCTCGGGTCGTATGCGTCGAGGTCATTCTTGTCAAAGACGACCTCGCCGCCGTCTCCGTAAAAGGCGAGCGTATCACCGATCGAAAAATCGCGCTCCGCGTAGAGTCCGAAGTTCGGGGCATGACCCTTTTTCGTTCTTACGATCTGACTTTTCCGAACCGTGAACCAGGGCGTGCCCTGGTAGTACACTGTGCGTCCATTCCTCCCCCAATTTTTGGGGTCTCGTTGAGGGAAGAGATTGGAGTCGAAGCAGCGCTTCTGAAAGGCTGGGTCCTGGACGTGGAATTTTTTGTTCACATTCGCGCGCCACTGTATCATGTTGACGCCGGTTTTGGCGGTGAATACAATGTTTTCGTTCAGACCGTCCTCGCACGTCAATGTATTGGCTCGCTTTGCGGTGCTGTTGGCCCTCCAGGTGGCGAGCGTGACGTTCAATTTCCAATCGTTGACCGAGCACGACCACCAAAAACCATGTTTCGGCACCGCGGCGCTCTCCTGGAAGACGTTGGTTCCTTTCATGCGGAATATGATGACCCTTCTCAAGTCGGGGTACTTACACTCGTGGGGCGGGATCTTGTCGCCGCCAAAGAAGACGTGACGGCACTTGTCGCATGCTATCGAAGACTCGCGGCATACCCCAACGTGCCGTTTTAACTCTCTCGTACCCGGAAATATTTTGTGACAGAGTCCACACACAGAAGGTAACGGTTTCTTCGGTTGCTTTACTTCTTCTCGCGGCGGTCCAAATACAAACTTGAATGGTCGTCGTCGGTCGGTCGTCGATGGAGTAGCCTTTCGTTTCTTTTTGGACGGCTCTTCGATGGTGTCTTCGGGGATAAACTCGTGCACCATAATTTCAGTACACGCGAGTGCGGGTGCTGCTGTGTTGTTGCAGACTGGGCAGTGCGTTTTCTGTTCGCGTTTCGCGTAAGCGAATAGCAGAGGGATCATGTCCCGAGAATGTCCATGCACGCACCTGAACGTGAACAGTCGACATGGCCCTGGAAATGTTTTCCCTGGCGCGCTTTCTTCAAACGCGCTTTGTATTTCTTCTAAAGTCACAAACGGCATTGTTTTAAATTTTTTTTTTTTTGCGGACGTTTTTTTGGACGTCCTCCTCTTAGAGTAAATGTAGTACTCGCTGCTTCGCGAAAGACGGCGGGAAGACGTGGGCGTTTGTACGCAATTACAAAGAATGTTCTTGTTCTAAATTGAGCAAAGAATATATTTGCATGTAGTGAATAAATAATTTTATTGACCAATGATGTGTTCATCTAGTCGTTTTTTTTGCTTAAAGAGTTTGCCACAACCACTCATTTTAAAATTTAATTGATAAAATTTTTAGAAAAAGAATACAACAATAAATATTAAGTATATTTTTGGAAGTCTCAATGCTGTGTGCCGTACGTGTTGAACTGCATTCCCGTCGTCGTGTATCCCTGGCGAGAAGTCTCTGGAAGAGCGGTGGACGGCGCACCCTTTCTTATCGCACTAGCCCGCCGTCACGATGGCAACCAAAGCACCTTCCAGAGAGAAAAACTCTGTGTTTCCGGGGAAGCAACATCTACACGACGGAACATGAAACGGAAAATAACCGACTCGTCCGAAAACGTTTTTGTGGACTATGGCGACTCTTCGTTGAAACTCACGGGCATTCAATTACGTGAGTTAGAAAAGACGGTGGCGACATCCCCACCCTCGGACAAAATGATTTCCTTGAAGAGTTACACGTATGTGTTTTCACAGTGTCAGTTAGTAATCAGAGGAACAATAGGACCATCGGCGGTATTCAAATTGGAAATTCCGTTTCACCCAGAGGTCTGCAAATATGTCAGTGTGGGCGGCGGCAAAAATCTATGGGATCTGATTAGCAGCAGTGTGACGACGTGTGACGAAAAATATTTTATCGTCGTCGATTCCTACCCAAACGAACTAGAACGAACGTGTAAATCCTTGTTCACTCTGGCGGTGTGTGAATTTTGCCACAAAAAAGGTTATTTTGACCCCGTGATGACACAGTTGTTGAAAACGTTCACGGCCGACTTTCCACGATCGCATTATCTGGTGGTGAAGAGATTGAAGAAGGAATTCGTCAATATAAAAGATGCCGACATCATGCAATACGTAAATACGGATCGGGGGAAAATCGCTACGCTCCTTGAGTGTTTGTCCATGCCATGCATGGCACAGGACGCGTATTTTACTCTTAAACGAACCTTTGTTTCCTCGCTATGTTCCGAAAAGTATGGCTCCGACGAGGACACACAAGAGGACACACAATCCCAATGAAATTCAATTCGGTACGAACCGTTCGACCCAGAGTACTGGGATGACGAGGGTAAGTACATTGGAAAATCGAGGTATATTGAAATGACACTACCGGACGATTCCGTCTGGAAAAGGGAGGTCAAGGTGATGAAGACGAAGCCATGAAAAACCAAAAGGGCCTTCTCCGAACCGACAATATTATTATACCTATTATCTCAAATCATTCAGAGTAAATCGAATAGCAAAATCCGTCCGAGGAGTTGCGGAATGTCCTGACGAGCACAGCATGGACGATACTGTGTAGGTGTCAACCCGTACAGTATTTTTTTTTGGCCTGCCGCAAGCATGAAAAAAGACTAAGACCAGTATATATGGACATATCATTAACAATATTTATTTTTGACCACAGTGGCCGTACCGATATATATGGCACATCATGAAACGATTTTTGACCACAATATGTTTTTGCCGCTACCCCAACTACCGACACACACACCGACACACACACACCCGACACACACAAAAGCAAACACACGAACAAACAAAGCCACACAACCGCGAACCTCGTCCACTTTTTTCATCGACGCCTTTTCAACTGCGAAACACACATCGTCGAAACATGTCCGAAGAATGGAGTGTAACGTTACGCGGGTTGGACATTTTCGGTAACTGCTGGAAGGACGGCGTTACAGACTTGGATTCTGAAGAGATCCGAGCAACAGTTGGAGAACCAGGCTCAGACGAAGAGCCATCACGGGACTTTCTAAACCGTTTAAAACATGCTCCGATCGCAACGCTAACAAAAGAGCGTACGGCTGGCTTTGATGGCACGATGGTTAACTTTCGAACTGACAACAACGTGAATGATCTGGCCCACAATCTCGTCGTTGCTTGTCTGATCGCCAAGATCGCCTCATCAGACGAGGACACAAAGGATGCAGTGCGTGAATTTATTGTCGATCACTGGAAGGGTCTTTTAAGACAATTGATGGGCTGTTTACAAAATAGTCCATCTCTCAAGGACCTAATTCGTCATCGTTTTCCTGAGGACGGTGAGGGGATATGTCGAGGAGCCGCCGTTCAGTCGTTTGACTACTTCTCAAACCTCTGTGCAGAGGTTGCGAAAGAAGAAACGAGGAAGAAGCGCAAACTACGTGATTCGGGCATTAAAGAAGGATCAAAGAAACCCAAGAAGACTGCCTCGGCTGACGTCGCAATCGCCCCAGTTGTTGCGACACGCGTTGCATTTGCCGCCGCACGATCGTCTCCTCGCAGTCGTCGGATTAAAATGAGAACGCCTATTACTATTCCGACAGATAGAGCACCGAGCCGTCAAGTTAGACCTTCGAACATGCCAGACGTCCTTACCGACGACAAGCCCTCCGGCTGGACCGCAGAGTGGTTAAACGACGCCCGTGGAAATTGGGTCCCCCCCGTATGGGACCAGACGCTCGCAAACTCAAGGCTGGCTCCCCAGGGGTGGACGGAGGGTACTTGCACATGTGGATGGTGGGGGGACTCGCCACTCGAGCACCCACCCTGTACCAACCCCGCTATGGACTGGAAGTGCCTTGTTGAGGACCCTGATTTATTTACTTATTTGGGTAAATGCACCGAGCCAGTTTGTGAAGACTGTTTGCGGTGCTAGGTCGACAGCACGGAAAAAAAAACGTAACAAAAAAGTTTACTCTAAGTCTCATTTTGTTTACCAATACATTTACTTTGTTTTATACATTTGACTTGGTAAAATAGTTTTAATTAAGACGTCACCTCGTGATCCTCACCCGATATATGTTTGTCCCACGCGTGCACGGCCTCGCGCGCCTTGCTTCGTAAATGGTCCCGCAGGCCGGGCGACAACTTCATCGCCACGGTGCAAACATCCCCGCCGTCGACGACGATCTGGTTACGTTGCATGGCAGGCGGGGCCGTCGCCATGCTGGTGCTGCTGAGACGGTAGAGCCCGACGTAGACCACGCGGCTCATATATTTGTCGATGGTGTTGAGATCGAAGGCGTTGTTCCACTGCAGTCGAAAAATCACCGTCCTCGCCGCGTCGTCGACGAAGGGCTGGTACGGGCAATTGTTACACAGCCCGCCATCTGTATACATGTGCCCTTCGTACGTGACCGGGGCAAAGAGTGGCGGGAGCGCCATGCTCATCTGCACGGCGAGCGCCACCGGCATGTCCGGATGGGTCGTCCAATGCATGCGGCACTCGGTCGCGGAGTGAAGGTTCGTCGCGGAGACGAACAGGTCCATCGAGGAATGGTCGTGTAACTGCTTGAACGTGGTGTCCCGCCGCCCCGTCTTCTCGTGGACGCGCGCGTCGATCCAGCGGTACAACTTTTCGCCCCTATCCAGCCCCCATGTGTAGACTAAGTCCATGACGTTAATGCTGATCAAGTCGTCGATCGTCGTGGATTCTATGATGCCCGACAATTCTTGAAAGGAATACCGAGAGGCCAACAGGCACGCGCAGAGCGCCCCGATACTCGTCCCGGCCACCCCCGCCAACCGCACGTCCCGGACTTTCTCCAACTCGAGCAGGCAGGCCCCGTAGCACATGCCGCGCACCCCTCCGCCCGCGAAGACAGCGTTTCGAACGATGCTGCCAGCAGCCATGTTTTTTTTGTCTGTGCGACAAGCCAAGAAAAAAAGTGGCGCGACCGCGCGCATGCACAAGGGGCTTTGTTTTTTTTTTCTTCGACTACTAAAATAAATCAAAAAAAAACATGGAATCCCCATTGACAATGGTTCTTCACGGGGGGGTCATCGCCCTCATTTCATATTTCGTAATGTTGTACGGATTCACACAAACACACGACGTCGCGCGCGCGCGCTCAGTCCTCTTAGGTGCGTTACTCTCCGCCTACATGATTCTATTTGGGCACGGGTCGCCTACCTTCGCGGGGCTAAACCCGGAATTGGGTTTTTAAACTGAAACGGATTGGGACGTTACATAAATTTCGCCTCTTCCCGAGCCTTTGCTAACTTCTCGGGGATTGTCGCGTGGCTCCGCAGGAGGGGGCGTCCTGTGTTGTCGCGGCGGAACCGGCGGGTCGATTCGCCGCGACCGAAGGAGAAGTTATTGGGCGCGATGAAGTGGGGGCGAACGGGCGTGTGCTGGTGTAAGAGGAACGTGCCGCCCAACCGACCCAATCGGTGCGGTGGCGGCGGGAACTCGGGTGGTGTTCGCTTCGTTTTCTCGCGTCGGTTCTGTGCCGAGTCGGAGGCCGAGTCGTCGGAGGAATCGGAAGAGTCGTCCGAGTCTTGACCCTCTTCTGCATCATCCGATTGTTCCTTGGGCCAGCCGTCAGTAGCGTCGAAGAAAGCACCCACGTGCGTATTCACGTCCTCCTGCGTGATCAGTTTATCACTCGTGGGGTGCTTGTTTTTCGCGGCCCACTCGTCGTACGCCATTTCTAATAATTTGGCTCCTTCGGAAGGATTCTCAAATAGATTTTTTAAATATCCAATTTTAAAATTTTCATATTTTTCAACAATTCTTTGAGGAGCCTCCTGCGTGATCAGTTTATCACTCGTCGTCGTTTCCTTGTCTTGTTCCATAATTTCTGCTTTCGCTAATAATTTGGCTCCGGGAGCCTCCTTGTCTTGGTCCGCCGCCGATTGTTCCTTGGGCCAGCCGTCAGTAGCGTCGAAGAAAGCACCCACGTGCGTATTCAAGTCCTCCTGCGTGATCAGTTTATCACTCGTGGGGTGCTTGTTTTTCGCGGCCCACTCGTCGTACGCCATTTGAATGGCTCCTTCGAAAGGATGAGCCTCCTTCGTTTTCTCACCGTCGTCCTCGCGGTTTAATGAGGCTTTGTCGTCGCGGGCCGCCTCTAATTCGGCTAATAATTTGGCTTCTATATCACCAACTCGGTCGGCTTCCAGCCGCACCGGTCGTTGATGATTGATCACACTCCACACCGCAGCGATTGCCGGCAAAATCATGAGAAAGGAGGTGCTCGTCATAATTGTTGTTTCTGGTTTTGCTTTGTGCCCGGGAAAAAAATACGAAACACAAAATCGATCGTTCATAGCAGCGTTCAACCAAGCGATATATTTGTCCGGGCCGAAGTATAAATCAGTATGACAAAAACCTTAAGTTTCGACATGGGCTATAAGCATCTTGCGTATTGCTACATCGAGGGAACGCGCATATTGAGGTGGGAGTGCGTTGACATTGTGGAAGGGAAAACGCGCGCCAAGAAACCGTCGATTGCTCTCGTTACCGCTGCGCTCGTGGACCACTTGAAAACCTTGGATATGGTGCCGGACAAGGTTCTCATCGAAACTCAGCCGGCCGGGGGCGCGGGCCGGCGGAGCAACACCATGATGAAGGTGCTGAGCCACGTGGTCCAAGCGTTCTTCTACACCCGGGGCGTCAAGAAAATTCAGTTCGTCTCCCCGAAGCGCAAGTTGAAAGGGTGCATACCCTGCAAGGAATTGAAATCCAAAGAACGGTACGCGATCCACAAGCAGTACGCTATCGACCAATGCACGGAACGTTTGGCGACGTTGGAGGGGGGCGCGGCCTGGGGCGAGTTCTTCGCAAAGCAGAAGAAGAAAGACGACCTTGCCGACGCCTTCCTGCAGGCCTGCGTCTGAGAACATATTTGGGTCGATTGCGTTCCAGACATTCGTCGTCGGTCGAGTCGGTCGAGTCGGCGTTGGACGGAAAATAATCTGTGGCCCAAACAAAAACATACATCAATGGCATTGTCAAACAACATGAAATTGGTCTTGCTCGCGGCCGCGGTCCTCGCTTATTACTACTCGGCCGACCTCAAGAAATTGCTCTCCGCCGGGGCCAGTGACGTGAAGGAGGAAGTGGAAGAAAAAGTTGAGACTCACCCCGAGACGGAGAAAGGACCGACGACGCCCCCTGTCAAGTTGGTCGGTGAGACGGACGCGAGCGACATCTTGAGCGGTGTGAAACGCGGCCAACTCATGCCCCACCCAGTCGTTACGCGCAACAACCTCGGTCACCGCATCGGCGTGAACCAGTCCGAGGGCGTCTGCGGCCGCGACTCCGCCAGCCTCCAAGCGAGCGCGATCGCCAAAATTATCGAGGCCGTTGCCGACGATCAGTGCGGCGCCCACGTTCGCCCCTTTAACATGCCGTCCCACTTGGAGAACACCCTGCGCCGCGTCGGTGAATAAATACGCGTTCACCCCGACTCGTCTTTTTTTTCCCGCCAAAAAAAAACCACCATATGAGTATCGCGCTGGAAGAAAAGCATGCCATCAAGTCCTACTGCACCGTCGCCCGACAGATCGCGACCGCCAAGGAAGGCTTCAACGACGAGGTCAAGCAAACGAAGACCGTCGAGAACGCGCGGCGGAACCATGCATTCGACGTGTTGCGCGCGACCAACGTTTCGTGCATCCCGTTCGCGGGCCAGTACGCCCGGATCAAAGTGTGCAACAGTCTTCGCGCCGTGACGGAGGAGGTCGTCCTCGACGCACTCAACCTCCTCGAGGAGGAGGAGGAGGACGACAGCACAGCGCGCGCCGGGGAGTCCTTGGTCGCCACCGTCACGCGGCTCGTCCAGCAGCGGCGGACGACGACCCGCGAATTCATCGAACTGAGCAAGTTCAAACCGAAAGGCGTGGCCGTCTTCCCCGACTTCGCCGGGTCGCGGGCCCACGAGGCCGTGCAGCAGTGGCAGGACGCCAAGGTGGAGAGCGACGCCCTCAAGCGCAAGCGCAAGGACGCGACCCACGACCTGGTGAAGGAGCAGCAACGTGCCGAGGCGGCCGTGGCACGGTACATGAACCGGAGCAACCTCACGTCCCAGCGCATCAACATCAACGAACGGGAAGGCGGGACGCAGACCTACTTCATCCGGAACAAGACGAGCCAAACAAGGCCGCGCATCACGAAAGAGATGGTCTCGAAGGCGGTCGAGGAGTCGCTGGCGGGACAGACGGCGATCGACGACGTCCCGGGCCTTGCCCGCCGGATCATGGAGATCCTCGACAATCGCCCCGCCGTGGAGAAGAAGAAAATCTCGCTGGTAAAAGGGATGCTGACGACGCGGTAGACTTTTCCGAAACCGTCGTTTGTTTTTTTTTTTTCTTAGCCAGTGTTAAAACCATCACACGCCCACCACACACACATTTCCATAAAAAATGCTCACCTACACCACCGTTGCAGACGAAGAAGGAAACGTCGAATCCCGGGTTTGGTCGCTCGCGCTCGTCGTCCTCCATCTGTACGCCGTGTTCCTCTCGTTCCAACGGAATCAAGGGATCTCCATAGGGCCGTTATTGTTGGCCATGCTCTTGCCGGAGCCGTACATCCTCTACTCTTTCGCCGTCAAAGCGAAATAGACGCAAGTGAATCGTCCCACACTTTACGCCGCGTCATCCTCCTTCTTCTTCTCGCGTTCCTGCCGCCTTCTGTGCCGGCGCCGGCTTTGCACCGCGGCGTCCTCGGCGGCGCGCTGCGCCGCGGCATTTGCCGCTTGCACCGCGCTGTCCGCTCTTGTGTGGGCCCGTTGCGCGACGCGGTAGGCTTCGTCGGCGCGGTAATTTGCTGCGTGCACCGCGCGGGTGCTGACGCGTTGCGCGTGCACTTGCGCCGCGCGCACGGCGTTCACGACCTCGTCGTGGTCGTGAGGCGCCACGACCGACGGCTTCATGAGCAGGTAAACGACGGCCGCGACCAAGGCGAACAGGACGATCTGGTTCATTCTTTTTTTTTTGTAATTGCACAGATAAAAAAAAAGTAGAAAACAATTATGGATACGGCCGTTGCCGTCGCGTGGTCCCTCATGCCGATCTCGTTCAAAGTCGGCGTGGGGCTCGTCTACGTGCTGTCCAACGTGCGGAAGACGTACGACACGGTCGCCTGGGTCAGCACGATGATGCCGAGCCGGGAACGGACGGCCGACGACGAGAAGGCCGACGAGGGCTGGGTCTGGGTCAGCCCCGACACGGAATTTCAATTCAATTGACCAGTCCGTTGTGTTCGGTCGTTCCTTCCGTTTTTTTTGTGCTCGGTGTACACAACAAACAAAACGTTGTACAGCAATATATTATGTACACCGTGTACCCTGACTTCTGGCCCGCCGCGGCGGACTCCTTGCCCGTCCTGCGCCACATGGTCGAGGAAACCGGTTCCTGCATTTTCAACCCCGACAAGAAGCGTACCCAGACGCAATTGAAACCGACCCACGCATTTTACCACGCCTTTGAGGCCGCGCTCGTCGATCGCGGCCTCGTGCGGGGGCGAGTCCTCCAGGATATGTTCGTCTTGCAGTCGTACGCCGGCTGCCAGCAGCAGCCATTCCATTACGACTTTGACCCGAAGGTGCGGCAGGCCCACCGAAAAAAACCGCAAGGCGTGATGCTGGCGCTCGAGGACGGGACGACCCTCGATTTCTTGGACCGCAAAGAAACGTTGTGCGCGGGCGACCTGCTAGTCTTCGAGGGTGACTGCGTGCACGCAGGGTCGGCGTACGCCACGAACAACACGCGCGTCCACTGCTATTTGGACTCGTGCACCCACCCGCGCGAGGCCAACAAGACGTGGCTCTACACACTTTCTTAGAATGAAATAAGGCTGAATGCGCCGGGTGGGTCCTGGTAGGGGCGGCGGGGGGGCGTGACCGCCAACAGGTTGGCCTCGTGCGCGCTCTTTCGGTCTGCGCTCGGATGGGCAATTTCTCGTCCATTCCAGATGCGCTCGTCGCGCAGACGCCCGGCCCGTTCTACGGGAACAACATAGGGGTGCGCGTCGTACCGTCCCTCTTCTTCGAATGGGACGACGTTGGCTGCGGTATTCAATTGGTCGATCGGGGTCTTGTTGCCTCCTTTTATATCGATATCGATTGCCAGATCGACGGGGAATTTACCACCGACCATTTTGTAGGTCACGCCCAGCACCACGCAAAACGTCACAACGTACACGTCCTTGTGTATCCCACCATACACCAGCGCGACAGCCAAACTGGTCCAGAATAAATTTTCACTCATTTCTTATTTCTTCTCCGCGGGAAAAAAAAAAAGGTCATCGAATTACTCCGGCTTCACCCCGCCACCACCCATCATGGAGGACAACAAGTTCGTGAACATTGCGGGGTCCACTCCGCGGGCGAAGGTATCCATGTCCTCCTGATTAATCTGCTGCTGGACTTGCTCGGTGATCGCCTGGAAATCCACACCCCCCACGCCGTCGTCCGCCATCCGCGCCGCCATCGACTCGGCAATCTGCGTGATGTTCGTCATCATGGAGTTTGGAACTGCTCTGTACAGCGAGTACATTTGTGCCAAGCGATTCAACTCGTCGAGGTAGGCCCAGACCGCCGTTTTCGTCTCGTCGTCGATGTCCGGGTCCCGCCACTTGCTCTCTATGTCCATCGCTTGGACCGAGGGGGGGAAGTTTTCGTTTTTCATGACGACCTCCGCCCGGCGCTGCGTGCAGGCATGGAAGAACGGCTGCATGTATTGGAGCCATTCTTCCACGCGTTCCGTCTTTTGGGACGCCAGCATGCTCGCAAGGTTGAATTGGATTCTCACCCGCGTCAACGCCGCGCACTCCGGGAAGACTTCGATGAGGGACTCGAGGAACTGGCCCTCCAACTGCACGAACTGAGTAATGCACATGTCGGTAGCGTCCACCATATTTTCTCGTTTTGTTTTACACCGAAAGGATAAAAATAATATTATTTGAACGAATGCGGCGCGCGCGGCCCGACGGTATTTTTTTATTTTCATGCACTACCGCAAAACGAGAATGAACGAGACATACAAATCTTTGTCGATCGTCGGCAATGCGGACAAGTACACGATCGACTGCGGCGACGATTTCAATGATGTGACCCGGCTGGAGTTGGGCTCGTACGAGGGGCCTATGATGACGTTGCAAAACGTTGACGACAATACGAACACCCTGAATTTCACGGAAGGTTTTCAGTTGGGGCTGAACCGCATGCAATGGTCGGACGCCTTCGACCCCCGTCTACACGCCGTGTTCGTGCCCAACCATTTGAACGCCGCGACCGTCACCGAGGACGGCGATTTCTACACCCTCACAACGACCCTCCCCCTCTCCTTGAGTGCGTACTTGGCATGGAAAGCGACGTCCCTCGTCGCGCCCGCAGGACCAACGCTCTCATTGCTCCTTGTAGACTCGGGCGACGCCAACCGGCCGCAACTGTTTCTGAACGAGGACAACATCGCAGAGATCGACAACACTCATTTTCGTATCGCCAAGTCCGTCGCCACGCTCGGTGGCAAGGTCTTGTTCCACCACATCCCCTGGCACATCTGCGAATTGCTCGATTTTATAAATTTTGCGGTCGGGTCGCCGGACATTGAGCAACGCGTCTTTGCCGCAGTCGGCTGGACTTCCCACTTGACGGTCGACGTCGACGAGGGCGTATCAAAATTTACCAGTACCGGCGCCTTCGACTTCGACCCGTTTTGGGAGGACCCGCCCGCCGCGTACACCGACGGCGTGACGTTTGGCATGATTGATTTCGTGTATTTACCGTTCAAGTTCGTCGGCGATGAGTCCCGGATCACGCCACCGCGCATGCAGGCCATTGTACCGCCCGGGACGTATTCCGCGGGCGAAATAGGCACCCTGCTGCCGCATTATATGAATGTAGGGAACTTGGCGACCGCGACGAGTTTCGTCGCGATCGAAGGTCTGCGGGCCGTCACGGTGCCGATCGCGGCCGGCTACCACGCCACGCCGTTCGCGTTGTTGACTGCCGTCCGTGCCGGGCTCGCGGCCACCACGTCGAACGTCCAGTGTCAGTACGCGAACGATGCCGACAGTTTTCGAACGTCCGGCCGCTTCCAATTTGTCGCCGACGAGCCGTTCCTTCTGGATTTTCGCGCGGCTTCTCGGGAACTCCAGACAGCGCTGAACGTCACCGACCGACAATACGGTCCGGAGACGGTCATCAAAGCGGACGCGGACTCGGCGTTCCCGCAATTGTGGGACGACGGCAACAGCCATCACATCTACGAACTGGGTATGGGGTCCGCGAACTCGTTCACCCTCACGGCGTTCAACCCGCCCCTCATGACGACGGTTGCAACCGCAACACAGCAGGACCATACCTTGGTGATTCGAGACATCAAGGAGGCGTTCCCGTACCAGGTCAACGACGTCTGCTTCTTCCAAAACGGTGCCAACGACAGCACCACCGGGCGCATTCTGGGGCTCGGACAAGTGTACGACCTCGTCGTGACCGCCGACTTCCGCCCGTACCCGTTCTTCATCACGTTGGCCGGGGCTATTATTCCGGGCCCCATCACCGTGCTGTGCAGATTTGGCGACTACAACTTGTCCACGAATGACCCGAACATTGTCACGGTGGCGAGAAAGGACGTGGCGCTCGTCGCGGAAGTGCGTCTGGGGTTTAGTGTAGACAATACCGACGCGTTCACCATCGGGTACCTGGACCCGCCACGGTTCGAAGTCGAGCCGGAACTGAAGTCGCTCGCCCCCCGGCTCGGGGTGGGCAGTCGCAGGCGGGAAGGGGGCTTCTTCTACACGTTCAACGCCTTCGATTTCGACCCCATCCCTTACCTACTGCTGTTCGTCGACGATCCGCAGGGAGCAAGTGGCAACCCGGAGCATAAGAACTTCTTCCACGTCATGACCACCGAGGGCACGGTCGAACGGACGAAGTACCCGCTCGCAAAATTGGTGACGTCCACCCCGTATACGATTACGAGGAACCAGATCATGGACCATAAATTTGGTGCGCACGCCGTGCGCACCTTAAACATCGAGTTCCAGAAACCCGACGGGTCCCGCGTCGATTTCCAGGGCAGAACGCACGGCTTAACCATCGGGTTTTACTGCCTGGAACGATCGTTTAATGTTAATCGTTAATTGGGAAAAAAGCCACGCGCATGTTTTTTTTCATCAATATTTAATCGAAGGCATACCCTAAGGCTGTCAAATAATTGTCGTCGTCGTGTGGATCAGGCAATTTTTTGTCGAATTCCTTTCCCATGGCGAATTTATGGTGGGCAAAGTGTTTGATACCCCTGTACATCTGTTCGAACGCTAAAATTTTTGATTTCAATTTGCCCGTGTGGCGATACTGGTCGTACAACGGTAAGTCCTTAGTCTTGTCCCTCTCATCCCGTTTTTTTATATCTTCGCGATTTTCGCCCATTAAATTGAGTATATGATATTGGGCGTTCAGTCTTAATCGTTCCCACCACACTTTTAATGCTATGTACGTTTTAAGATCGTCGCCGGTTGGTGCCATCTCGATGAGTCCGGGAATGCCCAAGTTTCGAATCCACTGCTGTGCTTGTGATTTTAGAGGCTTCGTTGATTTACAACAATACCCGTCCTCGATGCTATAGTGCAGGAATTGCTTTTTTCCGCTAACTGTGCATCCCGACTCTGTCCATGTGTGGACGGGCTCCTGAAAATAGTTTAAATACGCATACCATGGCAATTCTTTTTTCCACTTCATTTTATTGCACCCCACAGGTTCGGCGACTTTAACACGAGCACGAGGCTTGGTGGACTTAGCAGGCTGTCCCCCCAAACCCAATGTCCTTTTCAGCCCCCCCAACCCAAAAGTACTTTGATCGTACGACTTGATCGAGACAATACTCTTATCGTACCGCGTGCCTTTCCTCATCGAGGACGTTTTCCCACCCCCTCGCAGGGCAATGTTGTACAGGCTTCGCAAATGGTCTTGGCGACCAAACACGTGTTCGACAAAATAAATCTCGCGCTTCCTCATTGTCTCTTTTCTCTTTTCCATGATGGAGGAGAAAAAAAAATAGAGCAGCGGAAACACTTTACGACCCGCACGTCTCGCACTCGGGCTCTTGTTCCAACGACAAACGCTGCCCGTCCACCGCCGGCTGCGAGCGCAGGTAGTACATGCCCGTTTTCAACCCTTTTTTCCACGCGTACAAATGCGCGGACGACAGCGTGTTCACGTCCGCCTTGGCAAAGAACAGATTCATCGATTGGCTTTGACACACGAACTGCCCGCGCGCGGCCGATGCATCGATCACGGACCGCTGCTTGATCTCCCACACCGTCTTGTAGACGTCCTTGAGGTGCCGCGGGATGCGCTCGATGTGCTGGACGGAGCCGCGCGCCGTGATCAGCGCCTTTTGCATGGCGTCGTCCCAGAGGTTGTTGTTGATCAAATCATGGACCAAGTGTTCGTTGACGCAGACAAAGTCCCCCGCCAAGGTGTGACGGCTGTACAAATTCGACGTCAACGGATCGATGCCTTCGGAGTTCCCCGCGATCTGGCTCGACGACGCGGTGGGCATGGGGGCCAGCAGCATGCTGTGGCGCAGGCCGTCCTGCACGATGGCGTGCTTCAACGCGCGCCAGTCGAACCGTTCGGATGCTTCCACCGCGGCCGTGTTCCCCCACATATCGTACTGCAGAATGCCACGGCTGGCCGGCGAGCCGGCGAACGTGCTGTACGCCCCGCGCGCTTTCGCCAGCGCGTTCGATTTGCGCAACGCGTGGTAGTAGATGCACTCGAACACGTCCCTGGAGAAGGTGAGGGCCTCCGGACTCTCGAACGGGAGGTGCTTGCGCATCAGCGCGGAGGCGAGGCCCTGGACGCCGATCCCGATGGGCCGGTGGCGCGTGTTACTCGTCCGCGCCTCTTCGACGGGGTAGTAGTTGACGTCGATGACGTTGTCCAAGTTCTCGACGACGGCCTCGACCGTCGTCCCCAACTTTTCAAAGTTGATCGCGCCGTCCTCGTGGAGCATCTTGGGAAGGCAGATCGAGGCGAGGTTGCACACGGCCACCTCCTCCGGGGACGTGAACAGGGTGATCTCGCAGCACAAATTGGAGGATTTGATGCACCCGAGATTTTGCTGGTTGCTCTTTTTATTCACCGCATCCTTGTACAACATGTAGGGGGTGCCGCTCTCCACTTGGCTCTGCAAAATTTTGAAGAACAGGTCCCGCGCTTTCATCGTCGTCCGCGCCCGCCCCTCGGCCTCGTACTGCTCGTACAACTGCTCGAACGTCTCCCCGTACACTTCGTCCAACGGCTCCGGCAGATCGTTCGGGCAGAACAGGCTCCATTCCTGGTCGTCCTGGACGCGCTGCATGAACAGGTCCGGGATCCACAGCCCGTAGAACAAATCCTGCGCCCGGGCGTTCACGTTGCCGTGCGGGAGTTTGGCCTCGAGGAAACCGACCACGTCCGCGTGCCACGGTTCCAGATACATCGCGAACGAACCCTTGCGCCGCCCGGTCTGATCGACGTACCTTGCCGTGTTGTTGTACATGCGCAGCATCGGCAGAATCCCGTTCGAGGTGCCGCCCGTGCTCTTGATGTACGAGCCGTTCGCCCGGATGTTGGAAATGGCCACACCAATGCCGCCCGCGAATTTGCTGATGCACGCGCACTGCTTCAAGGTATCGAAAATACCTTCGATGCTGTCCGATTGCATGGACAAGAGAAAGCAGGAACTGAGTTGGGGGCGCAGCGAGCAGGCATTGAACAATGTGGGCGTGGCGTGCATGATCTCCCGACGCGAGAGCATGCCGTAGCACTCGAGGACCTTGTCGATGTCGGGCGCGTGGAGTTGCACGGCGACGCGCAGGAAGAGCATGCACGGCCGCTCCAAGAGTTCCCCACTTTGGGATTTCAGCAGATAACTTTTCTGTAGCGTTTTCAGGCCAAAGTAGGAGATGTCGAAATCGCTCTCCCCGTCGTTTAAGGCGCGCTGCAACGCGACGCGGTGCGTGTCCAGGAACGGGAGGAACTGCGGGTCGATGAGCGGGCCCGGGGTGTGGACCGCCATCCGTTGCCACAGCGTCACGACGTCCCCTTCCGTGGTCTTGTGCAGCGAGGACACTTCGATCCGCGCCGCGAGGACGAGGTTGTCCGGGTGGTAGATGCCTTTCCCCGCGGCAACCCGACCGCACAGTTCGTCGATCTCACTGGTGCGCATGCCTTGCTTCATACTCGAGATGACTTTTTGCGCCAAGATGGAGGGATCGACGCCGACAAGGTCGGTTGTGTGCGTGCGGATGCGCTTCTCGATCTTCCCGAAATCGACCGGCTCGTGGGTGTGGTTGCGTTTGACGACGAACATTTTTGTGTTTGGACCCAAATATTTCCTGGTTGCGTGAACGAAGGGGGTCGTCCGCGGAGGGAAAAAAATATGTGGGATAGAAAAAAACACACGCAAGACTTTTCGAAATGCCGCCCCAATACATACCGAAAAAAAAGAGGACGCCATGCCCCCCTGGGTACACAAGCAAGCGCGTCAAAGTACGCCGCGACGCGCCCGCAAAAAATTATAGCCGCGCGCTCCGGCAATTAACACCAAGGCCTCACATTGATAAAGAAACCGGCGAAACGATATGGAGCACCCGAGCCTATTATGGCAAAGTGGGTAAGACGAGCGCAAAGCGGAAGAGCGGCCGTCGATCCTCGATCACGGCTGATAAAGTCAAACAGCAACGACGACAGCCGGGAGACGAGAGCGGCAACCTGCGCAAAAAAAAGATTGTCCTAAGATCACGCGCAGCATCGGGCGAAGCAATGTATGATAGCCAACAAAATACCGAGTGGAAACGGAAATGGAATTTGCACAACAAATGTCGAAATGACGAACGGGACGAATTCTCCGGCCGATTTATTACAAGGACAGAGAAAATTGGGCACGAAGTAGTGGATGACGAGGACCAGTGGTGGAGAATCGTTGATTGCAATGACGACGGAGAATGGGAGTGGCAAGCAATTGACGACCCAAGTGACGACATGCTGGCCGGCGGCGCAGGGACGAAGAAAAAACCCTCCCGTCGGACGGCAGGGCCAAAAGCGCCGAGACGAGTGAGCGTCCCACGATTCGCCAGAGTCACCGAGTCGAACCCGGAGGACGATGACCGCTACAGCCTCCATAATGTATGCGTCCGCAACCCCCGCAACCCCTGCAAGGACGGTAAGGTACCCCGCGGTAAAGACGGTCGGTGTATTAACAATAATAGTGCTGCCGCCTGCGCGGAGAAAGGTATGGTACGGCGCAAAATCAAGTCTGGGAAACGCGCAGGCGAATTCGAATGCCGGAAAGGTTCGCGAAGGAAGTCTACGAAGGCTAAAAAGGCTAAAAAGAAGAAAAAGGCCAAGAAAAAACGTAGTAGTCGTCGTACATAAAAAGGTTCTTTGTAAACTGCGTTTATTTTTTTGCGACGATGGGGCGCACGGACACGACCTCGCCGCGGCACATGGGGCAGGTGCGGCGTCCTTGTATTCTAAACCACCCCTGGAGGCACTCGTCACAGAAGGCGTGGTTGCACGGCATCGTCATCACCGGATCGGTAAATGCATCCTCCCTGCAGATGGCGCACACATCGTCGGCTAAAAAGGCGCCGACGTCCTCGACCACGTACTCCTCGCGGCGAACACTTTTGTTCTTCTTCAACGCGCGGACCTTGTAGGTCCACGCGTTGATGATTTTCTGAATCAAGCACCATTGCGCGTCGGATTCTCCGGGGGTGAAATGCGTCACGCCCCACCCTGCCACGACGTCGACGTCTTTCAAGACGCTCTGGACGTTTGCTTGCACTCGCTTGGGAATGGCAAGGTGTTGGAGAATAAGGGAGGGTCGCCCACGGAGGACGTTCAGCAACGCACGGATCGTCTCCATCTGGGCGGGACAGACCCTCTCCTCGCCTTGTTGGGTCACAAAGCACTGACCAAATTCTTCGGTACCACTACCATAGAAGATGGGGTAGACGTCTATTAATTGATGGTGTGGGACATGTGCAAACCAACGGTGGTTAAAGATAAATCGTGTGGCGTAGACCATATTATTATTATTGAAACACGTTTTTTTTTGCCGTTTTGCGCCTTTTGTTCTCCGCATGTTTCTCGACCGACATGTTTGAAATGGAGGTTGAACCAACGTTGGTTGAAATGTGTGTAAGAAAAACGATCGGTGTTTTTTTTTTGAATCAACGGCGTCCATTCATTTTTACATCGATGCAATCACCCTTAAATAGTGAACATTATTCGGACCTTAAAAAACGACGAGATTAAATTACAACATAGAGGAATACAATGTATGGGCAGGAATTCATGAGCGCCCGGATCACGACGCGTTAATAACACAAACAGACATTGATAAACATCTCGGTAAAATATATCAGGAAATCTTTTTTACAACCAAAATTAGATTATTTTCAATCGAATAATGAAAATGACCGCGTACGTACGATTATTTTTCCACAAAGTCTACGACTGGCTGCTCCACTTCAGACGCGGGCATACCCCTCCCCACCGCGGTGGCTACATCGCCGTCGCCGACGGCTTCGTCGTTGTACCCAACCCGGGCCTGCCAAGGCTTCGGCACGGCTTGTCGTTGGTGAGCGACGCGACATTGGTGTACACGTCTCCTCGTACGCGGGGCGAATTATATTTAGGAAACGCATGCAATTCGGCGGATTTATACTGGTTGAAGTGTCATAATATTACAAGTATCGTCAATTGTACAGAAGAGTTGCCCAATCTATTTGCATTTAACAATATACACTACTACCGATTAGATGTCAGAGACCTCCGCGGCGCGAGGTTGTTTCGAAAAAAACACAGCGCGAAACATCTGATCCAGTACATACATAGGAATATGAGTCTAGGTAACAATGTACTTGTTCACTGTTTTGCAGGGTCGTCACGGAGTGCTGCTATCTGCCTGCTGTATCAGATGTACGTTCGGGTATACCAAGAAACGGTATACGCCGCGTACGATGATCTGCGATCGAAACGTCCCGTCGTACACGTGAACTCCGACTTCCTGTGCCAGGTGACCATGGCTCTGGCACAGTTCGAACGTGACGGAGCGTACGCAATCACAAATACGCCCCAAGAAATAAAATGATGATGTCCGCCCCCCCAACGAAGAAGCAGAAGACACAGAAACGGCTCAAGTTTGCACTGACCATCTCCTCCCATATCATTTTGAAAGGCGTGTGCGATGTGCTCGATTCGTTGGTCTCCACGTTCCAGTATGTCGTCGTCAAGAATGAGAACTTTCAAGGGTTGAAAGTGCGGCAAATGGACGACGGCTTGTCCTCGTTGACGTCCGTACGATACGCGTGCCAGGTTGATTGCCCGGCCGGGCAATGTAGTTTCAAAGTGGAGAAGACGATGTTCCGCGCTTACCTCAGCCAGATCGCATCGACCGCGGTGTTGAAGATCGTGCAGTACGAAAATGAAGACTGTGTTCACTTCTACTCCATGGACGACGACCACAACTGTTCCGACGCCTACTCGTGCGCGCTGTTGGATTGGGGCGGACCGGAAGACGATGAAGAAGCCGATGATTTGGTGTGCACGCATACGTTGGACATGGATTTGAACATTTTTGGACGCTTTCTCAAACTCAGTCAGACCGGTGCATCGTCCGCCGACGACGTCCGCTTCAAACTCTTACAGCACACGCAGTCGAAAGAGATTCTGTTCCAGATGTCGTACCGGCAGACGTCCAACATGAGAGGCTCCCGCCTCTTCAAATTTCACGGGGACAACAAAGTCAACCATGAAGAGATCGACTTCGAAGACTACTCCACGTTGTACAACCAGGCATTCTCCGTCGGGTTCTTGCGGCGGTTCATCAAACATTTGGACAAGGATCGTAAACTGACCATCGGTCTGCAAGAGGACAAGCCTCTCTGCATCCACTACAACCTGGGTGTCGAAAAGAGCGTCATACGGTTTTATTTGGCCCCGAAGGTCGACGAGGAAGAATAAAGACATTATCCGCACTTAAACCCCGACCAGTCGTCTGGAAATGAGACTTTTGGGATATCCACCACCTCTCGTACGCCGAAAAGTAGTTTGAACCGTCAAATCCATTGTAACATTTCTTGTGCAAGAACCTCGACCTCCAGTCCGCGTGGGGTTTCCCATTGGAGCGAGAACACCCGATGGGGACAAGCCGCCGAAAACAAAGTAGGCACAGGTGTTTGTCGTTCGCGAGTTTTCTCGCCGCAAATATGGAACAAATAATCTCTTGCTAATTGTTCGTAATCGTTGCATTTGACGGGTCTCGTTTTGCAACACGTCGTGCACTCGGAGTCGTCTGGACATAAGCAAGTATAATATACGCGGTGGCAACACAACCATTTCAGGTACGTCCGAGGGACTTTTTCATACCTTCGTATTCTCCAAATTCAAGTATCATTACGACTTCTTTTATATTTTCTATTTCTTTTTTTTTTACTTCGAGTTGAACGGGTTTTTTTTTCTGCGTCCACCACCAAACAACATGTTACGACAACTATCGATGACAGCAGGTCCGCCGGGAAATGATGGGGCTGCTGGTGCTGACGGGACGGATGGAACACCCGGTGTCGATGGAACACCCGGTGTAGACGGTGCACAAGGTCCTGCTGGCACGAATGGGGTCGATGGAAAACCCGGTGTAGACGGTGCACAAGGTCCTGCTGGCACGAATGGGGTCGATGGAACACCCGGTGTAGACGGTGCACAAGGTCCCTCTGGCACGAATGGGGTCGATGGAACACCCGGTGTAGAC
>Ga0209631_10001232_pt1 | contig 33157 bp, 29 predicted proteins | sample COG_08_FD_184752 | JGI IMG/M metagenome (GOLD analysis project Ga0209631, IMG submission 184752) | Pelagic Microbial community sample from North Sea - COGITO 998_met_08 (SPAdes) (version 2) | ecosystem: Environmental > Aquatic > Marine > Neritic zone/Coastal water | place: Helgoland, sampling... | reverse complement strand
GGCTCCAATCGATCGGGTCGCCGAATCGCCCGCCGCCGCCTTCGACCCAGAGCCCATCACCCTGAATTCCGTACGGATTGACCATGAACACGTACGCGCGACGCTGATCGTTGAACGTATCCAAAATGACACGGACATAGTCGTCCGAGCGCCCATATCCATCCCGCTGGGTCAGAGTGGCACGCGGGCCACCGTTCGCGTCCTCTGCCCGGATCGCGAAGTACAGGGCGTCATCGGTCACGATCATCCGTACCATCGTCTCTTCGGACGCTGCGGTCCCTTCGACTGGCTGGTACTGCGAGAAGCCGGTCAGGATGGCGGCGGTCTCCCACGCCAGATCATCGAGGCGCCCATCAATCGAGATGTCAGGCGACGCCATGACGGGGGCGGGCACGGAGAGTTGCCGTGCAACGCCGCTGTACTCGACAGCGGTTGCAACCGACCGGGCGCGAGTCACGGACGCAACGCTGCTCTGGGCATCGAGGTCGGCCTGGCCCGGTGAGAGCTGAACCAGAGCTGCGAGAAGAAGAGTCGACTTGAACATGAGATGCGGTTGTTTGTCTTTCGTATAACTTTTACTTGAACAATAGTACAAGCCTTATGCTCACGTAAGCAATAGTCCTGATTTGCCGATGACAGCCCCGTGACTCGACCGTACCTTGGCGGCCATCCTTCTCCGAGTTCTCGACCCCTCCCTGGCTTCAGTCGCGGCAGACTCGGACAAAGGGGACGATCCCCGCGAACCCTGAACCACGAACGGCCACGGTGTACGAGCTCACCTCAGACATTGAAACCGTGCGGGTCACCGTCGATTCGACTCGTTCGTTCCTCGAGGCCTTCTTCACAGGTCTCGGTACGAATAAGGAAGAGGCCCGCATTAATGCAGACGGCATCGTCTCGGCGGCCCTGTGGTGGCACCCCGGGCAGGGTCAAGGACTCGAAAAGCTCCCCCGATACGCACGCCGCCTGCGCAACGGAGGTCTGGTTGGCGACGCGCCGATGCAGTGGATCAGCGATCGCACCTCCACCGCGCTCCTCGATGCGGCCAAGGGGCTAGGCTACGTGTCAGCACGCCGGGCCATGTCACGCGCGATCGTGAAGGCCCGCTCCACAGGAATCGCGATGGTGGCCGTGCAGCATAGCAACCACTTTGGGACCTCGGGCTACCACGCCAAGCAGGCGGCCGATGCGGGCCTCATCGGTATCGCAATGACGAATGCCGGGGCAGAGATGGCGCCGTGGGGGGCCGCCCAACCGGTCCTCGGGACAAATCCGTGGGGACTCGCAGTCCCGCGGACGGACCATCCACCTCTTGTCCTCGACATGGCGCTGACACAATCGGGCAAAGGCATGATGCGCTGGCTCGCCCGCGAAGGTCGGCCAATACCGGATACCTGGGCGCTCACCCCAGACGGCCGTCGCACAACGGATCCTCTCGAGGCGGATCAGGGGCCATTGCTCCCGATCGGAGACTACAAAGGCTATGGGCTGAGCCTGATCACCGATGTGATCACGGGCGTGCTGACCGGCTCGCGCTTCGGTACGGACGTCTTCCAGGACGACCTCGACTTCGACGTCGCCCATACGCTCATCGCGATCGATATCGAGGCCTTCATGGACCGTCCGACCTTCGACGAGCGACTCGAGCTCCTAATCGCGCAGGTCCTGGCCGCCGCACCTATCGACTCTACGCATCCCTTGCAGCTGCCTGGAGAGGCGGAACAGCACCGGGCGACCGAGCGGCTCCGGGACGGCATCCCTCTGAACCGCGAACTCTTCAATACGTTGCGCACGCTTGCCGGCGACATTGGCGTGCCCTTTCTCCTGACCGAGACACACGTCTCGGCGAACCACGACTGATATATCCATGAGAAACGCTTTCGAAATCGGAAACGGACGCATCGAGGCCGGTACTATCGGTCGAGCAGCCCTGCCTGTAGGCGCGGAAGCCGACGGCCGTCCCAAGGAGATCCCGCTCCTGATTTGCCATGGTGAGAAGGACGGCCCTCGTCTCTGGATCAACGGCGCTACTCACGGAGACGAGCCCGAAGGTGCGTTCTCGATCTTCAGGCTCTTCGATCAGCTCGACCCCTCCGAAGTCTGCGGAACCGTGATCGGCGTACCTGCCATGAACGTTCCGGCCTTCGAGGCCGGAAAACGTGGGGATCCCCTGGACTCGTTCACGTACGACATGAACCGGATGTATCCGGGTGCCGCGGACGGTTACCCGACGGAGCGTGCCGCATGGGCACACTGGCTGGGAATGAAGGACACGTGCGATCTGCAGATCGCCGTACATTCCGGTGGCGAACACAGCTACCTCGCCCACATGATCTTCGCCGCAGACAACCCGCAAAGCCTGGAACTTGCCGCGGCGATGGGGGAGCCATGGGATCTGGTTTTCCGGTCTGGCGTAGGCGGAGCGAACCCCGCCTCGAAGATGGCAGAGCTGGGCAAGGCCGGCGTCACCGTCGAGCTGGGCGGAAACTGCAGAACGCTGACGAGCGACTTCCACGAGATCGCCAACGATCTAGCCGCCGGATACCTGAACGTCATGCGTCACTACGGGATGGCGCCGGGTGATGCGACGTACGCACCGGAGTGGCGCATGGGTCACCAGGAGGCCCTTCTCGCTCCCTCTTCTGGTATGTGGGTGGGGGACAAAGACATGGCCTTTGAGACGGCGATGCCGGCAGGGGCTCCGCTCGGGAACGTGTACGACCTCTACGGCACCGTGACGGCCGAGGTCGTGGCACCGAAAGAGGGGGTGGTCTTCGGGCTACGCTCACGTCCGTCGGTGCTGGAGGGCGAGTGGTGCTGTTTCTTCGGGATCATCGACGAGGTACGTGACGATCTGATTCCGTAGCTCCCTCGTCAATCATCGACAGACGCGCTGGTCGACCCAGTCTCCGATCCCCAGGATCAGAGAAACGTGACCGGGTCGATCGGAGCCCGATCGACGAGTTGACCGCGCCCCCGCTTCGCCGTGAGCGCACCCTCGTCCACAATGACCTCACCTCTGGAAATGGTCCACGTCGGGAAGCCGTTCAGGGTCATCCCCTCATACGGACTGTAGTCGACATCCGAATGAAGGACGGACGCTGTAATGTCTACCTCACGCTCAGGGTCGACGACGATCACGTCCGCATCCGCACCCGGCTCGATGCGACCCTTCGAGGTCAGGCCGAATATCCGCGCCGGGGCAGTGGCCGTAAGCTCGACAAAGCGTTCCGGGGTGAGCCGACCGCTGACGACGCCTTCGGTAAATACGATCGGGAGACGCGTCTCGATACCGGGCAGCCCGTTCGGGATCTGCGTGAAGTTGTCGCATCCGCCGGTCTTCTGGCCTTCGAAGCGGAAGGGAGCGTGGTCTGACGACACCTGCTGGATCGAGCCGTCCGCCAGCGCCTCCCAGAGCGCCGCGACATGGCTCTGTTCACGCATCGGTGGACTACAAACGAACTTCGCCACCTCGCACCCTGCCCCCAGGTCGTAGACCGAGGAATCGAGAACGAGGTACTGCGGGCACGTCTCCGCCACGACAGTGACTCCCCGGGCACGCGCGTCGGCAACGTGCTGAGCCGCGCCCGACGACGTCACATGCGCAATACAGATGGGTGCTCCAGCCAGCTCGGCAAGCATGATCGCTCGGTTGGTTGCTTCTGCCTCGACCGCCGGGGGCCGACTGGTCGCATGGTATGCCGGACCTGTCTTCCCTTCCGCCAGATGACGCTCGATGAGATGCGTCACGGCGCAGTCATTCTCGCAGTGAGCATAGATGAGGCCACCGTGCTCGCCGGCCATCTCGAGGAGCAGGATCAGGTCGTCGTCCCCGATCTTCTTGTCTCCATAAGTCATGTAAACCTTGAACGACGGAAAGCCGGATCGAATCAGGTCTCCCATCTCGGCAAGAACCTCCTCGTTCACATCCGTGACGATCAGATGGAAACCGAAGTCGATGACCGCATCCGGATCGATCACACCAAGCCGGTGTTCTCGCGCAGCGTCGAGCGTGCCACCTTGCTCCTGCAGCCCGAAGTCGACGATCGTCGTAACGCCCCCAAAGGCCCCTGCTACGGTACCGGTATAGAAGTCATCCGCGGTCATGACACCGAGACGACCGATGGGGTGCGCCAGGTGCGTATGCGTATCGATTCCACCAGGCATGACCCAGTGTCCGGTCGCGTCGATGATGCGATCGACCGCACCGAAACCGTCACCGATGTCAGGGCCCACCGCCTCTATGAGCCCATTGCGCATGAGTACATCGGCCTCTGACCGACCCGTCGCAGTGATGACCGTACCGCCACGGATGAGCAGGCTTCCCTTGTCCATCATTTCTCTACCACGCATCGTCGAGGTGTACCAGCGGCGGCATACTAGACGAGCGCGTGCAGACTTCAAAGGGGGCAGCATGACGATTGATCGCAGGCAGTTCACAAAGATTGCGGGCGCTGGGGCCGCCGCGATGGCGGTGACCTGGCAGCAAGCCTGTACCCAGCTATCCGAAACGGGACAGATATCGGATGCGACGGTACGCACCCTACTCGACGCACAGGGGTCGCGAGGCATCTACGACAACCCCGATGAGTTCGACCGTCTGCGACGAGCAGTCGAGAATAGTGCACGCATCTCGAATGTGCTTCGTGCCTTTCCCCTCAGCCCCGACGAACAACCGCTCACCGTCTTCCGGAGGGGCTGATGCAGCAGACACCGATCCACTTCATGACAGTCCGTGAGCAAGCTGATCTACTCGCGTCCGGAGAGATCACGTCGCTCGAGTTGACACGGCACTTCCTGGACCGCGCCGCGGAGCTGGACCCTCCGCCGTTCGAACTTCCGAGCGAGCCCCGGTCCGATCACGACGGTATGCTTTCCACGATGGTGACAATCGCGCGTGATCACGCGCTCGAATCCGCAGAACGCGCCGACGCTGAGCTCAGTTCGGGACGCCGGCGGAGCATTCTTCATGGCATCCCCTACGGCGTGAAGGACCTCCTCGACACCGACGGCATACGGACGACCTGGGGCTCCGGGATCTTCCGCGACCGCGTACCCACCCGAAACGCTGCGGTGATCGAGCGGCTTGCGGACGCTGGCGCGGTCCTCATGGCGAAGATGTCTCTCGGCGAGTTCGCAGGCGGGAATACCAGCTCCGCGCTCAACCCGTGGAAGCTGGATCGCACCAGCTTCGGTTCTTCGAGTGGCACGGTTTCAGCAGCGGTCGCAGGCCTCATCGGATTTGGAATCGGCACAGAGACCGGAGGGTCGATTGTCTTTCCCGGTTCAGCGGTCGGGGCCTCGGGGCTCCGTCCGACCTTCAGCCGTGTGAGTCGATTCGGGTGCATGCCCCTGTCATGGAGCCTGGACAAGATTGGGCCCGTAGGGCGATCAGCGGAGGACTGTGGCCACGTGCTGGAGCAAATCAGCGCGTTCGACGAAAGGGACAACTCGTCGACGAACCGACCATTCGACTTCCGCGTCGATCCCGGATCCATGCAAGGAAAACGACTCGGCGTTCACCGCCGCGAATTCCTATTGACCCAGTCCGACCACAATCGACAGGTCTTTCAGGAGGCACTCGATACGTGGGAACGCATGGGCGTAATCGTCGAGGACATCGAGCTGCCTCTGTACCCCACCGGCGCTCTCTTCAGCACCATTGTAACCGTCGAAAGCGGAACCATTTTTGAACCGCTATTCACCGACGGTAGTGCAGCGGGAATGTTCTCCTTCAACGAAGACCGGGCTGCAGGGTGGATGGCGGGACGGATGATGTCAGCGTCCGATTACCTGACCGCGCAGCGTATCCGAAGCCAGTTGGCACGAGAGGCTGATGCAATCGTAGCGCGCTACGACGCAGTGATCGCACCAACGTGGCCGAACGGCGCCGGCCTGCGGGAAGTGAGTGACGGCTGGCCCATCCCCGCGCGCAACGAGTGGGAGCCACCCGAAGACGCCGCGGCAAACACGCCTCGGTTGAACTACATCGCGAACCTCGTGGGGCACCCCGGGCTCAACATCCCGTGTGGCTTCGACCCTGACGGTATGCCGCTTTGCCTTCAGATCGTCGCAAGCCCCTTCGATGACCAGACTGTTCTCGACTTCGGAATGTCTTTTCAGGCAGAGACCGATTGGCATCTACGAAGACCCCTTTATCCCTGGCGTCCATAGCGATCCTTCCTCGGGCGCGACTCTCCCACGTCACGCAGTGGGGTCAAGCCGACTACTCCTCCGCCTCGACGATCTGGCCTGTCGCGTCACCGTGCACCAATCGGACATAGCACCGCGCCAGGTCTGCGGCCCAGATGCCAGGCATGGGCGCCAGTCCAATAGCCTGCCTCGATTCCGCAACCCAGCCGGGACTCACGGCGTTCACCCTGTAACGACCTCTAAGGTCGAGAGCCGCTGCGCGCACAAACGACTCGACACCACCACTGGCCATCGCAACGGCCGCGGTACCAGGGGTCGGCCGAACACTCAGCGTCCCGGTGGTCAGCGTGAACGAGCCACCTTCCCGAACTGCGCCTCGACCAAAACGTACCAGGTTTACCTGCCCCATGAGCTTATTGGCAATGCTCGAGTCGTAAGCCTCGTCGTTCAGCTCCTGAACGGAACCGAACTGTGCGACACCAGCAGCGCAGACGACGGCATCGAGAGCACCGGTGGCGTCGAAAAAACGCCTCAAGGCTTCGGCATTAGCCAAATCCACGGACCGCTCACCCGACGAATGCCCCACCCCAATCACCTCATCGCCGAGGGATTCAAGGACGCTGGCGATCGCCTTCCCAATGGTCCCGGTCGCTCCGACCAGCAGAATTCTCATTTGATTTCATCCCTGATGAGAGTCGCGTATAGCGTCTCTACCCAAGTACCTGATTCGCGCTCCACGCTGCCGGGGCTACCGTCGGTGCCTCGACGGTAGCGATCTTTCGCTGGATGCGCCGGATCTTCTGGGGTAGATGGATCGACGACACGATCCGGCTACTGGCCGGAGACGGCAGGCCAGCCGACAGACCGGACTGCTCCACCGAACACAGCCTGATCGGAGAGGGCTGATTCAGTGATGCGGTGGAATCGTTCCGCGCAAAGAGCCGTGAGCACGAGGGTCACTCGGGAGCACCCGTCGAGTCCCCACGGCTGATGCATCGCGTGTGCGCTCGCTGTGCCAAGGAGACTAAGCTGGACGATCACACCACGCCGCCCTCGGGAATAGTCAGGGTTCGCCCAACCGGGCCATGGTCGGCGCAGGCTGCGACCGTTACGGGAACACCGAGCACTCAGGCCGGATCAGGCTCTTCGAGAGGCTCTGGATGAACCAGGAAATGCGAAACGGATTCCTAGGCAGAGTCTCTGCGCGAAGAACTTCGAGAATCGCCACTGCTAACGGCACCCGTACGCTGCGCAGCGACGGGATCGACAAGATCCGTCAGGGGATCACGACGCCCCTCGAAGTCCTTCGCGTTACGACCGCCTGAGACGCCTCAGTTGTTCCCTCCACCTACCACGCTGGCGCGGTAGTCGAGCGGCGGATCACGATCCCCCAGCAGCGGCTCGTAGATGTAGTTCGGGCCACGGCGACGGTCGAACTCCTCGTACGCGGCGTCGATCAGTTCCGGCGTGGTAAAGAGATCGTAGAGTGTGTACGCGAGTGTCTTGGCCGCGTTGATCATGCCCTTGTTGCCAATGCTGGTGCCGCCCGCTGCGACCGCCTGCCAGGAGTGCGCCGACGTGCCCGGCACCCAGGTGGCGGTACCGAGCCCCGCAGTCGGAACGGTCCACGATACGTCGCCGACGTCCGTCGACCCGCCCTGACCGACCTCGATGACCTCGAACGGTTCGATCATGCCGGCCCGCTCTATCCCCGGCGCGTCCGGCGGGAAGGTGCTGTGGATCGCTTCTGCGAACGTGCGCTCTTCCGCGCTGTACTCCACGCCACCCACGATGTTGAGGTTCTCGAACATCGCGCGTGCCAGCGCCTCGTTCGGCAGCACATTGTAAATGCCGTGGATGACCTCGTATTCCATCTCGGTCTCGGTCCCCATAGCAGCCGCTTCCGCGATCCGGGTGACCCAGTCGAACATGCGACGTGACTCTTCCGGATCTGGATGGCGCACGTAGATGTAGGACTCTGCGAAGTCCGGCACGACGTTCGGAGCTGATCCACCGGCCGTCACCACGTAGTGGATGCGCGCGGCGGGGGTCACGTGCTCGCGCATCATGTTGACCATGTAATGAAACGATTCGAGCGCATCGAGTGCCGAGCGACCACGCCACGGTGCGCCAGCCGCGTGAGAAGACTGCCCCAGAAACCGGAATTTGCCGGACTTGTTCGCGAGTGAGGACGACGCGCTCGCACTGTTCGCGGAACTCGCGTGCCAATGCAGCATGACATCGACGTCATCCATGAGTCCCTCCCGCACCATGTAGACCTTCCCTGCGCCACCTTCCTCAGCCGGTGTCCCGTAGACACGGATGGTGCCGGGTGCGCCGCTCTCCTCAAGCCAGTCCCGTACGGCGAGCGCTGCGGCGACCGAGCCGGTGCCGAAGAGGTGATGACCGCAGGCGTGCCCGGCAATCTTCCCCGCAATAGGATCCCGCTCCGGCGAACGGCTCTGATTGATCCCGGGGAGCGCATCGTACTCACCCATGATGCCGATGATCGGACCGCCACCACCGTACGTCGCAACGAACGCAGTCGGCATGCCGGCGACCCCGGACGCAATCTCGAACCCGGCATCCCGGAGGACACCCTGAAGCGTCTCTGAGGACTCGGTCTCCATATAACCGACCTCGGCAAGATCCCAGATGTGCTGGGCGGTTGCAGCGTACTGATCAGCATTTTCGTCGATGAAGGCCGCAAGCTGGTCCTTCACGGTCTGGGCCTGAATGGGCTGCACGACCATAACGGCAGCGAAAACGGCGGCGCCGAATCTCTTCACTTCGGGGACTCCTGATTGAGCGATTTCACGCAGACACGGAGGGTAGGCGGACGGAAGACAGGGTACAAGATGCTAAAACGTGCGACTCCGCTCAGCGCACGACAATCTGCCCTCCCCGCGATCATGGCCAAACATCTAGATTCAGTGCTTCACATCCTCATTTCAAGAATGCGATCAGACATGATGAAGCGCCTCTTCACGCAGGTCTCTGCGCTCGCCCTCGTTGGGGGCATGCTCGCTGTACCGCTCGCCGCGCAGACTACGGCCGAGTACGACAGGCAGATCGAACAGCTCATGAACCATCCCGCGGTCCGCACCGCGCTCGACCACATTGTCGAGACGGACGACCAGACGATGGACGATCTCATGACACTCACGCAGATCCCCGCCCCTCCGTTCATGGAGGACGAGCGTGGTGAGGCATTCCTGCAGATGATGATCGACCTCGGGGTCGATAGCGCATGGACCGATGAGGTGGGCAACGTGATCGGACTCCGTCGGGGCTCGGGCACAGGCCAGGTTCTGGCGATCGCCGGCCATCTGGACACCGTCTTTCCCCCGGAGACCGACGTAACGATCCGAATGAGCGGTGACACGCTCTTCGCCCCGGGTATTGCTGACGATACGCGCGGGCTGGCGACAGTACTCGCAGTGCTCCGTGCGATGAACGATGCTAACGTCCGCACGGAGGCCGACATCCTCTTCATCGGGAACGTGGGTGAGGAAGGGCTGGGCGACCTCCGCGGCGTGAAGCACCTCTTCCGTGACGGAGGTCCACGGATCGACCACTTCATCTCCGTCGACGGAACCAGCTCGAACGGCATCACACACATGGGCCTCGGCTCGCACCGGTATCGTGTGACGTTCAAGGGTCCCGGCGGGCACTCATGGGGTGCGTTCGGACTGGCGAACCCGGCCCATGCCATGGGCCAGGCAATCGGGTACTTCCAGGACGGTGCTGCACCGTACACCGCGACCGCTCCGTTCCGGACCAGCTACAACGTAGGTCGTATGGGCGGCGGAACATCAGTGAACTCCGTACCCTTCGAATCCTGGATGGAGATCGATATGCGCTCGGAGGGTGATGCGACTCTCGATGCCGTGGACGCCATCCTCCAGGGTGCAGTCCAGAGAGCCCTCGCCGAAGAAAACGTGCGCCGAACTCGTGGCGAAGCACTCACTGTCGACGTGGACATGATCGGCGATCGGCCCTCCGGTGCAGTCGCAGAGGACCATCCGTACGTGCAGCAGGCTGCGGCCGTCACCCGCGTGCTCGGTATGGAGCCCAGCTTCGGTCGGTCCTCGACCGACTCGAACATCCCGATCTCCATGGACGTACCTGCGGTCACGATCGGCGGTGGCGGCCAGGGCTTCGGTGCCCACTCCCTCGACGAATGGTTTCGCAACGAGAACGGAGCGGTCGGCGTGCAGCGTGTGATGCTGATCGTACTGGCGCAGGTCGGGGTGGCCCAGACGAGCTAGCGGAGCCTGGAGGCACGGCAATGATGGACCGTCGGGAAGCGCTGCGCCGCTTCGGGTTCGGTGGCATGGGTGCGGGCCTGATCGCTCATCGCGCAGTCGCGCGAAAGCATCAGGCCCGCCGAGCCGCCACGAGCTCGGATGATCGAGTAGTCGACGTCGTGCTGGAGGGGGCCTCCGTGTTTCGATCCGAAGCGGACGGTCAACGAATCGAGCATGACGTCTCGGTCCGAATCGCCGGCAACCGGATCGTGGACGTCGGCCCCGGACGCATGGCTGCCGGCGATCGGATCGACATGACCGGACATCTCCTGCTCCCGGGGCTCATCAGCGGCCACACACACGTCGCTGCTGGCTCCCCGACCCGAGGAATTATCGAATCCGGCCGGTCGTACGCCCGGCCGCTCACACTCGTCGAGGAGGAGCTCTCCAATGACGATCTCGACGCACTCACCGCGTACAATCTGACTGAGCTACTGCTCAGCGGCTGCACCAGCCAGGTCGAAATGAGCATGAGCGTGCGCCAGGCAATGAGTTACGCACGCGTCGCTCGTCGTCTCGGCGCGAGAGGCTGGGTGGGAGGCATGGTGCCCGGCATCGGGCGCCTCTTTCCGATCTGGTTCGGTTCCGATGAAGACCTCATCGGGTCCGAGTCTGCTACGCTGGAGGAGATCGAGGCCAATCTGTCTGTCGCGGAATCCCTGAGCCGCGAGGGAGACGGTCTCCTATTCGGCATGATGACACCGCACGCCGCTGATACCCAGACCCCGGCGACACTCGAGGCGTTCGCGCAGGCAGCTGCCCGGCTCGGCACAGGAATCCACACACACCTGTCACAGGGCCAACGAGAAACCGACACCGTCCGCCGCAGGCACGGTGTCACACCCACCCAATGGCTCGCCGATGCCGGTCTGATGGACGGTCCCTTCTTCGGGGCACATTTCACGGCGCCGGACTGGGAAACCGATCCGGACATTCTGATTGAACAGGGGGGCGTCTACTCGACCTGCCCCTCGGCAGGAGGCGCCGGCGGCGGCACCCAACCATACCCCGAGGCGCTCGCGGCCGGACTCGCCGTAAATGTCGGGATCGATACGCACAGCAATGACATGCTGGAGAATGTGAAGCTGGCCGTGCTCCAGGGTCAGGCTCGCGCCGCCCTGCTGCAGGAGGTCGATCCGGGACGCCTCGTGCGAGCTCCTACCGTCGAAGACGCCATCCAGGGCTGCACCGAGATACCGGCCCGAGCACTCGGCCACCCGGACCTCGGGGTGATCGAGCCCGGTGCCCTCGCGGATCTCGTCGCGGTGCACGTGAGTGGACCCCTCAGCGGTTCCGGCGCCCCCGCTCCCGAACCGCTGAACAACCTCCTGTACACCAACGGCCGCTTCGTGTCCTGGGTGTTCGTGGACGGACGTCCCCTCGTCTCAGACGGACAGTTCGCCTTCGATCTCGGTACGATCGTGAGCGCCGGTGGTCGCGTTGCCCAGCGCCTCTGGGGCCTGCTCGACGAAGAGGGTTGGTTCTAGCCGGTCACAACGCGAACGACCAGCTTGCCGGTGCTTGCCCGCGACTCCATGAACCGGTGCGCCTCCGGCAACTCCTCGAAGTCCCACGTCGAGCCGACAATAGGCCGCAGGCCATGCGCTTCCACGAACTCCGTGAGTGCGGACCATACCGAGAGTAATCGCTCTTCGTCCGGAAGTAGATAGCCGATGTGGGTCGCCAGAAGACCTGTCGACGCGACCGCAGCGTCCATCACCTTCAGCTTCGGCGCGTCATGCCAAGCCCTCCACCACGACAGCGGGTTCCACTTCGAGTAGTCGAGCTGCGCGTACCCAACGACGACCAGCCGCCCAAAGTTCGCGAGCCGACCGTTGCAGGCGCGGAACACATCACCACCAACGACTTCGAGTACGACGTCGAGTTGGCGATCGACCGTTACACGGTCGAACCTCTGCTCGAAGTCGGAAGCGCGGTAGTTCAGCGTGTGGGCGGCTCCGAGTGAACGCGCCAGCTCCAACTTCTCATCGGCCCCAGCCAGAGCGACCACATCGCATCCGAACGCTGACGCGATCTGCACCGCTGCGGTCCCGACTCCGCCGCCGGCCGCTGTGATGGCTACCCGATCGCTGGGCCGAAGACGCGCCATCTCCATCAATGCGACCCACGCCGTCATGAAGTTCACGCCGAAGGCTGCGGCCTCGTCCATCGAGAAGTCGGCGGGTACCGATAGCGCGCGATTTGCTGTAACACAGACCCGTTCCGCGTACCCACCGTACTGCATCCCGCAGAGAACACGCTCACCGATCTGGCGTCCCTGGACCGCCTCACCCATCGCCTCGATCCGGCCAGCGACCTCCATCCCGGGGATGTAGGGTCGCTCGGGTGCCCAGCCGTAGAGTCCTTTTCTGGACAGCACCTCAGCGTAGTTGATACCGATGGTTTCGACGCGGATCGCGACGTCGTCCGGGCCGGGCTCAGGAGCCGCGACGTCCGTGAGCGAAAGAATATCCGGCGGACCGGTTCGATTCAGGAGCCAGGCACGCATGAGCGATCGTGAAGTCGTGAGAAGAGCATGGCTAACCTCGTGAGACCTCGTGCGATCACGCCAGTCCACGCGCAAGACTACCTCAGTTCAGCAAAGGGATCAGATACTCCCGGGTCCGCTCCAGCGCCCCGATGAGCGCCAGCGGATTGTGGGTGCCGCCTTCGTACAGGAACGATTGAAAACCCGGGCCCGTGCGGCCGTCTGCCTCGAGAGCAGCGATCAACGACTCGGCCTGACTCACCGCGACAACCTCATCGGCCGTGCCGTGATGGATCTGAACAGCGGGTAGCCGATCCGCGAACAGGACCGCCGATCGACGCACGAGTTCGAGACGAACCGACGGAATATCCATCAGTCCATTTCGAAGCGGCTGAATGAAGTCCGAGTTGAGGACCTCGATGCCCGGCAGTTCGCGAAGAGATCCGTCGAGCACCTCCGCTACGACATCTTGTACGTATTCATCGAAGAAATCGGTCGGACCGAAGAAGTCGACTACACGATCGATGCGCTCGTCTCGGACGCCCATCAGCAATCCCACACCGCCCCCGCGACTGAATCCCAGCACACCGACCCGAGTCGAGTCCGCCTGAGGCTCGATGTCGAAGGTGACGTCGAGCAGAGCCATCGCATCATCCACGTCATGATCCCAGGGGCTCGCGGCACCCTCGGACGTCCAGCGATCTGAGCCAAACAACAAGGTCTCCGAGCGGAACGATGGTACGATCCAGACGAACTCGTCGGCCTGATCTCCCAGAACCGGAACGGTGAACAGAACCTGGCCCAGCTCGACCCCCGAATCACCTCCATGCGCATAAACAATGACCGGTGCCGGCGCGGTCAGAGTCGTAGGCGTGATCACCGCACCGAAGTGGCGCACCGTCCCATCGACCAGGTGCGATACGATTCTCACACGAGCCTTGAGCGCGAGCACCGACACCGTTGTGTCCAGCTCGACGACAATACCTTGTGCCGTTGGTGTCCGCGCCGCCCAGTCAGCAGACACGGAGGCGATTTCGGCGCTCGTTGCCGGTGCAAAGAGGACGTCGAGATCGATGCCACCCGCAACTCGGTCGTCAGGCCCGACCCCACCATCCCCGCACGCAGCCACAACGACAGCCAGGAACGACAGAACGGCGGCGCGCCGTCTGTTGCGTAGAGGTTGAGTCATGCGAACACCCTACCCCATCGTGCGCAGGCTGGCGACCCCGGTTACGCTCTCGGCATCTGAAACCGCAACGAGGTCGCGAGGAGCTGCGACCTGATCCCCCGAGGAGACCTCCATGCTCGAGATCCTGTCCCGTCGACGACTCATCCGTGGCGCCGCGGGTGCCTCGCTCGCCTCTCTGATACCCGGCATCGCAGGAGCTCAGCCCAAGGGTTCGGCTGCGCCCTGGCAGGTCAGCCCGGAGGCCCGGCTGCGAGAGCTCGGCATCGAACTTCACACCCCTCCCCCACCCGTCGCTACGTACGTGGGCGCCGTCATTGTCGGGAACACCCTCTACGTCGCCGGACACACCCCCCGGATGCCAGACGCATCACCCGGCCACCAGGGTATCGTCGGTCAGGACCTCACGGTGGAAGAGGGTCAGGCAGCCGCTCGTCAGTGCGGTATCAACATCCTCGCCACGATGCGTGCGGCGGTCGGGAGTCTCGACCGGGTCGCCCGACTAGTTCGCACCTTCGGGATGGTCAACGCCGTGCCGGGGTTCTCAGAGCAGCCCACCGTCATCAACGGCTTCAGCGACTTGATGGTCGACGTCTTCGGCGAGGAGGCCGGAAAGGGCACACGCGCCGCGGTCGGCATGGGATCGCTGCCAGGTAACATGGCCGCCGAAGTGGAGACCTTCTGGGAGCTGCGCAGCTGATGCAGTGAGAACCCGGCGGGTGGCGGCCCGAACGCCGCCGCCCGGCGGGCCCGGCCTTCTCAGCGTGTGCCCTGAGGCCGCAACTCGTTCCAGCGCTCGATGAAGCCGACGGCGGCAGCGACCATCGATGCCGTGTCGGCCCACCCTCGCTCGGCGGTCGACTCGCGCGGATCTCGCACACCCCACACGCCGGTCGATGTCATCTCAGCGGCCGACGTACCCTTCCCGGTAGCCTCATCCTTGAGACCTTCGGCAAGAAAGACGGTGAGCGCAGTCGGATCTCCCGCCACCACCTCCGGGAGCATCTCCGCCATATGAGGCAGGAGCATCAGTTCGGCGGGCACGGCTACATCGAGATCGACGAGCTCAGGTGTCAGGTACATCGAGCTGGAGGTCTCCCCGGTCCCGCCGTGTCGGTCAAACACCCGCATGGATGGGTCGTCAGGCAGATCGATATCGGGTCGGAAGGGCCCGAGCACCGATCCTAGGTCGACGGCGATGCCCTCCGTCTCCTGGTTGATCCGATCGACGATGAAGCGTGTTGTCGCAGCGTTCCCGCCATGCGCGTTCATGATCAAGAAGCGTTTGAATCCATGCCGCATGAGACTCTTTGCCGCCTCGACGTAGACCTCCTGAATCAGCGGTGACGGCAACGTGATCGTGCCCGCAAACCCCATGTGATAGGGGGACTGACCGGGAAGCAGGATCGGTGCCACCAACACGTCGATCTGCTGCGCGATGAGCTTCGCCCGCTCCACCCCGTTCAGATAGTCAGTCCCGATCGGGAGATGGAGCCCATGCTGCTCCAGTGACGCCACAGGAATGATCACCATATCTGACCGGGTCAACAGATTCTGGACCTCGGGGCGGGTCATGTGCGGCAGGTAGTTCTTCACCTTCTGGATTCTCGGAAGAGGGCTCTCCTGTGGAAGAAGGTCCTGAGCCAGCACGGGCTGTTGTTGCAGAAGGGCCACGGACATCGTCACGGCGGCCACGAATAGGGGAATGCACTTCATCGTCGAAATACTCCTGAGCCTTCGGGTGAACCGCACAATCGTAGGCACGACACGGCGGGTGAGCCACGGGCGCATGACGCCGTCCCGGCACCCCAGCCCGCAGTTACCTTCAATGTGCCCTCACCCTTGTCCGACTCGCATGCGCCCCACCGATCCACGACAGATCCTGAAAGACGTCTTTGGATACGACGACTTCCGGCCAGGCCAGCGTGAGATCATCGACGTCGTACTCGAGGGACGGGACTGCATCGGCGTGATGCCGACGGGCGCAGGGAAGTCGCTGACGTACCAACTCCCAGCTCGGATCATGGACGGAACCGTGCTCGTCCTCTCCCCGCTCATCAGCCTGATGAAGGACCAGGTCGATGCGCTGCGCGAGTTCGGCTTCAACGCAGTCCAGATCAACAGCTCCCTCGACTATGGTGAGCGGCAGTCGCGGCTGGATGGACTGCGACGTGGGGACTACGAGCTCGTGTACCTCGCGCCAGAAGCGTTGGACGGACGCCTTCGAGACTTCGTGAGCGGCTGCCCGATTTCACTCCTCGTCGTGGATGAGGCGCACTGCATCAGCCAGTGGGGTCACGACTTCCGCCCTTCATACCGACGGCTGCGAGGACTCAAGGAAGGGCTGGACGTGCCGGTACTGGCCTTGACCGCGACCGCCACGCGCACCGTCGCTCGTGACATCATCCGGCAGCTCGGCATGTCAAAACCGGGCGGCTACAAGGGATCGTTCTTCCGCTCGAACCTGGAGATCGGAGTTCGGAAGAAGGGTCAGGGCGATACGCGGAAGGAGATCCTCGCGCTGATCAAGCGACACGAGGGTGAGACGGGCATCGTGTACTGCCTGAGCCGTAAGGCCGTCGACCAGACCGCCAAGTTCCTCCAGACGAACGGTGTGCGGGCGCAGCCCTATCACGCGGGCATGGAGCCCGCGGATCGTCAGGGAAACCAGGAAGCGTTCCAACGTGACGAAATCGATGTCATCGTTGCGACCGTGGCTTTCGGTATGGGGATCGACAAGTCGAACGTCCGCTTCGTGATCCATCGAGATATGCCCCGCGATATCGAGTCCTGGTACCAGGAGATCGGGCGCGCAGGTCGTGACAGTCTTCCGAGCGAGTGCTTCCTCTTCTACTCCTGGGCCGATGTGAAGCTGCACGAGCGCTTCCTGGATGACATCGACGACCCGGAACTCTGGCAGCAGAAGCGTCAGCGCACGGTCGACCTCTTCCAGCTCGTGGAGTCGAATCGATGTCGACACCAGGCGATCCTGGCCTACTTCGACGAGGAGATGGCTCCGTGTTCGACATCCTGCGACTCGTGTACCGGTGTCAAACCGGAGGAGCTCGCTCAGGAGACGATGGCGAGCCTGGGTGCGGTCCAGGGGACCAGGAGTCGATCCCGCCACGTGAGCGCTACCGGTAGCGCGCTCACACCGGAGCAGGAGGAGGTCTTCCAGAGCCTGCGGGACCTGCGAAAGGAAACGGCCGACCGCCAGCGCGTCCCGGCATATATCGTCTTTGGAGACCAGGTGCTCGTCGAGATGGCAGTCCGGCAACCGAAGACCGAGGCGCAGTTCCTTGATGTACCAGGGGTCGGGCCGGCCAAGCTGGAAAAATATGGAAGCGCCTTCCTCGAGCGCATCTCCGAGGGCCGGGAGGTCTTGAAGTGAGGCGCATGTGGGCAAAGACGGCCGGGGCCATCTGGCTGCTGCCGATGGCGACCGCCTGCACTACGGCTGCGGTGACGGAGCCCTCCAGCGTCGCACCCACCAACCCCGGGGGAACAGCGGTCGAGGCCACAGTCACGCAGACCTCGGAGCCGATAGACCTCCTGCTCGACCACTTCGATATCGAGTCTATCGTGGTCCCGCGGGGACGTGCCTTCACTCGCCAGGTTGCGCTGATGATCGGTAACCCGAACGACGAGGAACTCGAGCGGCTCGTGTCAGCCGTGGAGGTCGGGTTCGACGCAGAGCGGATGCGCCAGGACGTTGCAGCCCTCATGCTCGAGGAAGCACCGGGCGGCTATGTCGAGCAGGTCGCCGACTGGGTCGATGGCGGCGCTAGTGCCGATGTAGACCAACAGGCCTCCGCGTACCAACCAAACGTCACACTGGAGGAGTGGCTCGACACGTACACGGACGAGCCCCCGTCGGAGGAGAGGATTCGACTGGTCGCCCGCTGGTCGGAGGCCCGACAGGAGGGGACCTTCTTTCTGCTGCTCGAACAGGCACTCGACGAAGCGGCGCATACAGTGTGGCAAGCAATCCGACCAAACGCACGTGACTTCGATTCACTCAGCGGAAACGCTCTCTTCGCTCGACTGAATCAGAGCTCCGCGGCGGCAGTCCTCACCGCGCTTCACGCGCACGAACCGATCTCGGACGACCTCCTGCTGAAGTCGACGCTGGAATACGAATCAGAGGCAGGTCAGTGGTATGTCGAGATCTACCAGATCGCCGTCGCCCAAGCGCTACGCGCTGCCGGCCTGAGGGTCGCCGAGACGCTCAGGCGCTGAGGCGCGAGGCTGTCAGCCCCCCAGCATCCTCGCGGAGATCCCCTCTCGGTCGACCCGCGTACCATGCAGGAACACATCCACGATGCTCCGCGTGTTCGTGATATCTTCGAGCGGGTTGGCGTCGAGCACCACAAAGTCTGCGCTCTTACCCACTACGATGGTTCCCGTCTCTTCGAGTCCCATCACCATCGCGGCAGTGCTCGTAGCGGCGACCAGAACGTCGGCAGGGCTCAGTCCGGCGCGGACCATATCCGCGAGCTCCTGGTGCACCGACCACGAGTTGCCACCGTCAGTCCCGAACGCGACCCGGATACCCTCCGCGTGGAGTCGCACCAGATTGCGAGCCTGAATCCCGAACGCCTCCTGCGCCGCGGCGTTCTCACCCTGGTTCGATTCCATCTGTGCAATGCGCTCGGCGTCGACCGTACCCGCCATCCACGACATTTCTCCGGCTGGCACACCCGGTCCAGGCAGGTTGGGGATGAGTACGACCTCGGGCCGAGCCTTCCACATCTCGATGACCTCGTCGTCGATGTCCATGTCGCGGATGCCGTGGGCAAAGACGTCGATACCGGCCTCGAGCAGGCCCTTCGCGTCCTGGAGTCGGAAGACGTGTGCGGTGACGGGAATCCCGTTCGTGTGCGCCTCATCGATCACGGCCCCGTAGAGCTCCGGTGACAGCCGCTCGTACTGACCGCCTCGGTCATCGACCCAGATCTTGACGATGTCCACGTTCTGGGACGCGAGCTCCTGCACCGCGGCCCGGGCTTCCGTCTCCGTCGTCACCCAGTACGGAACTTCCGAACGTCCGGGCTCTGGTGAGGTGATGCCCCGTCCGGCCGACAAAGACCGTGCCGCGTCAGGGATCGACTCGGTCCGCATCTCGAGGCCGATCGTACCCTCATCGAGCCCGAAGCTGAACGTGGACCCCGTTCCGTAGTACGCCGCTGACTGCAGCGCAGCGGTCCGCGCCGCGCGCTCCGATGGCAGGTGGAAATGCGCGTTGTTCAGCGTCGGCATGACGGTCATGCCACTCAGATCGACCTGCGTACCAGCGCTGGCCGCGTCTAACGCCGCCGACGGCCCGACCGCAACAAACAACCCGTTCTGCACGATCACGGTCGCTTCCTCGATTACCGCACCGTCGCCTGTAATGAGTCGTACGCCCTCATACGCCACGGCATCCGGCATGCTTGGACCACCGCAGGCGGCAAGCATCGAGAGCGCCGTCAGCGTCCCAAGAGAGGGGGTAAGCGTGCGAGCCAGGGATTCGAAGCGCGACATACTGAGTCCGGTGCAGAGGTGTCTGGAAGACTCACGGCTACAGTACGCACGGGCGTGCGGCAAGTCGGTGGCCCTGCCGGTCAACCGCGCGGACCTGTAGAATGGACCCCTACGCCAGATCGGACGCTCCTCCTCAAAAGACGACATGACGACTCGAGTCATCTACGCCTCACTCGCGATCGCGACCTTCACCTCGTCGCTCGCTGCGCAACAAACGGTCCACACGGAGCCGTACCTCCCGTCAGCGTTGCACGACTTTCGAGTCGTCGAAGTCGCCGACGGGCTGATCAATCCCTCCTCGATGGAATTCACGCCCGAGGGCGATCTGCTCGTCACTGAGCGGCCCGGTCGTCTGCGCATCATCAGAGATGACGTACTCCTGCCCGACTCGGTCGATGGCCTGCCCGACATTCTCGCGCTGGGTCGAGGCGCCATGGCGATGAACGGCCTCGAACAGGCTGGGCTGCGCGATGCCCGTATCCATCCGGACTTCGAGCAGAATCGCCTCCTGTATCTGAGTTATGTGAAGCCCGGCCCGGACTCGTTGGGTAGCCTCGCCGTCGTCCGTGGTCGGTTCGAGAACGACCGTCTGCACGACGTCGAGGAGCTCTTTCACGCACAAGCCGACGGCAACGGAAGTGAACGGAGTTCCATGTGGGGCGGCCGCATCGCACTCGACGGTCGAGGCTACATGTATGTGACGCTGGGGGATCGTCAGTGGCCTTCGGCCGGCGATCTCTGGGCCCACCCCGCGCAGGACCTCACGAATCACAATGGAACAACAGTTCGACTTCACGATGATGGGCGTATCCCCGACGACAATCCGCTGGTCGACCGCGTCGACGCGCTGCCCGAGATCTGGACATGGGGTCACCGGAACGCGCAGGGCCTCGCCGTGCACCCCGAGACCGGCGACGTATGGTCGAACGAACACGGACCACAGGGTGGCGACGAAGTAAACCTCCTGCGCAGTGGGTCCAACTATGGTTGGCCCGTGGTCGGGTATGGCGTGAACTACCGCACGGGTCTCGCCATCCATCACGGGACCCACCAGGACGGGATGGACGACCCCGCTCATGTCTGGGTGCCCTCGATCGGGGTCAGCGGAATGTTCTTCTATACAGGCGACGCCTTCCCTGAGTGGAGGGGAGACATGTTCGTCGGAGGGATGAGTGGAGAGCGCCTGGTGCGTCTCCGGCTCGACGGCCAGGAGGTCGTGCGGGAAGAGGTCATTCTCCAAGACATGGGACGGATCCGCGAGGTCCAGCAGGGCCCTGACGGATCCATCTATCTGGCAATCGACGGTGGCGCACGCTGGGAGGACGGGCCGCCCACCCGGATCCTGCGTCTCGAGCCGGCCGGCACACGCGAATGATCGGAAGGACCGCCGATCGGTTCTCCCGCATGCGCGTCGCCACGTACCACCGCATCGCTCTGGTCGCTCTAGTTGCGCTGGCGACTGCGGTACGGGGGCCCAACGAGGCGTTCGCCCAGATTCCGTTCGGCGGTGAGGTCAGACAGCTCGTGACGTTCAGCTTCCTTCCGGGTCGCTCCAGTGAGGCGCTCACGATCTACCAGGAAGAGGTGATACCGCTGTATCGGCAGGACGAGGCGATGCGGTCCTTTCGCGCCCTGCGCGAGGTAGAGAGCCCGGTCCCACTCGACCTGATCGTCATCAGCTCGTTCGACGGGGTGTCCGGGATGGACGAGTCGAACGCCGCTCTGCGACGCGTGGCCTCCCAAGCGGGAACGAGCATCGGTACGCTGTATGGTTCGATCGGCGCGCTCAGTCGGAGCCACCACGATCAGTTCATTGAAATGCTACCCGCTCTGGGCCACGGTGACCCGACGGACCAGCCTTTGGTCGCGCTCGTCTGGTACCAGACCACACCTGACCCCGCCGACCGATTCCAGCGCGTGCTGGGGGACGAGGTCGTGCCATTCGAACGAGACGCGGACATCCTCGCATCGACAGGACGGTTCCTCATCTCGGACGGATGGGACTACCTGCGCATCCTCGGGTTCGAGTCTCTCGGCGCGTACCAGGAGTACTGGCAGACGTTGAGACAGACGAACGGAGGACGAGGTCTCGAGGCCATCACGGCTGAGCGCCGACAGGTCATCCTTGCACCCGTCGACGCGCTCCGCGTCCGCTAGAGCTCGACGCACCGCCCCAACGCGGCTCTTAAAAGACGATCCGGCGTCCCACGATCGGCACTCCTGGACGCGCACCGTCGACGTTCTCGCCATCCCGCACGACGAACGTTCCGTTCACCAGGACGAACTCCACGCCAATCGAGAACGAGAGATCGTCCTCGAACGTAGCCGTATCGATGATCCGAGCCGGGTCGAAGATCGTGACGTCCGCGTCGCTCCCGATCTGAATCCGCCCCTTCCGCTTCATCTGAGGGGACGTCGTCTCGAGACGCTGAGCGGGCATGAGCGTCACCTTTCGAAGCCCATCCATGAGCGAGAGTGCACCGTCGTCCCGCACGTATCGGCCGAGGAATCGGGAAAAGGTCCCGGCACTACGCGGATGTGCACCCGGGGCATAGGGCATACCGTCCGACGCCACCATGGCGTGAGGCGCCTGGATCCCCATCTCGATCCACTCAGGCTTCATCATGTGGATGATGACCACTCCGCCCTCATCCCGATACGAACGAAACGTCTCTTCCGTGAGTCGCTCGCCGGTATCCTGCCACTGCAGGTCGCCGTAGCTGATCTGCAGCCTCTCCTGCCAGCCGTCGTCGAAAATCGCCGACTCGAGCGAGGTGGACGCGGCCGTGTACGGATAGACCTCCGTTGTGACATCAACGCCGGCTTCCTGAGCTCCGCGGATGAGATCGAGATTGGTCTCGATGTCCCAGAGACTCGAGCTGTTCAGATGCACGATGTGCAACGGTGCACGGGTCGCCGTAGCGTTCGCCACGACTTCCTGGATCGCATCAATCCCCATCGAACGCACGTGGGTGTAGATCGTGAACTGCTCCTCACCCGCAAACTCGAAGACCCGGTAGATCTCGTCCCGGTTCGCCCCCGGGTAGTACTGGTGGGGCACACCGATGCCGAGCGCGCCCGCATCCATGCCGGCCTTCAATCGTTCGAAGAGCTGCGGGTACAGGCTCTTGGGAAGTTCTTCGTAATCGCCCTGTGACATGGCACGACCGAGCGCGCCAAGCTGCTCGTCGGTGGGTACCGGACCCAGGGCGTCCATCGCCGCTTCCACGTCAGGAACGTACTCGGGCATCACCGCCGTTCGGACCATGCCGTGGGCAATCGTAGCGCCGAAGTTCAGAATGGCGTCACCCTGCCGTCCCTGAAGGTAGAGCCGAGCGTCCGGGACTCCGGACTCGAGCTCGAGCGCAGTCGTGACACCGTCTCTGGCCTGGTAACGGTTGGCGTCGTTCGACTGGCCGTGGGCATGCAGATCGATGAACCCGGGAGCCACAACCAGACCGGCTGCATCGACGACGATTTCACCATCGAGCGCGGCCTCGGAGATGGCCACGATGGTCTGGCCGCGAATACCGATATTCCTTATGCCGTCCAGACCAGTCTCGGGATCCATGACCCGCCCGCCGCGAATCACGACGTCGTATGACTCCTGTGCGTGCACGGGCAGCGCCCACAGAATCGTGGCGACGAACGCGAGGACGAGAGCCGAACGGATTGGCTGACTGCACATTGCGACCTCCTACGGACGGCTCGGCTCGAGGCCGATAAGTTCACGGACAGGATCCTCAAGGCTGCTCAGCCCAGACGAACGCCCTAGCTCGAGCGCGGCCTCGGGGGATGCGCCGTCGATCCAGTGCGCCTTGAGTGCGAGCATCGCCCCGACCCGATTGCTGCTGGCGCAGTAGATGACGGCGGGCTCATCCCCGACGTCGTCCATGATCGCGGCAAAAGCCTCGACGTTCTCTCGGGTCAGCGATCCCGCCCCCGAAATCGGAAGGCGATTGAAGTCAAAGCCCTCACTCGAGGCGAGCCCCTCTTCCCAGCCTGCTCCGTCTTCGGTGGTCGGCCGCAAAGATACGAAGTGTGCGACACCGGCGGACCGAAGAGCCGCGAACTGCTCCGACGACGGCTGTCCGGCCGTGATGAGCCCCTCGACAGGCATCCGTGCGTTGCGTACGCCCTGGTCGATCGCGATCGCGAGCGCAGCATCCGGCACACTCGACACGGCGGCCTCAGGCCCTGTGTCGGCGGAAGGTGGCTCCTCAGTAGCACAGGCGGAGAGGATGACAACGGTCGCCGCGAGAGCGAGGTGACGAATCCAGATCTTCATGTGGCCCGGGGTCGTTGGAGCGTGGACGCGCAAGATAGGGACCATGCCGAACACGGACCACGGCTGCGCATAGAGCGTACTAGGTTGAGACCGTCGCCAATCCAGGCGTCCGTACCGACCACTCGACCGAGATACCTTTGCGCCGCTTAGTTTCTCTCCTGACCGTGACGCTTGCCACGCTGCTCCTGTCAACGCCAGTGGCCGGACAGGAGGAGTTGTGCGTGGGCGCTGAACGATTCGTGCGAGAAGTGATGGGCATGGTCGCTGTCGCCGAGCTAGATACCATCGACGACTGGCGGACGCGTAGTATCGTACCGGGCTGCCGGGTCACAGCGGCTGGTGCATCGAGCCTGCCATCTGCGGACATCGCCCGTGGGTTCTACCAGGTCATCGACGAGAGTGGCTGGGCTCGCACGCCGGATCCGCGAGATGCGCCGAGCGAGGCGTCACTGCGCTTCAGACGTGATGGGGCGGACTGCCTCTTCAACTACTACGACTCGTCCATGTCACTGAATACGGATGCCGAGATGATGGTCAGCGATGCCGTGTATGTCGGACGAGGCGAGAAGCTCTACAACTTCCTCGTACTCTGTACCCCGGCCGCGCCGGCAGCTCCGAGAGGCTCGTAACCCACTCAGTCCGACACCGGGTACATCGGGAAGTTCTGCGCGTCGAGGTAATCGAGCCGCGCAGGCACGGCCTGTACGATCAGAGCGCGGAGAAAGGCAGTGACACGGTCGCCTGCCCATCGGACGGCGAGCCAGGCTCCGAACGTCTCGGCAAGGTCTTCGTCGCGAGGAAAATCCCGCGCAAAGCCGGAGATCGAGGTCTGGTCGCTTTCCTGAGCTGCGATCCATCCCGGTGAATTCGCATGGGCCTCATCGAGTGAGATGTGCACGGCCTCATGCGCCATGACTTCTTCCAGGAAGCCCTGAAGACGGTACGCCTCCCCCTGCTGCGCGTGTACCACCATATCGGTATCCAGACCGAGGAGCGTTTCCTGTCCATCATGAATGGAGATGGTCATCATGCCGGTGCGGAGCACGTTCGGAAGCACACCAAGCCGTCTCGCATACAGGTCAGCAAGATCGGCGGCCGCGAGGCTGTCGAACTCCGCGTTGACTCGTATCTCGACCGAAAGAGCGTCATCGAAGTCGGCCTGAAAGAGCCACACGTCGTAGGTGCCCACTGCGCTGATCCGAACGTCGTACATGTCTCGTGATCCAGTACCGAGCGCAACGATCGAGTCAAACGCCGTCGAATCCTGGATCGTCAAGATGTCCGGATCGATAAAGGCCGTGCCATTCAAGGGAGGCGGAGCGGGTCCAAGATCGACAGGTGTGTCGTCTCCGCACGCCGTGAGCAACACGGCTGCAGCAAAGCCACCGACCATCAACCGGTACTTGGTCATCTACTAGGTTGTCCGGAGTTCCATGTGGCAGGACCTCGAACATCCCAGCTTTCGAGGAGGACGCCGTTTCGTCCTAGGCGGAATGTATCCCCGTTGGACCTTCGACGCTGTTGATACGCGTTGATCGTGAGCCGATTTTGCAGCCGCCTCGGCGTCAATCTTTGGCGCACGCCGGGGCCGCGGCCGAGCGTCTCGCTTCCCGACCCGATGTTGCCGGTTCGAACCACGCGTATACGACGAAGCCCGGAGCCGCATTCGCGACTCCGGACCTCTTACATCGGGACGGCCGGATTCGAACCGGCGACCCCTGCAACCCCATTGCAGTGCGCTACCGGGCTGCGCCACGTCCCGAAGCACGGGAAGCTAAATGCATCTCGCAGGGTCGGGAAGCGATCTGTCCTTCTCTCCCTCGAAACGCTTCACCATGTCGAGGAAGACGTTGTACTCCCAAGTGATGCGAAAACCCGCAGCTCGGCCGTGCGCCGTTTCATGTCAGGGCCCAAGAGACGAGCGACAGGATTCATGATGTCCACCATGGAGCCGAGCCACCCTGCACCCGGGCGAACGTGTTCGAACAGCAGGATGTTACCCTCGGGCTTGAGCGCGCTGTGCAGCTCCCTCAGCCCCTCCACCGGATCCAGGACCGAGTAGAACGTGCACGAGGTCGCGACGGTATGAAACCCTCGTCCTCCAACTCCAGCCGAGTAACGTCAGCCTTCAGGAGCTCGACCGGAGAGGGGCACTCAGACAGGCGGGGCCTCGGAAGGTCGAGCATACGGGGCCAAAGGTCGATTCCAGTCAGTTATATCCCTGCGGGGAAATATTTGAGGTCCGCCCCGGCCCCAACCGCCACGAGAAGTACGAGGGCGTACAGCGCACCAGAGAAGATCGCTGGCTTCAACTCGGTCGGGGTTGCCGGCTCGAGCGAAGTACTGGATGACGTACTGGCGGTGATCCATACCGCCCCCGAGATCAGAATGAAGACGGTGAGCATGACGCAAATGGGCCCGTCGGCGGTCGGCAGGAACGTGGGTGCGACCGCGCTGATCTCCACCAGCACTCGTAGAAACACGACCCCCGGAAGCAATCCAGACGACCACTACTGCAGTCGCATCCTTTTCCACCTGGTCGCGCGTCTGCCTGGCGTAGGATACGGTCGTCACCGTACTGGAAATCACGCCGCCGATCAGGTACATGAGGACGATGGCCGACTCTGTCGTGTGTCCGGGAGCACTTTACAGTGTCGTCTCCATCAGCATCGCGATGCCCGTGACCATCAGGCGATCGCAAGTCATGCTCCTGATACGACCCAATCCGTGGTGACTTCTCCGACCAGGGCCGAAATCGCTCCAGCCCAGGTGACGATGGCAAACGTCCGGAGTCCTGCGAGAGGAGACTCTGTACGCTCTTTCTGTAACCCTACGAGCAGGCCCAGACCCAGTGCGACCGCTAGATCCCTGAAGGTTGTACTCAGCATCGTCGCTCCGTCATTTGGTCTCCCCTCCACCCTTATCGGGCGAGGCCAAGACAGCATCACGAACCGGGTTGACCTCCGCTCAGAAACTCGACTACATTCCCCGTCTTATTGCGGGGTGGAGCAGTCTGGTAGCTCGTCGGGCTCATAACCCGAAGGTCGCAGGTTCGAATCCTGCCCCCGCTATAGCTCGTGAAGCGCCGCCCAGTGGCGGCGTTTCCCACGTCGGGGACCCGAGGGAGGTGCTGATGCAGACATCTGTTCTCTGGAAGGTCTGCGACACGTGGAGCCCGCGAAGGTGGGTGGGGGCAGAGAGGCGATAGCACATTCGCCTCTCGAGACGCTCCCCGCTCGCGCCGCTACCGGCTCGGGCGGGTTTTTTATCTCGGCCAGGTAGCTCAGTTGGTAGAGCACATGACTGAAAATCATGGTGTCGGCGGTTCGATTCCGCCCCTGGCCATGATCATTGCCGCGGGTAGCGGTAGCAGGACAGGAAGAAGTAGTGGGCACTAGAGGTCCGTAGCTCAATTGGTAGAGCACCGGTCTCCAAAACCGGGGGTTGGGGGTTCGAGTCCCTCCGGGCCTGTAGAAGGGTGGGAGCCCCGGTCGTCTAATGGTCAGGACACCAGGTTTTCAACCTGGCAATCGGAGTTCGATTCTCCGTCGGGGTACTGAAGTTCGCAGGTCAGCAGGACAGTTGTTTTTACACTTGGGGTTGTAGCTCAGTCGGTTAGAGTGCCGGTCTGTCACACCGGAGGTCGCGAGTTCGAGTCTCGTCAGCCCCGCTCTTTGGTTATTTGAAATACCGAAGCCGCTTTGCCTTCGAGCGATTGCGGCTTCCTGGGTCGTGTAGAGGGGGCCGTAGCTCAGTTGGGAGAGCGCTTGAATGGCATTCAAGAGGTCAGGGGTTCGATTCCCCTCGGCTCCATGACGTCGGGCAAACCCCGGCATCACGGCAGCGCTCGGGTGGCGGAATTGGTAGACGCGCAGGGTTCAGGACCCTGTGGGGGTTAACCCCGTGAGGGTTCGAGTCCCTCCTCGAGCATCGTCGCCCTGAGGGCGATGAAGTATGAAATCGCCCACGTGCTGGAATTGGTAGACAGGCTGGTTTGAGGGACCAGTGCCGGAAACGGCGTACAGGTTCGAGTCCTGTCGTGGGCATGCTGGAGTTGTATCTGCGCCCGTAGCTCAATTGGATAGAGTGCCTGACTACGGATCAGGAGGTTGGGGGTTCGAGTCCTCCCGGGCGCATTTGCCGACCCTGATCAGGGTGTCGGGCGCGTAGCTCAGTTGGTTAGAGCGCTACGTTGACATCGTAGAGGTCACAGGTTCGAATCCTGTCGCGCCCACTTGTGTGCGGAGTATCGAGGTGGGCTTCGCCCAGGATCGGCAAGACTGATCCTGTCGCGTCGCGCTCATGCGTGGTCTCCGAAGGGCCTGTGAGGGGCCGTAGCTCAGTTGGGAGAGCGCAGCGTTCGCAACGCTGAGGTCAGGGGTTCGATTCCCCTCGGCTCCATTTTGACATCGATTGCCACCATAGCTCAGTTGGTAGAGCACGTCACTCGTAATGACGGGGTCGTCGGTTCAAATCCGACTGGTGGCTCTTGTTCATTGCCCCATGGTGTAACTGGCAACACGCCGGATTCTGGTTCCGGAGAGTCTAGGTTCGATCCCTAGTGGGGCAACTTCGAAGCGTTGGTTTGCATCGGTCGCTTCCTCGGGAGGGATGGCCGAGTGGCTTAAGGCGACGCCCTGCTAAGGCGTTGGTGCTTGCACCGCGTGGGTTCGAATCCCACTCCCTCCGTTGTAACGGACCGTCACGGTCCCTTGGATGAGTTCGGCGGATCGAACCGAGGCGTTCGACTCCTCAAGGACTCGCGAAGTGAGGACGGCACGTGGGTTCGACTCGAGCGGCCGAGTGGCAATCGCAAGCACCCCCCAGGGTGACCCGCGAGTGAGCGGTGCGAAGCACCGCGGATCCCACTCTCTCCGCTGAACGGTCGTGCGCGCTACACCACTGCCGCGTTTGGACGGGTGGCCGAGTGGCTTAAGGCGCACGATTGGAAATCGTGTGGACATTGTCCGCGTGGGTTCGAATCCCACCCCGTCCGTTTGTAGGTACCCGAGTAGTCCGGGGTGTGGCTCAGTCCGGTAGAGCGCTGCGTTCGGGTCGCAGAGGTCCCCGGTTCGAATCCGGGCACCCCGATTAATATTGATCTTGCGGGTTAAGTCTCACTCCACACGACTTGCGTTGTCCCGGTGCGGGCAACGGACCATGTTCCAGCCCGGACCCCGAAAGGGTTCGGGCATTGTCGTTTGGAGCGCTGGCAGAATGGCTATTGCACTCGCCTCGAAAGCGAGCGTCCGAAAGGACTTGGGGGTTCGAATCCCTCGCGCTCCGTAGAGCCCTCGCGCCGATTGGCCCGGGGGCTTTTTCATGGGTACAGCCTTCCGTATTCGCCTGGGCTTCTCCGCCCTCACTAAATGCGCGAGAATGGTCGGCCGCGCTGCTCCACTTCCGGTTGCTCGTTACCCAACTGATGTCTGACGCACCGACCGAGGCACCGACACAGCGGACCATCCTCCTGTTCTGGATCCCCCTCGCCGCCACCTGGGTGATGATGGCGTCTGAAGGTCCGTTCCTAGCCGCGATGATCGCGCGGCTACCGGACCCGACATACAACCTGGCGGCACATGGCGTGGCCTTTGCGCTGGCGATTCTGATCGAGGCCCCCGTGATCATGCTGATGAGCGCAGCGACATCGCTAGTGAAGGACCGCATGAGCTTCATCAAGCTGCGGAATTTCGCCCGGGTGCTGTGCCTGGGTTCAACAGCACTCCTCTTGGTCGTACTCATACCAGAGGTGTACGACACTCTGATTCCGGGCATCATGGGTGTACCGGAAGAGGTCGCAGATCTCACATACGGGGCGCTCTGGTTCATGCTGCCCTGGCCGAGCGCCATCGGGTACCGACGGTTCCTTCAGGGCGTGTTGATCCGGTCGGGCAAGACGAAGCTCGTCGCGTATGGCACCCTGATCCGCCTCGGCGCGATGGTCATCGCCGCGCTGACCGGCTTCTTCGTACTCGGGATTCCAGGTGCCTGGGTCGGCGCACTCTCTCTCGCGACCGGCGTCACGGTGGAAGCTATCGCGGCCAGGTTCATGGCAGCCAAGACCGTGAAGGCGATCCTCGCCGGCGAACTGGATGGCCCACAGTCTCGATACATCAGCTACGGTGAGATCGCCAGATTCTACTATCCGCTCGCGCTCACGTCCCTGATCGGGCTGAGTATCCAGCCGCTCCTGACCTTCTTCATGGGCCGTAGCGTATCACCTGTCGAATCGCTCGCCGTCTTTCCCGTTGTCCACTCACTGTCGTTCTTCTTCCGGTCCATGGGGCTGGCGTATCAGGACACGGCGATCGCACTCATGGGGACACAGTTCGCGAACTACAGTGCGCTCTCGAGATTCGCGGTTGTACTCGGCACAGCCACCTCCGCCGGCCTGGCGCTGGTGGCATTCACGCCCCTGTCTGATGTCTACTTCCTGACCATCTCCGGACTCACGCCGGAACTGGCTGAGTTCGCAATCACCCCGACCCGGGTGATCGTGCTTCTTCCGGCCCTGTCCGTACTTTTGTCCTTGCAGCGTGCTCTGCTTGTTGAGGGTCGGCGCACCCAGCTGATTACTGTCGCAAGCGCCATCGAGGTGATGACGGTGGCCGCCGTCTTCATCTCACTCGGCTTCGGGCTGGACATGGTGGGTGCGACTGCAGCGTTCTCGGCGTTCTTTGGAGGTCGGCTGATGAGCAACCTCTATCTGGTGTGGAGCTCGCGCGGAATCAGATCTCACTGACCCCTGGGGCTAGAGGCGCTTGAGCCCCTCGTAGCATGGCCGCAAGTCGAACCCTACGCATTCAGGATCGTTCGTGCCCGCATCGAACACCTCGTGCATGGCCGACCCAACTGCCACCGCATCCGACGGGTCGCACATCGCAATCAGTCCTGATCCAGCTCCCGAGACGGTCACCGCCCACGCGCCTGCATCCACACCGGCTGAGATGGCGAACAGGGCGCTCGGGATGAGCGCGAGTCGATGCGGCACATGAAGTTCGTCGCGCACACCGATGCGGATCAGATCGGGATTACCCTCAGCCAGTCCACGAATCAGGGCAACGAGTCGCCCCAGCGACGCAGCTGCAATCTTGTGCGATACCTGCTTGGGAAGCAGTCCCCGGGCCTCATCGGTAGACACTCCAGCCGCAGGCGCAGCATAGGCAAACCCCACGGCGGGGCTGAGCGCAAGGCCCATCACGATCGGCCCATCCGCGGTGCTGGCCACCGCCCGGAGGCCACCAAAGACACTCGGGGCAGCATTGTCACCGTGTCCCTCGGCCTTGAGCGTACGAGCAAAGGCTTCATCGTCATCTCGCGGGAGCCCCTGCACCGCTAGCGCCAGATCAAATCCGACGATTCGAGCAGCGGCCGAACCTCCCAGACCCCGAGCCACAGGGATATCGGAGTGGAGCGTTAACGTGCCGGATGGCTGGATTCCCACCTTCCCCAACCGTTTTGTGAACAACTCTGCGACGAGATCTGGGGCGTCTTCCTGAGCCAGAGGCGGAAGCGTGCCTGATCGAATGACAGTCAGCTCACCACTGTCATTTGGATCGAACGATACCTCCAGAAAACGATCGAGCGCCAGCCCGATCGTGTCATAGCCCGACCCCAGATTCGAAGTCGAACAGGGGATCCGGACCCGCGCGGGCTGCAACTGCGTCACAGGTGTCTCCGGTCCAGAAGGTCCCGAAGTTCCTCGAGATTGGGTCTGATCATCGACATCACCTCGTTCCTTTCGCTGGCTTCCAGAATCGCAAGGGGAGTTTCCACTGGGGCACCGATCGCGCGTTGCACGACCTCGGGGAATTTACCCGGATGAGCGGTCGCGAGCGTCACGGTCGGAAAAGCCGCGGCATCAAGGCGAATTGCTGCGGCGTGCGCGACGGCTGTATGGGGGTCCATCACGTATCCAGTTCGAGCATGCACCTCGGCAATCGTGCGCACCGTCTCCTCGTCCGACACCCAGTCACCACGGACATCATGGCGAACCGCATCATCGTCGTTCCCGTACAGCCAGCGGATTCGCTCCAGATTGCTGGGATCACCCACGTCCATAGCGTTCGATACGGTCGGCACGGAAGGCTTCGCCTCGAACGGATCACCCCTCAGAAAATCGGCGATACCGTGGTTTCGATTGAATGCGGCGGTGAATCCCGCGTTGGGCATACCGGCATTTGCTGAGATCAATCCGGCGCACAGGTTACCGAGATTCCCCGACGGCACGACGAAGTGAGCGGGCTCCGAGATGTGCCTGGTTACGTCCAGGAAATAGATCGCCTGAGGTAGAAGGCGCGCGACGTTGATCGAGTTGGCCGACGTCAGCCCATGGGATTGGCTGATTTCTTCGTCCACGAACGCCGCCTTCACGAGTCGCTGGCAGTCGTCAAACGTGCCCCGGACGGCAACAGCCTCGACATTATCGCCCAAAGTCGTCATTTGCCGACGTTGTCGTTCGCTGACGCCATCCTGCGGGAAGAGAGCGACGACGCGCGTGCCGGATTGTCCGAGAAAGGCGCTGGCTACCGCACCTCCTGTGTCACCTGAGGTCGCCACCAGCACCGTGACAGAACGACCGGACTCGGTCACCATGCGAGAGACCAGATTCGCCATGAAGCGGGCTCCGACGTCCTTGAAGGCGTGCGTCGGACCGTGAAACAGCTCCAGGACGAATCGGCCAGCGTCTAATTCGATCAGCGGGAATGGGAAATTGCACGCGTCCGCCGCCACGGACCCCACGACCTCAGGTTCGAGGTCCGGCAGGAGCAAGGGCGCAGCCCATTCAGCAGTACTCACCATGTCAGGTGGTGGCCAGCTGAACTCAAGACGTCGGGTCGGCACATACAGGCCACCGTCAGGCGGCAGACTCTGGAGCACCGCTTCCTCCAGGCTGACGGGACCCGAACCGCTGGTGCTCACATATCCGACCATCAGGTAACCATCTCTGAAACGTATCTACGCGACAGGGCGCCGACGCCTGGAGAAGACGTCGACGCCCCGTCCAGCTGGACCAGCCACCAGCCGAAGTCCGCGACTACTGCACCTACTTCTTGGCAGCCTTCTTCTTTGGCGCGGCCTTCTTCTTCGGCGCAGCCTTCTTCTTCGGCGCAGCCTTCTTCTTTGGCGCAGCCTTCTTCTTCGGCGCAGCCTTCTTCTTCGGCGCAGCCTTCTTCTTCGGCGCGGCCTTCTTCTTCGGCGCGGCCTTC